>Ga0307374_10000616_pt1 | contig 67443 bp, 65 predicted proteins | sample OX3MG_FD_202532 | JGI IMG/M metagenome (GOLD analysis project Ga0307374, IMG submission 202532) | Soil microbial communities from Risofladan, Vaasa, Finland - OX-3 | ecosystem: Environmental > Terrestrial > Soil > Coastal area > Acid sulfate soil | place: Finland: Risofladan, Vaasa | collected... | reverse complement strand
GGGCAATCGTTCTGGGTCGGCCTCGATACGCAATTGGCCGGCGCGGGGACGGCCGCTTCGGCGCAGCACTCACTGGTGGCCGGCTTTTTGGGGTCGCCTGAATATCGCGAGCACCTGGTGACGGGCATGTTCCGCGACTTGCTCGACCGCGCCCCCGACGCGGGCGGCCTGCAATTCTGGACCACCATCTTGGCTGCCGGCACAGACGAGAAGAGCGTCCTGGTCGGCATCCTTGGTTCCGACGAATACTACGCCGACGCCGGCAAGACGGCGTCGGGATTCGTGAACGCCTTGTATCGCAATGTGCTCGGTCGCGCGGTGGACCAAGGAAGCAGCTTCTGGGCCGATTTCTTCACCTCGCCGCCGTCGTTCTTGCCGCCGATCACTTCGCTGCGCGACTTCCGCGTCGGCCTGGCAGAGATCTTTTTGAGCACGCCCGAAGCCGAGCACAAGCTGCTTGACGGCAACTATCCCGGCGCGGCGGGCGGCGTGGGGGCGCCCGGCTCGCCGGCCCTTGGCGACTATGCCTTGGCCGACATCACCGGCAACGGCTGGGACAATCTTTACTTCCAAGGCAGCCTCAGCGCCGCGAACGTCGATGCCCTGTTCGCCCAATTGCAGGGCGGCACCAGCTTCGACGACACAATTGCCGGCATGCTCGACATGCCGCAGTATTTCGGGCAATCATAAGACGGCTACATCAAGCCGAAGCGCAAGTCCGGTGTTACGCAATGCGGACGCCATACTGAGCTATCCACGATTCAGCCAGCCGTAGAACGAAACGGGCACGAGCTGCTCGCGAGGGCGGCCGAGAGTGACAAAGGCGGCGCCGCGGTCAGGAAGCTCGTCGAGCACGACCAACTTCACCGGCAGCGATTGCCAACGCGTGGCGTAGCTGCCCAGCGCCTTGCCCACGTTCTGCTCGACCAGCAACACCAGCGGCCGGTCGGACGGGAAGCGACTGGCCACGAGCGCGGCCGAAAGCCGCTGGCCCAGCGAGCGAACCGTCTCGTGCCGCGCGTCGGCCAGCTCGACGGCGATGCAGCCGCCCGCGTGTGCCCGCCGGACCAGACCCAACAGCGCGTCGATTTGTTGGTCGCTCGCGTCGCGACGGAGCCGCCCGACAATCGGTAACTCGGCCAAGGGAAGCAGCGTGGGGTCGGGCAAAAAGAGCGTCGCCCCCGACAAGTGTACCTGATGCACCGCCAGGCCCAACACGGTCGCTCGGCCCAACGCCGACGGAATGTGAGAGCGCAAATGGCGGGCGAGCAACGGCGAGCGGCAGATCCGCCGCGCGAGGTCGATTCCCAGGTCGCCGTAAGCCGTGGTGCCGGGCAGTGCCCCGCCCACGTCCCGCGTAGCGTAAGCGTCCCCGCTTGTGTCGGCCCCGCCCAACACCGCTCGATAGGCCAGCTCGCCCACGCCTCCCGACAGCGTGATGATGGGCGCCGGCTCGATCACAGTTTTGAACGGCAGGCACTCGATCGTGGATTGCAACGGGCCGAGCGCTTCGGCGACGCGTCCCTCAACGACCGCCTCCAAAGCACCGACCACGAAGTCGACCAGCGACGCCGGCTCGGCTTCGCCCAGAGTCTCACCTACGCGGCACGAAAGCCCCAAGTGGGCGAAAAGCGACTGCCCGACCTCGGAAAGTCCGGCCAAGCGATAGCTGCCCGGCGTAAAGCGAACGTGTCGCGCGCCGAGGTTGTAGCAGCCGACGTTGCGCACTTCGCCGGCCTGGCCCAGGGCGACGTTGGTAGTGCCGCCGCCGATGTCGAGATTCAGAAAGGAGGCCGCTGGACCGGCCAGCGACAGGTCGCGGCAGTTCGCCATGAAGGCCAGCCAGCTTTCGAGCGCGGGATCGTCGGCGGTGGCCATCAGCGTGGGCCCGAACCGCTCTTGGACGAGCCGACGGACGACGCCCGCGTTCTCAGTCTGGGCGGCCAGGCCGGTGACCATGGCGCCGCCGCCGTCGACCTTCTGGCCGGCGATGCCGCACTCGCGCGACCACTCGTCGAGCCACGCCGCCAAGGCGGCCTCGTCGATCTGGGCGTCGCAAAACGGCGTGAACACGGGCTCCGAGCGGTGCTCGACGGCGATGTCGGTCAGTTCCGAGCGGCGGTCGGCCCCGCCCACAAGCTTCGCGCGGGCCAGCACGCCGCTGGTGGTCGTCGAGCCGAAGTCGAGGCCTAACAGGCGCAGTGAGGTTGCTGTCACGGATTTCTGGTTGCGGCGGTCCAGCCAAAGAGCCATCGTACGGTGTCGATGGCCGCCAGTGTAGCCCTAAACCGCTTGTTAGGCGAAGCAGACCAGCGCAGTCCCGATTTCGCAGCTCGACGGTTGAAAGCCGGCCCGCGCGATTGGATACTGAAAGCTCGTCGCGGCGGCGCTCGTTGGAGTGCCGCACGATTCAACGACCACAGGGCCACACTCAGGAGTCCGCTACATGAAAAACTTCGCCCCTTGTTTCGCCGCCACTGCCGCGTTTCTTGTCGCGCTGCCGGCGCTTTCGCAGGAAAAGGCCCAGCCGGTCCGCATGGGCTGCGGGCTGATGACCTTCGACACCGTGCCCGGCTGGGGGCTGCGGCCCGACGGCCAGTCCGCCCTGGGACCGACCCACGGCGCGGTCGTGATCGACAAGGCCGGCAACATCTATACCAGCGCCGCCAAAGGCGTCGTCGTGTTCTCGCCCGACGGCAAAGTGATTCAAGAGTACCTGGGAGACAAATACTCGAGCATCCATGATATGGAAATCCGCGAGGAAGGAGGCGACGAGTTCATCTACGCCGCTCGAGACAGCAACGCGGAAGGAATCAAGTTCAATGCTCATAGCGGCGAGATCGTGCTGAAGCTGGCGTTTCCGGAAGAATCGGGCCTGAAGCTCACGAAGTTCAACCCGACGGCCATCACCGTCGCTCCCAATGGCGACATTTTTCTTTCCGACGGCTACGCCAGCGACCACATCTTCAAGTTCGACAAGACGGGCAAGTACCTGAAGCACTTTGGATCGAAAGGGAACGACCTCAAGCAATTCAACACCGCCCACGGCATGACGCTCGACACGCGATACGATCCTCCCCGGTTGTTGATCTGCGACCGCAACCACGGGCCCAAGGGGCGCCTGCTGCACTATGACCTCGACGGCAACTTCATCGCCGAGGTCGTGACCGGCCTAGGCATGCCGACGTCGGCCGCCATTCAAGGCGACCACGTGTCCGTGCCCGACTTGCATGGGCGACTCGTCATCCTCGACAAGAGCAACACCATCATCGCCGTGCTGGGCAACAACCCGGATCCGGAAAAAGGGAGGGAACGCAACATTCCTCAAGACCAATGGATTGAAGGCATCTTCAGCGGCACGCACGGCTCGTACTGGGACAAGGACGGCAACCTCTATGTGCAGGACTGGAACGTCGCCGGGCGGATCATGAAACTGGTGCGGGTCAAGTAGGCTACGGATCGCAACATGAGACATTTATTGACTTCGGCGATCGTGCTGATGACGGCGACCTGCATCGGCGCAGAGCCGGACCGCGCGGCGGGCGGGAATCCACCGCAGCGGATTGGGCTTTGGCAAGGCCATGCTGCTGTGGGCAACGGCGAGTTCGAGGACGCCGAGGCCTGGATCACGGTCCATCGCCCGGCCAAGAGCAACGGGGCGGCGATCGTGATCTGTCCCGGCGGCGGCTATGGCGGACTGGTCACCGGCGCCGAAGGGCACGGCATCGCCGACTGGCTCAATCGGCACGGTGTCACGGGCGTGGTGCTCGAATATCGTCTGCCGGCCGGCCGGTCGTATGTGCCGCTGCTCGACGCCCAGCGGGCCCTGCGCACCGTTCGCGCCAATGCGAAGGACTGGTCCGTCGATCCGGCGCGCATCGGCATCATGGGTTTTTCGGCGGGCGGCCATCTCGCGTCCACGGCGGGAACGCACTTCGACGACGGCGACCCGGCGGCGGCCGACGCCATCGACCGCGTCAGTTGCCGGCCCGATTTTATGATCCTCATCTATCCTGTGATCGTGATGGGCGAGAAGACGCACCAGGGTTCCAAGAACAACCTGTTGGGCAAAGATCCGTCGCCGAAGCTCGTCGAGTTGTTCTCCAACGAGAAACAGGTTACGGCGCGCACTCCGCCGACGTTCTTGGCGCATGCTCTGGACGACAAACCGGTGCCGCCCGAAAACAGCAAAGCGTTCTACGAGGCGCTCCAGGCGCACCAGGTCCCGGCGCGGTATCTCGAACTGCCGTCTGGCGGCCACGGCCTGAACGGTTACACGGGGCCCATGTGGGACAGGTGGCAAGAGCAATCGCTGGCCTGGCTGGCCGAAATGAAGTTCATTCCCGCGGACGACGCGTCGCGAAAATAAGGCCCGCGACGCTAATCCGGTAACTTCTTGCCCACCACGGTCGCGTACTCGACGACCGTGAGTGCTCCGACAATCCCGTAGGGCTCGAAAAACGAATGCTCGCTCCGCCGTTGCCGACGCTCCCGCGGCAGCGTGCAAGCCGCGGCGTGCCGTGCTGCTCCGGGGAATCGCCTGGCCGACGCGGGCTTTCGTAAATCGAGGGCTGGGGAAACAGTTCGTCGTGGTGCCGCCGCAGGTCGGCGGTGAAGCCCGACTCGTCGAAGCTCAAAACTTCTTGCCGGCGCAATGGGCGCGGACGGTGGCCAGGTCGGCCGGGGCGTAAAACCCCGCCCGCGATTGCTCTTGGCCGAGCAGCACCACGTCGCCGCGGCCCTGCTTCAGCGCCAGGTTGAGGATGGTCGTCAAAGCCAGCGGGCCGTAAAGACGGTCTTCGGTGATGAAATCGCGAAAGGCGCAGAACGCTTCCAGCACGCGGGCCTTGGTCAAATAGGCGGGCACGTGCGTCTCGAAGTTGTACGCCGGCAGCTCGAACCGCGCCGGCAGATCGGCGGTGTTGGTCGCCCTCCGGGTAGCTTAGCAGCAAGACGGGAAAAGCGGACACTCTGCTCGCCTTCGAAGCCGAAGGTCGCTAAACTAATCTGATCCAGGTCGAGCAGAATAGCAGTCCTTGACCCGGACGCGGCGCCAGATGGCGGAGCGAAGGCCGCGGAGCCGGAGGGAGAACCGGTAGGCCGAGAAGCGAGGTTTGATGCGAAGCGGAACCGGAAAAACCCGGAAAAGGAACCCGGAAAAGGGGATAAGAGATAAGTCCCAGATTAGACCCATTAAATAATGGGACTTATCCCCTTTTCCGGGTCCAGCGTTTACCTGTTCGCTACCGATCCCGAAAAGCTGCGGGGAGACTTGGCACGCGACCCTGCGCTGGTGGCCGAGATTGCTGCCCGCGCCAGTCGCCACGGCGTGGACGTCGACGAGATTCAGGATCTCTGTGGCCGCGTGAGCGAAGTTCGATCGCTTTCCTGGCCGGCAGGCGCCGACATGCTCTCCGTCAACGCGTTTATGTGGATGACGCCGGCGCGCGGGCGGACGCCAAGACAGAGCTTGGCTCTACCGCGATGCACATCGCCGCGGGCGGCGGCAATGTGGAGGGCCTGGAAGTGCTTCATCGGCTCGGTCTGCCGATCGACGCCAGAGACAACGGTGGTTCGACGCCGTTATTGGACGCCATCGAGTGCCACCAAGCGGAAGCCGCCGAATGGTTGCTTAAGCGCGGCGCGGACGTCAATGCCCGCGATAAGGACGGATGGACAAGCCTGCACAACGCGTATGCGACGAGCCTCGATTACGAGGAAGACGGCATTCCTTCCCCTTTAATCGCGGTCCTCGAAAAGTACGGCGCCGACCCGACGCTCAAAGACGACGAAGGGCGCACGCCAAGAGATTTTCCCATTCGCTAGCGTCTGCTCCCCTCGCAGGCAGAAAGAGCCCCGACGGACCGTGCAAATCCTCTCGCCGAAACAATCGTCCTTTCAAGCTGGGTCACGGCCCAGGGCGCCAGGGCACAGAATCCTGGCCCAAGGTCTTTGACGATTTGATTCACGCGGCAAACCCGCTCCAGCCGAAGCCGTCTCCGGCGAAGCGAGAGCTAACGGCGGTTTCGAGGCACGCGCGTGGAAGCCGCCGGCACCGCGCGCCGCCAGCCTTTCCACCAAGACGGTGGTTGCGGAGGCGATTTCCGCAAGCGCGCGGCAAATCGTGCAAAGGCGGGCGTTGCTTGCGGTTGGCGTGAGGCGTCCCCAGAGATTGAAGTGTATAATGTCCGGGCATGGCGAACCCAATTCTTGTGAGCACCGGCAGTTCGAAGTTGCGACTGGGCCTGATCGGCTGCGGCGTGGTGGGACGCCGGCATGCGGGACAACTGCGCGGCGACAGCCGTGTGGAACTGGTCGTGTGTTGCGATCCGGCGATTCAGGCCGCGCGCGGCCTGCGCGACGAATTCGCTCCGCAAGCCGCCGTCGAGACCGACGCCTTTCGCGCCCTGGCCGAGCACCGCTTGCAGGCCGTCGTCATCGGATCTCCCACGCAAATGCACTACGAGCATTGCTGCCGCGCCTTCGACCTGGGTCTGGCCGTGCTCTGCGAGAAGCCCCTGGCAGCCCGGCGGGAAGAGATCGTCGATCTCATCGACCGCAGCCGCGGCAAGGGCCATTTTCTGATGGTCGGCTACCAGAGGCGGTATCGCGCGCCTTACGCCACGGCCCGGCGTGAGCTGACCGAGCGGGCCGAGTGGTACGGTCCGCTGAAGCAGGTCCACGTCTATGTGTGCGAGCGTTGGCAGCAGACGATCCGGGGCACGTGGCGTGACGACCCGCAGGTGGGCGCCGGCTATTTCGGCGATGCCGGCAGCCACCAGATTGATATCGTCAACTTCATCACCGGCCGGCGGCCGGTGAAGGTTTTCGCCGCGAGCGAGCAACGTGGCAGCCAGGTGGAAATTACGACCCAGGTGATGGGCCGGCTCGACGGCGGCGCGGGACTGCTCGCCCATTTCGTCGGCGACGCCAACCATTGGCGCGAAGACATCTACTTCCACTGCCGCGACGGCGACCTGCTGCTGCGGAGCGAGAAGCTCTATCGGGCAAAATCGAACCATACCGAACAGATCTTCGATTTGCTGCCAGACAGTTCGCCCGACCGGGCCTTTGCCGATTGGCTGCTCGACGGCAAGCCGATGGTCTCGCCGCCCGAAATCGCGTTGCCCATGCACGATTGGACCGCCGCGGTGTTGAAATCGGCCAAAGAGGGAAGCTGGGTCGAAGTGGAACCGGCCGTTCCCGCTTGACCCGCCGGGCGGAACTGCGGTATAAGTTGCGGCCCCTTCTGGACGGAGCCCTCATGAGCGACACGACGTTGCCTGCCAGCAGTCCGATTTCAGTCCGCGACTTTCTGGTTAAACAACGAGTTACGATTTCGTTGATTGTCTTCTCGGCGCTGATCGCGAAGGACATGATCACCGGCACGCGCCCGCACGACACGGGCAATTTTCACGATCCGGCGGCCATGACCGGGCTGGTCGCCGTGCTCGTCGGCCTGGCAATTCGCTCCTGGGCGGCGGGCGTGATCAATAAGAGCAAAGTGCTGGCCACGACCGGTCCCTACCGGCTGTGCCGCCACCAGCTCTACCTGGGTTCGCTGTTGATGATGTTCGGGTTTTGCGTGCTGGTGGGCAGCCTGCTCGACGTGTGCGTGGTGTTTGGGCCGGTGCTCGGCATCTATCTGCTGACGATGCAACGAGAGGAGCGACGTTTGGCCGTGCGGCACGGTGCAGCCTGGGCCGAATATGTTGCCGTGGCGCCGCAATTCTTTCCCTACCGGCCGGTGATCGACTGGCGGAGCGAGTGGTCGCTGGCCCAGTGGCTGAACAACCGCGAGTACAAGGCGGCGCTCACCGCCACGACCGCCCTGTTGCTGCTGCACCTCTGGCGATTGCTGTAGCTCACGCCGCCAGCGACAACACCCGCTCACCCAGCACGTCCCAGTTGAACCGCCGGCGCAGCTCCGCCTGGTCGATGGCGCATCGGCCGGCGGCGGCCATCTGCCGATAGGCCTCGTCGAGCGTGGCCGCATCGCAGGGATCGAAGTAAAACACGCCGGCGCTTTCCAACTCGGCCAGCGAGCTGTTGTAGCTGGCGAGCACCGGCGATTCGTGCAGCAGCGAATCGAGCACGGGAAAGCCAAAGCCCTCATACAGCGACGGGTAAACCGTACACGTCACCTCGCGATACAGCCGGCATAGCTCCGCATCGGAGACCATGCCCAAGAATTTCACGCGGCTAAAACGCGGATGATCGTGGACCGCCTGCGGACCGTCCCAAAGCCAACCTTCGGGTCCGGCCCACCACAGCTCAAAATCGTCGGGCAGCACGCCGGTGTTCAGAAACCAGTCGAGCAGGAAGTCGCCGTTCTTGCGTGGCTCGCGCGTGCCGACGATCAGCATGACGTTCGGCCGCCGCACGACAGGCCCGGCATGCGCGTGTTCCGCCAGGCATTGGCTTGGGCCGGGATAAGCAACCTCAATATCGCGTTCGTCGACGGCGCTCAGCCAGGCGGCATCGGCCTTGGTGCAGTGCGAAATGGCCAGCACTTTCTCGCACAGAGCGGTGGCCGTGATTTGCCGATGGAAGCCCTCGCGCAAGCCGGCCGTGTGCGACCACGGCACAATCAGCGGCGTGAAATCATAGAAGATGCCGATCTCGCGGCCGAACCGCCGCTCGGCCGGACGGGTCCAGGTGTAGATGCCCGTGTGCCGCTGGGCTTGCGACTCGTCGTAGGTCCGCTTTGGCCGCCGGCAGAGATCGACCACCCAATCGGTCAAGTTTGCGCTCGGCTCGGTCACTTCGCCCAAGCCGATTTCGATTTCCTGGCCGCGCATCAGGTCGCGATTCAGCTCGTGTACGAGTTGGGTCCGAGGATCGAGAAAGGTCGTCAGCCGTAGCGGAGCCAGCCGGTTGAGGGCCTGCACCAGGCGGCAGGAAAAGCGGCCGATACCCGTCAGCTTCGGCACCAGCAGCGGAAACACTTCCAGGTAGATCGGCGCCGTCATCAGGCTGCCTCGCGATAGACGTGGTCGCTGCTGCCGTCGGTCGAAACGCTCGCCAAGGCGTCGCGCAACCGCGGCCAGACGGCGTCGGCGCTGGCCCAATTTTGCATGCGAGCGCGGGCCTGGGCGGCAAGCTGCTGATAGGCTTCGGGCTCGCTCTTGGCAAGCTGATACGCCGCGGCGATTTGATCGCGCAGCGACGACCAGACAATGCGGTGCCAGCTTGTGTGCAGCCGGCCGCTCTCGTCGTCGGGCCACGGGCAAGGCTCGGGATGCGACTCGACGACCAGCCCCACCCAGGCGTCGAAATAGTCGGCCATCGCCGTGTTGGCCGGAGCGATGCCCGGCCGGCCGGCGGCCAGATGGTCCTGCAGCGGCAGGCAGGCGCCTTCGGCCCGCGAGGCATTCAGATAGAAGGCGCTGCCGCGCACTAACTCCAGCATCTGCGCATCGCTGAGATATTCCGTCACCAGCACGATCCGTGCCCGATGCGGCAGGCCGAGCTTGTTGTAAAAGGCGAGCAGTTCGCGGACGGGAGCCGCATAACTGACCGCCAGCTTGAGCACCAGAGTGGCGTCGTCGCGGTCGCCCACGGCCAACAGGAACGCGGTGATCAGATCCTGCCAGTTCTTGCGTTTGTCGTCGGGATTGAGGATCGCTGTGTACACGACGCCCGACAACTCAATTCGGCTGGCCGCGATGGGCAGTTCGGTCTCGCCCTCGCGCCAGGCCCGCTTGCCGGCGTTCTTGGCGGCCACCAGGGCCTTGCTCAGTCGCAGCGGCAAGAGCGGCTTGATTCCGTCGACCCAGGCCCGCCGGGCCAGCGACCGGACAAAGTTTTTCAAGCGAAAGCCGGTCGAGTCGGGACCGGGCCGCGACTCAGGGTCGGCCACACGGACCGGCGGCACTTCGGGCTGCGTGAGCACGTAAGCCGGGCAAGCCAGCGGCACGGACTGCCCGCGTCGCCAGTCGGGCAGTTCAAAGTAGGCGGGCGAAACGGGCACCGGCACCAAGCGCACCGGCGTCTTCACTCCGGCGCGGGCCAACGCGGCGGCCGTGAAATGGCTGGCCGTCAAGATCAGCGAGGCGCGGTTGGCAATTCGCACCCAATTGTTCCGCGGGTTCTCTTTGTAATCGGTGGCCGGAACATCGGGAAACTCCCAAAACGGAAACACGACATTGGGAGCGTTGCGGCTCAGATAGACGTCGCTGAACGGGCGAAAGCTGAGACTGACCGCTTGCTGGCCGCGTTTCGCCAGCCGGCGGATGGCGAAATCGACCTGGCTTTCGGGCCGCACGATCCGCGTCACCTCGCCGTGCAGCTCCAGCAGCGGCAGAAACGCGCGCAGCACAAACTCATAGGAGTATCCGGTCTCGCCCAGGTCGGTGCTGAACGACTTTCCGCGGGCCAGCGAATTGACGATCAGCGCCGTCCGCCGCGGCGCAGCTTGCTCGGTCATGGTCGTGTTTCACGGATTACGAAGCGGCAATCGGCGCGGTAAGTTAGATGAACGCGCTGATGCGGTCAATGGGAATGACCTGTATTCAGGCCGAAGCGCCGGGCGGCGGAGCGAGATGGATTTCCGGAATGCGGTCGGGCACGATCTCGATCTGTGGAAACTCTTCCTGGCTGGCCACCACTTCGGCGAAGCACTCGTCCATCTGGGCCAGAAAACGATCGACGTCGAGGCCCATGTGGTGCGGACGGTAATGCGCCAGATAGCCGTGACTGCCGTAATAGAGCTTCTTGGCCCCGCGAATGTTGCCGTTGCCGAAGTGGTGCAACGCCACCGCCGCCTGGATCAGCCCTTGCAAAAACTTCCGCGACGGGCCGGCCTCGTCTTTCCACATCTCTTCCCAGGCCTCGTGGCTCTCGAAGAAATCGCAGTTGTTGAAATACTCGATGCCGGCCAGGTAACGCGGATCGTACTCAGACATAGGCACTAACGGCGCGACGACAGGGCCAGCACGATCCGCAGAAGGTAGTAGAACAGCAGGGCCACCGAGGCGAACAGCGCCAACGCGGCCGCCACATGCTGGCCGATGCGGTAGTGGTGCAGCACGTTCGAGGTGTCGTAAAGAATGTAACCGCTGGCCAGGACGATCATGGCCGCGCTGAACCAAATGCCTAAGGCGAACTGCGGAAAAATGACGCCGACCACGATGGCGCCCAGCCCCACCAGGCCGCCCAGCCACAACGCGCTGCGCAGGAACGAAAAATCGCGGCCGGTCAAAAAAACGATGGCCGTCAGGCCGGTGAAGATCACCAGCGTCGCCGCTCCGGCGGTGGGAATGATTTGCTCATCGAACCGCTTGGCGATGTACAACAGCGGCAGAAAGAGCACCGCTTCGGCCGCCACGTAAAGGCCCAGGCCCAGGTATTGCGTCGAGGCCGAGACTGCCGAGCGGGCCCATTTCTCGGCGAAGTACGAAACGAACATGAACGCGCCCAGCACCGCCAGCCAACCGTAGCGCGAGGCCGAAAGCAAGGCCATGTATCGTTCCGACAGGCCGGGCACATTCAGCAGCACCGCCTCCAGGCCCGTGAAGGCAAACACCGCACCGGCCAGGTGCAGGTAGGTCTTGCGGATGAAATCGGCCCGTTCATTCTCCGCCGCCTGAGCGGCAATCGTGAAGATCGGTGCGCGATAGGGGTTTTCGGCGTAGCTCATGGTAAGGGCCTTTAGTGAAAAGTGGGTTGGGGGCGCGCCTGTAAGGAACCTTGTCCTTGAACCCTATCCTTTTGCAGGGGGGCAGTCAAGCCTTGACACATCGCCAGCCACTTCTGAAAATCGACTTCTCCCCCTTTGCCGCCGCACCTGACCATCATGCCGACTGGGTCGAAGACCGTTGCCGCTGCGCCAGCCAAACGTCATGCCGCCCGTGTGGCCAGGCTGTTGGCAAAGACCTATCCGGCCGCCAAGTGCGCCTTGGACTTCCGCTCGCCGCTGGAACTGCTCATCGCCACGATTCTCTCGGCCCAATGCACCGACGTGCGGGTGAACATCGTCACCAAGGACCTGTTCCGCAAATACCGCTCGGCGGCCGATTACGCCAACGCCAACCCCGGAGAGTTGGAGAGCGAAATCAAGAGCACGGGCTTCTTCCGCAGCAAAACCAAGAGCATTCAGGCCGCCTGCCGCACGCTGGCCGAGGAGCATGGCGGCGAGGTGCCGAAGGATATCGAGAGCCTGGTCAAGCTGCCCGGCGTGGGACGCAAGACCGCCAACGTCGTGTTGGGCACGGCCTTCGGCATCGCGTCGGGTGTGGTGGTCGATACGCACGTGCTTCGCGTGAGCAAGCGGCTGGGGCTGACCAAGCACAAGGAGCCTGAAAAAATCGAGCGCGACTTGATGGCCGTCTTGCCGCGCAAAGAGTGGGTCGATTTCAGCCATCGAGTCATCCACCACGGTCGGCGGATCTGCACGGCGCGGCGGCCGAAATGCGACGTTTGCACCTTGAACAAAGTCTGTCCTCGTGTGGGAGTGGAGAGCTAAGGATGATTTTGTCGGGCCGCGAGATTCTCCGTCAGCTTGGAGGCGACGTCGTCATCGAGCCGTTCAGCGAAAGCCAGTTGAACCCCAACAGCTACAACCTGACGCTGCACGACGAACTGATGACCTATGAAGAGCTCGTGCTCGACATGCGGAAGGCCAACCGCGTGCGCCGCATCACGATTCCGCCGGAGGGCCTGGTGCTCAATCCGCACCAGCTTTATCTGGGCCGCACGATCGAGCGTACCGAGACGCGCAACCTGGTGCCGATGATCGAGGGCCGCTCGTCGATCGGCCGGTTGGGGTTGTTCGTCCACGTGACGGCGGGCTTCGGCGACGTCGGCTTCTGCGGCTATTGGACGCTGGAAATGTTCGCTGTGCAGCCCGTGCGGATCTATGCGGGCGTTTCCATCTGCCAGATCTTCTATCACCAGATTTGCGGCGAATTCGTCGAGTATTGCAGCGACAAGTATCAGCACAACCGCGACATTCAGCCGAGTCTGTTGTTCAAAGAGCTGTCGCCGGAGGGCGAGCCCGACCCGCAACTGCAGCTTAACTTCGGCATCGAAAGGTCGAGAGGGTAGGCCATGCGACGGCGCACGATGATTACTGGCCTTGCCGATTTTGGATTTTGGATTTTGGATTTTGGATTCAGTTCCAATCCAAAATCCAAAATCCAAAATCCAAAATTGCGCAAGCTCCCGGATTTGACCCTACGTTGGTTTGTCATACCGGCGTTGCTCTTCGCCGTTGGTTGTGCCCCGTCGCCGCAGCAGACGGCCAAGAACAGCATCGAACAGCTTGGCGGCAAAACGCGCAGCGACAAGGGGCAGGTGGTCAAGGCCGATCTGCGCAAGAGCCGCGCCACCGACAACGACCTGGCCGTCTTGCGGCAGTTCCCGGCGCTCGACCGCCTCTCGCTGCCGCCGGGCATCACCGATGCCGGCCTGCGGCAGTTGGAAGGCCTGCCCAACCTGACCAGCCTCGACCTGCAGAACACGCAAGTCTCCGACGAAGGGCTGGCCGTGCTGAAAACGATGCCCAAGCTGGCTCAACTCTACATTCACGGCAGCCGCATCACGGCCCAAGGCGCCGAGTCGTTGCAGGCAACCTTGCCCAAGTTGACCATCGAGAAGTTTCCCGTGGCGCCGCTCGGCCCCGACTTTCATTGATTATGGCATCCACAGCAGACGACGCCGACGAGGCCCCGCCGGCCGACGGCGGATTGTCTCTCGACGATCTGAATGCCGCTTTCGCCGAAATGTTGTCGAGCGGGCAGGATCCGTACTCCGAGCCGGTGCCCGTTGGCGACCGCGACGCGGAGTCGCCGGACGCAGCGCCGCTCGGACTCCTTTCCGGGCCGGACGAAGCCGACGCTCGCTGCGAGATCACGCCGCGGAGCATTTTGGAGGCGATGCTGTTTGTCGGGGGTGGGGAAAACCAGCCGCTTGGCAGCGAGCGGGCAGCCGGGCTTATGCGCGGCGTGCGGTCGGCCGAGATCGACGATCTGGTGCGCGAGTTGAACGAACGCTACGACGCCGACGGCTGCCCCTACCGAATTGAAAGCCAAAGCGATGGTTATCGGCTGGCGTTGCGTCCGGAGTACGGACCGCTCCGCGACAAGGTTCTGAACCGCACTCGTCAGGCGCGGCTCTCGGCGGCGGCGGTGGAGGTGCTCTCGATCGTTGCTTACAACGGCCCGCAAACGGCGGAAGAAGTGGCCCGGCTGCGGGGCCGGCCCAGCGGCGCCATTCTGTCGCAGCTCGTCCGCCGCCAACTTCTACGTGTGGAGCGAGAGCCGGAGGCGCCGCGTGTGGCACGGTATGCGACGACGCCACGGTTCCTGACCCTGCTCGGGCTGGAGAGCCTCGACGATCTGCCCCGCAGCCAAGAGGCGGAGCCGCGCTAGCGCCCTGCTCGGGACGACGTTGGGACCGGCTTGTACCCCACCGCGCTCTTTTCCGGTAAGCTAGCCACTTGACCCGCGGGACCGATCGTCGGGACGGAATCCGACAATGGCTGTGGGGGAAGCCATGACAAACGCCAAGGAGGATGGGCTTCTGAGCCCGTCGCGCCGAAGGGTAACGGCCTGGGAAGGCCATCCTCCCTGCGCGCCGTTCCAGGGGCGATCTTGAGGATAGCGCTGATGGCTGCGAAGAAACGAACGAAGAAGGCCGCCCCGCCGCCGGCCGACCCGCGCGAACCGGCTCCGCCGACGGGCAAGCCTGGTGGGCCAGAAGAACCAGCAACGGCGCGGTCGGACGCGCCGAGCGCGGAAACCCCGGAACCGCGGTTTCCTGTGGTCGGCATCGGCGCGTCGGCCGGCGGGCTCGAAGCGCTCACGCAGCTCTTGCAGGCGATGAGCCCCGACAGCGGCATGGCGTTCGTCTTCGTCTCGCACCTCGATCCGGAACACAAAAGTGCCCTCGGAGAAATCCTATCGCGGGTGACCGCCATGCCCGTCCGCGAGGCTGACGACGGACTGGCCATCGAGCCCAACCACGTCTACGTCATGCCGCCCAACCGGGACATGATCCTCCGCCGAGGAGCGCTTCGCCTGACGCCGCGCGTGGCGACCCACCTGCCGCAAATGCCCGTCGATACCTTCCTGCGATCGCTGGCCCGCGACCGCGCGAACGGCGCAATCGGCGTGGTGCTGTCGGGCACCGGCACGGACGGGACGCTGGGCCTGAAGGAGATCCGCGAAGCCGGTGGGTTCGCCTTCGCCCAGGACGAGACGGCCGCGTTCGGCGGCATGCCGCGCAGCGCCGTGGCGGCCGGCGTCGTCGATGCCGCCTTGCCGCCCGCCAAGATCGCGGCGGAGTTGCTCCGGATCTCCAAGCAGCCGCTGGTGCTCCCTGTTCCGGAAGCTGCCGCGCCAGAGGGCGGGCCAGGCGAAGAGGCTTTCTACCAAATCCTCCGCTTGCTCAGTGCCACCACCGGCGTCGACGTGGTGCATTACAAGCACTCGACCCTCCGCCGCCGCATCGAGCGCCGCATGGTCTTGCGGGGGCTGAAGACGCTGGGCGAGTATCTGGAGTGCCTGCGCGACGACGTGGCCGAACAGAAGCGACTGTTTGAGGAAGTGCTCATTCCGGTGACCAGTTTTTTCCGCGACCCTGAAACGTTCGAGGCCCTCAAGACGAGCGTCTTGCCTCGGCTGATGGCGCGGCGGCCGGCCCAGGCGCCGTTTCGCGTTTGGGTGCCGGGCTGCGCCACTGGCGAGGAGGCCTATTCCATCGCGATCTGTCTGCTGGAGTATCTGGCCGCTACGGAATCGCCGCTGCCGATCAAGATCTTCGCCACCGACGTCAGCGAGCGCGCCATCGAGGCCGCACGGACCGGCGTTTACGGCGAGGGGATCGCAACCGAGGTCTCGGCCGAGCGCCTGCAGCGTTACTTTCTCAAGACCGACCGGGGTTTTGAAGTCAGCAAGGCCGTGCGCGACCTGTGCGTCTTCGCCCGACAGGATGTGACCAAGGATCCGCCGTTTTCGCAGCTCGATCTCGTCACCTGCCGCAACGTGCTGATCTACCTGGGATCCGTCCTGCAAGACCACGTGTTGCCGATCTTGCACTATGCTCTCCATCCGGGAGGCGTTCTCGTGCTGGGCAGCTCGGAAACGGTGGGCCGCTATACCGACCTGTTCGAAGCGATCGACAAGAAACGCAAGTTTTACCAGCGCACTGCGACGCCCAGCCGGCTGACGTTTGAGTACACGCCCAGAACGCCGGCGCGGGCGCCGATGGTCCGCGAGGGCCCGGCGGAGCACGGCCGCGGCTTGCCGGACGTCTACCGCGAGGCCGACCGCGTGGTCCTGGCCGACTACGCCCCGACCGGGGTCCTGCTGGACGAGAACTTTCGCATCCTGCAGTATCGCGGCGACACCGGGAATTTCCTCAAGCCGGCGCCAGGCCCGCCCACCACCGAACTGTTGCTGATGGTCCGCGAGGGTCTGCTCGGCGACCTGCACGAAACGCTCCATCGCGCCTGGCGAGAGAACGCGCCGGCACGCAAGGAAGGCGTGCGCGTGAAGACCAACGACCACTTCACCGACATCGACCTGCACGTGATCCCGATCGCCGACCCGGTCTCGGCCGTGCGCTACTTCGTGGTGCTGTTTGCCGACCGGGCGGAAGCGGCCGTGCCGCGGCCGCGCAAGCCGCCGACCCCCGAGGAGGAGTCGGAGAAAGACCGCGAAATCAGCCGCCTGAACCACGATCTCACCGCGACGAAGGCCTACCTGCAATCGCTGATCGAGCAAAAAGAGGCCTCCAACGAAGAATTGCGCGCCTCGAACGAAGAAGTCGTCAGCGCCAACGAAGAGCTGCAAAGCACCAATGAAGAGCTGACAACCGCCAAGGAAGAGCTGCAGGCCACCAACGAGGAGCTGACGACCGTCAACGACGAGCTGCAAAGCCGCGTCCGCACCACCAACGAGCTGGCCGACGACCTGGTCAACCTGATCGAAACGACCCGCATTCCGATCGTGGTGCTGGGGCCCGACCTGTGCGTCCGCCGTTTCACACCCGCCGCGCGGACGGTGATGAACCTACGGCCCGGCGACGTGGGCCGGCCGTTCTTGGAACTGAAGACGAAAATCAACGTGCCCGACCTGGAACCGCTCGTCCAGGAGGTGATCGACACGCTGGAGATCAAGCAGCGCGAGGTGGCCGACGAGAGTGGCGCCTGGCACAAGCTCTACGTGCGGCCCTATAAGACGCTGGACCACAAGCTCGGCGGCGTGGTGTTGATGCTGATCGACATCGACGTGCTCAAGCGGCGGGAGCAGGAAATCGAGGAGTCGCGCGACTACGCCGTCAGCATCGTCGAGACGGTGCGCGAACCGCTGCTCGTGCTCGACGGCGAGCTGCGCGTGCGGACGTGCAACCGGGCCTTCTACGAGGGCTTCCATGTCTCGCCCGCCGACACCGAGGGCCGGCTGATCTACGAGCTGGGGGGCGGCGAGTGGGACATCCCGCGCTTGCGGACCTTGCTGGAAGAGATTCTGCCGCAGAACCATCACTTGGAGAACTTCGAGGTAGAACACGATTTCCCCGGAATCGGGCGGCGGACCATCTTTCTCAACGCGCACCGCCTCGTGCAGGGCAAAGAGAACCGGGAGCAGCTCATTCTGCTGGCCATCGAGGACGCCACGGCACGCAAACGTGCCGAGCGGCTGCGCAAGGAGACGGAGGACCGCTTGCGGAGCATGGTCGATACCGCGGTGGACGCCATCATCACCATCGACGCGCGGGGAACCATCAACTCCCTCAACGCGGCCACCGAGCGGATGTTCGGCTACCAGGCCGGCGAGATGATCGGGCAAAACGTGAGAATGCTGATGCCGCCCCCCTATCGCGACGAGCACGACGGCTACCTGACGCACTATCAACAGACCGGTGAGAGGCACATCATCGGCATCGGCCGCGAAGTGCATGGCCGCCGCAAGAACGGTTCCGTCTTCCCGGCCGACCTGGCCGTCAGCGAGTTCGAAGACCAGGGGCGGCGCATGTTTACCGGCGTGCTGCGCGACCTGAGCGCCCGCAAGGACCTGGAGCGAGAGGTGCTGGAAGTGGCGACCATGGAGCAACAGCGCATCGGGCAGGAGCTGCACGACACCTCGGCCCAGGAGCTGACCGCGCTGGGACTGCTGGCCGACAGCCTGGTGGGGACCATGAACGAAGGACCGCCGGCCGAGTCCCGCATCGCGACCAAGATCGCCGAAGGACTCAGGCGCGTGCTCGGCCAGGTGCGGACCATTTCCCGCGGCCTGATCCGGGTGGAAGTCGACGCCGAAGGGCTGATGGCGGCCCTCACCGAGCTTGCCGCTCAGACCACGGAACTGCGCGGAGTGACGTGTACGTTCGACTGCAAACAACCGGTGCGCGTGGCGGATAACCATACGGCCACGCAGCTCTACTCCATTGCCCGCGAGGCCGTCACCAACGCGCTGAAGCACGCTCAGGCCCGCAACATCACCATCCACCTGGAAGGAGACGATCAATCGGTCACGCTGCGCGTGCGGGACGACGGCGTCGGGCTGCCGAAACCCCCGCTCGACACCAAGGGAATGGGCCTGAAGATCATGCGTTACCGTGCCGGGCTGATCGACGCTCATTTGTCGGTCGGTCCGGCGGATGGATCCGGCACGGTGGTCGTCTGTACCTGCAACAAGGGCGCTCCTTATGGCCGGAGCTAGAAGCACGGCGACTAAGCCGCCCGCCAAGGTCGTGATTGTCGACGATCATCCGGCCGTCCGCGAGGCGCTGGCCATCCGCATCGCCAGCGAAAGCGACCTGGAGGTGTGCGGCGAGGCGGCCGATTACGCCGAAGCCGTCAAGCTCGTCGCCGCTACCCATCCCGACGTCGCGGTGATCGACCTGGGGCTGAAGTCGGGCAGCGGCATCGACCTGATCGAAAGGCTCAAGACATCGCACGAGAAACTGCTGATGCTTGTCTGGTCGATGTACAGCGAAGAGCTGTACGCCGAGCGCGCCCTGCGGGCCGGGGCACGCGGGTACATCAATAAAGAGCAAGCCACCAGTCAGATCATCGAAGCCATCCGCCAGGTGCTGCAGGGCAGGGTTTTTCTTAGCCCGGCCATGACCGAGAAACTGCTCGAGCGGCAGGTCGGCGCCGCAGGCAAGGACGCAGGCCGCTCGCCGATCGAATCGCTCTCGAACCGCGAGCTCGACGTTTTCCGTTTGATCGGGCAGGGGGTGAAAACTGCGGATATTGCCGGGCGGTTGCACCTCAGCGTCAAAACGGTCGAGACCTATCGCGACCGACTGCGCAAGAAGCTCGGGCTGACGCATGGTACGGAACTTGCGCACCGCGCCACGCAATGGGTGCTGGAAAATCTATGAGCGAAAAGGAGGATGGCCTTCCCAGGCCGTCCCGTCTTGACCACCGCATTCACCATTCAGGGTTGCCGGGAGCGGAATGACAACTCGTGTCAGGGTTTCCCTTACACCATTTGTCGTAGCAGTCCCGACTGTCGCCGGCGTTCGTGCTGTGGCAGACTAGGTTCCTTGCCCCGTTGGCAAGCCTGTTACGCTCCCACGACCTGGATCTGAAAAAGGAGGAACACGAACCATGTCGATGCTCACGCGACCGGTAGGATAAGGAACGCAACGATGTTCACACAGCTTCTCGTCGCCGATTCCGACACGTTCGTGCTCGACCGCTGTCGGCGCTACTTTGGCAATCGCGGCTACCAGGTGGAGCTGGCCGCAGACGGCCTGGAATGTCTCGACGCTCTGCACCGTGTTCCGCCCGACATTCTGGTGCTGGAGCAGGAACTGCTTTGGGGAGGGGGCGAGGGCGTGCTGGCTTGCCTGCGCGAAGACCATTTCCGCTGGCCGGAGAGCGTGATTGTGACCAGCAATGAACCCGCCGGTGCCCCGTCGCGCCCGTTCGAGCCACCGGTCAAGGCGGTGCTGCAAAGGCCCTTCAGCCTGGCGGCACTTTTCGAGACGGTCCGCCGGGCACAGTACGGCGATACGCAACTCGCCGCGCGCTTCCTGCGGCATGCTCAGGAGCTGGCGGCGCTCGAACGACACCGGCGTAAATGGGGTCCGGCCTTCGAGCCGCCGCGGTTTCGCGGCTTCGCGTAACCATCCACAAATCGTTGATAGTTCGGTAGGACCATGCCGGAGGATGGCCTTTCTAGGCCGTCCCGTGCGGACCCAGACGGCCTAGGAAGGCCATCCTCCAGTTGACTGCGTTTCCATTTCACCGCCCGCGATGCCCCGCATTCTGCTACTCGAAGACGACCTCGACACGCAAGCCAACCTGCGCGACATTCTGGAGCTCGACGGCTACCAGGTCGATGCCGCGGGCGCGATGCGCGAGGCCGCCGAGGGCGCGGATTGGAGGACGTATCAGGCCATCATTATGGACCGTCACCTGGTAGACGGTTTTGCCGACGAGCTGCTCCCCAGGGTCCGCACGCTGGCGCCTCAGGCGGCGGTGATCCTGGTAACCGGCTATCCCGATCTCGACAGCACGATTTCGGCGCTGCGTCATGGCGCCGTCGACTACATCCTCAAGCCGGTGAACGTCGATGCCCTGCGGGCCAGCCTGGCGCGCATCGCCGACCTGGCGGCCTCCGAGCAGCGTGCCCGACAGGCCGAGCGATTGGCGGCCGTCGGCCAAATGATCGCTGCCGTGAGCCATGAAGCCCGCAACGCCTTGCAATTGACTTGGGCAAACCTGGAGATGCTGGCCGAAGAGGTAGCCGGGCAAGATGAGCCGATGAGACTCGTCCATCGCATCTTTGAGATTCAAGACGGACTCACAACGCTGCTCGACGATCTTCGTTCTTCGGTGGCCCCGCTGGTCATCAAACCGCAACGGGCCGACCTCGCCGCAACGGTCCGCAAAGCACACGACGAAGTGCGGGCGGTGGCGAAACAGAAGAGCATCCGATTGCGCGAGGAGTTTGCCGACGATCAAGGGCCGCGCTGCGATTTCGACGCCTTTCGCATCGGCCAGGTATTTCGCAACCTGTTCGAGAACTCGCTGGCCGCTTGCCCGACGCCGGCGGTGGTGAGCGTGCGATATGAGAGCGGCGAGATCGACGGCCGCTCGGCGGTGCGCGTCACCGTGCGCGACAACGGCCCCGGACTGAATGACGAGCAAAAGCTGAGAATCTTCGAGCCGTTTTACACCACCAAACACAAAGGGACCGGGCTAGGCATGGCCATCGCCAAGCGGATTATGGAGGCGCACCAGGGCGACATTTCGCTCGGCAACGGCGACGCGGGAGGAGCGGAGTTCGTTCTCACCCTGCCGAGGTCTTCGCATTGAACCGGGATTGCCTGCCACACAGCCCTACGGCGATGGGCTCGCCGGCAGCACGATCGCGGGCCGCGTGCTGCCGCGTATCACGTGCTCGGCGGTCGTGCCGAACAGATACGGGTCGATCTTGCCGCGCAGGCCAAACTTGCCCATCACGATCGCGTCGGCCTTGAGTTCTTCGGCTTTCTTGATGATTTCGAGGAAGGGCGTTCCCTCGACGACGATCGTCATGACTTCGATGCCCGAACCGGCCGGCGCTTGATAATCGGCCAGCGCTCGTTCGGCACGGGCACGCATCACGTCCAGCACTTCTTCGCGTGCGGCCAGCTCGTGGGCCACGGCGAAGTCGACGTGACGCCGATCCATGACGTGCAAGAGCATGACGACGGGCTCCTTGCCCGACACGAGGTCGATCGCGTAATCGAATGCGCTCCGCGAGGCGGGCGAGAAATCGACCGGTATCAATAAGGGCCGGAAGGAATCGAGGACCAAATGGAAACCATCAACAAGACCTTGTTTGACTCTTTGATGCGATACGGCGGCTGGCCCTGCGTATCGTTTTACCTGCCCGTGCATGCGGGCGGATTCGAAGGGCAAGCCGGTCGCGTTCGCCTGAAGAATCTCGTGATTGAGGCCGAAGAGCGATTGACGGCCCGTGGCATTCGTCCGGTCGAGGCGCGCGATTTCGTGGCGTCGGCCCGTGAACTGGTCGATCGCGACGATTTCTGGAAAAACCAAACCAAGGGCCTGGCGGTATTTGTTTCTCCGGAGGCGACGCAGTCGTTTTGGCTGCCGACGACCGTGCCTGAGCTGGCGGTGGTCAACTCGCGGTTCCATATTGCGCCGCTGCTCCCGTTGGTCGAACAGGAATGCGACTTTTACATTCTCACCGTCAGTGAAAACCATGTGCGGTTGTTGAAGGCCGATCGCTGGCAGGCTGGTGAAGCGGCGGTACCGAAGCTGCCAGGCAGTGCCGCGGAAGCATTGCACTACGATCACCCCACGGACACGCGGCAGTTTCACACCGCCGTGTTGGGCCGCCACATGAGCAAGCTCAGCGCCTATCACGGCAGCGCGGATTTGTTTGAGCAGGAAAAGAACGAACTGCTGGAATACTTCCGGGCAATCGACCATGCGCTTCACCCCTTGTTGCGCGGAGGGCGCGTCCCGCTGGTGTTCATCGGCGTCGATTATCTCTTTCCGATCTTCCGGGCGGCCAATTCCTATCCCCATTTGGCCGAAGCCCACATTCCTTGACAACCAGTGATTCCTCGGATTGGGTGGTTTTAGCCATGATCTTTCTCCTTTGCTTTTCTCGCGATAGACGCGGTGAAACGTTTTTCAACTTGGATCGTACTCCCGATCCCAGCCTTGGCTATAACGAAGATGCGTCGTGACGTCGTGACGGTCGCAAAGGGTATGCCGTCCCCACGTTCGTGCCCCTGGCCCGCGAAGCCATTGCCGTAGAGCCGCAAAGAAATGAAAGCGTTCTGCGAGCCAGGAGCAGCCGCCGAAGGTTTGTCACGCCGTCTCACGGGGCGCCGATCCAACCAACTGTTCCAGAGAGCACACATCGCGTGCGAGCTCGCACGTTCTCGCGAGCATCGACGCCGGGGCAGGCTGCATTCCTCGTTTGCAGTGGCGTATCATGCCGCCGAGACACGCGCGCGTAGACGGTACACGGCTTGCTACGATGCCGAGCCACTGAGAAATGGCGCGCTACTGTATCCGAGTGCATGAACGAGGTGCAGGGCCATATCCTATTGGTCGTTACGGCCATCGAACCTGAGAGAAGGGGACTACGAATGAGCCAGGCAGAAACGGTTCCGGAAGCCCGTTTACGCAATCCTGCCGATATTCCATTGCAGACGATTGGCGTGGCCACCGATTTCAGCGAAACCGCCGGGTTGGCCTTGAGCTACGGTGCGGCAGTTGTCGGGCAATTTGGCGGGTCGCTGCACGTTTTGCACGTGTTGCACGAGGCGGGTCTCAGCGCGCTCCACCCCGACGACGCTGCCTGCTTCGAGTCGGCCCGCGGCTATTTCAACCAGCCGGAAGAAAACGGCCCTCAGGCAGAGCGTAGCCTCCAAGACTCGGTGCGGAACTTTCTCGAGCGTGTCGAGAGAGGAACCAACGAACGTTTGCAGACGTTGACATCGTCAGCGTTGCTGGCAAACCTGAAGATCGTGACGGCCATCCGCTACGGCAGTCCGGTCGACGAAATCTGCGACTACGTCCGGCAAAATGCCATCGACTTGCTTGTGCTCGGAACGCACGGCCACAGGGGGATCAATCATTTTTTGATCGGCAGCGTGGCGGAACGTGTGGTCCGCGCGAGTCCCTGTCCGGTGTTGACGGTACGACTGCCCAGGTCCTAACCCACTGACGTTTTTCTATTCTGGAGGTAAACAGCGATGCAAAGAATTGCCACATTTGGACTGATATTGGACATGGCAGGCGATGTAGCCGCGTTTGTGAGCGATCCGAGCGGGACGGCCTTCACCGCGTCTCTTGCTGCGCGCGTGGTGCCGGTACTGGCCGCGATTTTCCACCACTTCAGACACGCGATTACCGATGCCGCCGACGAAGAGATGGCGGCGTTCCGCGTCGAAACCATTCGTCGCTAGCGCTAATAGCCAATGATGAAAGTTGTGCTCACTTGGCCCGTCAAGCGTGCGAATGAGCGCAGCTCGACGGACCTGGACTGCCGGTTTGTCGGCATTTGCGGCAGCGTTTCGCGGCGGAACGCATCTTGCACCGGCAGGCCAAGAACGTTTGCTTGGCCGATTTGGCCGGGAGGTCGAAGCACGGACGAGGATTTCCGCCGGTTGGAGCGTTTTCAACCGGGGCTTCGTCGTGAACCTAGTGAAGGATGAGGTGATTTATGTTGCGATCGCTGGTACCAGTGCGCGAAAGGCGGCTCGCCCGACCGTTTGAGCGAATCGTCGATGAAATGGAAGACCTGATCGAACGATTTTGGGAAGGAGGCGACGGCGGCCCGTCGAGGCTGGAAACCTACTATCCCAAGGCGAATCTGGCCGAGACCGACGGCAACTTCGAGCTCAGCGTCGATCTGCCCGGCATGAAGCCCGAAGAGATCAAGGTCGAAATGCGAAACGGCAACCTGGTGGTCTCGGGCGAGCGGAAAGAGGAGAAGGAAGAAAAGGGGAAGACGTATCACCGCGTCGAACGCAGCTACGGCTCGTTCTGCCGCACGATTCCGCTGCCGGCCAACTGAGATGTCAAGCTTTGGCGCGCGAGCTTATCTAAAACTCACAATGCGCTCACGCGAGCCGGCTTTTTCTTTTTCGACCCAAGCTGCGAGCTGTGCTCAGAGGGACACACCGCGCGCCCGATCGCTCATTTACCATTCTTTGCGCCCAGCGAATCTGCGGATTGTGCGGAGATTTCCGGGCGGCATGAGCATTGCTTCACCGTGGGCAATGTCTTTCTGCCACGGTGGCGGAGGCGGTGCTTTCAGCATGGAGAAGGTGTTGTGATGAATCGTTCGTTTCTGGTTGCGGCGGCTTTGTTTTTGGCAGTTGTGGGGATGTCCTTGATGTCCGGCGGGAATGTGGCGCAGGCCGGCCATCGCGGCTGCTACGGCTCGGGTTGCTACGGCTGCGATGGAGGTTGTTCGGGTTGTTACGGCGGCTGTTACGGCTGCCACGGGCGTCGGCGGCACGGCTGCTACGGCTGCAATGGATGTCAAGGGGGCAATGGGTGCTACGGCTGCCAAGGGTGCAGCGGCATGAATGGCGGTCAGGCCCAGCCGGCAGCGCCTCCGGCACCGGCGCCGGATACAAGTACCAGTGCTCCCAAGGCGAACAAGGCGGCGAGCAAGAACAATGCTTCGCCGCGCCGCTCGGCGACGCGCGGCTGATGAAACGGAGCCGCTCGGCCACGGGCCACCGCGGCGGAAACCCGCGGTGGCCCGAGCCACGCTGAATCCAAAAGAAGAAAGAAGGGAACGAACCAATGTCCGTCGGTCGAATTTGCAGCCGTGAAGTCCAGCTTGCCGAAACCAAAGACTCGGCCGCCGTTGCCGCGAAGCGAATGCGAGACTCTAACGTCGGCACACTTGTCGTGCTTGATGATCACAAGAAACCAATCGGGATCGTCACCGATCGCGACCTGGTGGCGAGGGTCATGGCCGCGGGCAAAGATCCTCACGGGTGTACGGTTGGCGATATAATGACCCGCTCGCCCAAATCGGTGCGCGACGACGCGCCTATCGAAGATGCCTTAGTCCAGATGTGCGGACTCGGCCTGCGCCGCATGATCGTGGTCGACAAGGAGCATCGATTGGTCGGCATCATCAGCCTCGACGACATTTTGTCGCTGCTCGGCGAAGAGCTCAGCCGCATCGGCCGTTTGCTCGACCATCAAATCGCCGCCGCACGCCGCGACCGATAGCCCCACACGAGGGCCGTGATTCGCAGACCATTCTTGATAGCCATTTCACCTACAACGAGGGAACAGGCCATGAGCCACACGAATGCCGCGTTTGATGCGACGGTGCAGGCGACCAATGCCTGGGTTGCCGACCTGGCGGCCCGCCTTGGTTGGAGCGATCACCACCATGCTTACATGGCCCTGCGGGCGGTCTTGCACGCCTTGCGCGACCGGTTGAGCGTCGAGCACGTGGCCGACCTGTCGGCCCAGTTGCCGATGCTCGTGCGAGGGTTCTATTACGAAGGCTGGCATCCGGCCGGCAAACCGCTCAAAGATCGCAAAGAGGATGACTTCCTCGAACATGTCGCCGACAACCTGCGAGGCGCCCCGGACGCCGACCCGCGCCAAGTCACCCGCGCCGTGTTCGCGCTTCTTAGGCAGCACGTCAGTCACGGTGAAATCGAATCGCTGAGGGCGACGCTGCCGCACGAGCTTAAGCTGCTCTGGAAGTGAGCTTTCCAGCGTTTGACCTGTTCCAAATATGCGGTCGGCTGTTCGACGCGAACGTCAAGTCGGCCCGCATAAACCTCGCCCGATTGGCCGTCGGCTGAGATCCAATCTCCTTCGGCGAACGACCGATCACCGATTTCGCAATGCTGCAAGCCGTCCGGCACGATCAGCTCGCGGCATCCGACCACGCAGGCCTTGTTGAGTTGCCGAGCGACGACGGCGGCGTGCGACGTGCGTCCTCCCCGAGCGGTAACAATGCCGGCGGAGGATGCCAGTCCGGCGATGTCGGCCGTCGTGATATCGCCGCGCACCAGGACGGGCGCCTGGCCCTTGGCGGCGAAGGTGGCTGCTGCCTCGGGCGTCAGCGCGATGGGGCCAATGGCCACTCCTGATCCAGCCGGCGTCCCGCGACACAGCGGCCTTAACCCGTCAGGGGGCGCCAAACGAACCGACTTCAGCTCGTCGAGGTCGTACCCGCTCAATCTGTCGAGCGCGGTCGTTTCGTCGATCCGTCCTTCAGCGACGAGGTTGCAGGCGATACGCAGGGCGGCCAGCGGAGTTCTTTTGGCGGTGCGCGTTTGAAGCACGTACAACCGCCCCTCTTGGATGGTGAATTCGAAATCTTGCACGTCGCCGAAAAGGTGCTCCAGTCGTCCCGCGGTTCGAACGAGTTCGCGATAGACCTCGGGCAGAATCCGCTCCAGGGCCGCGCTGCCCCGTGTGCCACGTCGCCCGCCGACGATATCCTCGCCTTGTGAGCCCGGCAGAAAATCGAAGTAGAGACCGGTTTCGCCGGTGGCCGGGTCGCGCGTGAAGGCCACGCCCGACCCGGAGTTTCCACCCAGGTTGCCGTAAACCATGGTTTGGATTGTGACGGCAGTCCCTGGCAGGTGCTCCAGCCTTCGCAGACGGCGGAACTCAACGGCGCGGGCGCTTTGCCAAGACCGGAACACGGCTTCGACCGCCGCGACCAATTGCTCGCGCGGATTCTGCGGAAAAGCGTGGCCGACTTGCGACGAAAACCATGCCAGCGATTCTTCAGCGATTTCTCGCAGGGCCGCGGCATCGAGCTCCGCCGGCGACGCAACGCGATCGCTCGCCAGCCGGGCATCGACCCGCCGTTCAAACGGCTCCGCAGCCAGCCCGTGGACTGCCTCGCCGTAACTTTGCACCAGGCGTCGGTAGCTGTCCCACGCATGACGTGGGTTGCCGGTGAGACACACCAGGGCCGATACGGTGCGGTCGGTCAGTCCGACATCCAGTACGGTATCGAGCATGCCGGGCATCGAGACGGCCGCCCCCGAGCGGACCGACAAGAGCAATGGCCGTCGCTCGCCGCCGTAGACCAAGCCGGTTGCCTTGCCCAACCGTTCCACCTGTTCCGTCAGCAGCTCGGCAAAGTTCTCAACCAATCGACGACCGCAATCGAAGTAATCGCGGCAGAAGGAGACGGGCAGCACAAAGCCGGGCGGCACGCGAACACCCTCTTCGGCCAGGCGGATCAAATTTGCCGCTTTGCTTCCGACACTCTCGGCCGTGACCGCGGTCCGGTCGACGCCAGGGCAACCGAAGAAGACAATCTGCTTGGTCGAATCGCCGGCGTTCATGGGTCTCCGGCAATCACCTGGTTATCGCATCGCCGAACACATAGTCGCGCAAGTTGAGCGCGGAGCGCATCAGTACGTCGGCGGCCGCCTCGAGATTGTCGGCAATTTCCGTAAAAAGGTGGAGTTGTTTGAAATCACCTGAAAACATAAGGATGCCGGACTTGGCCCGACGATGGGCGTCGTCGGCCTGGTGCTCGGCAAGCTGCGTCCGATCTACCGCTTGTAGAAAATCTTCAATTCGTTCGCGCGCGCTGCCGCGATGCACATAGCGGGCGTTCTCCAGAGCCTTCAGATACTCTTGCGCCCCCTGCACGAGCAGCCACGACAACTCCTCGAGTGCTGCCAACGAACCGTTGGTCGCGCCGTCGCTCGGCAACAAGTTGATCAGAAAGACGGCTTCCTCGAGCTTGTCGGCCGCGTCGTCGGCCGTCCGCACCAGATCGATCAGCGGCTGCGACGATTCGCTCCGCCAGCCGCGAGCCGCCCGGCAGCGATTGAGCAATTCGTCGGCGCGGTGTTCCCAAAGCTTCGCCCTCCGGGCGGTGCGGTCCAAGTAGTCTCGGTCACCCGCCTCGATGCCCAACAACAGGCAATCGCGTGACGCCGTAGCCAGTTCGACGATCAAGGTGGCATGCTCGCCGGCCACCGTCAGAAGTCCCTCTTGGATGGTGTCGAGATTGCGCCGCAGCTCGGCGCGGATTTCATCGCGGATGAGTGCGTCGGAGCGGCCGGCCAGCAAGCCCTCGGCCGTGGTCCGCAGCATGAACTTGAGGAATTCCGCGGTGCGAGACTCGCCCAGCATATCCGCGAGTTGGCCGCCCCACTGTAGCGGCCCCTGAGCGATAAGCCGCAGCGCGTCGAATACAAGTTGCTCGCCGCCCAGCTTCAAAAACGCCCTGTGTCCGAAGCTGTTGGCAGCGGCCCAATCCAGGACATCGAGGCAAACCTCTTTGGGGGCCAGCTTTCGCAGCCGTTTGCGGGCCCGGTTCCAGTCGATCAGGAAGACGAGCCGCGACCCAAGCAACGTGAGATCGCCGGCAAGCGCATCGTGGCCGCCCGCGACGAAGGTGCCGACGCTCAGGTGGTACAGATCCCGTAAGCCAGCCGATCGTTTCGACACGGTATCGTTCCATGCCACGGCGAGCGGTCGCAGCAGGGCCTGGAAAGAGGCCAGCCGTTGAATGTGGATGTCGCTGTAGGTCACCGTCACTTTCGGCGGCTCGATGCGGACCACCAGCACGTGCGCCTCCGTCAAACCGATGTCGTTTTGCAGCACCAGCGCGCCACGGTCGTGAGTGGCCGTCGTACCGAGGCCTGGGTGGTCGAACTTCAGTTTCTCGGTTTGGTGGACGCCCGCCATGAAGGCCGCCACAAGTCCACGATCGTCGTCCGTCAGCCCGTAAACCGCCGCCCCCGCGACCGATTCCGTGGAGATTTGCCGTTGCCGCCGGTTGATCTCCTTGTGCAAATCCATAATGAGGGTGTGCAGACTGTCTTCTTGTCCGGTCGGTGCCAGCGCGACGCGATCAATTGTGTCACCGTCGATCGAGTCGTCGTCCGGCGGACACAAGGAAGCCAGGCATGCGCCGAGACGGTGCTGATAGTCGGCGCCCGGACGACCGTCGTCCGTCGAGGCAGTCGTCGCGTCGACTTCGATCGGCACGAGCATTTGCCGTATTTGGTCGACCAGCAATTCATAGATTTGCCGCGCCCCCGGAATAGCGTACCGGTGGTCGGCCTCCTTGTGGCTTTGCTCGACCACCGAGTCAAATTCGACATCGGTCACGCCGCACGCGAGCCTCTCCGTTTTCAGATCCACGGTGCCTGCGTCCGGACGATCGGCATGGGCTTTTGCGGCTTGCAGCAGTGCGACCAGATACTTGGCGCGGTCGTTGGCTGCCAACGCCGCGTTGACGACGTTGGGCAAGATCAGCGATCTCTCGCCCAGTTCCGACACAATCTGAGATTTGCCGGTCATGATGTTACCTTGTTCCGATTCTACCAAAAAACCGTCGGCGTGGGGGCTGACTACCCGTCATGCTCGATCTTGCGGAGCGACGACGTCATCGCGACGACGGAGCATGGTCGGCCGCCTCGCTTCCACCGGTGCCGGTCGGTCCGCTGCCGCCGGTCTCCGTGTTGAACGCGCTTGCAGCTTGTGTGCCGCGAGGTGTCACGTGCCTTAGTGCGATTCTCAACCGCCGCCTGGCGGCCCGCTGACTCCTCGCGCTGTGCGGCAAGGCGCGCACTGTGTGACAAAAAGCGACACTGGCTCGTCATGACTTGCGATCCCTCGCCACGGTCCGATGTGCGAAGAGTCGCGTGCGAAGCGTAAAAAACGGGCTGCAAAGCCGTTCGGAGCCTTCATTTCAATCGGCCCGGCAAGCCGGCACAGGGAATGCTAAAAAGCCGGTCCGAGTTACTGAGGTCCGCCTTGTTCCACGCCCGGAGTTATCGACCATGTTGCAGATATGCTTGCAGAATTCCACCACGACGCGCGTCGTTCCGACAGCTACGGGCCGTTCGAAGCGGTCAGGATTGTCGGCAACGAGGTCCACGTCAAAAACGGTTCCGACTACGTTCTCGCCCAGTTCCACGACAACCGTGAAGGTTGGCGGTGTGGCGACGATGCCTGGTCGTTGATGGTCGTGACCCAGTCGGCGATGCACGTTGAAACAGAGTAACCCAAGCAGCCACGGGCAAGGAGCGGCCAACGATGAACGAAGAATGCGTTGTGGGCGTGTACGACTCGCTCGACGGAGCCGGCCAAGCGGTCCATATTCTGCGGCGGGGCGGTGTTCCGGTGCGGCAGGTGTCGGTGGTCGCCTCCGGCCCGCTGGACAGGCCCGAATTGGTCCATAACCTGCCGATCGCCGACGATTCGCTTCGCGACGCGGCCATCGGCGCCGGCCTGGGAGGTCTTCTGGGCGTCGTCGCCGGCATCGCGGCGACCGCGGTTGCCGGGGTCGGGGTCGTGTTCGCGCTCGGTCCGTTCGCCGTCGGGCTGACCGGCGCGACGGTGGGCGCCTACCTTGGCGGTTTGATCGGCTGGGGGGTCCACCGCCAGCACATCGAGCACTATGAACAGTGCGTCAAGAACGGCAAGGTGTTGGTCATCGCCAACGGCACTCCTGCCGAGCTGGACGGCGCCAATCGGATGCTCAAGGAAACCAATGCCGTTGAAGTGCGGCTCTATGCGCGGACCTCCTCGGAGTCGCCCGAAGTGCTGGCACGGTAGCGGCCGTCCATGGGACGGGGCCGGAACGGAGAAGCCTCTTATCAATTCGTTAGGTTCTAGCAAAAAGGGAGAGACGACGGTGGTGTCGAACGACGTACAAGAGCGGTTCACGCGCGCGGTCGGAATACTGGCCGACGAAAAAGGAAGAATCAAGGAGCGGCTGCTGATGGCGTATGCCAGCCAGTTGAGCGGCGTACACGTCAAGCAGGACTTGCCGCCGGATCTGGCCAAAGGCTTTTACGAGATGCGCAATGCCATCAGCGACGCGGAAATGCCCTACGGCTACGGCGAGCGGGCGGCGAAGAAGATCGACGCCATGAGCGAAGAGGAAGCCTCGGCCTTGGCCGGCGCAATTTTTCAGATGTTTCTCAAACTCTGCGGCCAGCCGGCAGAGCAGGCGGCCTGAAAGGAACTGAGCACCATGAGTAATCGAGAGAAAGTCGCGTCGAGCGTAATGTCGCACGCCCAGAGAGCCCCCATGTCTGACCTCAGAAGAATCCTCGTCGGAGTCGACCTGCTTGAATCGCGGCAAGGCAACCTGTCGCCGCCCGTCGAACAGGCGGTCAAACAGGCGATTTGGCTGGCCGAACGTCTGTCGAGCCAAGTGCTGTTCCTCGCGGCGGTCGAGTTGCCGAAAGAAGGGGAGATCCATCCACCGGCGATCGATAGCGAGCGGGTGGTGAGTGAGGTCGAGACCTCCGCGCGCGAAGCCTTAAGAAAGCTGGTGCAGCGAACGGCCGAGCGCGGCGTGCGAGCGACGAGCAAGTTCGTCGATGGGCAGGGCTCGCCGACTTCGTGTGCCCGGTGCCTTTGGAATCGTATCACCACGTTCCGCCGATACCCTTGATTTGAGCGCCGACCAAAGAGCGAGCTTGCGCCATATAAATCACGGGGTAACGGTAATCTGATTATCGACGTCGCTGACGCCGGGCGCCGCCCAGGCGGCTTGGGCCGCTTTCTCCTCTTCGGCCCAGGAGTTGACATTGCCGTGCAAGACGACCTTGCCGCCATGCACTTCCACGGTGATGCGCCGGGCATCGAGCTCGGCGCTGCGCCGAAATGCCGACTCGATCAGCGCTTTGATCTCCGACGGACTTGCCTCGGTCTTGACTACGATCGAATTGATAACTTCCTTCACACCCACCAGATTGCGGACGGCACAGCCGGCCGCTTCTTTGTCGTATTGCGAGTCGACGGTTCCTTCCAACACGATCCGCCCGTCTCGCACCGTGACAGTCAGGCGGTCTTGGGGAACGAAAGCGTCCCACTTCAGCACGTGCAGGGCGGCTTCGGCAATTTCCTGGTCAGTCCGCTCAAGCTCGCCAGGAACATGGACATGGATGTCGTTGGCGACTGCTCGCACGCCATAAACACGTTTGGCGACGCGCTCGGCCGCCACCTTTTCGCCAAAGGTGTCCACCACGCCGGTGAGCGTGATCACGCCCTCTTTCGCCATGACGCCAATCTGATTGGCATCGACGCTTGGATCAAATTGCAGCTCGTCCAACACATCGTGACGCAATTGAGTATCGGTCTTCATACGGTTCTCCATGTGCGATCGGGGTTGAAGGGCGTTTCCCTTGAAGCAGCTTCCGTGCCGGCGCCACCAGATTTCCATACCGCCCGGCTTGGTACGCCGGTTGCCACACGCGTGAGGTGGAGAACCACCGACGCCACCCCTATGCCGGTAAAAGTCATGAATGCAATCGTCAATGAAGACAATGTCGACGAGCGGCAGATTCTGATCGACCGCCTGGCCGCCGAGGGCATCAGTTCAGCGGTGCTTTCGGCCATGGCACGGGTGTCTCGCGAAAAGTTCGTACCTCGGCGTCTTAGGAGCATGGCCTACGTTGATTCGGCTTTGCCGATTGAGTGCGGTCAGACGATCAGCCAGCCAACGATCGTGGCAATGATGACCGACGCGTTATCTCTGTCGGGCAACGAGCGAGTGCTGGAAATCGGCACGGGCAGCGGCTACCAGGCGGCTATTCTGGCCGAGCTATGCCGCTTCGTCGTGACCATCGAGCGGCACGGCGAGCTGGCGCGGCAGGCAGCAAGCCGACTGAAAGAGATGGGGTACTCGAACGTACTGGTGTTGCACGGCGATGGCACGCTCGGCTGCCCGGAGCACGCCCCTTTCGACCGCATCATCGTGACGGCCGCGGCCGACGACCTTCCGCCGGCGCTGTTCGCGCAGCTTGCCGAAGGCGGCTTCCTGGTGGCGCCGCTGGGCGACGTCTGGGGCCAGACCCTGGTTCAAATTCGCAAAGTTAACGGCGCCCCCGTGAGACGCGAGCTCTGCGGCTGCGCCTTCGTGCCACTCGTGGCCGACGAGTCGATCGGCCAACTCGAGCAAGCGGGTACGACAGTCGACCGTTGTCGACATGCACAAAGGCCGTCAGGGCGTGTGGCTTGACCGGGCCAGCGCCGAGGATGTCATGTACTTCCCAGCCCCGCACGATAAGCGCATCCGCGATGAGCCGGTCGTGACAACGCCACGGCACCGCCTCGCAGCACATTAAGGCGTCTCACACCCCCAAAAACTCTTCCACCGCTTCCCGCATGACCGCGATGTCGGGCTCGATGCCGGTCCAGAGCTGGAAGGCGACGGCGGCCTGGTTGACGATCATCCCCAACCCGTCGAGCGCGGTGGCGCCGTGCTGCCGGGCTTCTTCGAGAAAGCGCGTGTCGGGCGGGTTGGCTACCACGTCGGCCACCACCATGTTTTTCACCGCTCCGCTGAAATCGACGGGCAACCGGGCGTCGGGGTCGTTCATGCCGATGCTCGTGGCGTTGATGGCGATCTCCGCGTCGCCCGGTAGGGCATAGTCACCCGTCCAAACGACGAGCGCGGCGGCGGTCTGCGTTTTCGAGTTCAACAGATCGACGAGTTGCCGGCCTCGTTCTTCCGTGCGGTTGACGACGGTGATCCCGGCCGCGCCCGCCAATGCCAGTTCGATTCCAATGGCCCGCGCCGCTCCGCCGGCGCCGAACAGCACGATTCGTTTGCCTGCCGGGTCGGCCACGGCGGAGAGCGACCGCATGAAGCCTTTGCCGTCGGTGTTCTCGCCCACCAGCTTGTGGTCTTCGCGCACGATGCAATTGACGGCCCCCATCAGGGCCGCGGCATCGCTGAGCCGGTCGAGAAACTCCACCACCGCCACCTTGTGCGGCCGGGTGATGTTGCCGCCGCGAAAGCCCATCGCTCGCATGCCGCGGACCGCGTCGCCCAGGCCTGCCGGCGCCACTTCCAGCGTCAGATACCGCCATTCCAGGCCGTGGTGCGCGAACGCCTTCTCGATCATGTACTGTGTGGGGTTTCCGGCGACGGGCTGTCCGAAAAGCGTGCAGATTTCCTGAAGCAGGGTGGCGGGCGGCGTCATAGCACGGAACGAGCCAGGAGAAGGGCCTTCGATCGTCGTTCATCTTGATCGAGCGGCCGCCGTGCTGCAAGCACCCGACCCGCGGCGGCGGCGGCACGAAACGGGTTGTCAAACCCTGCTGTCAGCACTACGATAGGATGCCTTCGTGGCGAACGGCCAAGTGGTTGAAATGTCGTTTGCCGCGATTGACTTGCACCCGTAGCTCAATTGGATAGAGCATCGGTCTACGGAACCGAAGGTTACAGGTTCGAGCCCTGTCGGGTGTAGCTATTCACGAACTGAGGGCTGCCTCTTTGCTCGCTGGCCCAATAGCGGTTTTGCAGGCGACACCGCTATTCCGCAGCCGGTTCACCGAAACCAGAAGCAGGTGACGTTTTCGGCACATCCCTCGTGGGTCCACACGTAGACGGCGCCGAAGACGCCGATCGTGGCGATGGCTGACACAGGCCCGCGAACAATGTTGCTGCTTGCAATTGCCGCCCGGCCTGCGTCCAATAGCGTTCGTGACCCTATTCGCTTTCGTCCCACAGAGCCGGCCATGTATCACGGAGACATTTCCAGCAGCGCCGACACGATCGGCGTCGCCGTCGTCAATTACAAAATGCCTCGCCTGCACTCGCGGCGGGAAGTGCTGGCCAACGCCCGGCAGATCGCCAAAATGATCGACGGTTTCAAGCTGGGCCTGCCGGGCATGGACCTGGTCGTATTCCCCGAATACAGCACGCACGGCATCATGTACGACCGCCAGGAGATGCTCGACACGGCCGTCTCCATTCCCGGTGAAGAGACCGAGATCTTCGCCGAGGCCTGCCGCCGCAACCGCGCCTGGGGCGTTTTCTCGCTCACCGGCGAGCGGCACGAAGAGCACCCGTGCGTCGTGCCCTACAACACGCTGATCCTGCTCGACGACCAAGGGCGGCTGGTGCAGAAATATCGCAAGATCATGCCGTGGTGCCCGATCGAGGGTTGGTATCCCGGCAACTGCACCTACGTCTCCGAGGGACCGAAGGGCCTGAAGGTGAGCCTGATCATCTGCGACGACGGCAACTATCCGGAAATCTGGCGCGACTGCGCGATGAAGGGCGCGGAGCTGATCGTCCGCTGCCAGGGATACATGTATCCGGCCAAGGAGCAGCAGATCATGGTCTCCAAGACGATGGCCTGGATGAACAACTGCTACGTGGCGGTGGCCAACGCGGCCGGCTTCGACGGCGTCTACTCCTACTTCGGGCATTCCGCCCTGATCGGCTTCGACGGCCGCACGCTCGGCGAGTGCGGCGAGGAGGAGAACGGCGTGCAGTACGCCGCGCTATCGAAATCGCTGATTCGCGACTTCCGGGCCAACGCCCAATCGCAGAACCACCTGTTCAAGCTGCTGCACCGCGGCTACACGGGCCTGATCAACTCCGGGCAAGGCGACCAGGGCCTGGCCGAATGTCCCTACGACTTTTATCGCAACTGGGTGCTCAACGCGGAGCGGACCCGCGCCGCGGTCGAGCAGATCACCCGCGCGACCGTCGGCACGCCGCAGTGCCCGATTCCCGGCTTGCCGGTGGAGCGGGCGCTGGTGTAAACCAAGAGGCATTGAGATCTAAACGTCGGCGCGTGGGGCAATGGTAAGGAGCGATAGCGGTGGCAAGACCAAGAGAACCGTGGAATATCCGGCCGGCCAAGAAACGGGCCGCCGTGTCGGCCTCGATGAAGGCCGAGGTGGAAACGAAAGCCGGGAATTTGATCGAGAAGGTGTTGAAGCCGAAACACGTTCGGCCGCCGAAAAAAGGCGAGCAGTTCAATTACATCATCGACATCGGGGCGAAGTGGTACAGGAATTATTTCTACTTCATCGCGACCTATGCCTGCCCAAGCCCGGACGCCTTCTCGCCCACGTTCGAGTCGAGGTTTGCTCGGATGGAACCTCTGCGCGACGACACGTTCGCCCTCTATGCCATGCGTCACACGGGCAACGAATGGGTTGGCGTTTTCGATGATCTTTCGGTGGACGAGTGCATGCAGGCCATCCGGGACGATCCGTGGTTCGAGCTGTAAGGGCCTACTCCGGCCCGCTGACCGGCGTCGTGCCTTTTCCATGCGCCGCCGCCGTGAGCTGCGTTGCCCACTCACGATCGGCCCGCGAAAGCCGCGCGCGAGGCGGCGCGCCGTAGCGGAGCCGCCGCTCATAACGCCCGCGCGCGTACGTTTCGGCGAAAACCCGCTGCAGCTCGACGACGACGTCTCGATCGGGCGGATTGAGCGGTATTGGAATGGGAGGCAACGGTTGCCGCACGCTCCAATGATAGACGTCGCAAAACGGCCGGCGGTCGCGGTGGGCCACGAAGGCGTAATAATCGTCAGGAGGAATCGGTTCGGCGGTCGGCAGCCGCTGTCCGCCGACCAAAAGATCGAGCTCGATCAAATGCACGTCCTGGCTAAGGACCGCGTCTCTCTTGATTAAATACTCCTCACGCCCGTGCGAAAGTTTATTTGTCGGCGACAGCACCTCCAACACGGCCACCAAAGTCTGATCCGGGTAGTCGTAAATCTCGATCGAGCTTTGGCGCTCCTTTTCCGGAATAATCAAGGGCACCGTCACCGGTTCGAGAAGGGCCGGCCCCGCGTAGTCCCGCGGCACTGCGGTGGCATGCGCCGCTTCGCGGCCGACGATCGCGTCCGGGACGAACGACTGCGGCGGGATGTCGAAGGACTCGATGACGGTCACGCGCTCTTGAATCCGGGCGTCGTAGTGGTCGGGAAGTCGCTCGCTGAGGGCCTTTCGCAGACAGCTTATGAACTCCAAGTGAAAATCACCCCACGCGCCGGAGTTTTCCAGGTAGGGGTCCATGCCGGGAAACGGGCTAGGCATCTTCGATCCTCGCAAAGGTCAAGCTTTGCAGTATTCTATACCGACGTTGCACGCACGGGAACGCGGTCGACATTTTCATTCGTGGCCGGTCGTCATGCCCAACTGCCGCATCTTGCGATACAGATTCGAGCGGTGCAGGCCGAGCTGCTTGGCCGCGTCCTGCATGTTGCCGCGGGCCCGCGCGATGGCCTGCTCGATGAACTGCGCCTGAAACTGGTCTGTGGCCTCGGCGAGCAGGCCCGCCTGCGCGGCCGTTACGGACTGCACGGCCGACGGCAAGATCACCAAGGCCGGATCGTCGGCCTGGATGACGTCGCTCGACGACAAGTACGCCAGACGCTCCATCAGGTTCCGCAGTTCGCGGACGTTGCCCGGCCAACGGTGCGCCCGCAAGCGGCGACGGGCGTCGGCGGTCAACCGCAGCATCGGCCGCCGCGCCTTCTTGCAAAAGTCTTCCAGAAAATGCTCGGCCAGCAACACGATGTCGTCGGGCCGCTCGCGCAACGGCGGAATCTGCAGCGTCACCACGTTCAGCCGGAAGTAAAGGTCTTGCCGGAACTTCTTTTCGGCCACCATCGTCGCCAGGTCCTGGTTGGTGGCCGCAATCACGCGGGCGTCGGTGTGAATCGGCTTCGACCCGCCCACCCGCACCACCAGCTTCTCCTCCACCACGCGCAACAGCTTCGATTGGCCGCCGGGACTAAGATCGCCGATTTCGTCGAGAAACAGCGTGCCGCCCGAAGCCAGCTCGAACTTGCCGGCGTGCGACTCGTGGGCGTCGGTGAAGGCGCCTCGTTCGTGGCCGAACAGCTCGCTTTCCAACAAGGTCTCGCTGATCGCCGCGCAGTTCACGGCGATGAACGGCTGGTCGCGGCGATGGCTGAGATAGTGAATCAGTTGACTGACCACCTCTTTTCCGGTGCCGTTCTCGCCCAGGATCAACACGGCCAGATCGGTGGCCGCCACGCGGCAAATGGTCGATCGCAGGGCTTCGATGGCGGGGGACTCGCCGATCAACTGCACCGCGCTGGCGGCCTGGTCGGTCATCAGCCGCCGCGATTGCAACAGGGCCTGCCGCTCTTGCACGTTCTCCAAGGCGATGGCCGCCTGCTCGGCCAGCTCCGTCAATGTGCCTTGATCGTCTTCCGTAAAATCGCCGGCCTTCTTGTTGATGGCCTCGAACGCCCCCAGAATCTCCCCGCGGCGGCTGCGCAACGGCACGCAGAGCAGCGTCCGCGTGCGATAGTTCAGCCGCGCGTCGACCTGTCGATTGATCTGCTCCTGTCCGCTGGCCGCGTCGACGCGCCGCGGCTCGCCGCTCTGGACCACCTGGCCGACGATGCCGGCATCGTCCTCGATCCGCAGGTCCTCTTTTTTGACGCCCAAAGCGGGCCGGGCCACAAGCTGATGGCTGGCGCGGTCCCACAGAAAAATGCTGGCCCGATCGGCGTTCATCAGCCGCGTGGCGGCTTCGGCCATGTCGGTCAGCAGGGCCTCGACGTGATGATGCTGGTTCCAACGTCCCGCCACATCGAGAACCGCCTCCAGCCGCGCGATGCGCCATTGTCGATCGTGCCGATCGCGGACCGACTTCAGGGCCACCCCGCAAACTTTCGCCAGCAAATCAACGGCGTCAGGCACCGGCTTGTGCGCCGCATTGCCGGGCACCGTCATCACCAGCAGTTCGCCCGAAGACGACTTCGCCTCCAACAGGGCCGCGCACCAATGACCATCGACACGTGGACTTTCGTCGTCGAGCACATCGGCCAACAGGGCCAGCGGCAACTGCTGTTTCGCTCCGACCGCTGCGATTGTGGTCCATTGGCCGGCCACCGATCTCGCGACCGCCGCATATTCGGCCTGGAATGCCTCGGTCAGAAGCGGCAGAGCGTCAGAAAGAAACGCGGCCGCCGAGTGGTGCGATGCTCCCAGCGCCAACAGTTTCGCCGCGGTTGATGCGAATTCGGGACGTTCAGCAAGCTGGTTTTGCAACCAAGAGAGGTTATCGACCGTCGGTATGTTGCGCATCGGATGCTCCGCCACGCCAAATTGACGTCATGCACGCATAGAAAGTCGCGGATTTGATTCAAGCATAATCTGCGGAGATCAAGATGACAACGGGGGGTTCAGGGTTCAGGGTTCAGGGTTCAGATGAGGGATGAGGGATGCCGCCTGCCCAAGACCCAAGACCCAAGACCCAAAATCCAAGGCCCTGAACCCTGAACCCTGAACCCTTTCCGCACCTACCATCCTGGCGTCCGCTTCGGTAACCTGTTCCCTGTAACCTGTAACCTGTAACCTGACACCTGCCCGGCAAGGAGACGACGATGGCACTGTTCGACGGCAAAAAGGGATTGATCATCGGGGTGGCGAACGACAACTCGATTGCCTGGGCCATCGCCCAGTTCGTGATGGCCGAAGGGGCGGAGTGCGGCTTTACGCATTTGCCCGACCGGGCGGACGACGAACGGCAGCGCAACCGGCGTCGCGTGGCCCAGCTCACCGACAAATATCCGCGGGCGAAGTTTCTGCTGCCGATGGACGTAAACAAGGATGACGACATTCAAGCCGTGATGCGCCAGTCGGCCGAGACATTCGGCAAGCTCGACTTTTTGGTGCATTCGGTCGCCTACGCCCCCTTGGAAGACCTCAAGGTTGATACGGTGCAGACCAGCCGCGAGGGCTTCAAGACCGCGATGGAGATCAGCGTCTACAGCTTGATTGCCGTGACGAATGCCGCCCGGCCGCTGCTGGCGCCGCAGGCGAGCATTGTCACGATGACGTACTTCGGCGGCGAAAAGGCGGTGCCGGGCTACAACGTCATGGGCATCTGCAAGTCGGCCCTCGATTGCACGGTCAAGTATCTCGCTTACGATCTGGGGCCCAGCGGCGTGCGGGTGAACGCGGTCAGCGCGGGGCCGGTGCGGACCTTGGCCGGGCGCGCGGCGGGCGTCGACGATATGCTCGTTCTCTATGAAGGCATGGCGCCATTGGGCCGCAACATCACGCACGAGGAGGTCGGCCGCACGGCCGCCTTCTTGTTGTCGCCCATGTCCGACGGCATCACGGGCGAAATCCTGCACGTCGATGCCGGCTATAACATCATGGGGTCGCCCGGACGGTTGCTCGATCGCTTCAAGAAACCGTAGCCCGCTTGCTCCGCAAGCGGACCGCCGCTTCACGTACTCAACGTCGCATGTCGCTGGAACGAACGCACATAGCCGTGGCGGTGATCGAGCGGCACGGCTCGTTTCTGGTCGGCCGGCGACCCGACGGCGTGCCGTTGGCGGGGTTATGGGAGTTTCCCGGCGGCAAAGTCGAGCCAAACGAGACCGCCCGCCAGGCTGCCGCACGCGAGGCGTTGGAAGAGACGGGTATGGCGGTCGAAGTCGGGCCGGAATATCCGCTGGTGAACTACGACTATTCGCACGATCGCGTGTTGCTGCACTTTTTTGCCTGCACGCCGCTGGAGCCGTGTTCGGCACCGCGGCCGCCTTTTGAGTGGGTGCCTGCTGCGAAGCTGGCCGCTTTGCAATTTCCCCCGGCCAATGCCACGCTGATCGAGCGGCTGGCGGGGAAAGGGGCAGAGATGAGAGACGCCACCGGCTAGACGTAAAGCTTCGCCGAACCCGTTCCCATTTTCACACTAACCCGAAGTGCAAGCGAGGTTTTGTCGTCTTTTTCACGTTCCTCGCTGGCGCTTCGGGTTGGTGTACGGCACCTGCGTACCGGGTTAGGCGAAGCTTTACGATTAGACCGCGCGTGTAGGGAGTACTTTCCCGCCGGCTTCGACGCCTTCCCGTGCCGGCACGAGCTGTTCGACGATGCCGGCCAGGAAACGGGCCAGGCGGTCAGAGGCAACGAGTGCGTCACCCTTGAGCTTGAGCATGTCTTTGACGCTCGATGGGCGGCGGACCAGCGCCGCCGCAACGGCCCCCAGGCGAGAAGCCGTCGACGTCTGCCGCGCCAGAGTCTCCACGTCGGCGGGAAGCTCGTCGTCGATGGCGTCGCTGATTACCCGGATGCAAAGAAAACGGGTCTTCGCCTGCCGGCAAACCTCCGCCACCGCCCACGACTCCATATCGACGGCCAACGCAGCGTGTTTGCGGCCCAGCGACTCCTTGTCGGCGGGCCGGCCCACGATCGTATCGCTGGCCACGCACGCCCCAACGTGCAGGCCCTTGCTGCCGGCGATCGTTTCAGGCGAGACCTTCAAGTCGATCGCCAAACGGCGGCCGTCGGTGCCGATCACGGCGTCAGCCAGCAGAATGTCTCCCCGCTCGACGCGGCGATCGAGGGCACCGGCAAACCCGGCCGAGACGACCCATGCGGGACGGTGCCCGGCGATCAAGGCCTGCGTGCCTCGCGCCGCCGCGGACTGGCCTACGCCCGCCTCGACGATCACCACCGAGCGGTTGCGGAGCCGGCCTTCACGCAGCGTCAGACCCGCGGCCCGCGTGGTGACGACGCCTTCCAGCATGTCTTCCAGCCCGCCGGACTCGATGCCCAAGGCAAATACGAAACCGACGTCGCAGGGTGGACTGGTTCGACCGACCGCCGGCCCGCTCTGCCCCTCTTGCACGGCGTGGACGGCCTGCGAGGCGGCCTGGCGGACCTGCTGTTGAAGCCAAGAGCGAACGAAAGCTTGCCAGACCACGCACGGCCTCATCGGTTTCTGCTGTGGTGCCGCCGCTGCACACTGCGCGGTCCGCGGCCGGCCTGGCGCGTGGGCTGATAGCCGTAGCGAACCGCGAACCACTCGGCAAACCGCTCGCGGTCGATCTGCCGCGAGTTGCGATTGTCGAGCAAGTGCCCCAACTCGTGAATCAAAATGTTGTTGAGGTAGAAGTCCTTGATGCTCTGCTCGTCCCAGATCAGGTTCCAGGCATCGGGGCCTTCTTGCACCCAACGGCCGCCGTACATCCGTGCCTCATTGGCCTGGTTCGGTTTGGGCGGTTGATGGTACCGCTCCACAAGATCGGTCTCGATGGGATACAAATAAATGGCCGCGCCCCACTGCATGCCGTAACAAGGAAACCCCTGCTTCTTGCGCGTCATGCGGCTGAACTGCACCACCTCCAGCGTGCGCGTGAACGTGCGCGGCAACGCCGCGAAGCGCGCGCGGATCTCGTCGGGCGTGACGACGTGGCGGTAGCCCGCGCCGGGCGACTGCACCACAATGCGATAGGATCTGCCGTCTTCGCGAGGTTCGTGCCAGTCTTCCGGCGGCACGAACGGCAGACGTTCGTTGGCCTGACCACCGCGCGCGCGATTGCTCAACGGCGCCGCCCAGGTCACCGACCGAGTGCAACGCACCGGCTTGGTGATGCGCGAGATACGTCCACCTGCATTCAGCAACCGCTTGCGACTCATGGGAACTCCTCGAAAAGACCATCGACGGTGACTCCGCCGACGTTCGGCTTTGCCGGAGAACTCCGACCGTTCCATCCTAGAAAGCCGCGAACCTGGAAAACAAGTGAACACTGCAAGTGCATGTCACTAAAAGGGTTGCGGAAACGCACGCGACAGCGATCGAAAGGCCGCCGCCCGGCCGCTGGCGCAAATCCTGCCCGGCGGACGAGTTGCGGCGCGACCGTGCGTCATGCCTCGAAAAAGCGAACGGCGACGGGATTCCGGGGGGGCGTGGATTCGAACTCGACTTTGGCACCGATTGGGCGGTAGCAGCAACAGGTCTTAGCGAGACAATCGTCTCGAATAGAAGTTGCACAAGTGCTTTCTGTGTAAGCCTTTGTGGAACTAAACGAAGGTCACCGTCTCAAAGTGTAGCTTGACGTTCGCGTTCCGCGTGGACGGGCTGGACGAGATCGTGCATCGGGTGCTTGGCTGGGTCGGGCCGCGCCAAGGTCGTGCGCCCCAACGAGCTGCGCGAACTGGTGGTCGAGCATCTGCGGCAGGCGATAACCTTAAATGGGGGTTCATCCCTCACCATGCCATCACGTCTGATCGCCATCGGCGACATCCACGGTTGCAGCGCCGCCTTGCGCGCCTTGCTCGATGCGATCGACCCACGCTCGGACGACACGATTGTCACCCTGGGCGATTACGTCGATCGCGGCCTCGATTCCCAGGGCGTGCTCGACGAGCTGATTGCCTTGGCCGACCGCTGCCGGCTGGTGCCGATTCTCGGCAACCACGACGAGATGATGTTGCACGCGCGTGACGGCAAGGGCGACCTGCGGTTCTGGCTCGAATGCGGCGGCCAAACGGCCCTCGATTCCCACGGCGAAGGCGCCGGATTGAACGCTGTGCCGCGTGAACACTTTCGCTTTCTCCAATCCTGTCTGCCGTTCTTCGAGAGCGACATTCACTTCTTCGTTCACGCCAACTACCGCTCCGACCTCCCGCTCGATCGGCAAGACGACGAGATCCTCCGCTGGCTTTCGTTGCGTGACCACGTGCCCGGCCCGCACCTCTCCGGCAAGACGGCCATCGTCGGCCACACGCCGCAAAAAGAGGTCTTGAACCTCGGCCACCTGATCTGCCTGGACACCGATTGCTCTCACGGCGGCTGGCTCACCGCGCTCGATGTGGGCAGCGGCCAAACATGGCAGGCCGACGAAGCCGGGCGCCTGCGCTGCTCGCACAATGGAAATTCAGCAGTGCTTTAGAACTCGCAACAAAACGACACGAACCTGAATCGCAAGTATTGATGTTGCGCTATTGCTGCCGCGGAGCGGCAACGGAGTTTAGCCGTGGGTGCCAACCCACGGAAAGACGGGACCTATGCCCGAAAGCCGCGGAGCGGCGGCGGAGGTTTGGACGCGATGCTCCGTTCTCACGCGCCAGATTCCGCCGGAAGAGGCGGGCGTCTTTCCGGAAAACGCCGGCCATGTCGCCGGCACTCGTGGCATGGTAAAATGTGCTGAGATTGACGCATCGGCAGCGATTGGCGGAGGAGACTCCGCTGCACGACACGACAGGGGATTCGACATGCTGAACTCGATTGAAGGTGTTTTTCGCGACGGAAGTGTCGAATTGCTCGAACCAGTGCCCCCGAACGCCGGCGGCCGCGTGATCGTCGCTCTCCTGTCGCCGACCGGTGTGGATCTTCGCCAGCGGGGAATCAATGAGGACCAGGCCGCCGATCTCCGGCGCAGACTGGCTCCTTTTGCTGAGGATTGGGACCGTCCGTAAATGGATGTCTATGATGCCCTTTAACCGCGGCGACGTTGTGCAACCGAAAATCGCCAGCCGGCCGGCGTCCCTGCTGCGCGTGCGCGAACCCGATCGCCCCTTGGTGCGTCCGCTGGCCGGCGACGCGCGAGACGTCGTCGTTCTCATCGCTGACAAGAGTTGGCCGTAATGGGAGGATGGCGTTCCCAGGCCGTTCAGTAGAGGGTTCAGGGGGGTTCAGGGTTCAGGAAGTCCAAAGGCGGCTAGACGATTCGCCGCTTCGGCTTGGCGAATGCAGTCCAAAATGGAAAATCGAGAATCCGGATCTCCTTCATGGCATTCAATCCCGCTGACCTTGATATCAACCAACTCTTCACCGCCGTCGCCTCGCGCGCCCAGCGCGAGGCCGAGCGGCAGCGACTGCGCTAATTGACGCTCGACGCCGCTGGCGGCGCGCCGCAAACCGGCGGCTGGTATTGGGTGCTACCGGAGGTAGGAACCTAGGCAGCCAGGGTTGCCGTCTGCTAAAATCGGCGCCGTCGTTCCGTAGTGATGAATGGACAGACTTCGGTTATTAGGCTCCGTTGGACGCCGGCCGACAGTTCCAGTGCTCGTCTTCGTCAACGATCCCTCAAATGACCAGGCAATTTGATCTTCCACAACGAGTCACGCCGTTTTCTACCGAAACGGATGTCATTGACTTTCACACTGGCGGCTCTTGGTCAGCCTATGATCTTGCGACTGCAATGCGTGCGATGGACGGCGTCTACGCTTCGTTTTTGCTCGCGCGGCACCTCGCGGTCACTGCGAGTGAACAATACGAGAAGGTCGCCGAGCAGCTTGACCAATACTGGCGCCGACTCGATGTGGATGGTCCACACATCGAGATGCTCCTGCACGAATGGCGACGGATTTGGCGCCATTTGGGTCCTGACGCTCTGCAGTTTATGCTTCCCTTCGGCTACCAAGCTGGAGCGACGCAAGCAGTTGAGGCCGAGCGGGCCATCAGCTTTGATCTCGATTATTATTTGTCCAATCCGGAGCAATACGTTCCGCCCTCGCATGAGTTAATGATTGACAGGATCGAGATGGCGTCGCCCGGCGGATTCAGTCTTCGCGGCATCGGCGAGCCGATCCACGAACTCCGCGAGCTCATCAAAGACCTTTGCTACCGCAACCGCCAGGAGCGCGAGCGCGGCGAACTTGAAATCATCAAACAAAAGATTGCGCTCGTGACGCGATTGAATCTGCCGACAGGTCCGAGTCAGGTCTTGGTGCTGGCTGTTTCAGAAGACATCCAGGAAATAAAGCGACTCGTCGAGACCGGCAATCTAGCGTTACCGGGTGAGGAGCCACCGCCCCCGCCGAAGCAGTCAACGACTCGTCGGCGCAAACCTCTCCGCAAACCGCGCCCTGCAGACGGTGACAGGTAGCCTTCATCCTCGGCGCGTCTCAGACAATGCCGTGCTGTGCAAGAAGTTCGAGCCGCTCGGCATCTTCAATGCCTGATTCACGACCCCAGACCGACCACAGCTTTGGGGTCGAGTTACCGCGATCATTAAAGGATTTTTGGCGGTCGTCGCCACGGTCGAGGACGTGAAACACCTTGCCGCCAGAGGCGATACTAGCAACTCTGAGCATGCCAATCACGATACCCGACGCAAGCGTGACAATAATGGCGATTATTTCCTGGTCCCTTTTCCTGGTTCGAGGAGGAGGCGAAGAACATGGCGAGGAAGCCTCAGTTATTGAACAGCTTTTTGGGAATGGCGGCGACGGTCTTTTTCGGCACGGTCTTGGAAAGGGAGTTTTGCGTGACGATGATCGAAACAATGCGCTTATGGGCGAACCGCTGCGAATGCCGCACTACTTTTCGAACTCAATTTAGGGCGGTTCGGCGACTCGATTGCCATCGTCCGGTGGACTTTTTTTGCGGCAGCATGATTGCTTGCCAAGATCTGATAGCTTTGTCATCTCTCCGGGAGGCTCGGCGAGGCTGAAATTGATCTGACGCAGATCGCGGCGCCTCGCATGTTTTGGCAGTCTACTGTACAAATCACTCTTTGGATCCCAAAAGCCAGTCCATTCACCTACTTCGACGTTGAAGTAGTAAACGTTCTGGTCAGGGTCGTCTCGATACTTCCTCAAATACTGTCGCTCGAAAACTGTAACGTCGGTCCCCTTGCGATAAAAGTGCCACGTTTGATAAAAGGGTCCCGTGAAGTTGAAGCGGCTATTCACGCCCGTGGGAGGCGGGGTCGGATTGCCACTGTTAGCAACGTAGTCCCAAACTTTCGTTGGGGTTGGATCCTCGTTGGTAAACTGCCCGTTTGAATAGAACTGACGTGGTGGCGCCGAATATGCGAGCTGCGGCGCGGCAATGACCAGCAGCAGCGCTGCGGGGGCTGATACATAAGCACGTACGATCAGGCGTTGTTCAATCATCAGTTGTATCTCCTATTAAATAACGATGCGACAGAGGCTCAAACCAATGGCGGACTATTTCAATGGACTTTGTTCGCTGTCTTTGGGCCACGGGGGAATAGGCGGCGGACCCTGAAGACCATGCGGCGGCTGCTTCTCGACAGGAGCAACTTCCTTGACGTGCGAATGCGTCATAACATAGCCGGCAATCCCCAGTGCCGAGACTCCCGCGAGAACAAACATGGTAGCCATTTGGCTCGTGATGACGCTAGCCGGCCCAAAGATTGTCCAGAGGCTCACGGTCGTTCTACCCGTCGCTTTGACGTGCAGTGCCATGAAACCAATCACCACACAGTAAAGCCCAACGAGCACAAGAAGGAAGGCAAAGAGAAGCGTTCCCGCCCCCATCATCTTGATCGTGTCAACACCGGGCACGAAAAGCCCTATGCCAATAATGACGAACGGCAGCGTCGCAAGAAGAAGCACGATAACGAGGGCCGCGATGACACCGAAAGGCATTGTATTCTGCTTCGATGGAGCGGCGATTTCGGTGGCCTGTTCCATGGATTTCCGCGCACAAAACCGATACGTCTCGACCAATTGGGGGGATTTTAGTCCCACGCCGCCCATGACGCAAGTGCCCCGTCCACGCAGCTTTCTAATCGGCCGCTTGCGTCACGAGCGGTGCCCGTACCGGCGACGATTGCGGCGATTGATCTCCTCGGCGGTCGAGTAAGCGTCGACCATGCCCCAGACCCACAAGGCCAGCGTGCCGCCGACGAACAGCAACACAAACGCGATCAACGGTCCGTTGTAGATTTGACCCAGGCCGGGATAAAAGAAGGCCAGCAAAACCGCGATGCCCGACGATTTCTCGTTCGGAACGTAAGGCAGTTGCGGCGGCGCCGGCGGCGATTGGACGAAAACCACCCGCGGCACTTCCTGCGCGACGGGATGCAAGGCGTACGCAGTGGGAACGGGCGAAGCGGCAACGGCGGCGGTCGGTGCCGTTGCGCCGTGCGGCGACCCGCCCCATTGGCTGCCGCAGAACGGGCAGATCGTGCGTCCCAAGAACGCCGCGGGCACCTGCACCTGGTTGCCGCAGTTCGGGCACGGAGCCGACGGCGCACCTTGCGCCGCGGCCGGCGCGGAGGCGTGCCGAGGTGCCGCCGCCGCGGCCGGCGGGGTGCGAACGGCGGGCTCGGTCAGGGCGGCGGGCCCGGGCGGTAGGGCATTGGGTGCCGCAAATAAGCCGGGAACGCTCGCGGCATCGCACCAGGCCCCGTCGCGTCCCTGGCGCACGCGGTCGTCCGGCCTGATCTTGCGGTGCCGGGCCAATTCGCGAAGCTGGTCGGTCGTGAATGGTCCGCGAACTTCGCGGCCACGGCGGACAAACCTCTCAGGTGAAAGAGGCGAACCGGCCGGCATAATGGCGCAAACTCCGTGGCAGTGATGCGTTTCTGCCAACAATACGCCTCGCGAGGGACAGCCGTGGGTCAGTGGCCACGGATGAAACACGGATGAAACACGGATTTACGTTATCCGTGTTTCATCCGTGAAAACCAGTGGCTGGGGTGATTTTAGGGAATCCGCAACGACCGGCAGGTCTCCTCGTAGGTCGCCTCCAGTTCCAAGGGGACCATGAGATCCGGAGAAAGCCAAACGGGTAGGCTTGGCAGTGCGCTGCCGACGGCGAGGTTGTGTTCCCAGGACTCCAGCCGCCAGCGTAGGCCGTTGCGACGGCCGCGGCAGGTTGCCGCGTAGATCACGCTCCGCGACACGGCCGTCCGAGGGGCGCCGAGTTCATCCAACAATTCGCCGTAAAGGTTGGCGGCGCGACTGGTGGGCTTCCCACTTGAGAACCGTCGAGTTCGTGTGGAAGTGATCGCGTAGCGGCATGGGACCCTCCGTTTGGAAGTTTTGTAGATGAGCTGGCTAGAAACGGCCATGCCAGGAATTCTTCGACCGCCGGTGGGACGATACGAAAAAATGATTATCTGGACGCTTGACACCTATAATGCTATTGTGTACATTTAACAACGTATCGTTGATAACGAGTTCTTTTTTGCGAAGGAGATTGCCGTGACGAACAAACTGCCCGCCCAGAGGACCGCCGAAGAGGCCCTGACGCCGACCATCTCGCAACGGTTGGAACAGCTTGCCAAAGAAGCCAACGAAGCGCATGCGAACGTGGGCTCCGCCTTCAAAAACGGCCTGGTCTGCGCCAATCAGGCCGGACACGCGCTGCTGGAAGCGAACCGCATTTGCCGCCCGCTCGGCCAGTGGCTCACCTGGCTGGCCGCGAACTTCAAGGCCTCGCGCTGGACCGCCCGGCGCTATATGGACTTCGCCGCCGAGTGCGACCGCCTGGGCGGAATGCATGGTGCAACGTTGCACCATATAACCCCCCAGGAGGCAGGCATCATGTTGAAAAGGCTGCTGGTGCTGCCCAGCGGCAAGAAGAAGGCGGCGGACCAAGGTCAAAAGGCCCTGCCGGGTGCTGCGCCGGTTGGAGCGGCGGCGTCCGGCCAGCCCGCCGTGAACACGGCAGCGCTCGAATTGCGGTCGCGACCGTGGCAGGATGCGGCTGGCGGTCCGTTGCCGCGATTGGTCGAACTGTTCGAGGACCTGTTGGCCGGCCTGGAAGTGGTCGTGCAGGGCGGTGATTGCCATGACGGCCCCTTCGCCGAAATGCTGCTGATGGATCTGAAAACGCCTTACGCCGATCTGGTGGAATACCTCAAGGACCGCGAGCAGCTTCAGCGAGCTTCGTAAAAAGGGCCCTGTTAAGTCGCCTTTCGCTCCGCGAAAGGCAAACGTGTAAGGCGGGGCCAGTCCCGGCGCGCCGGGACTGGTTTCGCCCTGATGCGAGTTTTGTTCCGCGACTGGGGCCTGAGCAAGTTGACCCACGCGGACCGGCGCGATATGGTCGATTCTGGCGGCAGCGGGGTTCCCACCTTACGAGGACCAGCCTTTGCACCGGCCCGTTCTACTCTGTGTTGCCGTCGTCGCGATAGCAATTTGCCTGGCGGCTTGCGGCCTCGCGGCGGAAATTGAGTCGTTCGAGACACTGGCCGAGCAGTATGCCGGCAGCACGCGGCCGATCTTGGTCGCCTATTGCACCGATTGCCATTCGACCGCCGACCATGAGGGCGAACTCGACCTGGAACGTTTCACCGCACTGGCCGATGTGCGACGGGCGGCACGCGTCTGGCAGAAAGTCGCCGAAATGCTGGCGGGCGGCGAAATGCCGCCCAAAAGCGCCGAGCAGCCGTCGCCCGACGAACGGAAGCAACTTCGGGCATGGGTCGAGCGTTATCTCGACGCCGAAGCCCAGGCCAGTGCCGGCGATCCGGGGCCCGTCGTCTTGCGGCGGTTGAACAATGCCCAATACACCTACACCCTTCGCGATCTGACCGGGGCGGATTTGCAGGTTGCCCGTGAGTTTCCGGCCGACGGCGCCGCGGGCGAAGGGTTTACCAACGCGGGCGCGGCCTTGGCCATGTCGCCCGCGCTGGTGACCAAGTATCTCGATGCCGGCAAGGAGATTGCGTCGCACGCGGTGCTGCTGCCCGACGGCATGCGGTTTTCCGCCGGCACGACCCGGCGGGACTGGTCGGACGAGATCATCGCGGAAATCAAAAAGTTCTACGGGCGATTCGCCGACGGCGAGGGACGGATTCCCCTCGAAAGGTATCTGGCCGCGACGCTCGACGAACGCGAGGCACTGACGAACGGGGGAAAAACGATCGAGGGCGTAGCCACCGAGCGAGGACTGAACTCGCGGTATTTGGGTTCGCTCTGGAGTGTGCTGAACGGGGGTGACGCAGGCGGGACGCCTACGCTACGAGGGGAGGCGGGCGGGACGCCCGCACCACACGGTCGATCGTTGCTGCTCGATGTGTTGCGGGCGCATTGGCGAACCGCGAAGACGGGCGATGCGGGGGCGCTGGCCGCGGAAGTGGCGGGCTGGCAGAACGTGTTGTCGCGGTTTCAGAAGGTAGGGCATATCAAGCCCTGGATCGTGCCGGTCGATCCGCTTACCAGCCGCCACGAGATCCGCCTCAAGCTGCCCGAGCCGGCGGATGCCAAGGAAGTGACCGTCTATCTGGCGGCGGGCGATGCCGGCGACGGAAACACCGGCGACGTGGTCGTGTGGCAGGCGCCGCGTTTGGTTGCGCCGGGTCGGGCGGATCTGTTGCTGCGCGACGTCCGCGGTGTGACGCGCGATCTGGTCGCCCGCCGCGAAAAGCTCTTTGCTTCGACCGCCCGTTGCTTGCGGGCCGCGGCCGAGGCCAGCGGCCGCGAGAAGGTCGATGGCGCTGAACTCGCGGAGAAGCACGGCGTCGATGTGGTGTCGCTCTCCGCGTGGCTCGACTATCTGGGCATCGGCTCCGACACCGCCATTCGTCTCGATCATTTCAAGTCGAAACTGGAGCGTTCGGGCAACTACGACTTCATCCAGGGTTGGGGTACCGGCGAAACACCCCTGCTGGTGGCCAATTCGTCGGACCAGCACGTGCGCATCCCCGGAAACATGAACCCGCACGCGGTGGCGGTCCATCCCTCGCCGTCGTTGAACGTGGCCGTGGGGTGGCAAAGCCCCATCGCCGCTCAACTGCGAGTTGAAGGCAAGGTGACGCACGCACATCCTGAGTGCGGCAACGGCGTGACGTGGTCGCTCCAGTGGCGGCGCGGCGGCACGCGACAGCAATTGGCCACGGGCATCGCTCAAGGGAGCAAACCGGTCTCCGTCGGACCCGTCGATAACTTCCCCGTCGAGAAGGGCGACTTGATCTCGCTGGTTATCGGTCCACGCGATGGTAATCATGCCTGCGATCTGACCGATGTCGAGCTGGTGATTCAAGTCGTGGGGCGGGCTTCGAGCCCGTCGCCGGATGTGGGGCCGCTTGAGAGAGACGGCCTGGGAAGGCCGCCCCACGAGTGGCGTCTGACGCGCGATGTCAGCGGCGACGTGCTGGCGGGCAATCCGCACGGCGACAGCCTGGGCAACTTGAACATCTGGCATTTCTATACCGAGCCGGTCAAAGCAGGCGAGACAGGGCCGGTGATTCCCGCCGGCAGCGTGCTGGCACGCTGGCAATCCGCCGGCTCGCCTGACGAAAAACTGAAGCTGGCGGACGAAGTGCAAACGTTGCTCGTCCATGGTCCGCCGGCCGACACGAACCACGCTGACGCCCTGCTTTATCGGCAGCTTGCGTCGCTGAGTGGACCCCTTTTCACGGCCGCGAGGTCGCAGACAGGCGGGACGCCGGCGAGACAAGAGGCAGCAGGCGGGACGCCCGTGCCACAAGATGACTGGGGAATCGATCCGGCGCGGTTTGGCCGGCATCCGGATGGCTCCGCGGTCGATGCCGCGAGTCTCTGCGTGCAGGCGCCGTCGGTCGTGGTCGTGCGTCTGCCGGCAGATTTGGTTGCCGGCTGCGAGCTGGTGACCACCGGCGTGCTGCACCCTGCCGCGGCCGATGGGAGCGCGCAGTTGGCGGTGCTCACTTCCCCGCCTGACCGCCTCGACATGCTGCGGGGCGATGGCCCGGTGTTGGTCAACGACGGTTCTCCGGCGGCCGAGCGTTTCAAAGCCGCGTTCGACGATTTCCGCCGCTTGTTCCCCGCCGCGCTGTGCTACAGCCGCGTCGTGCCGGTCGACGAAGTCATCACGCTGGCGCAGTTCCATCGCGAAGACGGGCCGCTCGTGCGGCTGATGCTCGACGAAGCCCAGCGTGCCCGGCTCGACCGACTATGGGAAGATCTGCACTTCGTCAGCCAGGACGCGCTGACGATCGTCGACTCCTTCGCTCAGCTTCTGGAGTACGCCACGCAAGACAGCGACCCGCGGCTGATCGAGCCGCTGCGCAAGCCGATTTACGACGCCGCGGCCGAGTTCCGCGAACTGCTCGTGGCCGGCGAACCGCGGCAGCTCGACGCGCTGGTCGATTTCGCGGCGCTGGCCTTTCGCCGGCCGCTTGCGCCCGGCGAGGCCGAGGAGCTGCGGGCGTTGTATCAGCGCCTTCGCCGGCAGGAGTTGCCGCACGACGAGGCGTTTCGGCTCACGCTGGCGCGGGTCTTCGTGGCGCCGGCGTTTCTCTATCGGCTGGAAGAGGCGCCGCCGGGCACGCAGTCCGCCCCGGTGTCGGACTGCGAGTTGGCCAGCCGGCTGAGCTATTTCCTTTGGTCGTCCATCGGCGACGCGGAGCTGCGCGAGGTGGCCGCGGCCGGACGGTTGACGGATGCCGACGTGCTCGCCGGGCAGGCCCGCCGCATGCTGCGCGACGAGCGCGTGCGGCGGCTGGCCACGGAGTTCGCCTGCCAATGGCTGCACATTTACGACTTCGACGCGCTCGACGAAAAGAGCGAGCGGCACTTTCCCGCCTTCGCCGCGCTGCGGGGCGACATGTATCAAGAGGCGGTCCGCTTCTTCACCGACCTGTTCCAGCGCGACGGCCCGGTTCTGGAAATCTGGGACGCCGATCACGTGTTCGTCAACGCCTCGCTGGCCAGGCATTACGGCATCGCCGGCGTGGAAGGCGATTGGCGGCGGGTGGATGGCGCGCGGCAGTATGGCCGGGGAGGCATTCTGGGCTTCGCCGCCACGTTGGCCAAGCAGTCGGGCGCCTCGCGGACCAGCCCGGTTCTGCGCGGCAATTGGATCAGCGAGGCACTGCTCGGCGAACGCCTCCCTCGGCCGCCCAAAGACGTGCCCCGCTTGCCCGAAGACGAGACGGCGACCGAGGGCTTGACGGTGCGGCAGCTTGTCGAAAAACACACCAGCGACGCCCGATGTTCGAGCTGCCACGCCCGGATCGACCCGCTGGGCTTCGCACTGGAAGGATTCGACGCCATCGGCGGCCGCCGCGAACACGACCTTTCGAGCCGGCCGATCGACACGCACGCCAAGCTGCTGGACGGGGCTCAATTCGAGGGGATCGACGGGCTGCGCCAGTACCTGCTGACGGCGCGGCGCGAGGCGATCGTACGGCAATTCTGTCGAAAGCTGCTAGGATATGCGTTGGGCCGCGGCGTGCAGCTTTCCGACATGCCACTGCTCAAGGATATCGAACGCAACTTGCAGGAAAACGATTATCGCTTTTCCTCGGCCATCGAGACGATTGTTCGCAGCCGCCAATTTCGCGAGATCCGCGGTCGCGACCGGCAAGTTGAGGAGGCGCTATGATCGGAAGCTGCTGTAGAAGTAAAAACGGTGGCTGGGGCAGAGCCTGGCCGAGCGAGACGTTGAATGCGCGCACGCTTTGCGGCCAGGCGATGCCCCGGTGGTGCCCGCCGGGGCATCGCTTGGCCGCATCGTTGTTTCGGGCTTCGACATCGAACTGGCCAAGCTCTGCCCCAGCCACCGCCCCCCTGAACCCTGAACCCTGAACCCTGAACCCTGAACTCTCTCATGACCCATCACTTTTCGCGTCGTATCTTCCTGCGAGGCGTCGGCGTCTCGATGGCCCTGCCCTGGATGGAATCGCTTTCGGTATGGGGCGACGAGCCGGCCGCGCCGGTCGCCAACAGCGGCGGCAGCGATGCGCCCGTGCGGTTGGCGGTGCTGTTCTCCGGCAACGGTTTTCACAGCCGTGAGTGGTGGGCCAAAGGCGCGGGCCGCGACATGGAGTTGGGCCAGGTGCTGGCGCCGCTGGCTGACTTCCGCGAGAAGATGCTCTTTATCCGCGGCCTTTACAACGCGGAGGCCCTCAAGGGAAATATCCACAGTTCGCAGACCGGCAATCTGCTGTCGGGCGCGCCGCTGGCCTCCGGCGGCGAGATCCGGTCGGGCACCAGCCTCGACCAGGTGATCGCCCAGCGCGCCGGGCACTCGACCAAAGTACCCAGCCTCGTGCTCGGCTGCGAGAAGTCGAACCCCTCGGTCCACAAGAACTACTCGATGCTCTACAGCTCGCACATTTCGTGGAGCTCTCCCACCACGCCCACGCCGCTGGAGCTTTATCCGGCGCTGGCCTTCGACCGGCTGTTCAAAGACGAAGTGCAAAAAGGCGACGAGAGCGTGCTCGACGCGGTGCTGGCCGACGCCCGTGACTTCCGCCGCCGCGTGAGCGCGGCCGACCAGCGGAAGCTGGACGAATATCTCGATTCGGTGCGGGAGGTGGAGCAGCGCATCGAGCAGGCCGGAAAGCAGGGCGAATTGCAAGGCTGGCGGCCGACGTTGGCCGGGCCGAACATGCCGCGGCCCGCCGACGGCATTCCGCAGAACATCGCCGACCACATGCGGTTGATGTGCGACATTCTGGTGCTCGGATTCCAGACCGACACCACTCGCGTGACGACGCTCAAGCTGAACAACGACCACAGCTCGCTGCGTTTTCCGCACCTGGGCGTCGACTACATGATCCACCACTTGCTCTCGCATTCCGACACGGCCGACTGGCTGAAGGTGAACCAGTTCTTCCTGGAACAGGTCGCCTACATCGCCCGCAAGCTGGACGGCATCCAGGAGGGCGAGCGGACCGCGCTCGACAACTCGATGATTCTCTACTGCTCCAGCATGCTGACGGGCAACCACGAGGCGAACCAGTTGCCCGTGGTGCTGCTGGGCCGCGGCGGCGGCAAGATCGATGCTGGCCGAGTGCTCGACTATCTTGGCAAGCCGAACCGCAAGATGTGCAGCCTGTTCCTCTCGCTGCTCGACAAGGCGAGCGTGCATCTTGACCAGTTCGGCGACTCGAACGAGCGGCTGGCGGAGGTGTAACTAGACTGCCCAGAGCGTCGGTCTGCTAATAAAAAACTTTGCGATATACATCCGGATCCGTTTCACATTCCAGACCAAGGGGTTGCGTCAGCGTTCCAGATTTCCAGGCTCATCCGAAACGCATTCGCGCACAATCCCTTCGATCCGAAATGGGAGATTCGCGAAGCCTGGAGGGATCGCTGTTTCACAGTACGAGATGTGATTTCGCTCGACACTACCGGTCTGGATGGGCGGCGCGTCCGGCGTGAGGACTACGGCGGTCCGCTGGCCCTTTTTAAGTTGATCGAATACGCGGAGACCATTCTCGAACAGAAAGCGACCAAACACGATGGACTGGCAAGATCGAATTAGCGTTGACCCGAAAGTGCTGGTGGGCAAGCCCGTAATCAAGGGCACCAGGATCGCCGTCGAGTTCCTGATGGAGTTGCTGGCCGAAGGGTGGTCACATGAGCAAATCCTCAAGAGCTATCCGCACCTGACAGAAGAAGACATTCAGGCGGCGCTGCGCTACGCCACGGAGGCCGTGAAACTGGAACGAGTCTACCCTTTGCCTGTGTGACTCATGGCGGCGTTTCTGGCGGATGAAAACGTGCCACAGGAAGTGGTCGATGCAGCGCGACAAGCGGGCCACGATTTGAAGTGGATCAAGGAGCTGCAGCCCGGTGTTGACGACGATACGGTGCTGCGAACCTCGATGGCGGAAAACCGCGTGTTGTTGACGTTCGATAAGGACTTTGGGGAGATGGCATTTCGCCAGGGAAAGTCAGCAACGTGCGGCGTGATCCTTTTTCGTCCGCGGGTCCATTTTCCCGACTATGTTGCGCGGTTCGTGATCGCGGTGTTAGGGCAGTCCGTGAACTGGGAAGGCCACTTCGCCGTCGCCCAGGAAGGTCGGTTGCGCGTTGTTCCGCTACCTTGACCAGTTCGGCGACTCCAACGAACGGCTGGCGGAAGCATGAGCATCGGGTCGCGCAGCCTGCTTGCCGGCGATCAACCCTGCACGACCGGAAGAGTGCGCATAGCCGGCAATCGCTGTGGTAGACTAGATTCAGTATTTCGCTCGCAACCGTTGTTTCTGCCGCGTTACTTGTGCCACTTATGCTTCTTTGCACTCACTTGCGTCGACTCAGGCGGTTCTTGGTGACGGCGATCTGCGTGCTGGCGTCGGCAGGTATCGCCCTCGGCCAACCGGCCACGCGGCCGGGCAACAAGCGACCGCGCTGGTACGACCCACGGCGCTACCTTGATCGCGGCCTCGAAGCGGCCGACGACGTGCGGCGAATCGAGATCGTCGAGATGCTCGTTGCGCTGGCGCACGGTCAGCCGCCCGACGCCGGCCAGGGGTGGTTCCACGACGGGCAAAGCCGCTTCGGCTGGCAATGGCTCGCCGACCGCTACGACGAGGATCATGACGGCCAGATCGCGCCCGAAGGGTTTCCGCCGGATGCCGCAGACTTGCTGGCGAGGCTCGATCGCGATCAAAACGGCACAATCGAAGAAGACGATTTCGATTGGTCGAGTGAATCGCCCTACGTGCAGCAGATGTCGCAGACGAGGCGGTTGTTCGGGCCAATCGACCGCGACCGCAACGGTCAAATCACCAAGGACGAGTGGCGAGAGTTCTTCGAACGCGCGGCTCTCGACGGCGCTTCGATCACGCCGGCCGAGCTTCAGGCGGCGCTGTTTCCGCCCCAGCCGGCAAACTCAGACGACGGTCCGTCGCCATTCGACTTTCTGCGAGGTTTCGTGACGGGCGAATTAGGCTCCGTCTCGCAAGGGCCGGCCATCGGCGGTCGCGCCCCCGATTTCGAGTTGGCCGACCACAGGCATCAGCGGCGGGTGCGGCTGTCGGACCTTTATGAGAAGAAGCCGGTGGTGTTGATCTTCGGCAGCTTCACGTGAGGCCCCTTCCGGTCCCAGTTTGGGATCCTCGAAGACCTGCACGGCCGCTATGGCGACCAGGCCGAGTTTGTGGCCGTTTACGTTCGCGAGGCCCATCCGGTGGGCGGGGCCTGGCCCGGCAAGTTCAAAAACGAAGCGGGGGCTGCCATCCATCAACCGACGCAGCTTGCCGAGCGTGTCGACGTGGCCGCCGAGTGCTGCAAGGTGTTGGAAATCTCCATGCCGCTGTTGGTCGACGACGTCGACGACCGCGTGGGCCGGGCCTACAGCGGCATGCCCGACCGGCTCTATGTGATCGCTCGCGGCGGCCGCATCGCTTACAAGAGCGGCCGGGGGCCGTTCGGCTTCAAGCCGGGCGAGATGGAGCAGTCGCTGGTGATATTGTTGCTCGACGAAACAAGCGGCCGCGCGGAGGCCGACGTTCCGCCGGAGGCCGGAGGCAGGTAGTTGATCAAGCGACGCCGGCGGCGCGCTCGGACAAATCGGCAATATGCTTTTGGATCGCGGTAAGCAGTTGCTCGTCTTCCATGTCCCAAATCGCCTCGTTCGTCGGTGCGACCGCGAGATAAGATAGGTTGACGATCAACTGACCAAAGCGAACTTGCGGCATCATCGCGCTCAACTGCTCCAAGAGTCGCAAGATTTCCTGACGTTCCGAGGCGATCATGGTAATAGGCTCCCAATTGTCGGCAAGTATCCGACCGGCCCACCGAGGCTGCCGACAACCTCGACTCGAATGAGCGTGCCAGGCGCTAACTTGGCGATCCGAGTTGCCCGCGTCACGCCATCGTAAAGGACCAATTGTCCGTCCGAACCACGAAATACGATCGGCGGCGGCATGCCAACCATTGAATTGCCAAACCCTATGATTTGCCGCTGCAACTTGAACGCATCCGCGCCCGATGGCCGCGACGTGGGCAAATGCAATGTGCGCGGGTCAACATCGACCAACTGCGTGGGCATAGTTCAAGTATACTCCCCGCCTACCGAAACGCCATGCCGTACCCGTAACCGACCGGCGGCGGCGGCGGATAGTAATAGCCCGGATAACCCCAGGGTGGCGGCGGGCCCATCATGACGGGCGGCGGCGCCATGGCGACTCCCGCTGGCGGCGGAGCCGGTGGTTGTTGCATCGCGGCGGTCACACGTGGACTGACGTTGGCCCGCTGCAACGTGATCAGATCGCCCGTCTGCGGCGGCGCCTGAACTCCGTTGTAGCGAATGTGATTGACGATCACCTCTTCGTTGACGCCGGCCTGCGACATCGCGATCACATCGTTGATGCCGACAGCCCCCGGCGGCATCGGCCGGCCCATCGTGGCGGCGATGGCGGCCCGGTTGCGGGCTTCGATTTGATCGAGGCCGTTTCCGACCGCCGCTCCGGACACGGCGCCCACGCCCGCTCCTACGAGGGCCCCGGCGACCGGATGCCGCACGGCTTCGCCCACCAGAGCGCCCACGCCGGCGCCCGTCAGTCCGCCGAACGCGGCGCCGCGGTCGGCGTAATAGGGAGAAGTGCAGCCCGCGGTCAGCAGGGCGCCACAGGCGGCGATGAAAAACTGGGATTGTCCCAAGCAAAGCATGATCTGGTCCTGGCCCGGCGTTGGTTTTGCTCCTGACCGGCGCGGGGCGAATCATCGTACATCGGCCCGGCCCGGTCAAGAGGGGTTGGCGTTGACGACCCCGCGTCGCGTCGCGACGATGGATACTACACCACAAAGCACCAAAAATGGCTCAGAGCTTAGAAAACCTGCGAAACATCGGCATTGTCGCCCACATCGACGCCGGCAAGACCACGGTCACCGAGCGGATGCTCTACTACGCCGGCGCCACGCACCGCATGGGCGAGGTCGATAAGGGGACGACCGAGACCGACTTCGATCCCGAAGAGCAGCAGCGCGGCATCACCATCTATTCGGCCAGCGTCAGCTTTTCGTGGAAGCAGTTCGCCGTTAATTTGATCGACACGCCGGGCCACGTCGATTTTACGGCCGAGGTGGAGCGCAGCCTGCGCGTGCTCGACGGCGGAGTGGTGGTGTTCAGTGCCCGCGAAGGCGTCGAGGCCCAGAGCGAAACCGTCTGGCGGCAGGCCGACCGCTACCACGTGCCTCGCATCGCCTTCATCAACAAAATGGACCGCGAGGGGGCCGATTTCCACAGCACGCTCGATGAAATCCGCGACCGGCTGGAAGCGAACCCCGTGGCCATCCAGATTCCCGTCGGCGTCGGGCCGCCGCATATTGCGGGCGCGTTTCGCGGCATCATCGACCTGGTGACGATGAAGTTCCTCACCTTTACGCCGGAGAGCATGGGCAAAGAAGTCGTCGAGTCGGAAATCCCGGACGACCTGCTCGACGAGACAAGATTGTGGCGCGACCAGATGCTGGAGAAGCTCTATGATTACAGCAATGAGTTGATGGAGCTGGCCTTGGCCGAATCGCCCGTGCCCGACGAATTGGTGCGGCGGGTGCTGCGCGATGCGACCACGCACCGGTTGATCGTTCCGGTGCTGTGCGGCTCGGCGCTCGATCATATCGGCATTCAGCCGCTGCTCGACGCGGTCGGCCATTACCTGCCCAGCCCGCTCGACCGCCCGCCGGTGAAAGGCACCGATCCGCAAAAGCCCGGCAAAGAACTGCAGCGCAAGCCCTCCAACGACGAACCCTTCTGCGGTCTGGTGTTCAAGGTCGTGGCCGACAAACATGGCGACCTGAACTTTGTGCGAATCTATTCCGGCGTGCTGAAGGCCAACACGCGGGCCTACAATCCCGGCCAAGACAAGAAAGAAAACGTGGCCCAGCTCTGGCACGTGCAGGCCAGCCGGAAAGAACAAGTCCCGCAGGTCGAAACCGGCGACATCGTGGGGATCATCGGCCTGCGAAATTCCGTCACCGGCGACACGCTCTGCGACGCCAAGCAGCCGATTCTGTTGGAATCGATCCAGTTCCCTGAAACCGTCATGGCGATGGCCATCGAGCCGGAGACCTCCGCCGAAAGAAAAAAGCTGGCCGACACCTTGGAAATGCTCAAGCGACAGGATCCGACGTTCCGGGCCGCCACCAGCGAAGAGACCGGGCAAACCATCATCAGCGGCATGGGCGAATTGCACTTGGAGGTCATCAAGCACCGCCTGCTGCGAGACTTCAACCTGAACGTCAAAGTCAAAAAACCGCAGGTCAGCTATCGCGAGACGATCAAGCAGGCGGTCGAAGTGACCGGAGAGTGCAACCAGCATGTCGCCGGCCAACTGCTGTTTGCCCGCGTGACCATCCGCATGGAGCCGCAGCTCACGGGCGAGCGGGCGGTGAGCGTGCTGCCGGGCAAATCAGAAGGCATTCCGCCGGAGTTGTTGTCCGCCGTGCTCGACGCCTTGAATCAAGAAGCCGAAGGCGGCGGTTCGCTGGGCTATCCGCTGATGAAGGTGAGAATCACGGTGCTGGGCGGCGAGACGAGCGAGGTGGGTTCCAACGAGATCGCCTTTCGCCGGGCGGCGGCCGACGCTTTCCGCACCGGGCTGCGAGAGGCCGGCATCGTGCTCTTGGAGCCGATCATGAAGCTCGAAATCTTGACGCCCGAAGAACACTTGGGCGACATCGTGAGCGACTTGCAGCAGCGTCGGGCGGTGATTACCGAGACGTTGGTCCGCGGGCGAAACACGGTGATCGAGGCCGAGGCGCCGCTGGCCAATTTGTTTGGCTATTCCAGCGCCATCCGCAGCTTGAGCCAGGGCCGGGCGTCGTGTTCGATGGAGCCGACCGCCTACGGGCCTGCACCTGAGGACGTGCTCAAGGCGTTCACGTAGTCCGCCGCCGACCGGTCGCTCTTTGGCCGACGTCGGGCTTTTTTCCTGCAGAGGCGCTCACCGTTCTGCCGATCATAGGGCCACACGGTTCTGGGGGTGCATTCGGCAGCAGCGGGGGCTGTTCTCACATGCGCGGTTTCGATGCTTCGGCTCTCTGTGGCGTGGGCCTCGCTGGTGCTCGCTTCGGGCTGCACGTTGCCCGAAGCGTCGCGGCAGGCCACCGTCCATAACCCGTTTCCGCAGTTGCAGAGGGTCGCCGTCGCCCCCTTCTTCAATCTCAGCACCGAACCGACGGTCGATGGCCGGCAGGTGGCCCTGGCGTATTTCAGCGAGCTGCAACACGTGCCGGGCTTCGAGGTCATTCCCATCGGCGTCGTCGAGAAAACGCTGGAAGCGCAACGGATGCAGTTGAATGGCCCCGCCGAGGCCCGCAAGCTGGCACAGATTCTCGACGTCGACGCCGTGGTGGTGGGGGCCGTGACCGATTTTTCGCCCTATTACCCGCCGAGAATCGCCTTGCAAATCGAATGGTACGCGGCCAATCCTAATTTCCATCCCATTCCGCCCGGCTATGGTCTTCCCTGGGGCACGCCCCAGGAAGACGAGATTCCCGGCCCGCTGATCTTTGAGGCCGAGATGGCCCTGGCCCGCGCCCAGTTGAAGACGCAGACCCCGCGATACCTCAAACCCGCCCAGCTTGCCCCGCCCTCGGAAGACGACGGCGAGAGAAAAGAAGAGGCCGCGCCGGGTGAAGAGGATGAGCAACCCGGAGAGCTTGTGGCGCACGAACAGCCCTTGCCGCCGGCGACGGAGATCGCGGCCCAGGCCGGAAGCGGCCTGCCGCCCGATTGGCCCGACGCGAGCGGCTTTCAGCCGCCCGGCCCTTCACCCCTGCCGCGGCGGACGAAGGAATCGGTCGAGCCGGTGCTGCGGCACACGAAAACGTATAGCGGCCACGATCAGGATGTGACGGCGGCGCTGGACAGTTACGTCTATTTCCGCGACGACGCTCGGTTTGGCGGCTGGCAGGGCTATTTGCAGCGCAGCGACGATTATATCCGGTTTTGCTGTCACATGCACATCGCCGAGATGCTCACCGCCCGAGGCGGCGCGGGCCAAACGCGAGTAGTGTGGCGGTGGCCGATTCGCCGATAAGACCCCTACACGGACGAACTTTTCAGCATTCCAGCGCTCGCGGACGGAGGACACCCGCCTTGGCATCACAAGACATCAACGTATTGGCACTGGTCAAGGGCGCCGAGCGCTACGTGTTTCTCTACGACGACGCCAGCCGCGCGGAAACGCTGCGCGTGCTGGGCCGCTACGCCTCGAACCCGGAGCTGAGCTTCACCTGGTACGACGCCGCGGTGTTGAGCCAGAAGATCCGCCAGGAAGCGCCCAAGGTCGAGGCGCCGCCCGTCAACCGCCGCTTCAAGATGCCGTTGCCCACGGATTCGGATGAATAGAGGGTTCAGGGTTCAGGGACGCGCAAGCGTTCGTCATCCTGAACCCTGAACCCTGAACCCTCCCATGCAACCCGCGATTGACCGCTTCTTGCAGTACCTCACGGTCGAGCGGAACAGCTCGCCGCTGACGGTCAAGAGCTATCGCGAAGACCTGCAGGCGCTGGCCGCCTATCTGGGCGAGCGTTATCCGACCGCGCCGCCGCCGGGCGACGTGACCACGCTCGATCTGCGGGGCTATCTCTCGGCGCTGCACGAACAGCAGTATGCCAAGACCACGATTGCCCGGCGATTGGCGTCGCTGCGAAGCTTTTTCCGTTTCGGCCAACGCGAGGGATGGACCGACAGCAATCCCGCCAAGCCGCTGCGCAACCCGCGCAAGAGCCGGGCGCTGCCGCACTTTCTGTCGTCGGCCGATCTCGACCGGCTGCTGTCGACGCCGCCGGCCGACAAGCCGATGGGTCTGCGCGACCGGGCGATCCTGGAAACGCTCTATTCGGCCGGCCTGCGCGTGAGCGAGCTGGTGGGGCTGAACGACGGCGACGTGGATTTATCGCAGGGCATTGTCCGCGTGCGCGGCAAAGGCAAACGCGAGCGGCTGGCCCCCATCGGCAGCTATGCCGCCGCCGCCCTGCGCACCTGGCTGCGGGTGCGACGCGTCAGCCCGCGCGAGCCATCGGGCATCGAGACGCCGGTCTTCCTCAACAAGTCGGGCCGCCGCCTGACCACGCGCAGCGTCGGCCGGCTGCTGGAAAAGCACCTGGCGGCGGCGGCACTCGACCGCCGCACCACGCCGCACACGCTGCGGCACAGCTTCGCCACGCACTTGCTCGACGGCGGAGCCGACATCCGTAGCGTGCAAGAGCTGCTCGGCCACAAGAGCCTCGTCACCACGCAGATTTACACGCACCTCAGCACGGCGAATCTGCGGGCCATCTACGAGAAGGCCCACCCCAGGGCCAAGTGATGCGTTTCCAATCAGCGGCACCGCACCCGCCGGCAGGCTTCCGCCAAGGCACCGACCGCGGCGCCGATCTCCTCGTCGGACGCATGACCGCGCGCCAATTGCTCGAGCGCGGCCGCGTAGGACGTGAGCTGGTGAAAGCCGTGGCTTCCGGCCGATCCCTTGATTTGATGGGCGAGCGTCGTGAGGCGGTTGCGGTCGCCTGACCCGAAGCTCGCCAAGAGCGCGGCAATGCGGTCGGGCATCTCCGCCACGTAGCAGCGCACAATTTCACCAAGCATCGGATCCTCGGCCAACGGCGAATATAAGACGTCGAACTGCGCCGTGGGGGTCATTGCTGCCGTACCCTTCATTGCAAGCATCCGCGAACCGAAAGAGAGCTCCGCCACAACCCTAACACACGCTCACCGCACCGCAACTCGCCAAGGCCGATGATTCAGCGGCCCGCATAATCGGGCCAACGCGCAACCACGGCATGGTCGCCCTATTGCTCTGTCCGTCGTCCCTTCATGGATCGACCGCGACGCAGCAACGGTGGCTGGGGCAGAGCTTGGCCAGGACCGGCGCGGTTCGAGGACACGCTCTGCGGCCAAGCGATGCCCCGGCGCGTCAAACTGGGGCATCGCTTGGCATCTATCAGTCGACGACGGACAGAGCCCGATCGGTCTGGCGGCGGCAGCGGTTTGCACGGCGGTAACGATTCTGAGACGTTGTCCGGCTCGCGATCCCGCCCTCAAAACCCGTCCTTGCATGCCGGTCCAGATAGAACCGGTGCAAGTCGGGCAATCGGCAGATCGTGAAACCAGATTACCCAGTTAACGCGGGCCGCAAGGTTTGACGATTTCTGCACCATAAAGGCTAGTCGCTGTGAAGTCTCGGAGGGACCCAAGTTACATGGCGACAAAGTGAAACATCCTGTTCCTTTTTTTCGAGGACTCCCATGAAAGCGAAGATTCTGTTTGCCTTGCTGCTGGCCGCCGGCGCCGTCTCGTTGTTTGCCAACGACGCCCAGGCCGGACTGTTCAGCCGCCGTGGCGGCGGGGGTGGCTGCTGTGAGCCCACCTGTTGCGAGCCGACCTGCTGTGAGCCGAGCTGCGCAGCTCCGGCTCCCACCTGCGCCGCTGAGCCGACCTGCTGCGCCGCTCCGGCCTGCTGCGAGCCGGCCTGCTGCGAGCCGTGCTGCGGCCATCGCCGTCACCATCGCCGTCACCATCGCCGCTGCTGCCAGCCCTGCTGCGCTCCGGTCTGCTGCGAAGCCGCCCCGACCTGCGGCTGCGGCTACTAAGCGTTAAAACGTGCCCCCGTCGGCCGTCAGGGCCGTCGGTCAGCCCGTCCGAGGATGCCCCGCTTGTCACGATGGCAAGCGGGGCTTTTTATTTGGATCCGGCTGCCGGTTCATGGGCCGGTGCCCCGTTCCTGGAATCAGCGGCCGGCCGAAGCGGAAATCTTTCCGGACGGGCTGAGGCCGGCCGCTTTCCACACTCCATCCAGCTTCTCGCCGGCCAGTTTGACGATCTGGTCGCGGCGCATGCCCGGCAGCCGATGACGGCCTGGCAACGGCGTCACCGGACCATCGTAGCCCAGTTCGGCCAGCGACGTGAGAATCGCCGTAGCGTCGATAACTCCGGTTTCGCCCGGCAGCCAACGGCTATCGGCCGAATGCCGGTCGGAGGCATCGGCCGGCGCCGCATCGGAAAGTGAAACGGCCACCAACTGCGTGCGCGTCAATTGCTGGCGTGCCCCGTCGAGCGAGGCGCCGGACTGCCAGACATGCCAGACATCGAGCCACAGCCCGACGTTCGGCGCCGAGACCGTGCTCAGCAGCACGAGCAACGCATCGAGCGTGTGTATGAACTCGAAATTCTTGCCTTCACGTGAAGCGGGCACGGCATCGAATCCAACGCCCAGTTTCAGCCCGTGCGGCTCCAGCGCCCGGCCGAGGTCGCTCAACCGCCGCCCATAGAACTCGAAGTTTTCGTGGTAGGGCCGTTCGTTGCTCGCCGGAACGATGACGCCGACTGCCCGGCGTGCGCCGATCGAAGCGGCCAAGGCGGCCAAATCCGACAGTTTCGTCAGTTCGCCTTGGAACGTCGGGTCGTCGGCCTGCCACTCGATCGGCAACGCGAAGGTGCCGATCTTCAACTTGGCGCTTTCGAGCAATCGCCGCGCCTTGGGCAAGCCATAGGACGTCACCTCCTCGGCAAACTCGACGATATCGAGGTCGATGCCTCGAAATCCGAACGACAGCGCCAGCTCGATCGTTTCGCTTTGTGTTGCCGAGAGGCCCAGCGCCTTGGCATTCAGATTCTTGAACATCGATCTCCTCTCGCGGTGCGTGCTGTGTTCCGAATCAGCCATTATGCCAAAGGCGCACGGTAACTCAAAGGGCCGCTGGCCGCCTGGCCGACGAGCTGCCCCAACACGAAATCGTGAAGACGAAGATTGGCCTGCCCCAGTCGGACGTGGCGACCGGCTTGCGTCGCTTGGAAGCCCTCTACCGCGACGAAGCCACCGCGGTGCTGACGGTGCGGGCCGCGAAACGGCCGCAGAGCGTCCCGCGGCCACCGGCGCCGCAGGGGGGTGGGCTCCGCGCCCAGCCCGCCGGAAGAAGGGGTGCGCCGAGCTCCGGCGAGCGGGGAACGAAGCTAAAACACTTGTGAAGAATACGGCGTGGTTCAAAGCAGGGTAACACTTCCCGTTGGAGTTCTGCCAGCACCTCCTGCCGGAAGTACCTGCCGCTGCGTTGGTTACGTCCTGACGCGGCCCACGCAGGGCGGCGAAAGCTGTTACCCTGAGATTCCTTGATTTGAACCACGCCAAGAATACAAGTGTCGTGGTCCTCCCGCGCGTCGCAAACCTGATCTATACATAAGGTTACGACGCTGCTCGAACGCATCAACATTGGCTTATAAAAGCTTTTAAGCATCATTTCCTCGCGAAGGTCCATTCACCAAATTGCCAAAGACCCGATGCCCGCGCTCTCGCGTCGCCCGCCTCTCTCCCTCGCTCACCGGAAGAGGGCCGGAGTGAGGGAGTCCAAATCCGTTGTTTCCCGTTGTTCTACCCGCCAACTGGCTTGGGTTGTTTCGGGATCATCGCTCATCCATCATATCTTATCGAATTGTCAACAATTTAATCAGCAAAGTTAATTCATGCGTACACATTTGGCAGCCAGCCCGACAACGATACCTTCAGGTGGTTCGATGGCGAAAAACGCCGTGTTTCGCCGGTGTGGGCAAATTTGCCGACACCGTGCGCCGCCGAGCGGCATCCGGCGGTCGCGCTAGGCCACTGCTCAATCTTTAGGCATGACTGCGGACGACGGACCACGGGCCACGGATCACGATCAGTTAGACGCCGCCGCGGCTGAAAAGTTGCCGGCCTTCGTTCCGCCTGCGCCGCTTGCCGAGAATCCCTCGCCGTCACTTCGAGCCAGCCAGACCCGAAGAGATTCCGGCATGGGGGGGCTTGCACGGCTGAAATAGGTTGCTACCCTATTGAAATCGTTGCCCGCCACGTTCCCGTTTCTTGGGACTGGGGGGCCACAACAAAAACGACCGACCGCCGACGACCTCGGCAATTCTTGCCGACAACCGCCAGACGGCCGATCACCGGAGTCTGTGATATGCGGTGGTTGTCAAGGTCAGATCCTCCGGCTCTCCGGCTCTCCGGCTCTCCGGCTCTCCGGCTCTCCGGCTCTCCGGCTCTCCGGCTCTCCGGCTCTCCGGCTCTCCGGCTCTCCGGCTCTCCGGCTCTCCGGCTCTC
>Ga0307374_10000614_pt1 | contig 67617 bp, 59 predicted proteins | sample OX3MG_FD_202532 | JGI IMG/M metagenome (GOLD analysis project Ga0307374, IMG submission 202532) | Soil microbial communities from Risofladan, Vaasa, Finland - OX-3 | ecosystem: Environmental > Terrestrial > Soil > Coastal area > Acid sulfate soil | place: Finland: Risofladan, Vaasa | collected... | reverse complement strand
ATCTTTCTGACCTGTGCCCGCTGGGTGCCCGACATCGATCGCAAGTTCTATGCGTTGGCCAACAACGCCGGCGGTCAGGCCTCGCAGCCCGTCACGCTGCACGTGCGGCGGCCCGGTCCGCTGGCGAAGAAATAGTCGGCCATCGAGAATACGCCCATCCGTTTTATCCGGGTTTTTTCCCTCTTTTACGGCCATGCTGGCGTGCCTAAGAATTGAGCAGCCGAACCGCGCGGCGGTCCAGCGCGGCACCTCGGCGCACGGCTTTTGCAAATTTGCAATAGCCGGTCAAACACGGCGTTTTTTAGCATTTCGTACCTATTTGGAGGGCAATCCGCGCGACTGCCTAATCTGTACGCATGCGGCTATTTTTGTGCATATATATTAGGCAATCGTGGATAAAGATGAGGGATGAGAGACGAGGGACCGGAATCAGCCAAGCGGTGGACGAGCGCATCGCGAGAGCCATGCAAGCCAATGGCCGTGCAAGATGAGTGATGAGCCAGCAGGGATGAACCGCGCTCAAAGAGACGGATGACAGAAAAACCACCTGACAGAAAAATGAGCCAATGGCGCCTCGCTCGACGGCCGCGTTCCCCATTTTTCTGCCAGGTAGTTCTTCTGTCAGCATCCGCGGCCGAAAGGTTCCGTCACGGCGGAGCGTGATGCCTACGATACGTGCCCAAGCCAGTCGGCGAGTAAAGTGCAAGAAGGCAGGACCGGACCACCGCGGAACGCCCCTCAACGCCCAACTCGCGACTTTATTTTGGCCATCCCTCATGCCTCATCGCTCATCCCCTCTTCAGAGCTACGAGATGATGAAATCCCTCGGGTTTTTCTCGCTTGTGCAAATTTGCACGAACGAGGAGCGCTCTGTGGGGAACGCCCTCTGTGGCGTTCCGCGCAGCGCGGTCGGCGCCAACCCGCACGACCTCGGAACGCCACGGAGGGCGGTCCCTACAGAGCCGCCAGACCTCGGAACGCCACGGAGGGCGTTCCCTACAGAGCCGCCAGATGGTTCCGCGCTTGTACAAGTCAGCGTCGATGCTTCCTCGAATCGCCGCAAACCACGGGCCTCGAACAACTTAGATGGCCCAGACGGCGCGCTTGATTCTTGTTTTTCACAAGCAAACCGGCCCCCTGAACCCTGAACCCTGAACCCTGAACCTCGGAGAACCCAACACCATGCCCAAGCGAGAAAAGGCGCAGACACCTGCCAACCGGACGACGGCGGACGAACGGCCGCCCAGCCAGCGCGATTGCGGAATCTACGAACAACACATCCTACGCCACGACCCACACACGTGAATTGGCCGCATCGGGTATCGAACGCGTCTATTTCGCCGTCATCGGCCGCGGCTTCCGGCACGACGATCTCGACAAGCTCGCCCGGTTCATGACCGGCACGCCCATTCGCGGCGTCGTGTTCATCGAAGCCGAGGCCCTGATGCGGCTGGTCAACGAGAGCATCGGCAAGCGGCGCGAGTTCCGGCTGGCCGAAATCGACCGACTTCTGTTCGGCAATAAAATCATCGAGTGAATCACTACTACCACAAAGCGCGGTCGGTCAGCAAAATGGAACTGATGACGCTTCCTACCAATATCGTGCGGCTTTCCATCGCTCCCATCCTCGGATGGTGGCTCGTCGTGCCGCTGGCCGTCGTGCTCCTGGCGCTGTTGTTTTTCGGCCCGGCCCGCGATCGGACGAACCGCCGCCGACGCGCGGTGCTGGCCTTGCTGCGGCTGCTGGTGATTCTGCTGGTGATCTTCGCCATGCTGCGGCCGACGCTCGTCTGGACCAAAATCACCAAGCAGGCCGCCACGCTGCTGGTTCTGCTCGACCACTCGCGAAGCATGCTGGTCACCGACATGGTCGGCAAAAAAAGCCGCTGGGACGCCGCCCAGGCCGCGTTGAAAGAGTCGCTGCCGGCCTTCGACGAGCTGGCAAAGGATTTGGAAGTCCGGGTATACGAGTTCGACGAACAGGCACGGGCGGTCGATTATGAGCCGGGCAAGCTCGATCTGGGCGGCGTGCCCGACGGAGTGCAAACGGCCATCGGCTCGTCGATGGACCAGGTGCTCAAGGCCCAGGCCGGCAAACGTCTGGCCGGCGTCATCCTGCTGAGCGACGGCGCCCAGCGGGCCTACGCGCCGCGCGATCTGCCGCCGCAAATCCCCGTGCGGCGGATGGCCGATCTCGGTTATCGACTTTATGCCGTTCCGTTCGGCCAGGGGCGCGGACCCGGTCAAACGCGCGACGTGGCCCTCGACGAGCTGTCGGTGCCCAGCGGCGTGTTCGTCAAAAACCCGCTACTCGCGTCCGCGTCGGTGCGTTTGGACGGCCTGGAGAACCAGGTCGTGCCGGTGCAATTGTTGGTGGAAACCTCGCCCGGCAAAATGGAGGTCGTGGCCACCAAGCAAATCACGGCCCGACAAGACGGCGAGCGGATCACGGTTGAGCAGCAATACGTGCCGGAAGTGCCCGGCGAGATCAAAGTCACGATCAAGGCGCCGCCGCAACCCGGCGAGCTGCTGACGACGAACAACGAAATCAGCACGTTCGTCACCGTGCGCAGCGGTGGGCTGAACGTGCTGTATCTCGAGGGGAATTGGTCCGCCGAGCAGAAGTTCTTGCGCTGGTCGCTCGACACGTCGCCCGACATCCACGTCGAGACGCTCATGATTCGGGGCGACAAACCGCAAACGCGGCCCGCCGATCTCGCCGAAAAGCTCGTGGCCGGCAACTACGATGTCTATCTCATCGGCGACCTCGATTCGCAGGTGTTCAAGCCGGAAGACCTCGATTCGTTGACCAAGGCCATCGAACGCGGAGCGGGCTTCATGATGCTGGGCGGGCTGCACAGCTTCGGACCCGGCGGCTACGGCAATACGCCGCTGGTCGATGTGTTGCCGATCGAGTTCGACCGGCTGGAACGGCAGAACTTCGGCGAAAAAGTCCGCGAAGACTTGCACCTGCCGGGACCGCTGCGGATGGTGCCCGCGAAGCAGGGACTGCGGCAGTACGTGATGCAGCTTTCGTCGAGCGACAACGCGGGCGCCTGGAGCCGGTTGCCGCCGCTGACGGGGGCCAACCGCTTCAGCGGACTCAAGCCGACGGCCAACGTGCTGGCTGAGTCGCAAGGCGGGCAACCTCTCTTGGTGGCCGGCGATTATGGCAATGGCCGCGTGTTGGCCTTCGCCGGCGACAGCACCTGGCGGTGGTGGATGCAGGGGCACGAGAGCGAGCACAAGCGGTTTTGGCGGCAGGTCATCCTGTGGCTGTCCCACAAAGACGAAACGACCGAAGGCGCCGTGCAGATCAAGCTGGCCCAGCGGCGCTTCATGCCCGGCTCGCGGGTCGACTTTTCCGTCGGCGCCGAAACCGCCGAGGGCGAGCCGGTCACCGACGCCCAGTTCAACGCCCACGTGTTGACGCCCGACGGTCGAAAAATCAACGTGCGGCTGCGGCGGGATGGCGAGGCGAAAGGCCACTTTTCGGGCACGTTGCTCGAAACGCAAGCCGTGGGCGATTACACTCTGGTGGTGGAAGCGGCCCGCGAGCAACAACCGATCGGCACGGCCAAAGCCCGGTTTCTCGTGTTCGAACAGGACCTGGAGCTCAACAATCCCGCGGCCGACGTAGGCTCTCTGGAAAGCCTGGCGGCCATGACGTCGGGCAAGACCGTGGCTCCCGAACAGCTTCCGCGGTTGCTGGACGAGATCAAGGCGGGCACGAAAGAGTTGGAGATCGAAACCCAGACCAAGGACACGCTGTGGGACAACTGGAAGTTTTTTTTGTGCTTTGTCGGCTTGTTGGTGTTAGAGTGGTTTCTAAGAAAAAAGTGGGGCCTTGTGTAGGGTGGGACCAGCGAGCTTGCGAGCGCCGGCCCACCATCGTCGTAATTTTGGATTTTGGATTTTGGATTTTGGATTGACCATAATCGAAAATCCAAAATCCAAAATCCAAAATCGCGTGGGCCGGCGCTTGCAAGCTCGCTGGTCCCACCCTACGCCGTTTATGGGTGCCGAATGTTCCGTACTAACATCCTCTGCCTCGTATTCCTGTGTCTTTGCTGGGCCGCGCCGGTTCTTGCGCAACCCTCGCCGAGCGCTTTCAAGCAGCTCGACCGCAATGGCGACGGCAAGATCACGCGCGACGAGTTCCCCCGGCAGATTGCCCGGCTGTTCGATCAGATTGATGCCAACGGTGACGGTGCGATTTCGCCCGAAGAAGACGCGACCTTTCGCCGGGCCACCGCGCCCGGCGACGCGCCCCGCTTGCCGCCCAGCGTTCGTGGCGAGTTCAACCTGGCCTACGCCGGCACCGACAACGCCCACCAGAAGCTCGACCTGCTGCTGCCCAAGGAGCCTGCCAGCGAAGAGCCGTTGCCCGTCATTGTGTATATCCACGGCGGCGCCTGGCGCGACGGCGGCAAGCGCGACGGAATTGCGTTTCTGCGCCCCTCGGTGGCCAGTGGCAAGTATGCCGGCGTGACCATCGACTACCGGCTGACGAACGAGGCGATCTGGCCGGCCCAGATCCACGATTGCAAGGCCGCCCTGCGATGGCTGCGGGCGAATGCCAACAAGTACAACCTCGATCCAAAGCGGATCGGCGTGATCGGCGGCTCGGCCGGCGGGCACCTGGCCGCCATGCTCGGCGTCAGCGGGGGCGTCGATCGTTTGGAAGGCACGCTCGGCGGCACCACTGCCCAGAACAGCCGCGTGGCGTGCGTGGTCGATGAATATGGACCGACGGAATTGTTGGCCATGAGCGAATTTCCCAGCGACATCGAGCACGACGCGCCCGATTCGCCCGAATCGCGGCTGATCGGCGGCCCGGTCCAGGACCGCAAAGACGCCGCTCGCAGCGCGTCGCCCATCACCTACGTGTCGTCGGACGACCCGCCGTTTTTGCTGATTCACGGCACCGACGATCCGCTGGTGCCGTTCGATCAGTCGGAGCGATTCCTCGGCGCGTTGAAGGAGGAAGGCGTGGATGCGATGCTCATCAAGGTTCAGGGCGGCAAGCACGGCGGTTTTCGCAGTGCCGAGCTCGACCGCCGCATTCGCTTGTTCTTCGACAAACACCTTCGCGGCCAGCCGGAGATCGAGATTCCCGGCGATCCGATCGAGCCGGGCCAGAAGCGGGTCGAAGTGCGGCCGGGCGAATGACAGAGGGAGAAATGTAGGATGCAGTCCAGAGAACCCGATAGACTGGGGCGAGAGAGCTTCCGACGATTTTGGATTTTGGATTTTGGATTTTGGATTGACGGGAATCCAAAATCCAAAATCGAAAATCCAAAATCGCGATCCGTTCGCCGGCCCTTCCCTACGTGGGCGGTCATTCTCGCGCTTTTGGCCCTGATCGCTTGCCCGGCCGCGGCGAAGGAGCCGGCGGGCGTCTATGTCGTGCTCTGGTTCGACACGGAAGACTACCTTCTGCCGGCCAGCGACGACGCGGCCCTGCGGCTGGCACGATTTCTCAGCGAGCAAGACATCCGGGCCACGTTCAAGGTGGTGGGCGAAAAGGCCCGCACGCTGAAGCTTCGCCAGCGCTACGATGTGATCGACGCGCTGAAGAAGCACGAGATCGGCTATCACTCCAACTGGCACAGCGTCCAGCCCAGCCCGGCCATGTATCTCTCGGTGCTGGGTTGGGACGAGGGCGTCGCGGAGTTCGACCGTCGCGAGGGACCAGGCCGGGCGGACGTCGAGCGGATTTTCGGACAGGCGCCAAGCTGCTACGGTCAGCCGGGCAGCTCCTGGGCGCCGCAGTCGTTCGGCGGCATGCGGCGTTGGCAGATGCCGGTCTATCTCGACGCCGGAGGGCACGTCGGCCTCGACGACAAGCCGCACTACTACTGCGGCGTGCTTACGCTCTACCGGCTGGCCCACACCTTGCGCACCGGGCTGAACGCCGAAAGCGACCTGCGCGCGGCGGAAGACCGCTTTCAAAACGCCCGAGCGGCCTTGCGCGAGCAAGGTGGCGGCGTGGTGAGCATCTACTATCATCCTTGCGAATTCGTTCACAAAGAGTTCTGGGACGGCGTCAACTTCCGCCAGGGCGCCAATCCGCCGCGCGACGAGTGGAAGCTGCCGCCGCGGAAAAGCCCCGCGGAGTCGGCCCTCGCCTGGCGCAACTTCGAGGGCTACATCCGCTACCTTCGCGGCTTCAACGACGTGCGGTTCATCACCGCTTCCGAAGCGGCGCGGCTTTACCGCGACCAGGCGCGCGACCGCGAATTTGGCCCCCGCGACATCAAGACCATCGCCCAGCGTGTTTCCCGCGAGGTCTCGTTTCAGCGGCACGATGGCTTCACGCTGGCGGCGAGCGAAGTTTTCGCGCTGCTGAATCAATTTGTGGCCGAGAGCGGCGGTCCGGGCCAGGCGACGCTACGTTTGAAAACCTCGCCGCTCGGCCCCACCGGGCCGACGCCGACGCTGAGCGGCGACTTGACCGTCGATTGGTCGCAGTTCTCGCGGACGGCCAAAGACATGGCCGACTACGTCGAATGGCACAATCGAGTACCGAACGCCGTTTGGCTGGGCAGCAAGTCAGCGCCGCCGGAGAGCTACCTGGTTGCGTTGGCGGGCGCGGCCGCTGATTTGGCTGGCGGCGGGGTTCCGCCCGAGTCGGTCGTGTTGAAGCCTGCCCACCTGGCGGCGGAGCGGTACGTGGCCGACGACGGGCCGCAACTTTGGGGCTGGGTGATTTTTCCACCCGGCTTTCGTGCCCCGGCCATGATGGAGTTGGCCAAGCGACAGGCCTGGACCATCAAGCCGGCCTTGCTCCATGAGGAGTGATGCATGGCCGTGTCCGGCCGTCAAGGAGCGAAGGGATCAATCACTTTGAAGTACGGATCTATCGAAACCAGGGCCGCCTTGCCGCTTGTCGCTTGGCCCATGTTATTGAGCCGAGGACGCGTTGTTATGAAAATTCGTGTCCCGTCGGTAGCCGGAGAACTGAAAAGTTCTGCGCCCCTGAGAGGCCGATACTTCCAACGCAGCTTTCCGCTTGCCAGGTCCAGAACGTAGACCTGTCCCTCCCCCGCCGCAAAGCAGACCGCATCGCCGAGGATCAACGGATCCGAATAGATGGCCGTGGTGCGTTCATGGTCGGTTTCAACGTCGAACTTCCAAAGCAGTGTGCCCGTTAGACGGTTGACGCAATAAAAGCCGCCATCACATGAGCCGAAGTAGACGCGTCCGTCCTTGGCGGCGGCGCTCGATTCGATGCGGCTTATCGTTTCAAACTTCCAAAGGAGCTTGCTCGAATTGCGGGCGACGCAGTGCAACGACTTGTCTTGACTGCCGATGTACACGCGATCGCCGTCACGGAATGCCGCATGAAACACCCACCCGCCGGCCTGATAATCAAATCGCTTCGCTCCGGTAATGAGATCCAACCCAACGACTCGCGACTGGTCGAATAGACTAACGAAAACGAGTTTGTCGTCGCACATTGCGGCGGTGGGCCTCGCGGGTTTCCCTTCGAACCGCGCCCGTTTGCCGTCGGCGCCCGGCGGATCCTGGGGTGCATCGCTGAGAACATCAACCTTCCATTTCTGATCGAATGTGACCGCATCGTACGCCTCGATCATGCCGTCGAATCCGCCTAAGATAAGCAGCCTACGCTCCGGGCAGACGGCGAGAGCGCCATACCCCAAGCTCGATGGCTTATTCCAAGCGACTTTTCCATCGTCGCGCTTCAGCGCGACGACGCCGTCGAACTGCGCGAATGCATAAATATGCCGTTCGTCGCACTCCGGTCGCTCATAAATGCGGGCTGCATGTTGGTACTGCCATACCTCTTGACCGCTCGCCGAATTGAAGGCGTGTAACACGCCTGAGTCACTTCCGACGACGACCAGTTCCCCGGACACCAAAGGGTCGCTCAGTCCCGGATGTTCATCCGTATCTTCAAACGCCCACGCCGTTGCGGGTGTCGGCTCCGCTGCGGCAAGGCCGCCAATCGAAAGAATATGAAATAAGACCGACAGACCCGCGGTCTGAAGCTTTTTCATCGTCAACGCCCTTTTCTGATTCACCACAGGTAACCGCAATTTGCCGTACATTATCGGCGGCACAACGCCAGCCAGCGGCGATGCACACCTACTTTTCGAACTTCGGAATTTCCGGCGTCGGCAACTCGGCCAACAGCCGCTCGACGATGCCGTCGTTGGTCATCCCCTCGGCCTGGGCCTGAAAGTTGGTGCTGATGCGGTGGCGGAGCACCGGAATGGCCACCTTCTTGATGTCGTCGATGGCCACGGAGAACCGCCCCTCCATCGCCGCCAAGGCCTTGCCGCCGTGAATCAGGAACTGCCCGGCACGCGGCCCCGCGCCCCAATCGACCAACTCGCGTACGAAGGCCGGCGCGGGCGGATCGTCGTTCCGGGGCCGCGTCGAGCGCACCAGCCGGGCCACGTATTTGATGATATATTCGCTCACGGCCACCGAACCGACCAGTTTTTGCAGGTTCAAGATCGCCCGGCCGGATAGCACCTTGCGCACCTCCGGCCGCTCGCCCCGCGTCGTCGAAGCCAAAATCCGCTCTTCGTCGGCCAGGCTGGGATAGTTCACCTTGATGTTGAACATGAAGCGGTCCAACTGGGCCTCCGGCAGCGGATACGTGCCCTCCTGCTCGATCGGGTTTTGCGTGGCAATGGTGAAGAAGGGATCGGGCAGATTGAACGTCTGCTGGCCGACGGACACTTCCCGCTCCTGCATGGCCTGCAACAAGGCGGCCTGCGTTTTGGGAGGCGTGCGGTTGATTTCGTCGGCCAAGAGAATGTTGGTGAACACCGGTCCCTCGACGAACCGGAAGCTCCGCTTGCCATGCTCGTCTTCTTCCAGCACGTTCGTGCCGGTGATGTCGGAAGGCATCAGGTCGGGCGTGAACTGGATGCGTTTGAAATTGACGTCGAGGATGCGGGCCAGGGTGCTGACCATGAGGGTCTTGGCCAGCCCCGGCACGCCTTCCAACAGGCAGTGGCCACGAGTGAAAATGGCGGCGAAGAGCTGCTCGATGACGTCGTCCTGTCCGACGATGACCTTTTGCAATTCCTCCTGCATCAGGCGGCGGTGGTGGCTGAATTCCTGCAGAACATCGCCGAGGCTTCTCTGTTTCGGAGCGGTAGACAACGTAAATCCTTGATTTGAGGCGGAGCGTTGAGCGCCCTCGCGGTGCGAGCGCCTGGCTGGCATTTTATAGCCCACACGTCGCGCCATCAAACGCCCAAGTACTGTAGGAGACGATCAAGTGCCAACGTCGACATGGCAAGCCGTGATTCTCGATGATCTGCAATTGAGGAGCCAATCCGGCCCTCACGGTGCGAGCCAGTCATCCAAACGCAGGCCGGGGATGTGCTGGAAGTCCACCGTGTTGTGGGTCACAAGGGTCAGGCCGTGGACCAGTGCGACTGCGGCGATCATCACGTCTGGTTCGCCGACCGGCATGCCCTGGCGCAGCAATTGTCCTCGCCTCCTCCCGTATTCTTCAGCACATGAGGAATCGAAATCGAGGACCGCGACATCCAGGAGTAAGTCGCCGTTGATGAACTTTCAGCAGCGGCTTTGGATCGTCCCGCCGATAAGCCCAGGCGAAAAGCTCGCCCAGAACAATCGTCGGGACGAATAGCCGACCAGAATACTGCATGAAACGATGCGCAAGACCCGCCGGCCGACGAAAGTGGGCCGAACAAATATTGGTGTCCAGCAGGAAACTCATTCGGGAATCTCTCGCCGGCTGCTTCGCGTTCGGTCTTGGTATATCTCATCGAGGATTCGGTCATCCTCCTCCGTCCAATAGGGCGCCATAGCGCCCGCACTGCGAAGAATGCCCTCGCCCCATTTCTTCGTCGGCGCGACAACTTTCACCTGCACTACAACTTCCTGACCATCTGCCACCCCAAGCTCATCAGTCAGCTCGATCGTCTTTCCGCGGACAATTCCATGCAACGGTTTGATCATTTTCACCTCTCACCTGAGATGCTTGTTCGGTGCCTCATATAGTTTACCGCGCCACGTTGCCGCAGCATACGTGAGTATTCTGCTTGGCCGCATCGCGGGTCCGGGCAATTACGGCCAAGCTCTGCCCCAGCCACCGCCTGACTTCTCACGAAGTCAGCTACGGGCCGCCGGAGCGTCCGGCGGGGTGAAACGAAACCCGCGGCTCTGACTGAAAAACTTAATGGGGTTTTCATACACGACGCGGCGGATCAGCGACTGGGGATGGCCGCGCAGCCGCATCGCCAGGATGAAGTCGGGCACGGCCGTCGGCTTCGACGGTCCCCAGTCGCCGGCAGAATTCACCAGCAACCGCTCGGGGCCGTACATCTCGACCATGTCGACCGCGCGCTGCGGCGTACACTTGCTCACGGGATAGAGCGTCATGCCGGCCCAGAAGCCCGCCTCCAGCACGGGACGGATGGTATGCTCTTCGACGTGATCGACCAGCACGCGGCCGCGGTCGATGCGGCGGTCGCCGCAGAGCATGTCGAGGATCATCCGCGTTCCTTTGTATTTGTCTTCCAGGTGCGGCGTGTGTATCAGGATTTGCTCGTTCGTCTTGGCCGCCAGATCGAGGTGCTCCAGAAAGACGATCGACTCGTTGCGGGTGTTCTTGTTCAGGCCGATCTCGCCGATGCCGAGCACGCCGGGCCGGTCGAGGAATTCGGGGATCATGGCGATCACTTGCCGCGAGAGGCTGACGTTCTCGGCCTCTTTGGCGTTGATGCAGAGCCAGGTGTAATGTTGGATGCCGTACCAGCCAGCCCGTTTCGGCTCGAACTCGGTGAGCTGGTGGAAGTAATCGCGAAAGCCGTCGACGCTGCCGCGATCGAAGCCGGCCCAGAAAGCCGGTTCGCTCACGGCCAGGCAGCCCATCTTGGCCAGGGTTTCATAGTCGTCGGTGACGCGCGAAACCATGTGGATGTGGGGATCGATGTAATATGACATGTATTTCCCTCGTCGTGGATTAGTCGCTGGGAACGATGCCTTTTGCCCCAGCGATCTGCATGGGCAATCGAAACACGGCCGCCACACGGTCAGCCAGTTGTTGGGGCGTGGCGAACGAATCCGTGGGCGTGTAGACTGCCGTTAGCAGTTCGGCCAAGCGCTCGCCGATCCGCGCATTACAGACGTTTGCCGTGTCGTCCAAGAACCGCTTCAAATGGTTAAGGTCGCGGCGCGTCGGCGCCAGAATTTGCGGGGCGTCTACGTTTTCCTTCGTCCACAGCCGCATCTTGACGGCATCGGAATTCGTGATGACACCGACGTTATGCACTGCTGTGTGACGTATCTGCCAAATCAAGTTCATCGGCTCGAACCGCCACTGATGCTCCGCAGGTTGCTGGCTCTGCTTGGGAAAAAGATCGAACGACTTGCCGCCTATCTGGAATGGATCGGAGAGCAGCCTCCGGAATCGCTTGTTGATCTCTTCGCAGTCGAGCCACGTCGAAGATTCGCAAAGAGATTTGCCGAGCGTTGCCGCACCAAAATGCGATGCGATGGCGCTTCCCTGAATCGCAAAAACGTTAAAGCGGTCATCGACGATGAAGTCGGCGAGAACATCGACGCATTCTGCCGCGATCTCTTTAAGAAAACGCTCAAAGGTTGACGCCAGATTAACGAGGACCATTCCGTACAGTCGCCCGAGGTGGCGGGAGCCCACGGACGGTCGTCGCTCACCGTCGCGCACCGCTCGCTCAAGATATGCCAGAGAAACCCAGGTATCCGCACCCGTCCGCCAGTAGTGCAGAATCGGCGCTTTCGCCTCGTCCGGAAGCGGCTGAACGTGTTGCAAGACGTCTTTAATCTTTCGGGCGAGATCGATGGGTAGTCGCGGCATGGACTGCTCCTAGTTTGCCTTCGGTACGGTCTCTTCGCGAAACTGCTCGGCGGTTAGGCTGTCTTCGACAAGCAACCATTCGTGATTCGCGCCTTTCCACCGCAAGCTAAGGTATTTGTCATTGGATAAATCGGGCGGCAACTTCGAGCGATACAAGTCGCCGACGGAGCGTATTAATCGTGGCTCTACCTCATCGGCACGAATCAATTGCCCTCTTGCCTCGCTGTCAGCAGGTGATGCCTCGGCTATCAGAAAACGGTCGATCTTCCGGAGCTCAGCAGCAAGCTCGTCGGCGGGCGCAGGGAACGGCATTCTGCCCGTCAACAGGGGATCACCATCTACGTTCCACCAGGTTTCAGCCGCCTTCTCGTCGAGCCACTTGGCAAGTTCCATAGAGTGAATCTCGTAGTGGGGACCGTCTTCGATACTAGCCATTTCGTCCTCCTTATGCCGTCTTATCGGGCGTAAACAGATCACAGTCCCGAATGGCATCAAATTAAGCCGAACCGCATACAATATGTTGTGCAAGCAGATGGCTGCTAGCACAACCTATTGTGGCTCAAATTCCTTAATTTGATGCCATTCATCACGGTCCCTTTTCCATCCCGAAATCCCTTTGCCAGCCTTCCTGATAGGCGAGCGAGAAAATCATCTGCACCTTTTCCGCCCGGCCCGCTCCGGATTCGGCGAGCACGGCTAGTCCCTGCTCGATCCGCTCGATACGAGGATCGGCGGCGACGGAACCGTCGGCCCGGTCGATGCGATCGAGCGAGGCAGCCAACTCCAGGATTTTGGCCCGCATCTCCAAAAACTCCCGATTGAGGATCTCCGGTGCGGCGGTGGTGGAAGACATATGAGGTTTCTCGGCAAGTCGAAAAGGCGGGGTCAGGGGCACGCGCGGAACCGGGCAGGACAACAACCAGCGCGGCCGTGCGTGACGATTGTAGCAGTTCTAGGCCCCCGGTTCCGCGTGCGGAGCAAGCGGGCTACGGTTCCGGCGGTCTCAGCAGCGTCGAGAGCCGTTAGTTCCAATTTGAACGGAAACACGGGCTAAATCAAGTAACCGTTTGGCGCCTCGCGCCGCGTCTATCGCCGGGCAGCGATAAAAACCTAGAGTTGCGTGACTTATTACGCGCCAGGAGCAACGGCGGTGCCGCCCCACGAAGGACTTTCGATTACATTTGACCTGCTTGCCCGCACCGAAAACGAGGCGGCGACGGGCCTGCTTTTGCACGCGCTTGAATCGCCCGATCGCCACGTGAGCGAAGCGGCCCTGCGGACGCTGCTGAAGCGCCACAGCCTGGCCGGCCATCAACAGTTGCTGCGCCGCCTGCACGCGCTCGACCCGCACTGGCGGGAAATCCTGCACGAATATCGCGGCACCATGTCGCACGCGCTGCGAGACGCACTCGTTTCCAGCGACGGCCAAAGCTGCGCCAACAGTTGCCAGGCCATCCTCTGGTTCCACGAATATGACTTGATGCCCGCACTCATCAACGTGCTGGAGAATGAATCGAACCCGAACGCTCCCTTGGCGGCTGAAACGGCCCTGAAACTGGCCGAGCTGTTCTACGACGACCTGGCCGGCACCCATAATTTTCGTCCGCGACAAGACCCGCGGACGCTCCGCGGGCATTTGGTCAGCACCCTGGAAGCCTCGGTCATGCGCTACGCGCGTCACCGCCGCAACGAGCCGGTCGAGGCGTTCTTGATGCTCTGCGAACGCGACAACGCCACCCTGAAGCAGCTTCTGTTCGATCCGCTGCACGCCAGTTATCGTCCGGTGATCGAGACCCTCACGCACGGCACGCGTCCGGGCGTGCTGCGGCTGCTGCTGAGCTCGATCGACGATCCGCAGGCGCCCTCGGCCGCGCTCACCGCCATCGCTCATCGCCGCGACGCTCCGTTCGTCAAAGCCCTGCTCCGCAAGATCGGCAGCGAGCCGTCGGCGACGGCCAAACGCAACCTGGCCCGCATCGAGCATTTTGCCTGGCTGAGGCCGAACGAGGCCCTGCTCGACGAGCTCGACGATGCCGCACAGCACAGCGTGGTCGAACTGGTGATGGCCTCCGGCATGAACCGGCTGGAAGCCTTCGACATCATCGCCCACTTGATGGCGGCCGGCACCGTGGGCGGACGCCGGGCAGCCGTCGCGGCGCTGGCCCAATTTCACGGCAGCGAGGCCAACAATGTGGCCCTCAAGGCCCTGGCCGACGATGATCCGCAGGTGCAGTCGGCCGTGCTCAGCCAATTGCGCGAGCGAGGCATTCCGGGCGCGGTTTCACTCCTGGTCGAACTGGCCGAGAGTTCCGAGCCGTCGGTGCGGCAGGCCGCCCGGCAGAGCCTGTCGGAGTTCAGCTTCGCACGCTATCTTGCCGCCTTCGACATGCTCGAAGACCAAGTCCGCCGCAGCACCGGCATGCTGGTCCGCAAAGTCGATCCCGACGCCGTGCCTCAGCTCATTGAAGAAATGCAGGCCCTTTCGCGCCGCCGACGCATTCGGGCGCTGCAAGTGGCCGAAGCGATGCAGGTGGTCAAACAACTCGAAGCGGCCGTCATCGCCCGCATCGAGGACGAGGATCATCTGGTCCGGCTCGAAGCCGCACGGGCACTGGGGCAGTGCGACTCGGCCAACGCTTGCCTGGCCCTGCGCACGGCCGAGCGCGACACGAGCTTGACGGTGCGCGAGGCAGCCACCGACAGTCTGGAGAAGCTTTATCGCCGGCGGCCGGAGATGGCACTCTTGGCGGATTCCATCGAAGCCGCGGACAACGAACCAGCCGTCCCGGTCGAACAACTGGAGCAGGCACATGGATAACCTCGTCGGGCGGCTGTACCCGGTCTTGTTCGCCGATCAGCATGCCATCCGCAACGTGATGCGCGGCATGCACCATCGGCAGACCGATTTCGACACCAGCGGCCTGGCGACCGCGTTGATGATCTTCTGCCTGTTTTTTGTCAGCGTCTGGGGGGTGGCCCGCGTGTTCGTCAAATCGGAAAGCCAATCGAACAACAACAGCTCGCAGGCGCTGTTTCGCGAGTTGTGCCGAGCTCACCGGCTGAGCTGGCTCGATTGGTGGTTCTTGCTGCGGCTGGCCCGCCATCACCACCTGAGCGAGCCAGCCCTGCTCTTTCTTGAGCCGCAACGTTTCGACCCCGCGGCTTGCGGCGACCGCTGGCGGAGTGCGGCGCCGCGGCTGCGCGACTTGCAGCTTGAGCTTTTTGCCGACCTGGCTTCGCCCGTGGGCCGATCGACGACATAAGTTCGTGCGAGTGACAATACGCCTTTATCCAATGTGGGCCGCCAAGCGGCGTTGAACATGGCGTTTCAACCGCAGCGCTTGAACGCGGGGGGCGCGGGACGCGAAATGCGTGTAGCGATAGCTCGTTTCGACCGACGTCTGCCAGTGCCTTTTGCAATCGAGCGAGGCGGGACCAAGGTCGAAGGTGTGGTCGCCGCGGCGGAAGCTGTCTTCGACCATCCGCCGCAAAAGCACCGTGCCGCACCCGTGACGACTGACCGCGGCATCGTAACCCATCCGCAGGCCAAACAGATGACCGTGATGGTGAAAGTTATAGGCGAACGCCGCCGGGCGGCCGCCCACCGTCAAGAGATTCAGATCGAGGCCGCCGGCACGTGCGGCCGCCAGGTGGGCATCGCGCAGGTACGCAGCCAGCGAGTCGTGCGAGAGCGTCGTGCCATGGCGCACGCCCGCTTGCCAACTCTGGCGTGCCACCCGCAGGCACTGCTCAAACAGATCCCAGCGCGGGTCGGCGTCGCCGTAGGCGATGCCCGCCGGTCGATAACGGACATAGTCGATCTCGCCCTGTTCGGACAGCCTGCGTTGGCTGCGGGCCACGTTGCCGCGCCAATGGCCGTCGCGCGTCGACCAATAGTCGTCCCACGGACCGCTCATGTCGATGACGGGAACCTGTTCGCCAGGCTCTTCCAGCGGGGTCCAACCGACGAACCGCATGGCCCGTAGCGTCCGTCCCCGATCGCCGCCGTCGCGATGCACCCAGCGCAGCGAGAGCAAATCCCAATCTCGCGGCCGCGTACGGAGGTATTGCAAGGCGGCGATCAAGGTGGCCGCGGGCTGGGCTCCGATCGGGCCATAGAAAGTGCCCCAGTGATCGAGCGGATAGGTGAGCACCCGCGCCCTGCCCAGTTTGGCTTTCTCGGTGCGGACGACCAACGGCACGATGCCGAGGGTCTCGTCGCCGGCGCGGACCACGAGCACGCGCAGCTTCTGGTCGTGCCCGAAATGCCGCCAATAAGGCTCCAGCCAGTCGAGCGATTGAAAGAACGTCGCACCCGGTGTTTTGGCCAACAGCGACTTCCAAAGGACGCGGCAGCCCGCGAGTTCTGCCGGATCGTTGATTTCTGTGACGTGGAGCATGGAGTGGGAAAGGCGATGTTATGTTAGGCGTCAGGCATCAGGTGCTGGACTCGTACCGCAAGGCGAATGCCGCGCGAGTGCCATCGCATGTAACCAGCGGCGGCGAAGCAGGTTACTTCCACTTGGTATCCTTAAGCTCGCCGACGAGAGTTGCCGGAAGTCCACCGCGTGTTGTCAAAAGGCAACGCCTGCCGAATGCAAGGCAACTTGGGTACAATTTGGCGTTCTTCAGCCTCTCCCTGCGACGTCCTCTTTTTGGACATGCCGCCGTCGTCCCACTACGATCAGGTCACCTAACTTAGACCAGCCATGAACATGCCGTCCGAGATTCGGCTCCTCGATCATTGGCACGGAATCGAGGTGAGTGCCGCGCTCGTCGAGCTAACGCGAACATTGGCTGCAAACAGAATTGACGCACAATGGTGGCAGCTCGAGGGCGTCTCGAAATCTAAACGTGCGCAAGAGGGCGACCACCATTGGGTCTGGCGAAAGCTTGTTGGCGAGCACCGAAACTCGCTGGTCTGGGACTTCATCGGGGCGCAAACCGATGACGGCGACATCCAAGGGGCAATCAGTTATCGCATTGACGCGCGATCGTTCTTGTCGCCCGAGTTCGGAACGGTGTACGTCGACCGGCTCGCCGCTGCACCAAGAAATCGCCCCTGGCTTGTTCCGTCGCCCCGCTTCGCAGGGGTCGGAAAAGGGCTCTTGCTGCGCACCGTCTGCCATAGCTACTGGCTCGGCTTGAACGGACGCGTGAACTTGATGTCGCTTCCAAGCGAACGGACTCGTGCGTTCTATGAAAACCGCGGCTTCATCGCGACGCGGGAACGCGACGATGGTATGATTGAATATGAACTGCCCGCTGAATCGGCCCAAGCGTGGCTCACGCAGGAAGGATTGCTCTGATGCCTACATTTCACGATGACTTTGTTCCAGTGACCGGCGGTGTCGATCTTCCCGCCGATCGGCTTAGGCCCGACGTCGACCGCCTGCGCGGATTGGTCCTCGACTGCGATCTTGACAAGCACATCGTCCGGATTCTGGCGTTGCACCCCGACTTGCGCGATCGGTTTGGGGACCGGGATCTGACGAGTCTCGATTTGCTGGCAAAGAGAGCATTGCTCGATGAAATGAACGAGATTCTGGGCATTCGCCCGCCCAGCCATTCACGGCCGTAGTGGGACGGTTCTGACGCCAAATGCTGGGCTGAGCGCGACTTGGGCCCAATGCGGCGGTAAACCGTCCTCAGAGAAAAGGAATGCTTGCATGCTGAACCTCGCCCGCTGGCTTTTCGGTGGTCTGTTGATTCTTTTACTGGCGGCGAGAGCGCAACCCGCCCAAGCACATTTCTTGTTCATCCGCATCACGCCGCCGGCGGAGGGCGGGCGTGCGGCCGAGGTCTATTTCAGCGAACATGCGACGGCCGGCGATCCGCGATTCATCGACAAAGTGGCCCACACGACGCTGTGGCGGCAAACGACGCCCGGCGAGCGGCTGCGGCTTTGGTTCGGCGACGATGACGTGCAGCACCCGCTGGGCAGGTTGCTGCTGTTCGACGGCGGCGACTTCGCGTCGAGCTATCGCGTGAAAGACCGCCAGATCAGCGTCGTGAATCGTGCCCTGGGGCGGCAGAACATGACTATCACCGTGCTCGACAACCAGCGGACGGCCGACGGCCACTTTCTGCCGCGGAGCTACACCGTTCATTACTGGGACGACGCCGGCGGCCGGCTGCTGCGCAGTGAAGCGATCGACGACCGCTGGACGACGGTCGGTGGGTTCGACCTGCCCGCCGCCCACACCGTGACCGTTTCGACCGATGTCGGGCAGTCGGTGCGCAGCTTTACGATGTCCGAACACCACTTGCTTGCCGGAAGTGGCGGCGAAGCTTTAGAATAAGGGTGTCGACCGCCGAACGAGCGCGGCCGGTCATCTCGTGCTTGCTCAGGAGTCTGCGGCCATGATCGAATGGATTGCCATTGCGGCCGGTGCGTGCGCGGTGGTGGGCATCCTCGCCGCGATCGCCTACGGTCCAGTCCGCTCGGCGTTGCGGGCGTCTCGCTATGAACGCGCTCGACGCGAGTTCCATCGTTGCCGCGAGCGGCTGGAGGCCAAGTTCTTTCAGCTTGCGGCCGCCAGCGGCAAGCCCCGCGGCCTGCGTTGGTCGTCTTGCGATTTCGAAGACGACGTTTCCTACGCCCGCGATCGCCGCAGCGGGGAATTGTGCGCCTTCGTGGCGGTGACGATCGGCTTCGAGGCCGTCGAGGGCGGCGGCATGGAGCACGTTGAAGCGGTCGGCAGCCTTCGCGCGGCGACCGCCGAGTTTCGCCTGCGCGGCGTCCGCTGGGAAACCGAGGGTCGGACCATCTTCAACCTCAATCCAACAGAAGCGATCGACTACTATCGCGATAACCTGGAAATCGTCGCTCAGGAAACCGTTGGCGGACGACGCTGATCGCGGCTCATAGGTTCGGGCGCCGCCGTATTCTCCAATTCCGCGGACCGTGAAGCGCGGCACCGAAAAGTAAGCTCCGTTTCGAGCGCGGACATTCCGCGCGCGCTTCATGATCTTCGTCCCTTTTTCGCAACTTGGCGACCGTTCCCCGCCGGCTTGGCGTGGCCCCCTTTTCGACCTTTACTTAATCCGGCGGCTACGGCCTTCGCCTGCACGAACTTGGGCAACCCCTTTTGGATCACCACGTCGACCACTTTTGCAGTTCGCTCTTCGCCCTGATTGTAAACCACGTCTTCGGCGACGTTTCGGCGCATAATTTCTTTGCGGTAGTCTTTAACTCCCTGTCTCGCAACCTTCGAGGGATGGCCGTACTCCTTGGTCAAAAGGCATGCAACGTCCTCCCAAAAAGTCGCTGCCATTTCCTTCCTTGATGCAGAATTCATTGTCACTCAACCGTTTCGGACTTAAAAAAATTGCTCGATCCTCTGCCGATTAACTGCTGAAGCAATCGGACACCGCGCGGGGTGTGGAAACTGAACTGGTCGGCATCATGCATCGCCGCCCTCTGCCGCCAGAATGCTGCGACCGGTCCACAAACCATATCGTACCACCGGGTTCCGTCTTTGAGAGCAACCGGCCCGCGGTGGTCATTAATGACTGCAGCGGTACTCTGCCGGCAGCGTTGGACAAGGCTCCAGAATGCGATTTTCCGCCTCGCTCCGACAACAAAGCTAATCGACGTTAATTCTGCCAAATCATGTCGATCGACTCGGAACTGAAGAACCACAGGCATGGTATTTCGTTTGAACCTGGACGACGGATCGTAGAGCCGTGCCCAGGCCCAGTCACGAGCCTGTTGCTTGCTCGACGTTGTGTAAAAACCACGACCGAAGTCACTGTCGGGGCGGCACCGGAACAAATCGATCCCGGAAGCGACTATGTTTGCTGCGTCGTCACTCGTACCATCCGTGATACAGGTGAATATAGCGGCTTCGCGGCGGGTTCCACGGTGGGGCCGGTTTATAAATTGGCGGCATGTCGATCAGGAGGGGCATCGTCGGTCTGGATGCCCAATTTCACTTACGGCGTATTGCCATACGCATTCAAATACTGCTGAATGTGATTCCCAGTGCTCACGCGCGCTGGCCCCCGGCCGGTCTGTTCGGTATAGTTGATTCGTGGTCCGCTTTGGGCATCCCAGGCATCCCAGAGTTGTTGCACTTTGGCCTCGCTCCTCCCAAGAATAGCGGCGACTTCTTGCCGACTATACGACCTGTTTGGGTCAATGGCAGCGCCAACGGTTTGGGAAGCGGTCGGTTTGGCGCTGCCCAACAACTTTCTGAGTACCGTCGGCAAGATTCCGCCGTGGCGGTAGTAGTCACGCTCCACCGGCGAATCGATCCGCACGATCGCCTCGAACTCCTTCACAGAACCGTCGGCGGCCTTTGCCCGCACCTTCAGCTTGCCGCGGGGCTGCACATTGTCATCGAGGCCGAAAATGTCGTATAGCTCTTCGCCCGTCAGGCCGAGCGATTGCCAGGTCTGGCCCGGCAAAAACTGCAACGGCAAAATGCCCATGCCTACCAGATTGCTCCGGTGGATGCGTTCGTAGCTGACCGCGATCACCGCCCGCACGCCCAACAGCAGCGTGCCCTTGGCGGCCCAATCGCGACTGCTGCCGCTGCCGTATTCCGCTCCGGCCAGAATGACCAACGGCACGCGCTCGGCTTTGTACTTGATCGAGGCGTCGTAGATCGTCATCGGCTGGCCGTCGGGCAGGTGCCGCGTTACGCCGCCCTCGGTGCCCGGTGCAAGCTGGTTGCGGATGCGAATGTTGGCGAACGTGCCGCGGGTCATCACGCGATCGTTGCCGCGGCGAGCGCCATAGCTGTTGAAGTCGCGTGGCTCCACACCATGCTCTTGCAGATAAAGCCCCGCCGGACTCGTGGCCGCAATCGACCCGGCCGGCGAGATATGGTCGGTCGTGATCGAGTCGCCCAGCACCGCCAGCACCCGTGCCCCGGTGATCGGCTGAATCGGTCCGGGCTGCGGCGGCAAGTCGATGAGAAACGGCGGCTCCTGAATATACGTGCTCGCCTCGTCCCAATCGTAAAGATCGCCCCCGCTGACCGGGATCTCGTTCCAGCGTTCGTTGGCGTCAAACACATTCGCGTAGCGTCGGCGGAACATTTCGGGCAGCACCGTCTCGTTCACCGCCTGCGTCACTTCTTCGCGCGAGGGCCAGATGTCGCCCAGAAAAACCGGCTGGCCGTCGTTGCCGGTGCCGAGCGGCTCGTTGAGCAGGTCGATGTCCGTCGTGCCGGCCAGGGCGTAGGCCACGACCAGCGGCGGGCTGGCCAAATAGTTGGCCTTCACCAGCGGGTGAATGCGGCCCTCGAAGTTGCGGTTACCCGACAGAACCGCGGAAACCACCAACGAGCCGCCGGTCACCGCTTTGGCTACAGGATCGGGCAAGGGGCCGCTGTTGCCGATGCAAGTCGTGCAGCCGTAGCCGACGGTATAAAAGCCGAGCGCCTGCAAATCGGCGGTCACGCCCGCTTTGTCCAGATAATCGCTCACCACGCGCGAACCGGGGGCCAGACTCGTCTTCACGTAGGGCTTGACCTTCAGCCCCTTGGCCACGGCCTTGCGTGCCAGCAGTCCCGCCCCCAGCATGACGTTGGGATTGCTCGTGTTCGTGCAGCTCGTGATGGCCGCGATCACGACCGCGCCGTGGCCGATCTCCATGCTATGCCCGTTTGTCTCGATCTTCCCTTTGCGTTTCACCGCCGCTTCGTCGAGTGCAAAGCCGCGCTCGCTCACCGGCGCCCGCAAGGCTTTCTCGAACGACCGCTTCATGCCCGCCAACGGCACGCGATCGTGCGGCCGCTTGGGCCCAGCCAGCGAGGGTTCGACCGTGCCCAGTTCGAGCGACAGCTTGGAGCTGAACGGCGGGGCCGGCGTGTCGTCGGTGCGGAACAGGCCCTGTTCCTTCGCATAACGCTCGACCAACTGCACTTCGTCGTCCGTGCGGCCCGTGCGGCGCAGATAATTGAGCGTCTCGTGGTCGATCGGGAAGAAGCCGATCGTGGCGCCATACTCCGGCGCCATATTGCCGATGGTCGCCCGGTCGGCCAACTGCATGTTCGACACGCCCGGCCCAAAAAACTCGACGAACTTGCCCACCACGCCGTGCTTGCGCAGCATCTGCGTCACGGTGAGCACCAGGTCGGTAGCCGTCGCGCCGGGCCGCAGCTCGCCCGTCAGTTCAAAGCCGACCACTTCGGGCATGAGCATGAACAGCGGCTGGCCGAGCATGACGGCCTCGGCCTCGATGCCGCCCACGCCCCAGCCGACGACGCCCAGGCCGTTGATCATGGTGGTATGGCTGTCGGTGCCGACGAGCGTGTCGGGCAAGGCGACGGGACCACGATCATCCTCGCGCACAAAGACGCCCTTGGCCAGATATTCGAGGTTCACCTGGTGTACGATGCCCACGGCCGGGGGCACCACGCGAAAGTTGTCGAACGCCTTCTGCCCCCAGCGCAGAAACTCGTACCGCTCGCGGTTGCGCTCGAATTCCAGGTCGACGTTGCGATCGAGCGCCTGCCCGTCGGCGAAGTAATCGACTTGCACGGAGTGGTCGATTACCAAATCCACGGGGATGAGCGGGTTGATCTTCTTCGGATCGCCGCCCAGCCGCTGGATGGCACTGCGCATGGCCGCCAGATCGACCACGGCGGGCACACCCGTGAAATCTTGCAACACCACGCGGGCCGGCTTGAAGGGAATCTCGATTTCCGGGACCGCGCTGGCCCGCCAGCCCGCCAGGTCTTTGACGTGCCGCTCGGTGACCTCATAGCCATCGCAGTTGCGGAGGACCGATTCCAGCAGCACACGGATGGAGAACGGCAATTCGGCCACGCGACACAGCCCGGCCTGTTCCAGCTTCGAGAGCCGATAGATGCCGACCCGGCCGCGGCCTGATTCAAAGGTATCGCGCACACCGAAGGCATCGCGTTTGGTGGTATCGTTCATAGCAAGCTCCGTGACATTTGCGATGGCGGCGTTTAGTCGGAGGATGGGCTTCCTTGCCCGTCACGTCGAGCGGTGACGGCCTAGGAAGGCCATCCTCCCCGTCGATGCGGTCTATGTTTATGGACGGCAGTTTACCTCAAAAGCGCCGCCTTGTCTGGGGGCCTTTCACGTTCCATCACTCTGCTCGAACCAGCGAGTCTTCGGCTACGTCATTTGACGCCACCCTTGCGAAACCTACATTTAAGCTGCAAGCGACCACCTCGCGACCGGCAGGATCTCTGGTTTTATGGCGGAAACGTCTCCCGAAAGCCTTCTGGAAAGCCTGATCGGCAAAGATTCATCCGCCGGCGATGCCTGGGCCGCTCTGGCGGCCACACAGCCGCAAAAGCCGACCGTGCCACCCAAGGCCGACCGGCCCGCCGACAAGAAGCTCGACGATCTCCTGGGCCGGGTGAAGCAGCTTGTATCGCCTGCAACGAGCCAAACGACGGATCCGGCGTCGGGCGAATTCCTGCCGTTGGAGCCCGCCTCGCTGCGCGAAGCCCGTGTCAGCGAGGGCCTGCTCGAAGCCCTGGTGATGAAGTTCCTGCTGGCCAACGGCACCGCCAGCGGACGCGAGACCGCGACGCAGGTCAGGCTGCCGTTCAAGCTGGTCGATGACCATCTTCACCAGCTCAAGAACGACCAACTCCTCGTTTATCGCGATACGGCGCCGATGAACGACTATGTGTACCAACTCACGGAAATCGGCCGCGAGCGTGCCCGACGTTACACCGACCACTCCACCTACTTCGGTTCCGCGCCGGTCGCCCTGGAAGATTACGCCGCCAGCGTTCGGGCGCAATCGCTCACCCGGCTGCGGCCCACGCAGGCCGATCTCGACCGGGCGTTTGCCGACTTGCTGCTGAACAAACGCATGATGGCCCGGCTCGGCCCGGCCATCAACTCGGGCCGGGGCATGTTTCTCTACGGGGCAGCGGGCAACGGCAAGACGAGCATCGCCGAGCGAATCACACGGGCCTTCGGCAACTGCATCTGGATTCCCCGCGCCGTGGGCGTCGAGGGCGAAATCCTGCGGCTGTTCGATCCCAGCAACCACGAAGAGATGCCGCTGGAGAAAGCCGACGGGCTGATCGACAACCGGCAGATCGACAAGCGTTGGGTCCGCATCAAGCGGCCGACGATCGTCGTGGGCGGCGAACTCACCATGTCGTCGCTGGAGGTGACGGTGAATTCGGCCACGAACATCTGCGAGTCGCCGCTGCAAATGAAAAGCAACTGCGGCACGCTGGTGATCGACGACTTCGGCCGTCAGCGGATGACCACCGACGAACTGTTGAACCGCTGGATTGTGCCCTTGGAAAAGCGGTACGACTATTTGAACCTACCGAACGGCAAAAAGATCGAAGTGCCGTTCGACCAGCTCGTCATTTTTTCGACCAACCTCGAACCGAAGGACCTGGTCGACGACGCCTTCTTGCGGCGGATTCCGTACAAGATCGACGTGCTCGATCCGACGGAGGAAGAATTCCGGCAGCTTTTCCGCATCATTGCGCCGAAAATGGGCTTCGTCTACGTTGAAGAGGCGGTCGACCACCTGGTCCGCGCGCACTACGCCAACCGCCCCTTCCGCTGTTGCCAGCCGCGCGACCTCCTGTTGCAGATCAAGAATCTCTGCGACTTCCAGGGGCAGACGCCGGTGATGTCGGCCGAGAACTTTGACTTCGCGGTGGAGAATTACTTCGCGGTGATGTGAGTCTACCAAATTGTCAAAGACCTGAGCCGGCGCTGCGCGCCGCCTGCCACCGGGAGGGACGGGTGAGGGCGTCCCAGGATTGGATGCGGTGGTCGCTCCAGGCGACCGGTTCCGCATCGACGTGCGGTTGGGTGGCCTCGAATTACCCTTGTCATAAAATATTTAACCTTGTCAAAAACAACGCACGTGTCCGGTTTGCCCTGCCCGCGAGCCCTTGGCCCGCTGGGCTTTGCGCCGATATTCTCGGGCGGCTCATTTTGGCGCCGCAACGATAAATCTGGGGGGCGGGGCTTCAATTTTGGATTGTCGATTTTCGATTTTGGATTGGGGGTTTCGTCGCTCATTTTTTCTGTCTGATAATCTTTCTGTCTTGCTGCCGTTCTACCGCGCGACTGGCTTGGCATGCTTCGCGTCCCGGCGTATCACGCTCCGCCGTGATGGATGCCGTTCCGCCCCGTTCGTGCAAATTTGCACTAACGGGAAAAACCCGAAGGATTCCATCATCTCGTAGTTCCGCGGTGGTATGTTTCCGGCGCGGGCTTCCAGCGTCATCCGCTCGGAACCGAAACATTCTTGTGTTCTATCTCGCGACTGGCTTGGGTTGGATCGGTTGCGGGCATCCGCGCACGTGGCTCCCTGTGTTCTACCGCGCCGTTGGCTTGGACAGGATCTTTTCGACTTCTCACCGCAGCTCGACGAACGCCAGCGGGCTGCTTCGCCGCACGGACAAAAGTATTGCTAAAATAATCGGCCAACTGGGGCAACGGCGAATGTCCATCACCAACCCGTTGACGTTCAGCATCCAAACCATGATGTTGTCGTCCATCCGACTCGGCGGCGTCCAATGGTGGTCCATCGGCCTTATTCTTAGCATCGTGCGAATCTCCTTCGACTTGCCTTGGCCGGTGCTTTCGCCGACGCCGAATGCCTTGTCGATGGCGGTCAGCTTCATGTGCGGATCTTTGCTGTTGTCGTCGAGGAAGTTCACCCATCCAATCGTGCCGCACAATGCCGCAGGCCCAAGTGGTCGGCTTGCCGCTCACCAATGGCGAAGGTCGCTTCCGGGCGAGCTTCTCTGTCAGCTTGCGGCATAGCTCGGCATATTCGTCATTCAGATGCTCACGGCAGAACGCATCGACCAGCCCAGTGATCTGCTCGAAGACAGGCTGAACCTTGTCAGACATTCCTGCACCAGCTTTTTTCTGCTTTGCTATTGGCGACTGCATTGCTCGAATAATCGGGATGATTGCCCACTTCAAGGCTAAAGGTGACTGGCGATCTGCTCCTGGGGCGAACCCAGGCCGAGCTTATCCTGCATCATTTTCACGAAGACCGCCTGCTCCTCTGGGGGAAGCACGAGCCGGTTGAGGAGCGATTCAAGGGTTAGGTGGAAGTAGGCGACCGTAGCCTTGCATTCTCGCAGACTTTGGAAGAACCAGTTCATTCGGTAATGCTCTTCAGGGTCTTTCAGGGTCAGGCTCGCATCCTGTCCCAAACCATCAAGGCTGTTGAAGCACCGTTGCAGCCAGAGTTTATGGCGCAACTCCACCGGGACTAACGCCTCCCAAGATTCCACGCTTGGTGGCAAGGAAAGCCCCTGCCCATGCTCTAGGAGGCCGGTAGCGATCCGGTTCCAGCCCTCGCAGTTCACTTGCTCGTGACAATCAAAAGTGCGATACGGCTCAATCAGCAAGTGCGGCACGATTTTCTTGAAGATGACGTACCAGGGTTCACTAGGCCGGGGGATTTCGTCAATGTAAAGGATTGCACCGTCTCCGACATCATTGAAGTTCAGCAGACCGCCCAATCTCTTCTTCTGCCTGGGCGTGAGGGGGATGTCTTGCTCTTCACAGATGACCGCCTCCCACGTCAGAAAACAGCCCTCTTCCAACCACCAGACGAAACTATCGACGGCTTCTTCGAGGTTCCCCAAGTCATCCAGGGAACCGCCTTCAAAGAAGTCGTGCGTGGGGATGTCTGGGTCAAACTCCCATGAAAGCGAGGCTGGTCGCTTCGATGCTCGGCTCGTCTTTTTTGGCACGGTTCTAGTCCTTTCCTTGGGTTTACAACATCCGTAACTGGGCAGCGACCGACGCAACCTTCTTCGCCGCATCTTTGCGAGACACGCCCACCGTCTTCTGCACGAATTTGATTGCTTGCTCTCGTTCTCCCATTCTCACCAGCCCGAAGAGCTGCATCTCCCACTTTGAACTGACTCCCGGAGTGGCGGGAACCATCCATTCCACACGAACCTTGCTTTCAGGCGTGGTGCCGCAGGCGAGAATTCGTCGTTTGTCATTCGGGTAATGTTCTTGCTTGAAGCGAATGAGTTCGTCGATCATGGCGTCCACGTCGTTCGACTTCAACTGGTTCCACAGTGCGGGGTTCTCCGCCTCGATCTGTTCCCAAGCCGAGCGGTAACCCTGTCGAGCGTTATCCAGGCCGACAGTTTCATTCCAAGCGATGTTGGCGAACATGAGTGCGACGTTGAAAGCCTCCGACGATGGAACGCCGTCGGGTTCACGAAGCAAACGCTCCGCCATTTCCTTGAGCATCTCCGACATCTTGTCAGGCTCTTTCATCACACTTTCACCTTCCTCATTTCCCTCGTCGCCTTCTTTGCATCAAAGGCTTCGGGATCGAACGGACCACGCCACCGAAGCATGTCCTTGTGCTCTTTGTGCTTGGGGTTAGAAATGGCTTCCAGATAATCGACGTAGCCCCAAGGGCCGCCGCAATCTTCGGGTGGGCACGCCCGTGCGCCTTCAAGGCACACCGGATATTTTGCCTTGGGGTCGGCCGTCGGGAAGCCCTCGAACAGAACCTCGTGCCGCCAGCCATCGCCGAAGTCGTATTCATAAAGCCAGCGAGTGCGCTCGCCCGACTGAGGCAGCAGCTTGCTGATGAGGATGCCCCGCTCGTCCTCGAATTCCATTCCCCAGTCGTCGCCATCCGGGTCCGGCTCCATGTAGGTCGTGCCGGCGATCTCGAACTGGTGCAGATGGTAATTCCACCAGCCGAAGGCGGCTTGGATGTACTCGTGCAGGTCGGGCAGTGTGCAATCGTGGATTTGAATCCGCCGCCAGATCGCCGGCTTGATTTCGAGAAGACTGATCTTGAACTGATAGATCACGTCGCCCTTCTTCGGGGCCGTCTTGCGGGTCTTCGGCGCTTCCTCACCGGCCAATTTCGGCCGGTCAGAGGCGATGAGTTCAGCGACCTTGCGCATTACTGCCATAAGCCGCTTCTTATGCGGGCCGGGGGCATAAACGGCGGCGGACGGTATCTCGTCGTCTAGGTGATCGAGTTCTTTCCGGGTGATGCTGACGACCTGCGTGCCTTCTCCTGCTTCCTTGAGTCTCTCCTTGAGCTTGTTCTTGAGCCGAGTGCGGTGGATCAAGCTGTCTCGTTGCTGTTGGGTCAGTTTCAACGGGTACATTTCGTCGGCCTTCTTGGTCGGCTTGAGGCGGAACAAGATCGTTTCTGGGTTTTTGCCGGACAAGTGGTCTTCGAGGCCGTACTGGACCTTTTGCCGGGCCTGGGCGGGCGTCAAGGGTTTGTCGTCGTCTTTGGGCACTTTCATGTCAGCGAACAAATACCGCCGTCTAAGCAGCGTTATTCTTTCTCTTCCCTCTCGTCCTCCGTTCCACCCTCCTTCCCAGGCATAAAGGCTCTTTTTGCTGCCTCGATTGTTACGGCATGCGTTTGAGCCAACTGCCACAAATAGAACTTCAGCCTCGGACCCAACAAGCCATCGCTTTCAGACAGCGTGTCAGTCCTTTCCAGCTTTGCTGACTCGATCCGCCCCGCAATCGGAATGTTGCGGAGGATGAAGTGCATCGCCTCGTCGAGCAACCCGAAGGCATGGCCCTGAACCTGCCGATTATCAAGAAACTCGGTCTTGTCGATTCCCTTGAAACGAGCCAGCCGCAACTGGCATTGCGGATAGTTGCCGGACGGCTTCTTGCCGAACAGCACGACTGCCGCCCGCAACAACCGCGCGTGAGCCCGCAATTGGAAACGGTCGAGCGCCTCGATGGGGTCAGCCACGTCGCTTTCACTGCTCGGCCGTGGGGATGACGCGCAGGATGCCAGTAGACCGTGGTTTCGCCGCCTGTCAAACGGCTTACCAAGATTTAACGCCGTGCTAACGGAAAGCTCGCTGGTCCCACCCTACGGCCTTGTACACGCCCTACGGCGGCGGCGCGTTGCCGAAGAAGGCCCGGTCGCGGGCTTCGTAGTCGTGGTAGCGCAGCAGGTCGTAAAGGTCTTGACGCGTCTGCATCAGATCGAGCAGGTCGCGCTGCGTACCCTCGGAGGCGAGCATCGCCAACGCGGCCTCCACCGCCTTCATCGCCACGCGCATCAGCGTCACCGGATAAAGCACGGCCGAGTATCCCATTTCGGCCAGTTGATCGAGGGTGAATAATGGGCTTTTGCCGAACTCCGTCATGTTCGCCACCAGCGGAGCGTCGATCTCGCGAGCGAAAGTCGTGAACTCTTCTTCGTCGGCCAACGCTTCCGGAAAAATCCAGTCGGCGCCCGCTTCGAGATAGCGCCGCGCGCGGACCAGCGCCGACGAGAAATCTTCGACGCCACGGGCATCGGTGCGGGCGACGATCACCAGGTCGGGGTCGCGCCGCGCGGAAGCGGCCGCCCGAAGCTTGGCGCACATTTCTTCGATCGACACCAGGCTCTTGCCGGAAAGGTGCCCGCAGCGTTTCGGAAGCCGCTGGTCTTCGAGCTGGATAGCCGCCGCGCCGGCCGCCTCCAGCTCGATCACCGTGCGTTCCACGTTGATCGCTTCGCCAAAGCCGGTGTCGGCATCCACGATCAGCGGTATGCCGAGATTGCGGGTCGTGCGGCGGGCTTGCTCGGCCAACTCCGAGAGGGTAAACAGGCCGATGTCGGGCAGGGCCAGCTCGCCGGCCGAGAACGCCGCGCCCGACAGGTATGCGGCCTCGAAACCCATATCTTCAATCATTCTCGCGACCAGGGGGTTAAATGCCCCCGGCACGGGAAGAGTGGCGTCGGCGACCGCTTCGCGTAGTTTACTGCCCGGTGAAGGTATGGCCATGCGATTGTCAATGTGGTTCGAGATACCCGGCTGAGAGAATCATACGCAGGAGCCGGTTCGCACGTAAGGTGGGGCCGGCGAGCTTGCGAGCGCCGGCCCACCGTCAAAGGGTTCAGGGTTCAGGGTTCAGGGTTCAGGGTTCAGGGTTCAGGGTTCAGGGTTCAGGGTTCAGAAACACTTGAATTGACTTTTTCCTGACGCGTGACGCCTGATGCCTAACGATGATGCGCCGGCGCTCGTCCCGGCGCGCCGGGACTGGCCCACCTTACGTTCGTTGGCCGTCGCGATATAGTTGTAAGACCGCCCCCAGCAAACCGCATGACCGCCCGCAGCGAAAGCACCGAAACGCCGCCACCGCCCGTAGTTTGGCTTGCGCTGGCCGATGTGGCGCTGGTGCTGGCGGTGTTCGCGCTGCAGGCCGCCTGGCCGGCGCCGGACGTGAACGAACCGCACTACCTGGGCAAGGCCCGGCACTTCTGGGACCCTGAATGGGCGGCCCACGATTTCTTCTTCGAATCGGCCGACACGCACCTGGTGTTCTATTTCACCTGCGGCTGGCTGACTCGCTGGCTTTCGCTTGCCCAGTTTGCCTGGTGTGGACGGCTCATCACCTGGGTGCTGTTGGCCGCGGCCTGGCAGCGGTTGTGCCGAAGCGTCGTGCGGCGCAGCGGCCGGCCGGCGCTGGCCGCGGCGATTTTCCTGACATTCAACGTCGGCTGCCACCTGGCGGGCGAGTGGGTCGTGGGCGGTTTCGAAGCCAAGGGACTGGCTTACGCGCTCGTGTTCGCCGCGCTGGCATCGCTGGTGACGGACCGCTGGAATCTGGCGCTCGTGCTGCTGGGCGGGGCGTCCGCCTTTCACGTGCTCGTCGGCGGTTGGTCGGCGACCGCGGCGGCCGTTTGTTGGCTGCTTTCGGCCGATGCTCCTCGTTTGCGGCAACTCTGGCCGGGCATGGTTGCCGGCGCGGCGCTGGCGCTGGCCGGCATCGCACCGGCGCTGGCGCTGAATTGGACCGCGGAACCGCAAATCGTCGCCGAAGCCAACGACATTTATGTCTTTCGGCGACTTCCGCACCACCTGGTGCCGCAATCGTTCCGCTGGCCCTTTCTCGTGCGATACGTGCTGATGTTGCTGGTCTGGCTTGGGCTGACGCGCGCGGCGACCGAGAACGCCGCGTTGCGACGTCTCCGCTCGTTTGTCACCGGCTCACTGGCAATCACCTTGGCGGGGCTGCTGCTGGCGCTGGCGACGGCGAACTACCCAGAGGCCGCCGCCGCGATTTTACGGTACTACTGGTTCCGCCTGTCCGACGTCATGGTGCCGGTCGGAATCGCACTGCACGTCGTCGCCGGGCCTAACCCGGATTATTCCTCGGCCCACACCAACCCGAAGCGCAAGCGAGGAGGAAAAGACGACTTGCCTCGCTTGCGCTTCGGGTTAGTGTTAGGGCGCCCCGCCGTTTGGTCGCTCATCTGCCTGACATTGCTTGTCTACGCCCGCGACGACTACGCCGCATGGAATTTCTTCACCAACACGCCGCGTGCCGACAAGTCGGGCAAGGTGCTCAGTCACGACGACTGGCGCGAAGTGTGCCAGTGGATGGCCGACCACGCCCCGCCCGACGCGCTGGCGATCACGCCCCGCATGGCACAAAGCTTCACCTGGTATGCGGAACGCGGGCAGGTGGTCTCTTGGAAAGATCTGCCGCAGGACGCGGTCGCGGTGGTCCGCTGGTGGCAGCGGCTGGTCGACATTTACGGAATGCCCTTTCCCGCGTTTCAGGGGCGCTGGCACGACTCGCTCAGCGAGCGGTCGCCGGATCGGCTGCGCGAGCTGGGGCGTAAATACAGGGCCGGCTACCTGGTGGTCGAGTCTGAGCCGACGATCGAATTACCTCGGGAATATGCCAACGGCTCGTACGCCGTTTACCGGCTGGAGTGAGCGTAGGGCGGGCCGGCGAGCTTGCGAGCGCCGGCCCACCGATACCAGGCATGAGGCGTCGGGCGTCAGTCGCGATTTGGAAGTATGCCTGATGCCTGAAACCTGACGCCTCTCAGTGGTGGGCCGGCGCTCGCAAGCTCGCTGGTCCCACCCTACAAACGCGTTAGCGAGATGCGGCCGGCGCGCCCGTGCCGCTGAACCTGCCGGCGCGCCCCTGGCCGCTTGGACTGCTCGAATCCGTGGTGCCTGGGGCCGGGGTGGTTGCGGCCGGCGCCGTTTGGACCTTGTTGGCCGCCACGGCTTGCCGCACTTGGGCCGCGGTGCCCGGATTGCGGACCTTCAACACGCGGACCACCGACCGCGAGGGACGAGCGTCGCGGTCGAGATCGCCCACAAGCTTGAGCACCTCGGTGAGGATGATCTGCGGAGCCGAGATCACCACGCCGTTGGCCCGCTCGTCGATGCCCACGGAAAGCATCCCTTTGAACCGGGGCACGATCTCCGACTTCGTCGGGTCGTCGGTGAGGTAACTGAACATGGCCGAATAGAAGTTGTCGCCGCCACCGCCACGCTCGCGGCCCGGTTGCTGTGGGGGCTGATTCGCCAGCAGCGCTTTGTCGTTGGGGCTGAGCAGGTCGCGGTAGACGTCCTTGATCACCTCGGCCACCTCCTTGGCCTTGGCATAGCGCAGCGGCACGCGCATCGTGCGGCGGACCGACTCGGAATTGGGCGGCTCGGCGCGGTCGTAGCGCTCGATCAAGTCTTCGATCTCAGCCAATTGCGAGGCGTCGGCGCCTTGCACCAGCACGGTGTTCGTGACCGGATCGGCCACGAAGCTCAACGGCCGCCGCCGCGACAGCGTGTTGCGTGTCTGCTGGCCCGAGGAACCGCCGCGGTAGCCGTTCCAGAACATGTCGAACACCTCCGTGCGGCTGTTCGAGTCTTTGCCCATCTCGGCTTTGAAAATGTCCTTCAAGAGCAGCACCATGTCTTTGGCGTAGGTGTGCTTGAGCGTAAAGAACTCGTGATTGGTCTTGGGCGGCATGATATTGTTGAGCCGCTCTTCCAGCCGGTCGAGTGCCTCGGGGTCGGACGACGAGATCACCAACCCCTGCGGACTGAGCTTGATGCGGATCGGCGCGTGAGCGCGGCGCGGCAATTCGCTCGGCTCGGCCGGCAGCTCGTCGTCGTGCGGCAACGTGCCTTTCTTCGACGGTGGTTCTTCGGTGGCAGGCGCGACGGGCTTCTGCTCGCTGCCCGCTTCGTCGCCCGTATCTTCTTCCATAGCGGCTTCCCCCGGTTCCGACGCGGTTTTCTCCGCATCGGCGTCCGGCGCCTCGCCCTTTTCCGCATCGGCCGGCGCGGCAGCGTCGCCTTCGTCCTCCCTGACGCCTGACGCCGGGGCGCCCTCTGGGCCCCTGACGCCTTCGTCCGCCCCGGCGCCTTCATCCTGCCCAACGCCTGCGTCTTCTTCCTCAGATTCCACGCTTACCCGGTCTTGAGCCAGTCGAAACCGCGAGGCCGGCCGGGTTTGCTGCGTGGAACGGTTGCCGCGCTCACGGCGTTGGGGTCGCTCGCCCGAGCCCCGTCCCGTTCCCGGTCCCATGCCCGGCGCCGACATCGGTTCCTGAGTCGCTGCCCGGCGGCGGCCGCTGGCCGGTTCCTCCTCTTCGGCATTCTTGGACCGTCGACGAGATTGCAGCGCGCTGGGATTGATGTCGATCAGCAGCGGATTCTCCAACTCCGACTGAATCTGCTTCAAGGCCTCCAGCGTTTCTTCATTGGGCGCCACGGGCACCACGCGCGTCTCAGTTCCGTAGCGCTCATCGGCGGGAATCTCACCGAGTTTGACCAGCAGCGCCCTGACTTCGGTCAGCTCGACGTCGTTGGCCCGCAACAACAGGCGGTTGCGTTCCACGTCGGCCTCGACCCAGAACTTGTCGGTGCTGTCCTGCTGCTGCTGGCTGCCGCTGTCGAAAAAGTAGTAAGGGTAGCGAGAGCGGCCGCTTTCGTTCTGCTTTTCCGGGCCGTTCATCAGCGTCAGGATCGATCCGGCCACGTATTCGGCACTCAGCGTGCGGAGCTGAATGACCTCGAATCGCCGGCTGGCGCCGTCCAGCCGCTCGACCAGGTCGGTGATCAACAGATGGTCGGCCAGCGGAGCATAGACGATCAGCGCGTTCTTCTTGACGTCGACTTCCAGCTTGGTCGTGGGATCGAGACTGCCCAGCTCCTTGAGCACCTTGACCATCGTTTCGGGCTGCAAACCCGACAAGCGGTAGACCTTCACCCGCTGGGCGTCGGCCAAAAGGCCTTTGCCGCGGCCCTGCGGCACATCGACCGCTTCGATGGCCTGCTCGATGACGCCTATCTTGTCGGGCGGAGCGTTGGCCAAAATGCTGTTCTCGCGGGCGTTGACCGCCAAAAACACGGTGTTTTCCTTCTTTCCCAATTGCGGCATCGCCTGCCCTCCGCCCTGTTGGGCCATCATCATGGCCTGCATCAGTTGTCGCGGGTCGACGGGAGCGGCGGCTTGCTTGGTCTCGATGCCCAAAAGTGTGTTGAGCGTGTCGAGCACCTCCGCCGCCCGCGTGAAGCGGAGCTTGAACTCGCGCACCAGCCGCTGTTGCCCGTTGCTGGACTGCTCCTCGCTCAACAGCTCGCGGATGCGGCGAAGGTTGCCGGCCGTGTCGATCGCGTCGAGCCGGTTGGTGGCTTTGAGCGGCGTGACTTTGCCGAAGGGGCTCAACAGCGGCTTGATCTCTTCGGCGGCCGCTTCGGCGACCAACCAATCGAGATCGAAGAAGGTCCGCACCAACTCATAGGTGCCCCGCTGATCGAGATCGTCGGGCCTGACGCGCGGCACCAGGCTGTAGTCGAGCTTTTTCAGGTTCATGACGATCAGCACTTCGCCGTTGCGCAGGACGGTGAAGCCCTTGTTGAGCAGATACGAGTTGAGCATGTCGCGGACCTCGTCGACGGAGTAGAAGCCGTGCGTGGTGAGGTTCACATATCCGGCCGGCGCTTCATCCCACTCCAGGCTCATGTCGGAGATGTCGGCCAGCCATTCGAGCACGGCGGGCCAAGGCTGCCCGTTGAAGCTGAAGGAGATTTTGCCGTCTTTGTCGGGCTTGGCTGTCAGCTCGGAGGGGTCGGGCGGCCGGTCGGGTTCGAGCGGCCGCTGGATGGGTGGCGGGCCTTCGTCCTTCTTTTCCTCCGGTTTCTTCTCGTCATCCTTTTTCTCGTCGGCCTTTTCGTCCTTCTTCTCTTCTTCGGACTTTTTCGTTTCGACCGCAGGCGGCGCCTGCATATCTCGGCCGTAGGGATCGCCGCCGCCACCTCGTCGCCGCCCACCGCGAAATTGTCCACGGGCATCATCGCTGGCGGCCAGCAGTGTCGCGGCACACAGAGCGAGCACGGACAAGACGCGATAGCGCATGGGTTTTCCCTTCGGCAAAAAGGCGACGCTCAGTTCAGCCCCGCAGTGGGGCTGCGTGAGTGAGGCGACAGCAAGTCCACGTCGTCCCGCGCGACTCCGCTATTGTAGTCATCGGCCGGTTGGAACGCCAGATTGCAACGCGAATTACGTTTCGCTTTGACCTAGACGTTGCCGCAGTTCGGCCAGCTCTTTTTCCAGACGCTCCGCTTCGGCGGTGGCGCGGTCGCGCTCGGCGGCGGTCTGGCGAAGTTGGGCATCGGTCTCGCCAAGTTTCGCCTCGGTCTGGGCCTGTAGTTCCAGGAGCGTGGGAAGCCAGCGGCCCGTGGTCGGATCGTAAAGCCGAAGCTCCTTGCCGTGGCCTTCGAAGTGCAGACCGAGCACTTCGCTGGGCAGCCGACCGCCGACCTGCGGGATTTCGACGTATTTGCCTTCCCGCAGCCGAAAACCCTGTAGGGCCGGCTTGAGGTATTCACCGTAGGGATCGAACAAGATGTACTCGGGAACGACAAGAACGTCCTGATAGAGCGATTTTTTGCCCCCGGTGTCTTCGCCGCGGGTGCTGGCGCTGGTCAGCTCGATGACCAGATCGGGAGCGCGGCCTTCTTCCCACACGTAGTAGGCTTTCCGCTCTTTGTCTTTCGGCACGCCCAGCGCCACGAAAACGTCGGGCGAAACGTGTTTCAGCCGGTTGCCGGGCTCGTAGTAGATGAACATGTTGCCCGACACATAGGCCAGGGGGTCGTCGGCGAACCAGAGCCCCAAGACCTCGATCGAGTTCGTCAAGTTCTGGCGGTGAACCGGGGTTTCGGCCATGGGACGACCGTCTCCAGTAGGATAGAAGTTGTCCGCATCGGCGTTGGGCGGCGGAGGCGATGAGGTCAGATGCATTATGATCGCGCTCCAGATGGCGGGGCGGACGCGGACTTTTACCCTCAGTTGAGGGTGGCGGATACGGCATCGCTAGTACAACCTGATTGTTGGCCGCTTGGCGGCAGGTGTCAATCGTGGCGCCGCCGATGAACGGCGGCATCCCGTTTGTCCGGCGGGCGCCTCACGAGAGTTTTCGGACGGCTTCTCACTCCCACTCGATCGTCGCGGGCGGCTTGGAGCTGATGTCGTAGACCACGCGGTTCACGCCCTTCACTTCGTTGATGATGCGGGTCGAAATCCGGGCCAATAAATCGTAGGGCAGCCGGCTCCAGTCGGCCGTCATAAAGTCTTCGGTGTCGATGGAGCGGACGGCGATGGCGTCCTCGTATGTCCGCGCGTCGCCCATCACGCCGACGCTTTGCACCGGCAACAACACGGCAAACACCTGCGACGTTTGCCGATAGAGGCCGGCGGCCTTGATCTCGGCCACGACGACGGCATCGGCCTCGCGCAGCCGCTGAAGCCGCTCTCGCGTCACCTCGCCCAGGCACCGCACCGCCAGGCCCGGCCCCGGAAATGGATGCCGCCAGACGATCTCTTCCGGCAAGCCGAGCTGCAAGCCCAGACGCCGCACTTCGTCTTTGAACAAGTCTCGCAACGGCTCGATCAGCTTGAACGACAGGTCTTCGGGCAGGCCGCCCACGTTATGGTGCAGCTTGATCGTGGCGGCCGGGCCGTCGGCGGCCGCCCCGCTTTCGATCACGTCGGGATAGAGCGTGCCCTGGGCCAAAAACTCGGCGCCTTCGACCTTGGCCGCTTCGTCGGTGAAACACTCGATGAATGCCCGGCCGATGCGGCGGCGCTTCTCCTGCGGGTCGGTGACGCCGGCCAGGGTCGCCAGAAAACGGTCTTCGGCCTTGACCACGTGCAGGTCGGTCTTGAAATGGTTCGAGAATTCGCGAATGACGGTGGCCTCCTCCTCTTTTCGCAGCAGACCGTTATCGACCAGAATGCAGGAGAGTTGCGGACCGATGGCCTGGTAGATGAGCGCCGCGACGACCGACGAATCGACGCCGCCGGACAATCCGCACAACACGCGACGGTCGCCGACTTGCCGGCGGATGCGGTCGATCGCCTCCTGAGCGAAGTCGCCCAACTGCCAGCGGCCGTGGCAGCCGCAGGCGCGCGACAGAAAGTTGCCCAGCATTTGCCCGCCCAGCGGCGTGTGCGTCACTTCCGGGTGGAACTGCACTCCGTAGATCGGCAACGAGGCGTGCTTGACCGCCGCGATGGGGCAGGTGCGCGTGGCGGCCAACGGCACGAAGTCGCCGCCGACCGAAACGACTTGATCGCCGTGGCTCATCCAGACCTCGGTTTGCGTCGGCAGGCCGGCGAGCAGGTCGTCGGCGTTGCCGATCGTCAGTGCGGCACGGCCATATTCACGGGCAGGGGCGCTGCGCACGGCGCCGCCCAGCACCTCGCAGGCGAGCTGCATGCCGTAGCAGATGCCCAAAACGGGAATGCCCAGGCGGAACAGATCGGGATCGCATTTCGGCGCACCCGGCTCGTAGACGCTGGCTGGCCCGCCGGAAAAAATCAGCCCTTTGGGAGCGAGCTGCCGCACGCGTTCGGCCGTGATCGTATGCCGCACGATCTCACAATAGACATGCCGTTCGCGCACCCGCCGGGCGATCAGTTGCGCGTACTGCGCACCGAAGTCGAGCACCAGCACTTTTTCGTCGGCCAGCCGGCCCGGTTCTTGTTCGCGCTCTTCGATATCGGCCATTTCAAGCTAGCGGGCAAAAGCACGGATTATAAGGTCCGATGCCGAGCGACGGCTAGTGCTCGGTCCGTCGTCGATTCCGGGTGAGTGTAGGGTGGGACCAGCGAGCTTGCGAGCGCCGGCCCACCATCGTTAGGCGACTGGCGACAGGCATCAGGCGTCAGGTTGTTTGTCCTGACGCCTGACGCCTGAAACCCGACGCCTTGGAATGGTGGGCCGGCGCTCGCAAGCTCGCTGGTCCCACCCTACGCCGCAGCCCATGCGTCGCTGGAAGCTGCGAAGAATCGCGCAGGTGACAAATCCGCGGCCATCGACCACAATCAAAGCGTTACCTGGGCGTGGCAGAACAATCGTGGCCCGTTGAGCGGATGCACTAAATGTATGGCCGTGCTCGAACAGCGGTTCTCATGACAATGGCATGCTTGCTTTGTCTTGCCCCGTCGTTGCTTCATGCCGCCGATTTGCACGACGCCCAAAAGCTGTACCACACGGGCAAGTACGCCGAAACGATCGACATGGCCGCCCAGGCCATTGCCGCCACTGACATCAGCGAAGCCTGGCCCATTCTGAAGCTCAAGGGCGAGTTGACGCTGGGCCGCTATGCCGATGCCCGAAAGACGCTGGAAGCCGCGTTGGGCCGCTTTCCTTACAGCGCTCAGCTTCATTGGCTGGGCCGTGAGGTTTATCGCTTCAACAATTTGCCCGACCGCGCCAAGCGAATGGTCGACGAGCTGGGCGAACAGCTTCGGCAGGCGCCCTGGCGGTATCGCGACGCGATCAATGAAGTGGTGGTGGGGCGGTTCATGCTCTCGCAGGGCGTCGATCCCAAGCAGGTGCTCGACGCCCTGTTCAACGATGCCAAGAAGCAGCAGCCCAACGCGGCCGGACCGTGGCTCGCCAGCGGCGAGCTGGCCCTGGAGAAGAACGATTTCGCGCTCTCCGCCGAGGCCTTTGAGCGGGCAGCCAAGCTGGCTCCCGACGATCCCGACGCCAAGCTCGGCCTGGCGCGGGCCTTTGCGCCCAGCGATCCGAAGCTGGCTCAGGATGCGATTGAAGCGGCGTTGGCGATCAACCCATTTCACCTGGAAAGCCTGTTCTTTCTGATCGACGACCACGTTGATTCCGAACGCTACATCGAAGCCCGCGAGCTGCTCGATCGCGTGCGCGAGATCAATCCCGAACACCCTCGCCACTGGGCGTATCGGGCCGTTCTGGCGCACTTGAACAGCGAGCCGCAACAAGAGACCGAGTGCCGCGAGGCGGCGCTGCGCTCGTGGACCACCAATCCCGAAGTCGATCACCTGATCGGCACCAAGCTGTCGCAAAAATACCGCTTTGCCGAAGGTGCCCGATATCAGCGGCAGGCGCTCAAGTTCGACCCCGGTTATTTGCCGGCCAAGATGCAGCTCGCGCAGGACCTGCTGCGGCTAGGCGACGAAGACGACGGCTGGCCGCTGGCCGATGAGGTCTACGACAAAGACGGCTACAACGTGCTGGCCCACAACCTGGTGACGCTGCACGACAGCATCGGCCAGTTCCGCACGCTGGCGGGCGGCGGCTTCCTGGTGCGAATGGATGCCCGTGAGGCGGAGATTTATGGTACACGCGTGCTCGCTTTGCTTGGGCGGGCCAAGGTGCAGCTTTGCAAAAAGTACGAGGTGAAGATCGATGAGCCGGTGGTGGTGGAGCTGTTTCCGCGGCAGGAGGATTTTGCCATCCGCACCTTCGGCATGCCGGGCGGAGCGGGTTTTCTGGGCGTCTGCTTCGGCCGCGTGATTACGGCCAACAGCCCGGCCTCGCAAGGCGAACACCCGACGAATTGGGAAGCGACGCTCTGGCACGAATTCTGTCACGTCGTCACGCTGCACAAGACCGCCAACAAGATGCCGCGCTGGCTGAGCGAAGGGATTTCGGTGTATGAAGAACGGCAGGCCGATCCGACCTGGGGCCAGACGATCAACGCCCGCTATCGCGAGATGATGCTGGGCGACGACCTGACGCCGGTCAGCCAGCTCAGCGGCGCGTTTTTGCACCCGCCCACGCCGCTGCACCTGCAATTCGCCTACTACGAGTCGTCGCTGGTCGTGGAGTTCTTGGTCGAGAAACACGGTCTGCCGACGCTGAAACGGATTTTGGTCGATCTCGGCGTCGGCATGCCGATCAACGATTCGCTGGCCCGCTATGCCGGCTCGCTCGACGCGCTCGATCGCGACTTCGCGGAGTTCGCGGTCAAACGGGCGGAACAAATGGCTCCCAGGGCAGATTGGTCGGACCCGAAGTTGCCTGCCGCGGCCGGGTCAACGGCCGTGGCGGCCTTCCTCAAGGAGCACCCAGCGAACTACCAGGCTTTGCAGCGGCTGGCGGCGCGGCTGATCGCCGACAAGCAGTGGCAAGCGGCGTCGGAGCCGCTGAAAAAAATGGCCGACCTGTACCCGGACGACGGCGGCGGCAGTAACCCCTACGCTCCGCTGGCCACGGTCTATCGGGAACTGGACGACAGGAAACAAGAGCGTGCCGCCTTGGAAAAGCTGGTTTCTCTCACGGACGACAACGTCGACGCCCTCAGCCGGCTGATGGAACTATCGCTGGCGGCTGAAGACTGGCCGGCCGCGTTGAAGTTCGGCGATCGGCTGCTGGCCATCAACCCGTTGCGGCGGGCGCCGTATCGCGGCCTGGCGACCGCGGCCCAGCGAACGGGCGACGACCCGCGCGCCATCGCGGCCTGGCGGGCGTTGCTCCAGCTCGATCCGCTCGATCCGGCCGAGGCTCACTATCAACTGGCCACGCTATTGCACAAAACGGGCGACCTGGCGGCCGCCAAGCGTCAAGCACTCCAGGCGTTGGAAGACGCCCCGCGTTATCGGGCAGCACAGCGGGAGCTGTTGGCAATCGTAGCCGAAATGGAAAAAAAACCGTAGGGTGGGGCAAGCGAGCTTGCGAGCGCCGGCCCACCGTTAGCGACCATACCGAATATGAAACTCCGCCTTTCCTTCATCGTCGTCCTACTGCTGTCTCTCACCGCGGTCACATTCGCCCAGCGCGGTTGGCGTCGGCACCGGATGATCGACCCGAACATGAACGATCGCCGCGGCGTGCCGGAGTGGGAAAACGACAAAGAGTTCAAGAACGACGTGTTCACGTTCGTGCGGATTCAGTACACCTCCGAGTGGTACGACCGCTGGCTCACCGACTTCCCCGACAGCGACCTCAATTTTTCGTACCGCTTGCACGAATTGACGTCCCTCGATGTCGATCCGCGCGGCAAAATCCTGCAGCTCACCGACGAACAGATTTTCGACTATCCGTTTATCTACATCATCGAGCCGGGCACGATGATGCTCACGGAGGAGGAGGTTTCCGCGTTGCGGCGATACCTGCTCAACGGCGGCTTCTTGATGGTCGATGATTTTTGGGGTGAGGCCGAGTGGTATGGTTTCTACCGCAACATCAAGCGCGTCTTTCCCGACCGCGAGCCGGTCGAGCTGCCCTTGGAACACGAGCTATTCCATTGCGTCTACGATCTGAAGCAGAAGCCGCAGATTCCCAGCATTCACGCCTGGTACAGCGGCCACACCTTTGAGCGCTGGGACGCCCAGGAGCCGCACTATCGGGCACTCTTCGACGACAAAGGCCGCATGATGGCCATCATCTGCCACAACACCGACCTGGGCGACGGCTGGGAACGCGAGGGCGAAGACCCCGGCTACTTTCGCGAGATGTCCGAGAAGTGGGCGTACCCGCTGGGGATCAATATCGTAACCTACGCGATGACGCACTGAAGTCGAGCAAGAGCATCATGTCGTCTGCGGCAGTTCCACGATCTTATCGTCCAGTTTCGCGGCCGCATACGCCAGCGCCTGGCGGAGATCGTCGTCGTCCAACTCTGGGTATTCTGCCTTCAACTCTTCGCGATCACGGTAGATGGAGGCACGAAGAGCACAAGGAGACGAGGATGAGCAGTGTTGAACAACTGGAGGAGCCGGTCCGCAATCTGACAGTCGAAGAGCTGGCGGCGTTTCGGTCCTGATTTACACAGTATGATGCGGACGTCTGCGATCAATCGCGCAACTCCTAGATTTTGGTCTTGCTATCTTTATGCCAAACGAACTCGATCCCTTCCAAGCCGAGCAACAAATCGTCGAGCAAATCCGCGTCGGAAGGCGGCGGATCGATGCCGAGCTGTCGAAGGTCATCATCGGGCAAAAGCAGGTCATCGAGCAGCTCTTGATCAGCCTGTTCGCGGGCGGACATTGCCTGATCACCGGCGCGCCGGGACTTGCCAAGACGCTGCTGGTGCGGTCGATCGCGCAAATCTTTCACCTCAAATTCCAGCGCATCCAGTTCACGCCCGACCTGATGCCGGCCGACATCACGGGCACCGAAATCCTGGAGCAAACGCCCGACGGCCACCGCCGCATGCAGTTCGTCAAGGGTCCGGTCTTCGCCAACGTGATCCTGGCCGACGAGATCAACCGCACGCCGCCCAAGACGCAGGCCGCGCTGTTGGAAGCAATGCAAGAACACCAGGTGACCGTGGGCGGCGTGCGCTACACGTTCGAAGAGCCGTTCTTCGTGCTGGCCACGCAGAACCCGATCGAGATGGAGGGGACGTATCCTTTGCCGGAGGCGCAGCTCGACCGCTTCATGTTCAACGTCGAGATCGACTATTTGCCCGAAGACGACGAAGTGGCGGTCGTGAAGCAAACCACTTCGCGGCGGCCGGAGCCGATCGAGCCGATTTACACGGGCGACGACGTGCGGAACTTTCACGAGGTGGTGCGCCGCGTGCCGGTGGCCGAAGCGCTGGTGCGGTATGCCGTGCGATTGGCCGCGGCCAGCCGGCCCGGCCAGCCCGGCTCGCCCGCCTTCATCAACGACTGGGTGAGCTGGGGCGCGGGAACGCGGGCCGCCCAGTTCCTGGTGCTGGGGGCGAAAGTGCGGGCCTTGTTCGAGGGCCGCGCCCACGTGACGATCGACGACCTGCGGGCGCTGGTCCACGTCACGTTGCGGCATCGCATCCTCGTCGGCTATCGTGCCGAGGCCGAAGGCGTGTCGGTCGATCAGGTCGTCGACCGGCTGTTGGAGACGGTGCCGGCGCCGGGGTAGAATCTGGGCTATGATCCATGTCATGCCGAGGTTGCTGTTGTTCCTTTCGCTGGTGCTGGTCCTTTTGGCCGGCGGCGCCCCACGTGTACTCGCGCAAATCAAACCGGCCGACGGTCTGAACGGCTGGCTGCGGGCACTCGAAAAATCGCTGCCGCGCGAAGCCGCGAAGTTTTCGGCCGAGAGCGACGCGGCGCTCGACAAGGCCGCCGATGCCGTCGAGCAGTGGGCGGCACAAATCGCCACCTTCCGAGACGCCAAGACAAGCAACCAGTTTTTCGAGGGCATCGTGCTGTTGCTCGAGGCCAAGAACCGGGCTGACCGCCTGCTCGATACGACGCTCGAACTGCGGCGGCAGTTTGCCTCGCTCGACGACACGCCTCAGCGCAACGCGTCCCTTTGCGCCTACCTGGCCGCCACCAGCCGGTTGATCGATCTTTCGGGGCGGTTGCGCTATTTGCAGGTCGACGCGGTCAACACCGCCGGCCCCAGGCTGGTCGCCCGGCCCGGCGAGCGGCTGCCGTTGCTCGACCGCTTCACGCGCGACAAAAGCTCCGTCGGCGCCTTTTTCGCCGCGCGATTTTGGATCGCCCCCGACGAACAAGGCCGCTTGCCTCGCGTCGATCGCACCACTCGCGACCGCGTGCTGCAGTTGGCCGGCCAGGTCGACGAGCCGGCGCTGTTGCCTCTCTTGGTCCAGTCGCTCATTGCGCCTGAAGCCAGCCCGGAGTGGACGATCTCGCTGGCCGAGGCCATCCGCCGCGTCGGGTTGCCGCAGGAGCCTTGGCCCGATCCACTGGAAACACTGCCGCCGCCGCCCATCACTCCCAGCCGTTTGCACGAGGTGCTGGCCGACATGCCGGTCTCGGCGTTGCCGGGCGACCTGGCCCGACGGCATGCCGAGCTGATCGCCTGGCTCGAAACACTGATGCGCGACGGGCTGAGCGAGCCAAGTTACCGCATCGGAACCTTCGAGGTGCGGCCCGGCGATTTTCTGCTGATGCGCAACCCGTCGCCCTACAATCAATTCACCGACCTCTCGCCGGGGCTGTTCACGCATGTCGGCGTGGTGACGCTGGCCCGCGGCCGCGACGGCACGAACCGCATGGTGCTGGTCGATTTGCCCGAACGCGGCAATCGCATTCCGGCGGCAAACGTCGAGACCTACGTGCAGCGCAGTTTGCACTACTGTTTTTTGCGCCATCCCGATCCGCAGGTGGCCGCCGGGCTGGCCCAGGCGGCGCACGACGTGATCGGCAACGAATCACTGTTCGATCTCAACTTTCGGTTGCAGGGCATCCTGGGGCTGAAAGGCCAACCGCTGTCGGGCAAGAAAATCGAAACTTATTGCGCCGGCCTGCTGTTGCTGTGCGCTTTTCAGACGTCCGCCCCGCGCGAAGAATTCTTTCCGGTGCGCGAGCACCCGCGTGGCGGCAACACGCTGGAAAACCTGGCCAAGCTTGGCCTGTCGATGGACGACGATTTCATCTCGCCCACCGGGGCCCTCTTTTCACAGAAGCTGACGTTGGTCGGCCGTCGCGAGCCGATGTACGATCCGCGGCGCGAGGTGGAAGAGGGCGTGTTCGACCATTTCGCCTGGCTGCTGGCCAACCGTACGCTGGTGCCTTCGCCCGACTGGTTCCAGTCGCTGCGGCTGAAATTGGCCGAGGCGGCCAGCGGCAACAGCGTGCTGGCCGAGGCGCTGGCCAAGGCCGCCCGCGTCAACGCGCAGACCGACCTGGTGTCGGCGGCCAAGGCGGCGGCGGTGATCGAAACGCTCGACGAAATCGCCTTCGGCGCCAGCGGAGAATTCCTGGATGCTTGGGACTTTTTGCACGACCTGCCGGCCGAGCAGCTTGCCCGCGAAGGAGAGCCGGCGGAAGACGTGGCCGACGCCGCCCGATTGCAGTCGCGGCACGCCGCCGTCTATCAGACCTTCCGGGCCGGCCGACTTTCGCCCCGACGGCTACGAATGGAGCTGGTAAAGTATTATACTGATTCTGGGAAACGGGAGCTGGAGCAGCGGTTTTTCACGTCTACTTCAAATTCTGGAACAGAAGCAAAAAGCGGAGAGGCACAATGAAACGATCTTTGACCGGATTCGTGGTCGTCACTTTGACCATCGTGTTGACGGCGGGCACTTGGGCGGCACAGAAAAAGAAACCCACCAGAAACGGTTCGGCCAATGCGACGCCGACTTCGTCGAGCAGCGCGGCCGGAAGCTCGGAACCGGAGTTGCCGGGCGATCCACGTTTGGCGAAAATGGAGAGAGACTTCGTCATCGAGGTGGCGGGACTGGCCAAAGAATATGAACGCAAGAAAGACCTTGACCGCGCCCGCGAATGCTACGAGCAGATATTGAAGCTCGTCCCGCACCATCCCGACGCCGAAAGGAAGCTGAAGGAGATTCGCGGCAAGGAGATGATGGCCGAAAAGAAAAAGCTGACGGTGCGAGCGACCGACGGCTGGCAAGACACGGGCATCAACGTGATCGCCAATCGGCCGCTGTCGATTCATGCCGAAGGGACCTGGACCTTCCGGATGGAACAGGTTCTCGACGCCGACGGCATGGAGATCCCCAAAGAGCTGAAAGAGTTCAATCTCGGTTGTCTGGTGGGCAAGATCGTGTCGGCTGGAAGCGCCGAGGAAAACCAGCCGTTCATGGTCGGAAAAGACGTGGAGATCGCGCCGGACCAACCCGGCCGGCTGTGGCTGCGGATGTACGACAGCGATCCGACCGACAACAAGGGCCTGTTGAGCGTCGAGATTCTGGGGACGTTCGAGAAAGGGAAGTAGGGACGCCTGGCCGCAACAAAGGGAAGCCACGAAGAGCACAAAGACCGTAGGGCGGGACTGGCCTGCGCAAAATCGCGGCTTGCGGACCATTTGAAGTGATGCTGGTTTTGTTCCCGCCACGACGGGGCTTGCCGCTCGTCGTTCTACGCACCTCGCGCGTCAGCCGCGTAGCGGCGAGATAGTTTAGCCGTGGGGCGCAAGCCCACGGTACCGATGCGGCAGATTAGGCAAGCCGCGTAGCGGCGACAGAGGTATCGCACCACGCGCTCTGTCGCCGCTGCGCGGATCGTTGGTGTCCCTCTTTCGTGGGCTCGCGCCCACGGCTAAACCCTGCCGTCCCTACGGGACTGAGAAACGCAACGGGGCGCGACGCGGCGGCGGAAGTTGGCGACGTCGATCACGGTGGGCCGGCGCTCGCAAGCTCGCTGGTCCCACCCTACCGCCCTCTGCCCCAGCCACCATCTTGTTTGCCATCCGCAGGCGACGGCAACTGGCGGATTCCGCCAGTTGGCCAACAAGGGGGGTGTCACCGCGAAGGAAAACGCAGCTCCGTGTCGTTTGCGGCCACCTTTTTGTAACTGCTGGCTCGCACGCCGCTGGGATACGTCAGGCGAAACCAATAGCCGCCCGACAGGGAGACGCGATCGCCGGCGGTGTGGCTTTTCCAGGGATAGGCGTCTTCGGACCTGCCGGCCAGCGACCACAGTTTGTGGTCGGTGTTGTAGACGAACTCGATCGTCGTGTCCGGCGGTGCCACCAGCCGCACGCGCGGCCTGTCGCTGGCTGGCTCCGCGTTCTGGCCGCGGTGATACTCGATTCGTAGGTTGCCCATCCGCTTGGCGCACTCGTTGATTCCTTGTTGAAGCACTGCGTCCAATTGGCGGCCGAGTGGACTCCGCACGGGCTGCACCGGCGGTTCTTGTTCGCTCGCCTTGCCGGCCGCTTCGGCCAAGCTTGCCCGACGCGCGGCGACCGTGGCCGCACCGCTGCGGCGCAGCGTATCGAGCTGCTGGCGCAACGCCGCCTCCATCCGCAGGTAAATCTGGTCCATCATCGGTCGGTCCGCGGGACGCTCGAAACGCTGCCGCCGACGCAGGTTGATCTTCACCAATTCGGCCACCAGCTCTTCCAGGGGAGCCAGCGCCCGCATCGTTTCGACCTTCAACTCAACGTCGGTCACGTGCAGAGTGCCGCCGCTGACGGAGACCTTGGGAGCCTCAAACACCAGGCCCTGGCCGCGCAGGGCCTGGGCCACCGCCTGTTCGATCTGCCCATAACCGATCTGGCCTTGCTGTGGCAGATCGAGCGCGAAAACATGGTCGAGCCAGAGCGTGCCGTCGTCGTGGCCGGGTTCGACGAACGCACCGACCAGGCCCATGCCTCGGGCACAAGCGTCGATGCCGTTCTGCAGCAGGTCGCCAAGCTGCCGCAACCGCTCGTCGAGCTGCCGCTGCTTTTCCTCGTCGTCGCCCGGCTGCTGGGCCAGCGTCAGCTCGGCCGCGACAACGGCTTCCATCCGCCGGTAATAGGGATCCATGACCTGCTGGCTGCGCGAGCGCGCAAACAGATGCTGCCGGCGGATTTCGATGGCAAGCTGGTCGAGGAACACGGCTTTCAGCAGGTCGCCGTCGGCCAGCCAATAGTCGAGCGAACCACCGTCCGGCCGGTCGGCGAAGGGGCCGGCGTCTTTGACCCACAGCATGCGGCCCACGATCTTGTTCGAGGGCGGCGTATAGGCGACGTCGCCCGCCCGCAACGACTCGACCGCCAAGGCGCGAAGCTGGTTGAACGTGATTTCCGCGGCACGGGCTCCCGCGGCCAGCGGGCCGACGGCAAACAGGGCCGCGTAAAGTATAAAACAACCGCGGTGCATGCCGGTTTGCTCCTTCTCAGAGACCCAGGTGACTATCTTTCTGAACGATCTTCGCATGGGAAACTCATCACATACTAACCTGCCGCGGCCATAACATGCTTGTGGGGCGTGATGTTCATGGAGGTATACGCATGCATTTGCAGCAAGCTCACGAGCTGTTCTCTCGGCGGCGGGACCGGTCGATGTTCGAGGTACACACCTCGTTGCGGGGCGAGCAGGCCTGGCCGTTGTCGGCCGCGGCGGCGGTGTCGCTGTCGGGTCAGCTTGACGACTGCCTGACGGGCGACGACTTGGACCTGGCGCTCAGCGATTTCTTGCAGCTCTATCGCCACGGTATCGTCGGCCGCGACGATCTGGAAGCGGAAATCGGCCGCGTCATGCTGGCTCTGGCCGACGCGGAACACGAATTGGCCGCCTCGGCCGTTGAGCGATGAGAACCGCAGTCGTGGAGATGCCTGTCGTTCGCGCTTAATGGAGCGCGAAACAACTGGTCGATTACCTTGGGCGATTTTGCCGTGCGTTGGGATGCCTGAGTTGATTGACCAATGGTTTGATCTAGCGTAGCCTGAAGCAACCATGGCTTTTGTCGTCAACCTGAAGGAATCGGTCATCGACGACTTGCGCTGGTTGGGCCGCAAGCATGGCCGGCTGCTGCTCAAAGAGGCGGAAAGGCGATTGTCCGTCGATCCGCTCGCGGAAGCTCGCAACATGAAAACGTTGCGGCCAAACCCTGTGGCGCAGCGCGAACTTCGATTGTCCGGGAAATATCGAATCTTATTCAACGTAGATCCTGCCGACGAGATCGTCACGATCGTGCTCGTTGGCGAAAAACGCGGCGATGCCCTAATCGTCCAGGGCGAGGAGTTCACAGAACATGAAAGTCATCCCCCTGAGTGAAGCGAGGGCCAACTTGAGCCGTTATGGCCATCTGTGCCATGACGAACCGATCATTGTAACGGTCAACGGAGTTCCCAGCTTCCAGTTGGTGCCTCTTGAAGAGGACCGGGCCTTGGTCGATCGACTCATCGAACATAATCCCAAGTTTCGAGAGATCTTGGAAAAGAGACTTGACGAGCGAGGCGTCTCGGTCAAGGCGGCACTGCGACGTCTGTAAGGCTGTCTTCCATCTACAAATCGCCGACGGCGCGGCGCAAGCGGAACCAGGCCAGCGCGGCGTCGTAGGTGGCGTTGTAGAAATTGGCGTAGCTCTGCACGCGCTGCGCTTCGGCGTCGAGCACCTCGGTGTAGGTGCTCAATTGCTGGCGGTAACGGTCCTGCACCACGTTCACGTTCTCTTCGGACTGGGTGACGGCCACCTGCGAAACCTCGACCCGCTCGCGGGCCTCGGCCAGGTTGAGCCAACGGGTGCGCACCTCCAGGGCGATGGCCGCCGCCTGGTCGGCCCGCTGCCGCAACAATGCCCGGCCCTGCTGCTCTTGCGCCTGGGCCTGCCGCCGCGAGGCGCCGCCGTCGTAAAAGTTCCAACTTCCCACGGCCGTCGCCGCCCAGATGTCGCGATTGCTCAACGTGTTGAAGCCGAGGTAGGCGTAGTTCAAGCCGACGTTGACGTTGGGCCGCACCGCCGCCCGCGTCACTTGGGCCTGGGCGTCCAGGGCCCGCGCCTGTTGCGTCAACGAAATCAGCTCGGGCCGGTTGCGCAGGGCCTGCTGTGTAAGCCGTTCCAGGTCGGCGGTGTCCCCGCCGTCAAGCGGCGTTCTGGCGCGTAGCGCGGCGGCGGGAGGCGGCCGGCGATCGGTCCGCTCCTGGGGCCGCACTTCTTCGGCCGACTTCGGAGGGCCGACTTCGTCCAGTTCGACCACCCGCTCGAGCGGCCGCAGCAAATAGCGGTTGTAGGTGGCCCACGCGATGCTTTCCGCGTTGCGGGTCTGGATTTCGCGCAGCCGGGCATTGGCCAGCGACACCTCGGCCGACAGCTCCTCGTTGCGCGTGGCCATGCCGACCCGCTGCCGGTTTTTCACATCGGCCAGGAACGAGCTTAGGCGGCTGACGTCGCTACGGGCGACTGCCAGGTTGCGTTTGGCTTGCAACACGCCGACGTAGGCTTCGGCCACGGCCAGCTTCAAATCGAGCGCCGTGCGAAACTGCTCCGCGCGCTGCTGGGCGGCCCTCGCGCCGGCCGCGTCGATCGACGCGCGGATTTTCCCGCCGGCATAAATGGGCTGGTTCAGCGAGTTGATGGCAATCGGGATATTGTTCTGAGTGACGCCGAACAGGAAGGGGACGGTTCCGCCCGCTTGCGGGCCGCCGCCCGACGCGCCGGAGCCGGCGAACGCCGGCGAATTAATGCCCGGCGTAGGACTGAGCAACTGGGCATCGATGACGTTGGCGGTTCCCCTGGGAAGCCGGCCGCGCTGGGCCGCCGCCAGGTTGAGTCCGGCTGCGCCGGTGTTCAGCCGCTGGGCCTGCAACTGCGGATTGGCCGAGAGCACGATCCGCCAGGCGTCGCCCAGGTTCTCGGCGCGCGCCGTTGCCGACGCCGCCAACCACAGCAGTGCACACCAGACCGGTTTTCCGCAAGCGCGTTTCGTCATCCGAAATCGTTTCCCCCAGCATCAGCCCCGCAGTTTTCGACATGGGGCATTAGTACCGAATCGGCCGAGAATGCCGACGAACATTGACTTTAGTTGTGGTAACGACTTTTACTCGCATTCGTGTGGGCGACGCGTCTTGCCCGGTGTTCCTACCCTTCCGGCCCACGCCCACCGCCGCCTGCCGGCGATAAACCAAGGCGGAGCGGGCCATTTCCGATACGGGCCGCCAAATTGCTCGAAAGTCGTCAAACTCGCCTCGCGCGGCGCATTTGGCCCACATGGGGCAAATGCACTCGGCGGGGCGGATTTGACGGATTCTTGACCATCTCGGCTGCCAACGGTGGCTACCGTCGTCGAACCCGTCGCGAATGAACTAAGCTTGTTTCGACGCTCCTCACAGCCAAACAGGTCAGGCCCAAGCCATGAAACGTTTCAAACGCAAGCGACTCCTCGTCGATCGTCAGGTGCAGGGCGCCTTTTTGCTGCGCGCGGTAGGCTACTGGCTGATGTGCCTGGTGACCGTGGTTTTGTTGATCACGTTCACCAACATGATCGCCGAACCCGCCAAGCTGTTGCTGACCGATATCGACAACCCCTGGTTCCGTCTGGGGCCGACGGTGGTGTGCGGCCTGTGCTTCTTGCCGGTCGTCATTTACGACTTTCTGCAGCTCAGCAATCGGCTGGTCGGTCCGCTGGTGCGCCTGCGGCGGGGCATGCGAGCGCTGGGCGAGGGCCGGCACGTCGAACCGATCAAGTTCCGCGACGGCGACTTCTGGCGCGAGTTCGCCGATGAATTCAACGCCGTCGCCCGCCGGGTTCACGAGGCAGGCGGCTGCTGCGGCCGGCAATCGAGCGAGAGAACCGCGCCGGAGCTTGTCAGCGTGGGCAGCGGCGATTAGCCTTTCCGTAGGGTGGGGCCAGCGAGCTTGCGAGCGCCGGCCCACCAGTCCGAGGCGCCAGGCGTCAGGATAAACAAACCTGATGCCTGATGCCTGATGCCTTCCCCGGAGTGCCGGCGCTCGCAAAGCTCGCTCGCTCCCACCCTACCTGTTGCACAACCCACGGTTCACCATCGACGAGCTTGCCATGATCTCTTGCCGCTTCGCCTGCACGGTTTCGCAGTTTGTGTTGCTTGCACTTTTCTTCTCGCCACGACACACTTGTGCCGTGGACGACTATCAGCCCGGACCCGATTCGCAGCGTCAGCCCGGCGTACCGCAGGGCAAGGTCACGCAGCACTTCTGGAAGAGCAAGGTGTTCGAGGGCACCGAGCGCGACTACTGGGTCTACGTGCCGGCGCAGTACACGCCCGAAGAGCCGGCGGCGGTGATGGTCTTTCAGGACGGCGGCGGCTACGTCGATGAAAAACGCGATTTCCGCGTTCCCATCGTGTTCGACAACCTGATCTTCGGCGGCGACATGCCGGTGACCATCGGCCTGTTTATCAATCCGGGATCCTTTCCGCCGAAGGAGCCCAACGGGCAGGCGAAATCGAATCGCAGCTTCGAGTACGACACGCTCAGCGACCAGTATGCCCGCTTCCTGTTGGAGGAGATGCTGCCCGAACTCGCAAAGAGCTACAAATTGGCAGACGACGCTTCCGCACGGGCGATCTGCGGCATCAGTTCCGGCGGCATTTGCGCGTTTACGGTGGCCTGGCAGCGTCCCGACGCCTTCAGCAAGGTGCTGAGCCATGTGGGGAGCTTCACGAACATCCGCGGCGGGCACGTCTACCCGGCCCTGATCCGCCAGACGGAAAAGAAGCCGGTCCGGGTGTTCTTGCAGGACGGTTCGGGCGACCTGGACAACAAGTTTGGCAACTGGCCCTTGGCCAATCAGCAGATGGCGGCCGCACTGAAATTCGCCGGCTACGATTATCAGTTCGTCTACGGCGACGGTGGACACAACGGCAAGCACGGCGGCGCCATTCTGCCCGACTCGCTTCGCTGGCTGTGGCGAGATTACAAGCCGCCCGCGGCGAACAAATAGCCTGTCCGGCCCAGTTTACGCGGCATGGGGCCGTGCGCTGCTTGAGCGATGCCGTTCCGACTGCATTTACCGCTCATCCTTGCCGATGTTGAGAAAGTGCTACACGCCTTTCCTTGGATACAACCGGCAGGCTCGCGACCGTACAGAGACGTGCGGCAAGTGCGCTGGCGCGCACCCCGTCACCTGCTGGCAATGCTTGGTCTTTGCAGCCTGGCTATCGCTGCAATGGGCTGTAGAACTGCCCCGCCAATGACGAAGGCGACCAAGCCAGTCGCCGGCAGGCAAAACGGTCTGGCTGTTGGCAACCAACCACCGCCGTCCGTTGGGCCGCCGATCTCGTCAGCCACACCGCCGTCCGCCGGGCCGCCGGTTTCGTCACCAACGCCGCCAGTTTCGTCGGCCCTGCCGACGGCTGTGCCCGCGGCGCTGCAGTTTGTGAATCGTCCCGGTGGTCCCCAAGCGGCTGACCCACGCATCGCGGTGCGGCCAGCGAGCTTTCAGCCGGAAGAGCCCCTTCCGCCGGCGGACGCAACCGCGCCGGCCAACGCGGCGGTCGCCCCGTTGACCTTGCCCGCAGCCATCGAAACGTCGTTGGAACAAAACCCCGATCTCGTGGCGCTGCGGCAGGCCGAGGGTGTGAGCCGCGCGGTGGTGGGAGTGGCACGATCGTTTCCGTTCAATCCGTTCTTCCAGTTTCAGGCCACGCCGGTGGAACAGGCGCCGGCCGCGGCGAAAGCGGCCGAGCCGAACTCCGCCCAGAAGATATACCAGTATTATTTGGTGATGCAGACCTTCGAGTTGGCCCACCAGCGAAAGCACCGCGAACGGGCGGCGCTGGCGCAGCTCAGCAGCGTGCGGTGGAACGTCTTTCAGGCCGAGCTGCAGAACATCGCCCTGACCGAGCAGTTGTTCATGGCCGCGCTCTATCAGCGCGGCCTGCGCGACCTGGCCCGCGCGGGCGCCGACCTGAGCGGCAGTCTGCTCTCGGTGATGGAGCGGCAATTGGCGGCCGGGCAGGCCTCGGCGGCCGATGTGGCCACCACGCGCATCGACGCCCGTGCCACCCGGCAGCAGGCCCGCCTGGCCGATGCCAACTATCAGACCTCGCTGCTGGCCTTGCGGCGGCAATTGAACCTGCCCTACGGCGCAAACGTCGATCTCGTGGGCGACCTGGCCGAGCTGGAGTTTGTGCCGGTCGACGCCGAGCACCTGAGCCAGGTGCCTTCTCTCCGCCGGGCCGTGTCGAAGGCCGACAGCGGCGAAGCGATCATCCGCGAGCTGGCATCGGGGCGGCCCGACGTGCTGGCCGCGCAGTCCCTGGCGGTCGCGGCCGCGGCCAACCGCGACCTGGCGCGGTCCAACCGCGTGCCCAACTTGATCGCCGGGCCGTACTACCAGTCCGACGACTTCGGCATCAAGTATTTCGGTTTTCGCGGGCAGGTCGACATCCCGGTGGCCAACACCGGCCGGCCGCTGGTCCGCCAGCGCACCGCCGAGCTGCGGCAGCAACAGGTGACGGCCGAGCAGCTTCGCAATCGCGCCGAGCAAGAGGTGCGGGCGGCGCTCGATCGCTATGAGCGGGCGCGGCGGTTGGCGGTCGATTCGGCGGCCGACCTGGGCGAGGGGATGCCCGTCGAGTTGCAACGGCTGGAGCAGCAGTTCCAGGCGGGCGAGGTCGACATGATGCGCATTTTCACGGCCCGCAGCAGCCTGCTGCAGTTGCGGCGTGCCTATCTCGATTCGCTCAACGAGCTGGCTTTGGCCGCGGCCGGCGTGACCGCCGCAACCGGCCTTCCGCCCGACGCGCTGATACGCGTTCGGGCAACTCCCCTGCCGCCGCCGTTGCCGCCTTCCGCCGCGCCGCAGGACTAGCATAAAGCCCTGGGTTCAGGGTTCGGGGTTCAGGGTTCAGGAAAGAGCCCGAGAAGCACGGCCGGCCAGCGAGCCGGTCGCGGGCCAGACGTTCTTGGCTTGGCAGATCGCCGCCGATCCGCCCGTGAATTGCAGCAACGCGACGTGCTGGCCAGCCTGCTGCCGCGTTAACTTTTCGATGTTGGACCCCGAACCCCGAACCCCGAACCTCGAACACCGGCCGGCGGCTTGCCCTGCCGCGGCGTTCAACGTATCCTAAAACTCAAATTGCCCGCCTTTGACCGGAATGTCCGGACCCCACCTGTGAGACTCACAATGAGCTTGATCCGCGCGTCGCTGTTGTCATTCTCCCTGGGCGCGTTGTCGCTCGCCGCCACCAGCGTGGCCCACGCCCAGGCCACCCAGTCCAAAGTCGCCAAACCGGCGGCCAAGCCCGCTGCGGCCAAGCCCGCTGCCAAGACAGTGGCCGCGATCGATCCGCTCGATTGGCCCACCTGGCGCGGACCGGAGCAAAACGGCATCTCGCGCGAGACCGGCCTGATCGACCATTGGGACACCGAGGGCGACAACGTGCTCTGGAAAAGCACCGCCCTGGGCAGCCGCTCCACGCCCATCGTGATGCGCGGCAAGCTCTACACCATCTGCCGCCACGAGCCGGGCACGCCCCGCGAGCAAGAAAAAGTGGTCTGCGCCGACGCCGCCACCGGCGAGATCCTCTGGGAGAACCGCTTCAACGTCTTTCTCTCCGACGTGCCCAAAGAACGCCTCGGCTGGTCGTGCTGCACGGGCGACCCCGCCACCGGCCGCGTCTATGTGCTGGGCGTCTGCGATTACTTCCAATGCCTCGATGGCGACACGGGCGAAACGATCTGGTCGCACTCGCTCAGCGAAGAATACGGGTTTTTGAGCACCTATGGCGGCCGCACCAACGTGCCGGTGGTCTACGAAGATATGGTCCTGATCAGCGCGGTGGTCATCGGCTGGGGAGAGATGGGCGTGCCCGCCCATCGGTTTGTGGCCTTCGACAAGGCGACGGGCGTGCCGGTCTGGTTCAACGGCACGCGGCTGCGGCCCGACGACACGACGTACAGCACGCCCGTGCTGACGGTGCTGGGAGGCCAGGCGGCGATGGTGTTCGCTTCAGGCGACGGCGGCGTGTGGGCGTTTCAGCCCCGCACCGGCCGGCCGCTGTGGAGCTATCAGTTGTCGCTGCGCGGGGTCAACATCACGCCTGTGATTGATGGCGATACGGTCTATGTGAGCCACAGCGAAGAGAACCCTCCGCCCGATACCTCGATGGGCGCCTTTTGTGCCATCGATGGCACCGCCAACGCCGACCCGGCCGCCAAGAATATCGACATCACCAAGTCGGGCGGCAAATGGCGCGACAAAGAGATCATGGTCGGCAAGAGCTCGCCGATTCTGGTCGATGAATTCTACGAAGCGGGCCTCGTCGATCGCCGCATCTATGCGCTCGATGATTCAAACCTGCTTTACATCTTCGACGCCCAGACGGGCAAGCAGATCGGCCGCAAACAGCAACTGCTGGGCACCATCACCCGCGCCAGCCCGGTCTATGCCGACGGCAAGATTTACGCCTGCACCACCAGCGCCTGGCACGTTTTAAAGCCGACCAAGAGCGGCGCGAAGATCACGCATCGGCTCCGCTTCGGCCAGGGCGAAGAGGTCCACGGTTCGCCGATCGTCTCTCACGGCCGCGTTTATCTGCCGACCACCGAGACGTTGTATTGCCTGGCAGACAAAGACGCCAAGACCGGAGTCGATCAACGCCCCGAGCTGCCCAAGGAAGACGAACTGACCGACAAAGAGCCGGCACACGTGCAGGTAGTACCGGTCGAGTCGCTGATCGAGCCGGGCGGCGTGGTCGAATACACGGTGCGGCTGTTCAATGCCCGCGGCCAATCGCTGGGCGACGCGAAGGAAGTGAGCTTTAGCGTCGACGGCGGCGGCACCATCGACGACGACGGGCACTTCACGGCCGACGACAAACACCAGCAGGCCGGCGTGGTGGTGACGGCGCAGGTGGGCGAGTTGACAGGGACGGCCCGGATTCGCATCGTGCCCCCGCTGCCCTGGAAATACGACTTCGCGAACCAGAAGGTGCCGGTCACCTGGGTTGGTGCCCGATATCGCCACATCGCCCTCGATTTCGACCTGCTGGAATCGCTGAAAATGCAAGACCAGCGGGCAGGGCAGCTCTACATCTATTTCATGACGGCCTTCACGAACAGCGGCCAGGAGAAAGCGAGCTTCAACGACCGCACTCCGCGCCGCGCTTGGACCGACTTTCTTCGCTACCTGGAACTGGACGAAAGCGACGTGATGAAGACGCTCGCAGGCGCCCAGCAAGAGCTGGAGCCGGCCTTGAAGTTGGTGAAAGAGTCGGGGGCCATCGCCGACTACAAATGGTCGTCGGTCAAGGGCGACGTTGGCCTTGACGTGGCCAAGGGCAAGCCCGAAAACGAAGGTAGCGACGTAGAGGGCAGTGACGTAAAGGGCAGTGGCGTGATGGTGAAGATCACCACCATACCGAAGGGCACCCGCAGCCAATGCTGGATGGGGCCGCCCAAGTTTCACGACTACACGGTCCAGGCCGACGTGCGGGGAGCGATCCGCGACGGCAAGCAACCCGACGTCGGGCTGATCGCCCAGCGTTACACGCTCGACCTGATGGGCGTGAAGCAGCAACTGCAGATTCGCTCGTGGACCTCGGAGCTGGGGCGGTTTTCGAAGACGGTGCCGTTCAAGTGGAACTACGACACATGGTACACGATGAAGTTCCAGGCGTCGGTGGAAGAGGGCAAGGCGGTGCTGAAGGGCAAAGTCTGGCCGCGTGGCGAAGACGAGCCGGAAGAGTGGTCGATCGAGGTGGCCGACGACGCCCCGAACGTGATCGGCAGCCCCGGCCTGTTCGGCAACGCCAGCGACGCGGAAATCTTTTTGGACAATATCGAAGTCAAGGAAAACAAGTAGGGTGCAGATGTTCGTGCTGGATGTGTTGCACCATGACGCGGTCGAGCAGGTCTCATCCATCGTACGGCTATTGAACGACACCAGCGGTTGCGTGGGCTGGCGCGAATTCTGGCCGCGCGATTTCACAACCACGGAGGTGGTCTCGGCTCTGGTTGCTTTGGAACATGACGGCCACGTGAGAGCGCTGCGCGAACGCTCAGCCGGAGACGACCTGCTCGCCGTCCCGTCGGGCCAGCCCGACGCTTCCGCTTGCGAAGAAATCTGGTTTGCACTAACCGAGGACGGTCGCCGTCTGTTGGACGAATGGGATCCGCCTCGAAATTAGCCTTTGGCAATTGTTTTACTCACGAGAAAAAAACATGCTCTGCATAAACCGTCTCAGTTCCGTCGCGCTGCTGTTAGCCGCGGCCATCGTGGCATCGTCGCAACTGGCTTGTTCTGAAAACAAGGCTCCGCCGGCTCAACCGAACGCCGCGGCGAAGAACGATCTCACTCCGCCCAAGGTCGAAACGTCGACGGAAACCACGCCGACCAGGGAAGAGAAAGAGCCGGCTGCTGACATGCCGGCGGAAAGCACAACGGAGCCGGCGGCCACCGAAGAAAAGCCGGCGAGCGAAACTCCGAAGGAAGAACCCGCCGAAGAGAAGCCCGCGGCCAGCGAGAAGTCGCCGCAGACAAGCAAGAGCGAAAGACCCGCCGCCAAGACGGCCAAGGCCGAAGAGCCAGGCGGATTGACCACCGAGTGGAACCAGTGGGGCGGTTCGCCCATTCGCAATAACACGCCCGTGGCCAGCAACGTTCCGACCGAGTGGAACGTCGGCGAGTTCGACAGCCAGACGGGCGAGTGGCAGCGCGACAGCGCGCAAAACATCAAGTGGGTTGCCCGGCTGGGGAGCCAAAGCTACGGCAACCCGGTCATCGCCGACGGCAAGGTGTTTGTCGGCACCAACAACGGAGCGGCTTACCTCGAACGATACCCGGCCAGCGTCGATCTGGGTTGCCTGCTGTGCTTCAGTGAAGACGACGGGCATTTCCTCTGGCAGCATTCCAGCGAGAAGCTGCCCACCGGCCGCGTCCACGATTGGCCGCAGCAGGGCATCTGCTGTGCGCCGTTGGTGGAAGGCCAGCGGCTGTGGTTCGTCACCAGCCGCGGCGAAGTCGCCTGCCTCGACACCGAAGGTTTTCAGGACGACGAAAACGACGGCCCCTTCAAGGGCGAGGCGAACGAAAACAAAGACGAGGCCGACGTGGTCTGGTATCTCGACATGATGAAGGAACTGGGCGTCTCGCAACACAACATGTGTAGTTGCTCGGTGACGTCCGCGGGCGATCTGCTGTTCGTCAACACGTCGAACGGCGTCGATGAAGGGCACACCAACATTCCCGCGCCCCAGGCGCCGAGCTTCCTCTGCCTCGACAAGAACACCGGCGAGGTGCTCTGGTCGGACAATTCGCCGGGCGAGAACATTCTGCACGGACAATGGTCGTCGCCCTCTTACGCGGTGATCGACGGCGTGCCGCAGGTGCTGTTCGGCGGCGGCGACGGCTGGCTGCGCAGCTTCCGCGGCGAGGCGACCGATGACGGCAAGCCCGAGTTGCTCTGGGAGTTCGACTGCAATCCCAAGATCGCCAAGTACAGCGTGAGCGGACGCAGCACGCGCAACCACATCATCGGCACGCCGGTGATCTTTGACGACCTGGTCTACATCGCCGTGGGCGAAGACCCCGAACACGGCGAAGGCAACGGGCATCTGTGGTGCATCGATCCCACCAAGCGCGGCGACGTGAGCAGCGAGTTGGCCGTGAAGGTCGACGACCGCAAGCACGTGCTGCCCAAGCGGCGGTTGCAGGCCGTCATTCCTGAAGACGGCGAGGTGGCCATCGACAATCCGAATTCGGCCGCCGTCTGGCACTATGCCGAGTACGACTGGAACGGCGACGGCAAGATCGCCGACTTCGAGGAGAAGATGCACCGCACCTGCGGCACGGTGGCGATCAAAGACGGCCTGCTGTTCATCCCTGATTTCAGCGGGCTGTTCCACTGCCTCGACGCCAAGACCGGCAAAGTCAACTGGACGCACGACCTGTTCGCGGCCACCTGGGGTTCGGCCATGATCCTGGGCGACAAGGTCTATGTGGGCGACGAGGAAGGGAAGATTTCGATCTTCGGCTTATCGGCCGACCCGGTGGTGGCCATGAAGAAGAAGGAGAAGGACAACGAGGAAGATCCGGACGAGTACGAGCCGCTGGCGCAGATCGAGATGGGCAACGCGGTCTACAGCACGCCGGTCGTGGCTAAGAACGTGCTTTACATCTCGAACAAGTCGCACTTGTTCGCCATCGCCAAGCCGGGCGAGGGCGAGCAGGCCAACGCGGCGCCGCCGGCCGCGGAAGTTGCCGGCAAGTAAAACATGCGGTGGCTGGGGCAGAAGCTGGCCGAGTTGGATCCGTCACTTCCGCAAGGCGAAGTCGGCCAGCGATGCCACGGTCGGCGATCTCCCGGGAGCCGGCATACCTTCTTCCTCGCTTTTTACCCAAGTAGGACACAGCATGACCAAGCGAGTTCTGGACGTCGGGCAGTGCAGCGTCGACCACGCCGCCATTCGGCGGCTGATCGAAGGCCAGTTCGGCGCCCAGATGGTGCAGTCGCAGGGCATCGACGACACGCTGAAGCGGCTGGCTGACGAGCGGTTCGACTTGGTGTTGGTCAACCGCAAGCTCGACGCCGATTACAGCGACGGCCTGAATGTGATTCGCGCCATCAAGGCCGAAGCGTCGTTATCGTGTACGCCGGTGATGCTGGTGAGCAACTATCCCGACGCGCAGGAAGCGGCGGTTGCCGCGGGCGCCGTGCCCGGCTTCGGCAAAGCGGAGCTGGACCAGCCGGCCACGCGTGAAAAGCTGCGGCCACACTTGTCTTCGTGACCCGTTTGTAGGGGTTCCTTGGCACATCCGAACTGGGTGCGCGATCCGGCGATTCAATGATGTGAGGCTCGAATGGCGATCTTGCAAGAGCTGGAAAAAGAGTTCTCGACCCGCGCGATGGAACGTCACGGAGTGGTGCTGATGCGCCCTGCCGGCGCGATGGAGTACGTTGCACGTTGCGCCGAGCACAGCATCGAGGTGCTCGGCATCGACGGCTTTCGTGTGGACGGCGACCAAATTCAGCCGCTTATGGAGCACAGCATTGACTTAAGCCTGTCGCCTCGGCCAACGAGCGAACAAATCGGTAGCCACGAGCAGGCGGTCGAGTTCTTAAAGGCACACGGCGGATCCGATCTTTGGTTCGAGATCGTCGTAGACGCGTAGCCGATCCTTCGATCAGCGCGGTAATCGGGTAAATCGGCATTCGGCGCACCGATAGCAGTAAGGGAGGACCGAGCGACTCAGCCGCTCACTCTTGTTCCTCAACTCTCCTGCCCAGATTCAGTGATCGCCAGTCGCTCTTCATCCATTCGCATATCTCATCGTAAGTGCGGCAGAAAACTTGATGCTGGTGCCCGACCGGATCAAAAGCGACGGTTCATGTCCGCATTATACGCCCCGCCGGCTGGCGGTTCCAGGCAGATGTCGTCAGACGGGACGCTTGAGCTCCGTCACGACGAACGTCGCGCCGACCACGACCAGGCCGACGATCATCGCATAGAACACCGACTTGGCAAAGCCCCATTTCAAGGCGTGGCCGGTGATGGCCGCGATGACCATCGTGCCCATCACGCTGAAGTTGAAGGCGATGAACATCGCCATGCGCTGCTGCTTCTTGCGCGCGGCCTTGTCGATCGGAGGGGCTTTGACCGCCGGCTTGGCGGACGTCTTGGCAGCCGCGGGAGTCGCCGCGGGTGCCGCCGCCTCGACGGGCCGCGCCGGCCCGCTCGCTTGCTCGGCTGCCGCCGCTTCGCGCGAATAGTGCTTGCCGATGACCTGGTTGACGTCGCCCGGCGTCACCAACACCAGCCGCACCGGCATGCCAAACCGCAGACGCAGCAAGTCTTCGATTTCCGGAGGAAGCAGATGAGGCGCCATCATCAGCACCCGTCCGTCGGCCACCATCAGCGGCACGCACGACTGCTGGCGGGCCGTGAGGGCGGGCACCTTGGGCAACAGCGATTCGTCGATCTCGGCGTCGGACAGTTCGATAAACGGCAGCCCGATCGATTCGGCGTACACCGGCATGACTTGCTCGGCCGGCGCGGAGCGTTGCTGCAAGAGGGCGTCGCGCACTTCGACGCCGATGGTTTTCGACAGCCGACGGGCTTTCTCGAGTTGCTCGGCGGTCACGACCTTGCGGGCCACCAACAGCTCTTCGAAGGTCTTGGCCTTGCCCGCCGAGGCCGCCGCGGCCCGGCCGAGCGAAGTGTCGTACTCCGTCTTGCGCACGTTGTCGGTCAGGCAGAGCATCGCCTGGCACAGCTCGTTCAGCAGGGCCTGCGACTGCGGCCCGTATTCGCCGGACGCGTACTTGCGCACGTGAGCATTCAGTTTGCGATAGCTGGCGCGGACCGCGTTCGCATCGTCCTCGAACAGCTTCAGGCCCAGAAGCTGGTAATGGTTGAGCGGACGGGCCGTTTCTTGGATGCCCAACCAGTCGCGATAGACGTCGATTTGCGTGCTGCTCATTTCGTCCCCTTATCGGACAGCCGTTTATTCCACCAGATAGGAACCGGCCAGAGCAGCATAATTGTCGATCTGCTGTTCGTCGAGGCCGCCGCGGCGTTCGATCTCGATGGCCGCTTCTTTGCCGCCCGTCTTGTCGCGGGCGCGCACCCGCACGCGGCCGTCGCTGCCGTAGGCATACGTCACCTCGACCGGCGCCCCCTTGGGCAAGTTGGGCGGCAACTGCGTGATGCTGCAATTCCCGATCAGCGAGCAGGCCGCCGGATCGGGAGCGTCGCCTTCGATCACCCTCACCGTAACCCGCACCTGGCCGGTCTCGGTGGTGTTGAATACCTGCTGCTTCTCGACGGGCAGCGTCGTGTTGCGGGGAATCATCACGTGGTTATGCGGCTTGCCGGTCTTGGGGTGCTTCAGGATCACACCCAGACTGTGCGAGTTGACGTCGTCTTGCTTGACGTTCTTGAGGTGCCGCTTCACTTTTTCGGCCAGGTCGCTGCCGGTGCGGCGGAACTTGGCTTCCAAAATGGCCGCGTGAATCGCCGCCCCCTGGGCCACGGCCGTGTGCGGCGACAGGCCTTGATACGGCTTCTTGCCCGTCACTTGCTCCAACATCGCCGGCACTTTGGGCATCAGCGTCGAGCCGCCCACCAGCACGATGGCGTCGAGATCGCTGGGCTGAATCTTGGCCTGTTCGATGACCAACTCGGTGGTGTCGATCGTGCGCTGCAGCAAGTCGGCCGTCAATTGCTCGAACTGCTCGCGCGTCACCGGCACGGAGACGCTCTTGCCTTCGAAGCGGCAGACGACGCTGGTCTGGTTCTTTTGCGACAGCTCGATCTTGGCCAGGTCGCAGTCGTTGCGCAGCACCTGGCTGGCGACCGCCGATTCGCGCGGGTCGGCGCCGTGCCGCTTCTTGAACTCATCGGCGACGTAGTTCAGCAGCCGGTCGTTCCAGTCGATACCGCCCAGATAGACGTCGCCGTCGGTGGCCAGCACCTGGAAGTGCGTGGGCATATACTTGACCACCGTCACGTCAAACGTGCCGCCGCCCAAGTCATAGACGAGCGCCATGCGCGGCTTGTCGAAACTGCCCGCACCCAACTCGCCGCGTTGCCAGGCATAGGTCAGCGTGGCCGCCGTCGGCTCGTTGATGATGTCGACCACGTTCAGACCCGAAATGCGGCCGGCATCTTGCGTGGCCTTGCGCCGGGCGTCGTTGAAATAATACGGCACGGTGATGACGGCGTTGCCGATCTTGCCGATCCGCTTCTCGGCGTCCTGCCGCAGCTTTTTGAGAATCAGCGCCGAAAGGAACTCCGGCGTGATCTCATGACCGTCGAAGGTCCGCTTGTATTCGGTGCTTCCCATGTGCCGCTTGACGCGCTCCACGACGTGGTCGGGATCTTCCATCGCCGCGCGGGTGCGGCTTGGTCCCACGATCACGTGGCCGCTTTGCGCCAGCAGGATGAGGCTGGGCGTTTCGATTTCTTCTTCTTCGTTCAGCAGGGCAACGGGATTGCCCTCGGCGTCCAGGTGCGCGATCGCCGAAAACGTGGTTCCCAGGTCGATGCCGACCGTCTGGCCTTCTTTGAATTCCATGCTGTAAGTCCATAAGAACAGGCTGCTATTGAGCGATTGTCGGTCGCCAAGCGGCGAGAGTCAACGGGGCAAGACCAAGTCAGAGCCAAAGACCAAAGGCCCGAGCCCCAAGCCCCCCGGTCTTTGGTTTGGGCCTTTAGACTTCACGCGGCTGAGAATGAGACATTGGCGGTGGCTGGGGCAGAGTCTGGCCAGGTGGAGGCCGGCACTTCGTTCATCTTGGCGGCCAGACGATGCCCCGGTGCGGCCAACCGGGGCATCGCTTGGCCCCCCACGCTTTTGATGGGCGCCAGCCGCTATCTGGCCAAGCTCTGCCCCAGCCACCGCTTTTGCCCTCGGAAAAATGTCTCATTCTCGGCCGCGTGAAGTATAGGTTTTCGAGTTTGCGGCTTCAGCCAGGGTTCGACCGAAAGACGCCGTAGCTTCTCGACTCGGAAAATCTTGCCCAGCTTACTTGATTTACGAGCTATTGTTGGTATGTTTGGGTTGTGCGGGGTCGTCAAGATTTACCCAGTCATTCCAGGGGAGCTAGGAATCAATGTTCAAGAGAATTGCGTTAGGTGCGGCTGTTCTGGCCACAGCGTTGGTCTGTGACGGCTCGCGAGCGGATGCGTTTTGGGGGCACAGCAGTGGTGGCAGCTACGGAAGTTGGGGCTCCAGCGGCGGCGGTTACTATGGGGGCTGGGGTTCGTACGGCGGTTCGTACGGCGGCGGAGGACACCACCGTCACCACCATCGGCATGCGGCTTACTACGGTAGTTGGGGATCGAGCGGCGGTAGCTGGGGTTCCAGCGGCGGATATGCCGGTTGGGGTTCCAGCGGCGGAAGCTGGGGATCGAGCGGCGGTTCGTGGGGTGGCGTGGTAACGACGGCGCCGGTTATGAACGGCGCACCGGTCTATGGCGCTCCGTCTGTCTCGCCTCCGCCCCCTCATCCTTCCGACATGCCCGCCGACGGCAACTTGCCAGGCGGCCCGGCGCCCGACGACAACATGCCGCCCGACGAGGGCGCCCCGTTGCCTCCGACCGACAACAACACCAGCCTCTACCGGCCGTCGGCCACCGCCATGTTGACGGTCCGCGTGCCGGCACATGCCCAGGTGTTTGTGAACGGTCTGCCAACGAGCAGCACGGGCACGGTGCGTCGTTACGTCTCGAATGGCCTGCGATGGGGTTACAATTACACCTATCAAATCCGGGCCGAGATCGTTCGCGACGGCCAGACCATCACCGAGAACAAAACCGTCAAACTGCAGGCTGGCGACAAGTCGGACGTTGAGTTCGCGCTCAATGGTTCAAACTCAGACCCGATCGCCAACCAGCCGGTCCGCACCAGCGTAACGCTGCACGTGCCGGCCGATGCCAAGGTCTTCCTGTCGGGCAACGAGACCTACGGCGACGGCGAGGTGCGCACGTTTACCACCACGAAGCTGGCCCAAGGCCAGACGTGGGGGAACTACGTGGTGCGCGTCGAGGTCGAACGCAACGGCCGCACGCTGAGCAAAGAGGAGACGATCGAGGTCAAAGGCGGCGACGTCCTCGATCTGAGCCTCGATGTCGATGCTCCGCAAGTGGCCCGCGCCGGCCAATAGCGCTGTCGGCTTTTTACGGTGCGGCCCCGGCGGCCCGTCGATTCCATCGGCCCTCGCACGGATTTCGTTCTGTGCGGGGGCCGGTTGTTTTGGTATCACAACAGCATGCCCGCGAGCGAAACCCTTCACGAACCAGAAAGGCGACCGGCGAACTTTGCCTGGCCGCGGCGCGTGCGGTTGATCGTCAGCGCCGCGCTGGTTTGGCATCTGGTCGGCCTGCTGGTCGGTCCCATTTCTTCGCCGCCTTCGATCTTGGGCGACCGTTTGCAGGCGATCTATCTCCCGTATCTGCAGGCCGCCTACCTCAATCACGGCTATAAGTTTTTCGGTCCCGATCCGGGGCCGAGCCATCTCGTGCGATACGCGATCGAGATGCCCGACGGCGACAAGATCGAGGGGACGTTTCCCGATCGCAAAGTGCATTGGCCGCGTCTGTTCTATCACCGGCACTTCATGCTGAGCGAGTTTCTGGTGGGCCTGGCCGGTCCCTGGGAGCCGGAGTTCGACTGGGACCGCCAGCCACTTTCGCCACCGCAGGAAGCCTACGTTGAATCTTACGCTCACCATCTGCTGAAGAAGTATGGCGGCCGACGCCTGACGCTTTACCTGGTCGAACACCGGCTGCCGTCGCCGCAGGAGGTGATTGACGGCATGCGGCTCGACGACTCCCGGCTATATCGCTCTCGCAAACTCGGCTCATTCGAGAGTTGAACGATCGATGGAACTGATCCGCGAATACGTGCGCGAGGCAGGACAGGGGGGGCTGGCGGGCTGGAACCGCTTCTGGTTCACGCCCGCCGACCCCGCCACGCTCGGCCTGATTCGCGTCATGGCCGGCGCCATGCTCCTTTATACGCATCTGGTGTGGACCCTCGGCTTGGCCGACTTTTTCGGGGCCGAGAGCTGGACTTCGCCGCACGCCGCCAGCCTCGCTCTCGCCGATTCGGGCACGTACGCCTGGAGCTACTTCTGGCTCATTCAGTCGCCGGCGCTGCTCTGTGCGGCACACATCGCGGCGCTCGTGGTGTTCGCCCTGCTCATGCTCGGCCTGTTCAGCCGAGTGGTGTCGATACTGGCATATCTGGCCGCGGTGTCTTACGTGAATCGCGTGCCGGGCGCGCTTTTCGGACTCGACCAGATCAACTGCATGCTGGCGATGTACTTGATGATCGGCCCCAGCGGCGCGGCCTACTCGCTCGATCGGCTGCGGCTGCCGCGCGCAGCCGACGGACCGCGACCGCCGGCCGCGCCTTCGACGAGCGCGAACCTGGCGGTCCGCCTGATGCAGGTCCACATGTGCGTGATCTATTTCTTCGCGGCGATGGGCAAGCTGCGCGGCGATTCTTGGTGGTCGGGCGACGCCATGTGGCTCTCGGTCGCCAATCTCGAATACCAGTCGTGGGACGTGACCTGGCTGGCTCGCTGGCCGTTGCTGTCGGCGATCGCCACGCAAGTCACGGTCTACTGGGAGCTGTTCTTTTGCGTGCTGGTCTGGCCGCGGCTGACGCGGCCCCTCATGCTGGTGCTGGCGGTGCCCGTCCACTTGGGGATCGCGGTTTGCATGGGGATGATTACCTTTGGTCTCATCATGCTGGTGGGCTGTGTTTCATTTGTTCCGCCGTGGTTGGTACGATGGTGTCTTGAGCGTGGCGGGCACAAACGAGCAGGGGAGGGCCTGGGGGCGCGCGTCGCGCAAGTCTCGACGCGACGTTCGCGGCCCAGTGTGGCGGGCGGCCGCCGCGGCTCGTAGCGTAAGCGTCCTCGCTTGCGGAGGTCTAAAAGACGGCAAGGCGGAACGTGCAACATGTCTACTTCCAAACGACTCGCAATCGTGCTGGGCGCGGTCTTGCTCGTGTCAGGCGGCCGCGTTTCTCACGCTCAGCCGCTGTTGCGCGAAGGCGACCACGAAGCCGAAGCGGACCACGAGGCCGGACCCGACCCCGAAGCGGTCCGCCGGCGGGCCTCAGCGCGGCAGCAGGCGGAACTGGAAGAAGAGCGGCGGTTGAAGTTGCAGCAAGAGTTGATGCGACTCCAAGGCGAGCGGATGCTGGCGGAGCAGGAGGAAATCAAGCGGCGAGACCGCATGATGCGGTATGCGCTGCTGATCGCCGTCGCCGTGATCGCGACCACGCTCGTCGTCGCCTATGTCCGGTCGCAGGGGGCCGAGACCAAAGAACCGCCATGAAATCACTGACCGAGTATTTGACCTTCAACCTGCCCGAACGCATGGGCTTCGTGAACATCACGCCGCAAGTGGCCGACGCCGTCCGGCGCAGCGGCGTAAGCGAGGGGCTGGTGCTGGTGAACGCCATGCACATTACGGCCAGCGTGTTCATCAACGACGACGAGTCGGGCCTGCACGATGACTATAAGCAATGGCTGGAGCAACTCGCGCCGTTCGATGCCTCGCCGCGGCGCTACCGGCACAACCGCACGGGCGAAGACAACGCCGACGCCCATATCAAGCGTCAGATCATGGGCCGCGAGGTCGTGGTGGCCATCACCGCCGGCAAGCTCGACTTCGGCCCCTGGGAGCAGGTTTTTTACGGCGAGTTCGACGGCCGGCGGAATAAACGAGTGTTGCTCAAGGTGATCGGGGAGTAGGGTGGGAGCGAGCGAGCTTGCGAGCGCCGGCCCACCATGCGCGACGTTGATCGAGGTGGGCCCGCGCTCGCAAGCTCGCTGGTCCCACCCTACGCTCACGCGATGAAAAACGCCAGCCGCGCAAGCACCGGCAAGTTGGCGTCGACGGCCTCCGTCAGCAGCGTCTGTGCCCGTCGACCGCCTGGCAGCGGCCGGCCGTCGTCGTGTATCACGAGCGTGCCGTCCTGAACCAGATCGAGCGGCCCGGCTAGCATGCCCGCACGGTCGTGGCCGCCGTCGAGAAACCGCGGCATGAGCCGCAGATGAACGGGCCACCCTCACTTGCGCCGCGCGCGGCGCAAGTGCCGGCCGTAGCCCGTTCGCTTCGCGAGAGGGAAGCCGTTTACCCCTCGCCCATGCGACACGCGTGTCGCCTCG
>Ga0307374_10000611_pt1 | contig 67666 bp, 67 predicted proteins | sample OX3MG_FD_202532 | JGI IMG/M metagenome (GOLD analysis project Ga0307374, IMG submission 202532) | Soil microbial communities from Risofladan, Vaasa, Finland - OX-3 | ecosystem: Environmental > Terrestrial > Soil > Coastal area > Acid sulfate soil | place: Finland: Risofladan, Vaasa | collected... | reverse complement strand
GTGTCCACTGTGGACACGGTTTACACTGTGCAAACCTTTTTTCCTGTGAGAATATGCAACCTGCACATTGCTCCAAGTTACAAATTATGCACAACAAACGGCAAGCTTACCCGATCTAAAAACTTTCATTCGGATTGCTCCAACTGGAATATCACCAGGATAAAAAGAGCCCCCGGATGCGGGGGGGCTACTTGGTTTTATCAATGCAATCGTCACCAGCTTGAACGGTTTGGCAGCGATTGACTTCTGCCTCTATTGAGTTATCTTAGACTTTTCTAGAGCCTCATATAGAAGCTGTTGGGAAGTCTGACCATTTCGTCTGTGCTTTTTAGTGGAAACCACTCACCTATTTGGGTGTCACATACGTAGTTGACGCATGTCCGGCAAATGCGTATGTTTTTTGTTTGTTCCCGCTTTGTGATAATGCAAGTAGGCAAAAGGTCTGATGTGTCTTTTGCTTCAGCACAAACGCTGCAATGGTCCATGAGTAGGGACTTCATCATGCTGTCCTTTCGCTATCAATTTCTCGTAGGTACATTCCGATTAGGCGTACTGGCTCTCCTTTCGTTTCGAGTGTGTAACCCTTTTGGTCGTTGTCGAGTGCAGTTATAGCCCTGAAACCAAGCGTTTCCAGTATGTTTCTTCCGTCTTCTGTGGCTCCTATGGCATACCAGTTTTTGACATCGTGTTGAATTGCCATGAGTACGGCCCATCTAATCGTGTGGCGCAGTAGGTAAGTTCCCCTTTCCCGATCTCGATGAAAATCCCCACTTGGCAAAACTTCAATTGTCGGTATATAGACGCTTAGGTTGCTTTCTGTCCATCTTCTGATTGCATATGCAGGTATGTCTTTCTCTTTGAGTTGACCATGCATAAGTGCTTTCGCTGCTCTTTCATCGAGGGGCAGGAAGGTTATAGCGCCTATAAGGTTGTTTCCCTCTTTAAGGCTCATAAAAACGTCGCTGTTGACGGCTCTCCATTGCATAAGTGTTTCAAACGAGACTTCGTCGTCGGGGCCGTAGAGGGTACGTGTGATTTCCATTCCCTTCCATAGTTCTGCTATGGTTTGGGGAGTGAGTGATAATCGCTCCTTTCCTCTTTGTGGTATTTCTGTCGTTCCCATTTTCGCAAGGACATCTATTGCTGACTTTGGGAACTTTTTCCCCCTTTTTCGACCAGGGTCTATGTCATATGGTATTTCCCCATCATTGACTTGTTGGTAAAACATTGTCTTTGTTCGACGTAATATCTTCATCGCTTCTTCAGCTGTATAGTATTCGGCCACTGTGCTACCTCTCATTGTGTTTAGTTTCTGAACTTATTGTACCTTATGTTCCTGGGAATTTGTACCCCTTTATAGTACAACACGCACTTGACGGACTGTAGTCCAGATGGCATAATGATTATATCATGAACTTAGCGGAATTAGCAAACTAATTTTAACGTATGACGAATGCACCTGAACAAATGAGACCACTGGGTACGTTCCAGTTCCAGTCTCCATAGTTTGCCCAAATACCTCCCAGTGACTCAGTATGATATGATAGGTACTAGGTTACACAATCTAGACTTATCAAAGGAGACTTTTTACCATGACGGTGAAACGAACAGAGGAAGTTATCAGTGAGTTACAGGAACGGATAGCGCGAGGCGACTTTGGAAGCACAGGCCGATTACCCACGCTAGAGCAGTTATGTGAGGAAACAGGAGTCGCACGCGAGACAATGAACCGTGCTATACAGCTTATGCAGGCACGAGGAATCTTACTTGTGCGCGGGCGCTCGCTGTATGTTGCACCTTCGCGTGTGCGTTTTCCTGCGATGCTCCCTCACTTTGAAACCTACTTGAAAGAACTAGGCCAGGAGCCAGTGAGCGACTTTGTAGAAAAACCCGGCTTTGTACCGTGTCCTCCCGAAATTGCTGCCCGCATGAACATCGATGCAGACACGCTCGTTATTCGCCGCTTACTCCGTCAGGGGGCAATGCTGGCCACGACTCCACAGTATTATCGTTTGTCGGAAAACTTCTATCAACCTCAGCTTTATGATGCATCTATTCTGCCTGATATCCAGAGCAGCCCACAGTTTGATACCATGCCAGTCATAAAAGCGAAGCATGGAGCATATGTGGTAAAGACACATATAAATGCCATTGGGAGATTGCCTACTGAAGCGGAGCGAAAGCTTCTCAAAATTGTAAGCACCGCTCCGGTTCTAGAACTGTATCGCACGAGTACGGCGAATACCGGCATGGTACTCATGGTGAATCATATCACCCTGAACGCTGCGTTTTTCAGTCTGGAGTATGACTTAGATGTTCCGTTCTGGAAATAGAGTCTAGACTCATATAAATATACTAGACTGAATAAAATTGGTATATATATACCTTGACTTTTTGTACTGCATTACTTATACTTAGGGCATGTAGTAGTAATTTGTAGCCTGTTCGACTACGGGGTAGCCCGAAAAACGGCACAAGTCCCCCGAAAGTTGTCATCGTTGTAGCCAATTGTAGTCAGAATGACTACACATCATGAAGTCAGGAGCACCGTCGTATGCAGACAATTGCAAGCACCAGTGGCATGTCCACAGAAAGCTTTCTCTGGAAGCTTACACAGAATCAACCGATTATGAACAGCCAGGGGCGTGAGTTACCCCGTTCGATCCCGTTCCGCAAGTGGGACGGAGAAAGCCGCCGCTGGGAGCCAACGCAGGCTCTGGTATGCGCAGTGGACAATGGCAACGATGCTTTTAAAGGGGCGATGCTTCACGCAAAGACGCCCACCATGACGACCAAGCGCATTATCACGGCCTACACCCCCGCGAGGAAGTTGCGCGGCGGCGAAGGCGTCGTGACCTGGCAAGTCAATGACAGCGAGGAGTTTTGGGTTGGCGAAGATGCCGTTGAAAGCAAAAAGGTGGAGAATCTGCCGATTGGCTTTACCGCCGAACGCCTCCACGATGAGCGTTACCAGTCCTACCTGGCAGCTTGCCTCGTCGAATTGTTGATCGAGGCTGGATACGGACAACGCGGAACCGATGGGTGCGTCCTGGGCGGCTGGCAGGGCGAGTACAATCTGTACACCTCGTTCGGCATCCCCAATGAAGAGATGACGCTGGCAGGACCGACGAAGGAAGCAAGTCAGGCCTTACGACTGGTCTTCAACGTCCCCTTCAGCGTCACACGGACCGATGAGCGCGGCCAACAGACAGAGTGGGTGGTCCGTCTGGTTGAGATCAACCCGTACCCTCAGAGCTTCGCCAGCTTCGCGACCTGGTACTACACCGTCGATGGCACACCCGTTGACACCCGGATCGTCAAGCATGTCACGATCGATATCGGTGGTGGCCAGACCCATAGCTGCGAAGTTGATCTGATCCACCGCCAGGATGCCGCGGTGAAGCTGAGGATGGAAGCAAAGCTCCTGGGCGAAGGCACCATCAGTATCGCTCGCCCAATGAAAGACGCCATTCGCGGAATATATAAAGGCGTGCGTCTCTCAGATCCGGCAGCACAATATGCCCTCATGACGCGCCAGGTCGCCGTTGCTGGCACACTGACCGACATTGATACCCTGGTTGCCGATATCATCGCCGCCCGCTCGAAACAACTCCTGAGCCCGGTCATGGAGTACATCCAGGAAGGCCAGAATTTCTTGATGTTCACCGGCGGGGGCAGCATTTTACTGCAGCAGCAACTCCGCGAGATGGTCGCGCCGACACGCAGCGAAGGCCAGTACCTGTTCATTGCTCCAAAGCTCGCGCCGGTTCTCAACGCTATCGGTGGGTATGTGCTGGCCCAGGCTGCCGCTAAAAAAATCCTGGCGATGGCGGCAGAGCAGCAGCATTCTTTGAGTGCGTCTTCGAGTGCATTGAGGTAACCAAAATGAGCAGCGATCCCCGCAATATTCGCAACATCCCACCAGACGTGACTCGGATCGCCGGCGTGATCGCCAGGCACACAGGATTGTCTGAGTCCGATGTCCTGCGCCTAGCACTCTGTTCAGGCATCCTTGTTGAAGTGACAAAGATCACGCCAGATCGGAGCGGCACGTATGGCGGGTTGCAAGGTCTCTACCTGGCGAAAGCGTTGCGTCGGCACCTCAGCTCTGCCATCGACTTTCTGCTGGAGCAAGGACAACACCCCTATCAAGGGGCATGCGCCTCGGCTCCAGCGTACGTCTCCGCCGCAGCGTTGCCCCCCGAGAGTGAAACAGCATTTGATACCGCAATGGCTGACGAGCTGGAAGGGATGGGGATCGGGTTGGGGTTATCGGCGGCGATGGAAGAAGAACCTGTAGTCGCGTCCCCGTAGGCAGTACCCATTACGCTGGCATGGCTTCGCATCGCAAAGCCTCTTGCTAGCACCATCACCGCAGTCACAGGAGGCTTTATATGACAACAAAACGGCAGGCACTGCTCACCGTTCCCCCACGCGGGACCCGAGATTCCGGGGCCGACCCGGGTGACCTGGGACAGGGTATCTACATTTCCTGCGCGAAGCAGGACGTGGACGCACTCGTTGACATGTTTACCCACTGGTTTACCAACCGGGATGATATCACCCTGGTGGACGCTGGCTCTTCCCAGAAAGGGCAGGGCTTTGTCATCCTCGAATGGGAAGGCACGGTGGAACGCCGCATGCTCACCTGGCTCCGCAACCAGGAAACCGTTGACGACTACAGTCTGTACACGGCCTTTCACGGCCAGGAGGAACACGCATGAGACAGCGCACACAGCAACAGCAGCGCTCACCAGACACTGAATCCGACAAGACCCGCAAACCGGACGAGCAACCAGCGCCATCGAAAGGATTTCAACCATTTCAGGCCAACGGCTCGGTCCATCATCCCCCCTGGTTCATGTATGGACTGGCAAACTTCGGCGTCGGGTGTGGCATCATCGCCAATTTCTGGCAACCGTTCACCAGCGTGGTCGCCTTCTTCAACATGTTTGTGCAAGGAGATGTGTACAAGCACATGGACCCACACAGCCAGGGCAATGCCACCGCAGGGGCACTCGCCGTCAGTATCGGCATGGCGATTGCCTTCCAACTGGGCGTGTTGTTCTTTGTCTTCCGCGTCCACAACGAGTTCAAGGAGCAGAAAGTCAAGGTCGGGGACAACATGCAAGCGGTCAAGTTCACCGCCGTGCAGATGATCTCGCACCATCGACTGCTGCTGGGCTGGTCGGCCATCTCCTTTGCCGCAGATACCGTCGGCGACTTCACCTTTATCACCCTGCTTACCAACGATCCCATCTTGATCCTGGGCTACACCCTCTCCCTGTACGCCCTTTCGACCATTGTCCTGCTCGCTGCATTGGAACGGCAGTGGGTCGCCAAGATCGCGCTAGAGAACTGGCGGGCGTTCAAAGCCTATACCCGGCTCATGAGCCTCAAAGTCCAGGCAGCCCTCGCAAGACAGGAGGACAACTAACATGAAAGAACTCATCGAACACTGGAAAGAGGGCGTGGGCGTCCTCCTCTACTTCACCTTCCTGGCGGTGTTTACGCCCAAAGCCGAGGCCCTTGGTTGGGGCTATAAGGGGCTCCTGTTCTGCGTTCTGGCAGGTGGGCTACTCGTCTTTTTACTCTACCTGGTCGTGAAATTCACCGCGGAGTATATCGCGAACCACCGCGAGGAGGTCAGTAGCTTCCGCGAGTACATGGGTATCGGAACCACCAACCCCGAGCGGGTGGCGCTGGCCGCGATTGGCACGCTTGACGATCATAGCAACGATGAACTTGACGCGATGCTCGCGTCCAATCCCTATGCCAGTCCCGAACTCTTCGATGACGACAAATATACCCGCTTGCTCCCACGTGTAAGCGCAAACGTGAGCGCGGATACCACGCCCCGGAGCGCTGACAAGGGCGAGCACGAACACACATGGGACCGCGACTTCTTCAACGATACGCAAGACGAGGACGAGGACGGGGACGAAGGCGAGACTCCAGGCGGCAAGGTGACGCAGATCTTCGGTGAGAACCCACGTCGCCGCCTGAACCTGGCGGAGAACTTCCAGCCCGATGCCAACGACGCGCTGGCCACCGGCGTCTTTTTCGTGGGCATCCCCGGCTCCGGCAAAACCGTCGCCCTTGCCCTGTTCCTGGAGCAATACATCATCCGCTATCGCCTGGCAGCACTCATGTTCGACATAGAGGGCGATCTGAGAAGCATCGTCGAAGACGGGTTATGCCCACGCGGACTCATTGCCACCCCGGATACCCTGCCGAGTATGGACCTCGTCATCAAGCATCGCATGCAGGTCGTGATTGATTTACAGCAGTGCCGAAGACCAGGTGAGGCGTTTATCAACTACGAGCTTGCCGCACGCCTCATCGCGCAAACACTCAAAGACTTGATGAACGCACAATCCGCCATTGCTCCGGCAGATCGGTTGCCCTGCCTGGTTGGCCTGGATGAAACACACATCTGGGCTCCGCAGAATCCGCCGTCGTACCTGGAGCCGAAAACGGCCAAAGATGTGCTGGATACCCTGACCGTTGTCGCGACGCGTGGGCGCAAATATGGCGTGGTGCCATTCCTGGCGTGCCAACGCATCCCGAAAGTCCATAAGGATATTATTGCCGGCTGCGAAACACGCATTTTCGGCAAGGCCGACCTGGACAATGATATTAGCCGCTATCGCGAGTACGTGAGCAAAGAGGTCATTAGTGATCAGGGTATCCGCTCACTTGGCAAAGGGCGCATGATCGTCTGCATGAATGGCAAACGTTTACTCGTCCAGTTTGATAACCGCAAAAGCGAACACACCAGCCATACGCCAAGTGTGGCCCTGGCACTGAGCAATCCTGTGGGAACCATTCCTCCGGAGTTGCTGGCGTCCCTGTCTCGCCCGGTTCAAGCGGTGCAGCCCACGTCCATACCGGCAGCGCCGCGCCACGTCGAGCCACATAGAGACCTGCCTGCACGCACAGCCGCAATGGAAAGACGTGGACACACCGTCGGACTTCCAGGCGAACTGCAAGCTGCACTGGATGCCTACCGACCGGGTATGAACTATCGTGATCTGGGCCGTGCCATGAACTATCACGATCCAGAGGCTCGCATCCTGTTCCGGGAACTCCAGCAGCGCGGCCTCCTGCACACGACGGGTGGCGAAAGCGAACAGGCAGCAGTCAAACCCGAGGTTCCAGTTCCACCGCAACCACAAAAGCCAGCCCACGAGTCGGAACTCGAGAGAGCATTGCAAGCATACGACCAGGGACATACGACCCACAATGCGTTAGCCCTTGCCCTCGGCATGACGCCCTGGAATGTTCGTCCGCTCTATACCCAGGTCAAAAAGTTACGTGAAAATGCCGGGTAAATATATGTGTGTGTGTGTGTGTGCGACCCACACAGAGCGTGTGAGTGCCACCTGCGTGCTTGCGCATGGCAGGGAAGAGGGTCACACACACACACACACATAATGAAGGCCCTGATGAAGAGGAGCGAAGGAATCACAAAGGAGACATAGTATGGTTGGTATCATTGTCATTAGTGCGATAATCGTTGGCCTTTTGCTGGTCTGCAACCGGATAGCAAATGCGATGGCGGATGGGGAGTATGGGACCGGAGACCATCACATTCGCATCTCTTACTATCGTGGCAAGCCACTGGTCAATAGCAGCATCGATGTCGGGGAAATTCACGAGTGGCACGCCGGTGCGCTGACAGACCGCAGCGTACGCAGTATTGAGATCACCTATGCCAACGGCAAGCGTGAGCGAACAACAAAGGAGTGAAAAAGCAAAGCATGGACATTCAATACATCCTGGGCGGCATACTCGCCGCGCTTATCGGTCTTTCGATCCCGGTCACAATCGTCTCCTGGCTCTCTCAAAGACGGCGTGACCGGGCCGCACGAGCATACCTGGCCCAACACCCACAGGTGAAAGGATATGCAATAGGTAGCCCGGAGTACAACGCGCAGATCGTGGCGGCTATCCGCCAGGTCAACGAACGGCTAGCACCACAAGGCAAGCGCGTACCTGAACGGGTGGCAATGGAAATCATCACACACATGGAAGAAAGCGAGTACGACGCATGAAGATTTTAGGCATCCAGTTTGGTTCATCGGAGGATAAGGGAACGACCCTTGTCACAGTCACAGAAGACAGCTCTCCAGGACCTCAGGAGTATGAGGAAACGGAGCCAACAACAGAAGACATTCTCAGACGTCCGCTCGGGCAAGGCTTTCCCAGTCGCGTAGAAGTGCGAGCAGGCGCACCCTCCCTGTTCGCTGATCATGCAGCACAAGGCGGCTATGGAAAAGCTTTGGCCGCCTGGGAGGACCAGCGAAGGACGATGGGTGCGCAGGAGCTTGAAACCACGGATGACGAGACAGCCACAGATGAGGATGAGGATGAGGATGAAGGATATGAGGAGGACCCTGAGCCTCCCAAGCGCAGGTTCTTCGGACTCTTCTAACGAAAAGACGAACCGGCAGCCAGTTCCGTCAAAGCGTGGTGCCGAGGGTGCAATTCCCGGCCTGGCTCTTCGACAGTTGTCCCTGTAGCGCGTTTCTTCGGGTATTCCAGCACAATCGTAGTGCGTTTTTGTAGCCAAAACGACTGAGCGCCTGACCTCTGCCAATTGTTTTCCACGCAAACGCAGAGAGTCAAGCGCCAATCTCGCGGAGGACCGCTGGTAGGTATTGTAACACAAATTGTTATAATACAGAACGCTGGCGACCTCCGCAACGGAGGATTGAGACATCATGACGAGCATTTTGCACAATGCACGCAGCAGCACCACCGAGCTGACGCAGCTCACCCACCTGTACACCGTCACTGATGCGGCGCAGGTCATCCCGATCATTCGCTACAAAGAGGGCGATGAACTCACCCACACAGATGAACACCCACAGTGTAGCGACACCACCTGTCCCTGTAATGCGAACGTGGTAGAAGGCTCACTCACGGCCTCCCAGAACACGGAGGTACAAGGCATGAACACTTCAGATGGATGCGCCTGGTGCGGCACCGGCGAGGGTCTCTGTGCCTCGCACATGCAGACCATTTTCGCCGAGTCAGAGATACTGGCGGCCACAGGCCAGTATCTCGCCGATGAGAGCGAAGAGCATGCACAGCCCTATCGACATGCCGCTCGTCGCAAAAAACACGCTCTTGCGCGTGCCTATGTGCGGCTGCGCAGATTTCATGCACAGTTCAAAACGCAAAGGTTTCTGCGCTGGAAGCTGAAACGGGCGTACCAGGCGAAGAGGATGGAGGTGGAGTCATGATCGATCTGCACTCCTCGCAGCCACAGCCTGAACACCTGACAGTCTCTGAGTTGCTGTTGGAGGCACACAGAGAGATACAAGCCCATCCCCATACGCAGCCAACCGCACATGCGACCGCCTACGCCTTTGAATTGTTCCGCCGCGCCATCGGACAGTGTGACGAGCAAGCCTGGAGCGGCCTCTATGAACTGTATCATGCACTGGTCAGTTCATGGATGCTCCACCGCGCTCCTGCTCTCGTAGCAGAGGAGCTAGCAGCACTGGTCAACGAGGTCTTCGCCAAATTCTTCCGGAGCATTGGCCCGGAAAAGCTGAAAAACTTTCCCTCGGTTGGATCGCTGCTCGCCTACCTCAAATGCTGCACGAGCAGCGTCTGGGCCGATTACTGCCGGTCGCAGCGGACAAGACAACGCGAGGACCCGCTAGAATCTCTCCCCCAGGAATCGCTCATGCTTGACGATTTCGCCGCGTCTGTTGTCGATCACCTGGCCGCACAGGAGATCTGGACCGTGATCGCTGGCGCAGTCCCGGCCCAGGAGGAGCGGCTGATCCTGGTGCTGGTGTGTAGCCTGGGTTGGAGTCCGGCCAAACTCCAGCACCGCTACCCCTGCCTGTTTCCGTCGGTTGAAGACGTGTATCGCCGCAGGCGCAACGTCTGCGAACGCCTGCGGCGCAACCAGGAGCTGCTTCACCTGCTGGAGCGCCAGTCACCCTACCATCCGCGGGAGGTGCAGCATGCAGGCTAGGCTCTACGCGGAAAATTACCAGCAGCGCCGGGAAGAAACCTTCCTCCGCGCTTGCGGCCGGTGTGAAAACCTGCTGGACAACGGAGAACGCTGCCCGGTAAAGTTCGGCGATCTGCGCATCACCCGCTCTCACCAGCTGCAATTTGAACAGTTGCTTATTCACCATGTCAACGGCGATCCGGAGAACCCGGACGCCATGATGATCGCGATTTGCTGGGCCTGCCACATGCGGCTCCATCGGCGGCCCGGCCCCGGACGTAAGAAAGCGGCCGCTCGTAAGCGAGGCTACGAAGTCATGCGCATTCCCCATCTGATGGCGATGCTGGCACGCGCAGGTTTCCACACCTGGGTAACGGAGGACGAGCATGTTGGCTGGCAGATGGGCGTACTGGCAAGCGAGGCCAACGACCATATCGACGCATTGACGATGGCCTTGCACTGGCTGGATGCGGAAGGACGCGACCTCCAGGAGGCACTCGCACAAGCACAGGCAGAGAACCAGCGCTTGACAGATATCATCACCCGGACGCAGTGTGCCGAACAACGGCGTCAACAAGGCGCCGCCATCCGGGAACCTGTGTTACGAACACGATAGGAGAACGAACGTGAACACCTCACAATCCGTACAGATTACTGATACCGCAGGAAACATGCACACGATTGAGATCACATCAACGGGGATCATACTTGATGGCAAGCCATGCCAGATCAAAGTCAAAGAAACCCGGATTGCGGTCCTGTCAGGGGATCCCGCCAGGGGCATCATCACCGTTGCCCCTGCAGCATTCTGGCATGCCTTCGCCGGTGGCGATCCCACGCCTGATAACGCAGGTCTGCTCCTGGCGCAGGCCCTGGCACACTGGGCAGCCATGCAAGAAATCCCCCTGGTGCTGCAACGGCTGCACCACCTCGTGGACGACATAGACAGGCAACTCCACCACTTCAGCGAGGCACCGCTTCCGGCCTATTGCTTCGATCCCTTCATCCTCCAGTTGCTACGTACCTACGATGGCACCGAGGAACACATTGCGGCCCTGGCTCGTCTGCTGAAGCAACCACCTGAGACGATTCACACCTGGCTCACGACGGTTGGGCTGACTGACAAAGCGGATCACGAGGACCGGGAGCCATCGCTCCCGGCCACAGCCAGCGCGATACCTGGGCCGGATGGTACGCCTGCTCCAGTCCTGGAGCAGCCCAGGACCTGCCGTTGGACGCCCGTCATGATCCAGCAACTCACGACGGCCTTTTTTGCCTCAGATGAGCCATCGATCAGCGCGGTGAGTCGGGCCATTGCCGGAAAGTACGGCTGGCCGGTCGAGCGTGTCGAATACAAAATCTACCAGCAGGGTCTTCCCCGGCAGCGCGAGCAGCAACGGCACCAGCAGGACATTAAAACCAGTGCCGAACAGGAGGAAGACCAGCCGGTAATACCCGTTGAGGTCGATACATCGGCCCCAATCGAAACCAGTGCTGAGCAGGAGGAGGGCCAGACCGAAGAAGCAGCAAGAGTGAAAGCTCACGTGTCTGAGCCGGAAGATGGCTCAAATCACCTTCCGGCGAGCCTTTCGTCTGGTAACTTTCTGTGGGATGTCAAGATCGACGGGAAGTTGCAGCGCTGGCCATTGGATGTCGCGTATGGCATGTTCCCCTTTTCCAGGCCAGGCACGCCTCTCGTCTATCGCGAACAGCAGTATGTCCTCCAGCAGGTGGGTACGAGCGTCATCGCGGTGACGCCTGTAGGGGCGGCCTCGGCGGCGACAGTGGGGATGCAAGAACGCCGAACAGCCATGCAGGTGGCAACGGTATAGGAAGGAGATCACACGCATGAACGAGATCGATGCGCGGCACCACCGAGATCTCTGGAAGCTCGTGAACCGATTGAGGCAAATGCGCTTTCATCTCACCTGCCTTGCCGGGAGGTGTCGCCAGGAGGTAGGCGTCTGGCACCGGGCGACGGTACAAGAGATCTACATGGAGATCGATCTCTTCATGTGCCGGTATCATCGGGGAGTGCGGCTTCCCCCCGTAACGATCGAGCGGGATCCCGGCTACGCCGAGGTCCTGCAAGATTACATCGTCGACCACATGCTGCTGCAGGAGGAAGACCTGTTCGAGCAGATGCTCGGTCTTCTGCACCTCATGCATGATGAGCTGTGGTTTCGTCAACCAAAGAAAGGCTGCGATGCGGCGACCATCGTCACCTGGCTTCTGTGTGAGAAGCTTGACGATTTGCTCACCTACATGGACATCGGCGTGTTCAAAAAGGTGAGAGCGACAGGCGGGCTGCAGCTACGGTGTCCCGCCGACTCGGACGCCGGCCGTCTCCTGCAAGCCTGCCTGTCAAAGGATGAGACCAGGGGCGAACTCTCCCTCTGGAACAAACCCGCCGGGAAGTGGCAGTATATCGGACTGTCTGTTGGGGCATTGCTCATCTCTCTCTCTGATCTCCCGGACGGGATCACACAGCTGCCGCACTGGAGTGAATTACGGCCGCACATTCTCCTGAAGTCGTCCGCTTTCGCCGGTCCGGAGGTGCTGCGATGATCTTTGTCGATTCTATCCAGCACTATCCACAGTGCCGGTTGCTCTATAAGCATTGGTGCCACATGGCGACCGACGATGACGACCTCTCTGCATTACATACACTGGCCCGGCGCATCGGCCTGGACCGCGCCTGGTTCCAGGACAAGCCGGGGGCACCTCATTACGATCTCACGCCCGCCAAACGCACACAGGCTCTCAAGCTCGGCGCACAGGCGACGAGTAGCGTGGAATTGGTCCGCTGCTGTTTTCGCCGTCCCCGGTTGGACACTCCCGCAAGCAGCAGCGTTTCAGCAACACGCCAATCTTTGTTCCCATCAGAGAAAGAAACAGCACATATGAATGAACATGGTACCTCAGCTTTGTTGACTGCGCTCTTGCAACGCGATACAGTGAGAACACTCTCCATGACTGACCCCTGGGGGACCTTAGTGGCCCTGGGCGCGAAGAAGATCGAAACGCGTTCCTGGCCTACTCCTCATCGTGGGCCGCTGGCTATCCATATCGCGAAAACCCTTCCGCCAGAGGCTGAGGCGTGTTGTGACAAACCGCTCTTCCGCCATGCCTTAGAAACTAGCGGCTATACACGAAAAGGGGGCGTAGCGAACGCCTGGGGGCTGCCGCTCGGCCAGATCGTCGCCGTGGTCTGGCTGGACGAGGTGCAGCGAATCTCTCCCACGTTCCAGGTGAGCGAACCCGAGCGTAGCTTTGGCCTGTTTGCACCTGGCCGCTATGCCTGGCACCTCTCACAGGTCTATCGCCTGGCTATACCCCTCCCGGCGCGGGGAGCACTCGGCGTGTGGGAGTGGCACCCTCCTGCAGGCTTCTGGTCGGAGATTCAGGTAGCACATGACCGGATTCGAGAGGCGGTGCAACAATGACTGGCAAAACCTCTATCGCATGGGCGACCGCCACCTGGAACCCCCTGGCCGGATGCACACGGGTAACCGCGGGCTGCGATGCCTGTTATGCCTTTGCGTTGCACGATATGCGCCACGAAGTGTACACAACATACGGCGGCGTCTACCCGAAAACCGGCAAACCCATGCCGAAGCAGTACGCGCACCCGTTCTCGGTCGTGCAATTACTTCCTGAACGGCTGGAGGACCCTTTGCACGTCAAAACGCCCCAGCGTTTTTTTGTCAATTCGATGGCCGATTTGTTCCATAGCCAGGTCCCAGATGACTACATCTTCCAGGTATTCGACGTGATGCGACGCGCCGAGTGGCACATCTTCCAGGTATTGACCAAACGTGTTGGGCGACTTCGTCGGCTCGGCCAGCATCTGGATTGGCCGCCAAATGTCTGGATGGGAGTGAGCATCGAAAACGATGCGCTGACACCCCGGGCTGATGCTTTACGCGAGGTGCCTGCCGCTGTACGGTTTCTCTCGCTGGAGCCGTTGCTGGGGCCGTTGCCGTCGCTGGACCTGACCGACATCTCCTGGGTGATCACCGGTGGCGAATCCGGCCCACGCGCACGGCCGTGCGATCCCGACTGGGTCCGTGCCATTCGCGACTCCTGTATCAGTCGAGGAGTCGCCTACTTCCACAAGCAATGGGGCGGCCGCACAGCGAAAGCTGGCGGAGACGAACTCGACGGCCAGCACTGGCACGAGTTCCCCGTTGTCGCCACGCAGGAGGTGTTAGCATCATGAACACTATGAGCATGTGTGAAGCGTTAGGATTTTCATACTCTGCACACCAGAGGAAGAAGACATCCAAGACATCCTGGCTTTCAAGAAAGGGCTGCTGGTATGAACGCACAGAAGTTTCCTGCTCTCGCCAAGCATGCAATCGCAGACGGTACGGACGCTGACCTTCTGCACAACACGATCGCCGTTACCCCAGAGATCACCGATCTGCTGGTACACAACGCCCCGGTCGCCTTTGGGGTGTCCGGCGGCAAAGATTCTAGCACGATGTCCCTGGCAACCTGTGCCTATCTGGATGAGATAGGACACCAAGGTCCGCGCCTGCTTATTCACAGCGATCTGGGCCGTGTAGAGTGGCGCGAATCGCTCCCAATGTGCCAACGTCTGGCCGACCGCCTGGGCCTGGAATTGGTTGTGGTGCGCAGACAGGCGGGTGATCTTCTCGCTCGCTGGCAGGTGCGCTGGCAGAATAACTGCACCCGCTACGCCAACCTAGAGACCGTGCGCCTGATCCTGCCCTGGTCCACGCCAAGCATGCTGTTTTGCCGGTCCGAACTCAAGGCGGCGATCATCTGCCGCGAACTCGTACAACGCTTCCCTGGTACGGTGATCATCTCTGCGACGGGCATCCGGCGCGAGGAAAGCGCGACCAGAGCGCACGCGCCCATCTCCGCTCCGCAGCCACGGCTCACCAATGCGACACACCGGACGAGCGGATACGACTGGCATCCGATTGCCGACTGGACGCTCTCTCAGGTCTTGAGCTACCACCAGCTCCGCCAGTTCCCATTGCACGAAGCGTACGGACGAGGGATGTCGCGAGTCAGTTGCGCCTACTGCGTGATGGGCAACCGCTCGGACCTCGCTACCTCGGCAGCCTGCCCTGACAACCAGGATCTCTACCGCGCACAGGTGGACATCGAGATCATCTCATCCTTTTCCTTTCAGAGCGGACACTGGCTCGGTGACATTGCGCCGACACTGCTCTCTCAGGAACAACAGAGCGGCCTGGCCGAAGCGAAACGCCGGGCCGCGCTGCGCGAACAAGCCGAAGCCCGCATCCCGCGCCACCTGCTCTACACCAAAGGCTGGCCGACCGTGATGCCCAGCCGAGAGGAAGCACGCCTCCTCAGCGACGTTCGCTGCATCGTCGCCGACGCTCTGGAGCTGGTGATTGATTACCGCGATCCTGAAACCATCCTGGCACGCTACGCCCAATTGATGCAAGCCAATACTCAGAAAAGGAGCAGAGGAGGACGCCAGATATGACTCATCAACAAGCAAGGAGAGAAATTCGCTCCACCTATAGGTCACGAGAGGTCCAGGATACCGTTGCGTGCGGTCTAGTCCATCTACTGATCGCCCAGGAAGATGTAGCCCTAACCGAAACCAAGAGCATATGGCTACAAGAAAGAGAGGAAACCGCACAGGGTCCGTAACCTACCCTAGGGGAGGACAAGAAGCGAGAGGTTACACCAAACACACAGACAAATGTTAATTTTCAATTAACAAACGTCGTTGACAAACCAATGAAAACCGTGCATTATCAAAGTAAGAAATCGTCAGGAGTACAGCGTATGACATCACATAGCAAAAAACAATCGTCGGAAGAACTAAGCTTAAGCTCCATCCAGGGGCAAAAAAAGGCAGCTTCCTATGTACCCTCTCATGCCTCTACCATCACGGACGATGCAGAACAGCAGGTACGCCTTGAGATTATCGAACGTATTCCAGAAAATGCTCACGCAGCTATTACACACTTAGCTACGACAAACTACCAGGTGGATCGCTCTATTCGTGAGGCGTCACTCGCCACACCCGACCAATGGCAGGAAGAGTCAGAAATGCTCGTATTCACATCTTCAGATAAGCTCAAGGTCTACCTAGGTACTCCCCGTGACCCGCTTGAAATGAACGAAGCTCTCAAACGTATTCGCGAACTGAGTGAAAGTACAGCTCTCACCGCTCGTATCGTACTTGGTCTCTGGAACATCAGACGATCAAACAGTCAATTAGCAAAAGACGGCAGCATCGCCATGCGCCTAGAAGAGGTTCTAGAGTGGCGTGGTATCAAAAAGCATAGTTACTTAGCCTACCCAGACACGCCAGGCTGCACCAAACGCTACACAGATGGATATGAAGCAAGATACAAAGATCAAGTTTTGAAAGACCTAGACCTGCTAGCTTCTTGCTGTGTACGTGGACGAGTTACAGCTACCTTCAAGGGTAAAAAGGTACAAGTAAGCATTAACGGCCCCTACCTCAACTACAGCATTGTCACATATAAAACGCTCTGGGCAGAGGAATCCATTGCTGGTGCCTTCGTTTCGCCTGGTGCGTGGGTGAATGCTTACGCCGAATATGATAACTACTTTCTTGCGGAAATAGACCGCAGAATCTTTCAATTTCACCCACAAAATCAGCAGTACGAATTGCGGCTCGCGCTCTATTTGACAGAGCGTTGGCGGCAGCTTGCTCGAGAGGGAAATTTTGATAAAGAGATTTCGATGGCTGACCTTCTCGCTTCAAGTATGATCCGTGTTGACAAGGCAAACCTTACCTATCGTTTTGCCCCGCGCATCCAAAAGGCTTTAGAGGCACTGTGGGAACAGGGAATTATTGGTGCCCCGGCGTACTGTACTGTTCCCGTAGATACTTCCCAACCCCGCTGGGGAAATGCTTGGCTAGCTTCCCAATGGATCATCATCCCACCTTCGGAAGTCCAGCAGTTCTATAAGACAACTTTACAATCCTTTACATCATCCGATAAGTCGCTCCCGCGCAACACCAAGCGGAAGAAGAAAACCAACACATCTACAACGTAGACCTTTTCGCAACGCTACTCCTAGAAGGGTTCATACAAGGTTTTAGTGAATGTGCCATCCAAGCTCAATACAATCAGGGATCACCCCAGATTTCCAGATTATACACAAGAATCTTGTATAAACCCCCTAGAAGTTCCTTTAATTGCCCGTAATTACTCACTATGAGCTTTTATATAGAAGTTCCTCTAGCATACCCCACGTTGGTCGGTGGACATTTTACGCTCAAATTGCCATCACTAGGATATAGGATATGGCAAATGTGTCTCAATCAGCTCTGTACTCCTATCTGAAGATATTGAGAAAAGACAGCGAGAAAAAACCTCTAAAACCTCTTATGCGAGTATTCTTATTACCCCACGTTGGTCGGTGGATAACCCCACGTTGGTCGGTGGATAACCCCACGTTGGTCGGTGGATAACCCCACGTTGGTCGGTGGACATTTTACGCTCAAATTGCCTTGCAGTAATAAGTAATAAGTAATAAGTAGCGGACGCACACGCTTGCGCAGTGCGCCGCCGTAGGCTATCATGACCCCATCGCTGATACGGATGTGTCAGGAGAAATTCCCCCAGCGTCTGGCCTGGGGGGTCAACCCCGTTGACTGTGAAAGATGATAAATCATGTCACTTGCAGATCAGCCCGTGACGGTCTCCGAGTCCGTTTATGTCGCTCAAGACCTTGAGTGGCGCGTTCTCCTTACGCTGGCAGGAGCTGCCAATCCCGCTGAAATGGCCTCCTCGGGCCAGTGGTCTGAAGCGCTTTTTGCCAGTGAGCATGCGCAAGCCACCCTTCAGGTGTTGGCCCAAAGTACCGCTCCAGTCGCTCTCCAGATCCCCTCGGCACTGGACGGAGTGGTCGCTTTCGCCGATTCTGCCGCGCTCCAGACCACCCGGCAGACGCTCGTGGCCTTCGCCCAGTTCCGTCGTCTGGAAACGATGCAGGCGAACCTGGCGCGTGAAGTGCGTCGCCTGGCTTCGACCAGGCGGGTGGAAGGGGTGCAAACACTCCTGGATGCCGCTCGGACGGCTCTGCGAACGGTGGAGCTGCTCAGTCCTCAGGCGGCCTCACCGACGCAGATCGCGACGCTGGGTGAGTTGGCAGCCGCCTACTGGGATCGGATCGCTGAGCAGCGCCATGCCGCACCTACTGGTTTTGGGAGCCTCGATGCGGCGCTGGGCGGGGGACTTCAGCCCAAGCGTCTCTTTGTGGTGTTGGGTGGGCCCGGGAGTGGCAAGACTACCCTCATCAACCAGATCGCCGAACGTGTGGCGACCGGTGGCCGACCGGTGGTGTATCTCACCACGGAAGATCCGATGAGTACGCTGCTGGCGAAGACCGTTGCCAGGCTTGGGCGCATTGACTACGGGGCAGTCCTGCAAGGTCGTGAGAGTGAGCGTACCCCCATTGACGAGGCACTGCGGGAACTGACCGGGCGCAGGAGTGCCGAGCGCCTCTTATATATCGAGGGCAATGGTGCAGACCTTGATGAGCTTACTGACGTGGCGCAGCGACACTTTGCTCGTTTTGCCGATGAGGCACAGGATGGCGGTCCCGGCGTCCTGGTCGTGGACTATCTGCAGCGGGTTGCTCGCGCACAACTCAAAGCGATGCGCAACGGGGTGCGTGATCTGCGCGAGGCGGTGACCATACTGACAGAAGATTTGCGCGATCTGGCGCGTGCGTTGAACTGTGTGGTGATCGCCGTCGCCAGCCAGAGCCGTGCATCCGGCTACGGCAATACGAACGCACTTTCCTCGGCTAAGGAGTCGGGCGATATTGAATACACCGCGGATGTCCTCATGTCCCTGGCGAAAGATGAGAATCGGCAAGCCCCGTTGCGTTGTGAGGCACGGTCCCTCTCCATTGTCAAGAACCGGCTGGGAGCACAAACGGGCGTCAATCTTGACTTTCGGCCAGACCGCCAGCAATTTACGGAGGTAGCAGCACCATGAACAGTGAGATTATTCTTCTGCATGAATACGAACTCGCCAGGTGGGCGCCAAAGAAAAGCGGCGGTAAGCTCAGAACCTATTGTCCCGTGCATGGAGGTGACCACCAGCGTTCGCTGGAAATTCGCCTGGAAGATGACGGTTCCTTCAAGAAGGGCTATGGGTTCTGTCACAACTGCAAGGCCACCGTCTTTGTGGTGGAGATGGACCCGCAGCGAGCGGAGCGTATTGAGCAGAGCCAGCGCGGAGATGGGAGAGTGGCACTCAGGAAGATCGACCTGTTCAAGCCTCGTCCGCGGGGAGCGAGTGAGCCTGACCAATGGCAGCAGCAGGAGCGATCTTTGCTGATGAATTTGTATCCTCGTATGCGTGCGGCCCTTGCTCAGTCAGAGCGTGCTCAGGTATACTTGCGAGGGCGTGCGATCCCGTTGGAGGTTGCCCAGGCTGTCGGAGTGGTCTACCTTCCTCTCTCGGCGCTAAAGAGTCCTGATATGCAGGCGCAGCGCCATCTGGTGGAGAAATGGGTGGACCACCTGATCTTTCCGCTTTGGACGGCCGATGGGCGACGAGGGTATGCCGGGAGGACCTTACGCTTATGGCAGCCTGGGATGGATGAAAATGAACACAAGGCGGTGCTTGAGGAGTACGACGAACGGGCAGGGAAGGACGAGCGGAAGAAGATCCGGCGTTGGCGCAAGACCAACCCGGCAGGATATTTCGGGGTGGGTGCAACGTCACTGTCGCCTTGCATTGCGGTCGTCGAGGGCGCGTTTGACCGGCTGGCGCTGCTGGCCTCGGGCCTGGAACCCCCCGATGTCATGGCCCTGGTTGGGACCGCTTTGCAGGCAGGGACCCTTCCTCTCCAGGTGCAATCCGTGGTGCTGGCACTCGATGGCGATGCGTCCGGGCAGAAGGCGGCGCAGAAGCTCCAGAGCGAGTTGCAGACAGCGGGTCTGGCTGTGACTCCGTGCATCGTCCCCCAGGATGGCCAGGGGAAGGATTGGAGTGAACGCTGGCGAACCGTTGCTGATGGCAGTGGAGCTGAACCGGTCATCGAGGCATGGGTCAATGGACTTGCGTATGTCGAAGAGGAACCGGACACACCGGCAAAGTCGGAAGCGTGTTCTTAAGAGTCGTTCTTCTTATAGCCATGAACTCTGAGCAGGGGAGCCTCTGGGTCAGGAACGGTCAGCCGAAACATCCCGCGCTATGGGGGAGGTATATCCTGAGTCGTGCGACCCACGAGGGGATGCCGCTCATCGTACACAAGAAGATCGCAGGACTCTTCGCGCCAGGCGATCCGCTCCGACTGTTGTGGGATATCGAGCAGCAATATATCATACCCCCCCTGTAGCTGTATGTAGCTCTGTTCTCATGCAGTAATCAGCGAGAAGAACATACCAAGTTATAAAATATGCGCGCATATTTTATAACTTGGTATGTTCTTCTCGCTGATTATCCCCAGTGTGCGGGATGCGAGATAGCTGAGATGATTTCAGGGCCGTCGCTGGGTGGTTTTTGGTTCTTTCTCAGGCTCAGGTGGTGCATGATCGCCGGGTCCCTTTTGCCATTCGGTACCGAAAACGGTACCTGTTCGCTGTTGGATCCGCGCTGCAGGCGTCGTCTCATGCTGTGTTGCGTCCGATGAAAAATGGCAAGCAAGGAAGAGAAACGGCTATTCAGCATTTATTACTCTGCCTCGATGATGACAGGATCGGCTTTCTTCTGTGCGTCTTTTTCAAGCTGAATGCCTTGTGCCACAAGACGTGCAACCTCAAGCCCATAACGCCGCATCACATCCTGTAAAAAGTCGCTTGTCTCAGGCATGACGCCACGTACAACCGCGTTTCGATCACGTGGATTTATGTGAATGAGTCGTGTTACTTCCAACGCTTGTGCCTGCTCGTAAGCCTCTCGTTGCTTCTGTCGGTGATAGGCGGTTTTGCATTTCCCAGGACAGAATGAGCGCTTTCTGCCACGGAGAGGTTGTGTGATGGGAGCCTGACAATAGAGACATGTTTCGCTTGCTTGCATGGTTGCTATCCTCTTCGCATTTCGTTACATATCGTCACATGCTATTGTAACGAATTGTAACGAAATGTACAAGGGTAAAGCTACTTACAATCAGCATGCGTTTTCCATGTTCTTTCGTACACTGCTTGCTTAAATCCTCAAACTACAATTATTTCCGAAGGCCCAGAAAAACATGGCCCTGGTTCGCTGCGAAATGGGGGGGGGCGAGAAGGAAGCAACTTGACGATTCATGGTAATATGAGAGGAGAGGTTCTCATCTTTCGCGTAGTGCTTCCAGTGTACAGTGTAGTCCGTAGAAAAACGGGCGTTTTTGTAACACGCCTATGTGCGCATGGAGGCCGGTAGCGAATGCCTGCGGTTTCTTCTTCTAATAAGGAAACGGTTCATCAACTCACCCCGCGCGATCGCATCTGTCTGACCTGGATTGCCATGCAGTACGCGATCCGCCTGGATCAACTGCAGCGCCTCCTCTTTCGCTACACGCCCGAACAGGACCGCTATAAGCTCAAAGTCGGCGCTGACCGGCTCTCTCTCGATCGCACGTATGAAATCATCGAGAAGTGGCGAGAGCAGGGGTACATCGAAAAAGGGGGCATCCTGCACCGCGACAAACTCTGGATATGGGTGTCGCGTGCTGGGCTGCGCGCCTGCCAGCTCCCGTTCTCCACCAGCGGCAAACCGGCACCGGGCCGGGTGCCGCATCTTTTTTACATCAACCAGATTCGGCTCTACATCGAAGACAAACGGCCCGATGATCGGTGGACATCCGAGCGCCAGATCAGGCGAGACGCGGGCGCGCCGACCAAAGGCGAGGACCTGCCCCATGTGCCCGACGCGATCCTGACCGCGACTACTGGCAAGATTACCGCGCTGGAGATCGAGCGCAGTTCCAAGACCGAGGATGAGTTGCTGGCTGACCTGCGCGAGCTGGCCGTCACCTATAAATCCATCTGGTACTTTACCACCACCGCCACGAAGCGCCAGCTTGAGGCCGTGCTGGTCGAGATGTCGGAGGAGATGCGCAAACCCTTCCGCCTCTACAGCCTGGTCGAGTATGGAGGTGCTGCGTATGGAATCTCGTAAGTATCGGTACCGGGGACGTTCCTCGTCCAGCCAGTCAGTCATTGGCAGCGATCCGTTCTGGCTGATCCTGACCGCGCTCCTGATCCTGTGCCTCGTGCTTGTTAGTCTGCCCGCCATTGTTGCCGCGTTCTTTGGCCAGCGCTTCACCTATCGGCATCTGGCCCGCTTTGGCTGGCGGTGGAGTGCCGCTATCTGGTTGGTGCTGGTAGCGTTGGCGATGTCGCTGCTGTACAGCTTCATGCAGCACGGCTTGCAGTTGTTGATGCAGCGCGAGGTGTTGGATTATGTACAGAGCGGCAAGCACTATCAGTTTGACGTGAGCCGCTGGCCCCTTGGGCGGCTGTGGTCGGAGACCTGGCCGGTGTGGCTGCGTACATTCCTGGCCGGTGTGCCGCTGTGGGGGCTGTGGTTTGAGCTCACAGCCACTATGAGGGGCCAGACGGGCCGGATGCTGGAGCAGCGCGAGCAGGATCGCCAGCGCCGCATGGCCCGCGCCGGGTTGCGTGCCCGGAAGCGCACGCTGCGTCCGGAGCGTCTGCCGGATGCGGTCGCCGATCACATGGTGATGGGCGTGCCGGTTGACGGCGACGAAGAACACGAGTAAGGAGGCAACGCGCATGGGAGATCTGCCCTGGACACGCAAACACAAACGCAAGAAGCACTTTGTGTTCCCAGAAAAGGCCCTGCGCACCAGCGCCGTGATGCTCGGATCCTCGGGTTCTGGCAAGAGCGAGACGATCCGCCGGGCGGAGTATGGCGCGCACAAGGTGTATCGCCGCCAGGTGATCCATATTGATGCCAAGGGCAACACCAAAAAGGACGACGAGGAGAGCGAGGATAGCGCGGCGCGTTTTGTTGCCACGATGCGTGCCGCCGGGGCGCAGACGATCAAGGTCTTCCCGGCGACCTATTACAACGGCTGGCTGGGCAGCCCTGCCGAATTGAAGAACCGGCTGCTCTCCGTGGTTGACTCCAGCGAGTCGGCCTATTACGGCGATGTGGCCACCAACGCGCTTGACCTGGCGCTCTCTGCGCAGCCCACGCCGCGCACCAGCCGACACTTGCTGGCGAATCTCCAATTTGAGCGGTTGAAGCAACTCCACGCGGGCGATCGGTTTCACTATCAGCGCGTGCTGGACCTGAATAAAAAGCTCCTCAAAGAGGTGGAGATGCGCTATCAGGTCTTTTTCGCGGCCATGAACGGGCAACTGGATGGCACGCTCGACTACACCGACGCCGATGCCGTGTACTTGCGCGTGCGCGGCTTTGTGCTGCGCGACGAGGCCCCGAGGCTTGGGCGCTTCCTGGTCGCCGATTTCATGCACTATATCGCCGAGCGCCGCCGGGCAGGCGTCCAGACGCTGCTGGTCATCGATGAGTTCAACGCGCTCAGCATGAGAGAAGCACCGAGCGTGCTATTTGAGCAAGTGCGTGATTTCGGCGGGTGTGTCATTATCTCATCGCAGGGCTATACCGGTCTGGGACCGCGCGAGTATGCAGATCGCATCCTGGACGCCTGTAGCACCTATGTCCTGCACGCCTGTAGCGATCCGTTCCAGGTGTCGAAGCGCGCCGGCAAGTGCTGGAAGCTGGAGACGACCTACACGGAGGATGAGGATGGCAATCCCCGCCCGCATCACCGGTTGCGCCATGACTGGCGCGTGCCAGAGACGGCTGTGATGCAACAGGACGAGGGACAGGCGTTCTGGATTTATAAGGGGCGTGCCCAGCAGGTGCAGACCGCGCAGGTCCCGATCACACTGGCGCAGGTGAACGAGGGGTGGAGTGAGATCCGCCGCCAGGAAGACCTGCAGCGCACCGTGCTGGCGCAACAAGTCCAGCAGCGCAAGAACCGGGCGCAGCCGACACCACTGTCGCTGCCGCCCACGTCCAAACCGTCGCCGAGGCTGTCGGCATCAAACGGGCCACCGCAACAGGGGCAGAAGCTGGGGCAAGGGCAGAAGCAGCAGCCGGGGCCAGTGTCAAAGACGCCAGCGCCAGCAGTTCCACCACCGCCACCGACACCACCCGCGCCGACTGTCGATGACGATGAGCCCGACGAACTCTAACAGGGTCTCGCGCCACACGTAGGAGCGACGCATCAAAAACGGGAAGGCTGACCACAACCAGGCTCGCGTTTCCCGTTCTTGACGCGCACAAAAGCCGACTGGAGTACACCCCTGTCTAAGTATCCAGGTACCTTTTGCCATTCGGTACCGAAAACGGTACCCTGTTCTGGCTGACGCAGCCTCTGATGCCGCATCGCTCGTCGTGATTGTTGCGTGCAAAATGCCAGGCAGAGAGAAAAAGGACGCATCAGGATGGGTGGAGGAGGTGAACAGAAAGACTGGTGGGAACGTGAAACGAGAACGGTACTGGAGAACGTTGCTTCAGCTCTGGAGTTTCCCTTTAGCATTTTCATCTGTCCTCTTTTTACCTGTATCTCGGCGTTAGGTCATATAAGGAAGAAGAACCAGCGCACACCTTCCTGTGGATGGGTAGCTGATGGAAGCCGTGAACGCGGACTACACACCGCTCATAGGTGTGAGAAAAGGAAAGAGGGATGCAGGAGCAGAGAGGATATCTTGATCGAGCGACTCAAAGCAATCATTCGGACAGGCCGCCATGCGACAGGAGAGCCGACCTGGCGTCCCCAGAGGAACTGGTCGCCAGTCACTGAAGAGGAACTCGTTCAGGCAGAAACACAACTCGGTTTTGTTCTGCCTTCCTTGCTGCGCAGAATCTATCGCGAAGTGGCAACGGAGGCTTTGGTCCAGGATATGGACTGGTGCCTTTGAACGAACTCCCGCCCAATGCGGGGCACGACACGACCTCGTGTATTTACCCAACTGTTGTCTTCATGTTATAATGATCCCCGTCCTCCACCTTCCCAGCGATCAAGTCGTGCAGAGTATGACAACACCACCTCTGCTGGTCGCTCCGGCCGTGCTAAACGAGGTGTGGTGGATGGTATCCTGGAGGAGCATTGATACAGATGAGTGAGAGGGCGTCTAGCAAGTGAGCAAAGCAAACCTGGCTTCAGTAGCGAACCCGCAGCAGCAAGAAGCGATCATGACCACGGAGGGACCGCTGCTCATCATTGCGGGTCCCGGCTCCGGAAAGACGTTTACCCTGGTGGAGCGTGTCGTTTACCTTCTGACCGAAAAGAGCGTACTCCCAGAGCGTGTCATGGTCGTGACCTTCACCGACAAAGCCGCGCAAGAACTCACCACGCGTATTTCCAACCGCCTCGACCAGATCGGCACGCGCTTCAATCTGAACGAGATGTACCTCGGCACCTTTCACTCCATCTGCTTGCGCTGGTTACAGGATCACCGGGAATGTACCCGGCTCAAACACAATTTTACGGTCTTCGACGAATTTGACCAGCACTACTTTGTCTACCAGCGTTTCTCCGTGTTTGAAGCCCTCGAAGGTATTACTCACCTGGCCGGGAATCCAGCCACGACCAGTACCTGGGAGCGCAGCGAATCACTGGTGAAATGGATCAATACCGTCTCAGAGGAAGCGCTCGATATCGAGGCTTTGCTCGCGGCCCCGGATGAAGCAATCCAGGCCCTGGGGCGCTGCACGCAACGCTACCACACGTTGCTCGAAGAGCAGAATGCGCTCGACTTCTCCACCATTCAGCGCGAAGCCCTGCACCTGCTGCGCAACTACCCGTCCGTGCGAGATGCGCTGAAAGATCGCATTGCGTATGTCATGGTCGACGAATACCAGGACACCAACACTATCCAGGAACGCATCCTCCTGGAACTGGTCGGAATAGATCGCCCGAATCTCTGCGTCGTCGGGGATGACGATCAGGGCATTTATCGCTTCCGCGGCGCGACGATCCGCAATATTTTACAATTCGGCTCGGCCTTCACAGGCCCCCATAAGCGTGTGGCCCTGGAGACCAACTATCGGTCGCACGAGGGGATCATCGAGTTTTGCACGCGCTGGATGGCCGGTCAGGAATGGGTGTATGAAGGACAGCAGTTTCGTTATCCCAAGCAGCTTGTCCCGCGTCCCACGGCATTTCCAGCCATGCCAGCCGTCGTGCGCGTCTCCGCCCCATCTGACACGGCCTGGCAGGAAGAGGTGCTCAGCTTCCTGCAGGCACTCAGAACCGAAGGGCAGCTGACGGATTGGAACCAGGCGGCCTTTCTCTTCCGCTCCGTGAAGAATCCCAAAGTCCGAGCGCTGGCCGCGTACCTGGAGCACCATGGTATCCCCGTGTACTCCCCGCGTGCCAACCAGTTCTTTGACCGTGAGGAAGTGCGTCTCATGATCGGCGCGTTCATTTTCCTCTTCCCCCAGTTTCCCGAGGCACGCAAATGGCAGGCAGGCGCCCACCTCGACATCTGGGATTACTACGACCAGGAATGCTTTGCGGCCTTTGCCCAGGCGCTCCGCCGACCTGAACAGGCTGAACTGCTGCGTTGGGGGCGGCAGAAAGCAAAGCAGCATCTCAATCTTACTGAGAATACAGACTACGCCTTTTCTGGCTTATTCTTCGAGATGTTGCGGTTCCCGCTCTTCAGCCACTACCTGGATGAGAATCTGCTCAAAGAGGGTTTGCAGCAGAGCCGAGCCATGCGCAACCTGGGGCTCTTCTCGCAGTTGCTCAACAAATTTGAGTACCTGCACCATATCACCGTCCTGCAGGACGACTATCTTGACCTCAACCTGCGGCAACTGTTCAACCGGTTTCTGCGCTTCCTCAAAGAGGGCGGCATCAACGAGTATGAGGACGAGGCAGAGTACGCCCCCAGCGGCTACGTCTCCTTCCTCACGATTCACCAGGCTAAGGGGCTGGAGTTTCCCGTCGTGCTCGTTGATTCCCTGAGTGCCGTCCCGCGCAAGCAGTACACCGAGCTCGATGAAATGCTCGAACAGGGCTACCTGGTACGCCCGCCCTTTGAGCCACTCGCACAGACGAAAAACTATGATTTTCGTCGGCTCTACTACACGGCTTTCTCCCGTGCGCAGAATCTGCTCGTGCTGACCGCATCCGAGAGAGAAGGCCAGGGGCGCACGCCATCGGCCTATTTTAAGGACTACTACCAGAAGCTGCCTTCCTGGCGCGCTCCCGCGCTCCGACTCACAGATCTGCCCTTAGAACGGGTCAAGCAGGCCAATCTGAAGCACGAGTACTCCTTCACCTCGCACATCACCGTCTACGAGAACTGCGCCGAGCAGTACCGCTTCTTCCGCGCACTGGACTTCGCACCGGTGCGTCGCAATGCCATTCTCTTCGGAACGCTCGTCCATCAGACGATCGAAGATATCCATCGAACGGTGCTGCGCGGCGAGCAACATCGGCTCTCAGAGGACCGGGTCCACAGCTGGTTTGACACCAACTACGCGCAGATCACCAAACGCGAACGGGTCTATCTCTCTCCGGTCGCCCGGAACCTGGCTGTAGAGCAAGTATTGCGCTACTACCGCCGTCAACATGGAGATTGGTCGCGCATCCACCAGGCTGAAGTGGATGTTTCACTTGTCAAAGATCACTACATCCTCACTGGCAAGGTCGATCTCATCACCGGCCAGAACGGAACGGTAGAACTGGTCGACTTCAAGTCGGAGCGCAAACCTGATGTCAACGATCTCAAGGACCGCGAGAAACTCAACCAGTATCGACGCCAGCTTGAAGTCTACGCCCATATCGTCGAGCAGCGAACGGGTCAGAAAATCAGCAAAACGCACCTCTACTATACAAGCGAAGAGGCGGGCAACCCGTATATTACCTTTCACCGAGATGGGCAATCGACCGAACAAACCATCACCCCCTTTGACACAGTCGTAGGCCGCATTGAAGCGCGCGACTTCGCTATTACGGCACGCCCGCCAAAACTGTGCAAAGAGTGTGACATGCGCCACTACTGCGACACCAAAAATTGGAAATTCAGGAGCAACAATTCATGAACACAGATCAACATCAGCAAGAACTCGGTCTGCGCGAGACCGGGGCAGTCAAGCGGGTCGAAGAATATAAGTTTGAGCCGATTCGAGGCTATCCCATGTTCCAATGGGCTGGCAAGCATCCTTTTACTTCAACGCAATACTACCCGGCCCAACTTAAGGAAACCTATGGGCCTGAAGTGAACGGCTGGCGCAACAAAATCTACTGGGGCGACAATCTCCAAGTCATGAGCCATTTGCTCAAAGCTTATCGTGGCCAAGTTAAGCTTGTGTATATCGACCCGCCGTTTGACTCCAAGGCGGATTATAAGAGAACTATTAATGTTAGGGGTAAGGAAGCTCAAAATGATCAAAGCGTGTTTGAAGAGAAACAATACTCTGATATTTGGACAAATGACGAATACTTACAATTTATGTATGAAAGAATAATCTTAATGAAAGAGTTATTGTCAGATACTGGAAGCATCTATTTACATTGCGATTTTCATAAAGAGCATCATTTAAGATGTATTCTGGATGAGGTATTTGGGTCGAATTGTTTCATTAACGACATAGTATGGAAACGCAGCACGAATACATCCAGCATAGGACAGATTTGGAAACGAGCTCATGATAATATATTGTTTTATAGCAAATCAGATAAATATGATTTTAACTTTCAATACAAAGCTCTTTCGGAAGCGTCTGTAGAGCTTTATCAGAACGAAGATGAAAAAGGTCAATATCAACTTGTTCCAGTACTGGTCAGTGGTAAGCGGAGTGGTTCGACTGGGCAACCTTGGAAGAACATTGACCCCAATAAGCGTGGCAAAGCTGGAATGCATTGGATAACCAGACCAGAAAAATTAGATCAATATCTAGCAGACGGTTTGATTGTTTTTCCAGATAAAGAGGGTGGTATTCCTAGACTTAAATACTACTTGATGGATAATAAAGGTGTTGTGTTTTCCGACCTTTGGGATGATATAAACCTCATTTCATCAGCAGGTATTGAGTCCCTAAATTATCCAACGCAAAAGCCCGAAGCCCTACTCGAACGTATCATCAAAACCTCATCTAACGAAGGAGATCTTGTTTTTGATTGCTTTATGGGTAGTGGAACTACCCAAGCCGTTGCGATGAGACTTGGTAGGCGCTTTATTGGAGCAGATATTAATCTTGGCGCGGTTCAGCTCACAACGAAGAGATTAATCAAAGATGCTGAAGAGATTACGAATGAATCACGCAAATTAATTTTAGAAGAAGAAAGACCTACCACTTTCTATATTAGCTTTGATGTTTATAACGTCAACAACTACGATATTTTCCGCAACCCGGTGCAGGCCAAAGAACTACTCATCCAGGCGTTGGAGGTCAATCCACTCCCGGCAGGCAGCCTATTCGACGGTGAGAAAGACGGGCGGATGGTCAAAATTATGCCCATCAACCGGATTGCAACGCGCCAGGATCTCAATGAGCTAATTACTGGCTTCGATTATCGAGCCTTCGAGAAGCGTCAGACAGAACACCCGAACCAAGCGGTAGAGAAAGTCACCCTCGTCTGCATGGGGCATGAGCCGGACCTTGCGGCCCACCTCCAACACCAGATGTCTCCCTTTAAGCTGGACACCGAAGTAGTGGACATTCTCCGCGACAAGCAAGATCTCCAATTCAAGCGCGATTCAGAGGCAAAGATTGCTATCCGAGACGGCTACCTGGTGATTGAGCAATTCTACCCTATGAACTTGCTGGCCAAACTGAGCCTCCAGCAAGACCATGTGGAAGACTGGCGCGAGCTGGTGGACTCGATCATAGTCGATTGGAACTACGATGGCGCAGTCTTACAACCTGCTGCCATCGATGTACCCGAAGGAAACGAGCTCGTCGCTGGCCGCTACCATGTGCCAGATGACGCAGGCACGATCCGCGTCAAGATCACCGACCTGCTCTCTGAGTCGCTGGAGATGGAGCTTACCTATGGCTAAGTCTGTCGCAATTCAGGAGACGTTTCCTTTTTACTCTCACCTGCGCGATTTCTATGTTCAGAATCGCGGGCGTATTCGCCAGCACTACCGCGAGCTCAGCAGGAAATACTTGGATTTCAATAGCCCTGAGAACGCCAATGCCTTTTTGCGCCAACCGCAATTCGAGGCGCTGGAAATGTACATCTTCCTCAAAGAGTTTCTCAACAACAAGCCAGTGCACCAGATATTCAAAGAGTGGGCTGAGCGAACCGAGCAGTTCTCAGAACGGGGCGTTGTCGCGAACTATGACGGATTCGGCCAGGTCGCCCAACTGGGCATGTTTGAGGAACCGACAAGAGAGGTCTACGATCTGGTGTATAACCACCTGAAGGCTTACACGCGCGACTATCCCAACTATATCTTCGCGCTCACCATGGGCACGGGCAAAACCATCCTCATGGCCACCTGCATCTTCTACGAGTTCATTCTCGCCAACAAATTCCCGAAAGATCCCACGTACTGCCACAACGCCCTGGTCTTTGGGCCCGACACCACAGTGCTCCAGGCGCTGCGCGAGATCCAGACCTTTGATAAGTCGCATGTCGTCCCGCCCGAGTACGTAAGCTGGCTCGACACGAATATCCGTTTCCACTTCCTGGATGAGGCAGGTATGACTCTCAACGTCTTGGACCGATCTCGCTTCAACCTGATTGTCTCCAATACCCAAAAAGTTATCCTGAAACGCCAGCGCAAGGCCAAATCGCCCATCGACCTCTTCATGTCGAGTCGCCAGGTCTCCATTCCAGTTGGCTCAGTTTATGAGCAATACGGCGACCTCTACGAGAGTGACGAGCTGGATAGCGAAGAGGCGCTCACCTCCAATCAGCGCTTCCAGAAGCTCCAGCGGCTTAGCCAGCTTGGTATCTATGTAGACGAGGCCCATCATGCCTTTGGCAAACAACTAGCTGAAGATATGGGCGCAGACAACAGTAGGACGAGCCTGCGCCTAACCATCGACGAACTGTCCACCAGCCTGAAGCGTGCTGGCTCCCATGTCGTCGCCTGCTTCAACTACACGGGCACACCCTATGTCCAGAACCGCATCCTCCCCGAAGTCGTCTACGCATTCAGCCTGTCCGACGCCATTCAAAAACAGTACCTCAAGCTGGTACGCGTTCATGGCTACGAGAATACCCGCACCTCAGAATTCGTCGAACTCGCCATTCAACATTTCTGTGAACACAATACACCAGAAGACCGGCACGAGGGAATGATCCCCAAAATGGCCTTTTTCGCCGCTACTATAGACGAGCTTCAGAACGAGCTGCGCCCGGCAGTTGAGCATGCACTGCAGGAGCGTGGCATCTCCACGAATACCATTCTTGTCAACGTCGGTGATCCTAAACTCACCTCGAACGAGGACATTCGCGAGTTTAATCGCCTGGATACTCCAGATTCACAGAAACAGTTCATCCTGCTGGTCAACAAAGGGCGTGAAGGTTGGAACTGTCGCTCACTGTTCGCAGTCGCGCTCTACCGAAAACCAAGATCAAAGATCTTTGTATTGCAGGCGTCCATGCGCTGTCTCCGTGCCATCGGCGAGGTCCAACGCACTGGGCAGATCTACTTGAGCAAAGAGAACATGTCGATCCTCGATGATGAGTTGCAGCAGAACTTCCGTGTCTCAGTACAGGATCTGGAAGCAAGCAGCACCAGTTCTCAGGTCCTCCGAATCCATGTAAAGCTGCCAGTAGAGAAAGTGAGGCTGATCAGGGTGCGCAGCCTCTTCCGGCTGAAAGAGAGGCACCTCCCCAACCATATACATCTGGAAGTGAACACAGCTCCGACCGAGCGCTACCGCATGAAACATGAGGAGCGGGAAGGGCTTTCTGCGAACAGCCGCACGCTGAAGACAGAGGATATTTCTGAGGCACGCAAGCGGCGAACATTTAGCCCGCTCACCATCGTGGCCGAAGTCGCACGCTACCTGAACCGGTCCTGCCTGGAAATAGAACAGATCCTGGCCAGCACCGTGGACGGCACCAATGCAATTGTCGCACGTGTCAACGAGTTTAACGAGATCCTCTACGACTGGGTCATTCCGCGCCTCTTCCAGGAGCTTTACGAAATGAAAGAACATAAGGACGAAGAAGAACAGATCATCGAACTGGTGAAAGTGCCCGAGCGTGGCTACTACGAGGTCAGCGCGAAGCCCGACCTGGTCAGCCGAGCACAGGCCTATCAAGCGCACGCGGAGAAAAGTTTTCATCTGGACACGTACTGTTTTGACTCACATCCAGAACTCCGGCTCTTTGCGGATCTACTGAGTGACAACCTGGTGAAAAAGGTCTACTTCACGGGTATGCTCACGCACGGCCAATCAGACTTTTTCATCCAATACATCGATCCGGAGTCCCACACCATTCGCAGCTACTACCCGGATTTTTTGCTGCAAACACATGACGGCCGGTACTTTATCGTCGAGGTCAAAGCCGATTACCAGATCGAGGCGCCGATTGTCGTGGCGAAACGCGCCTTTGCAGAGAAGACCGCCGCGGCAAGTAATATGACGTACTTCCTTCTCAAGGCCAGCGATGCTCAGCGAGGGCGTTACGAGATGATCTGGAGCCAGAAGTCAAGAGAAGCGTATCTGGCAGGAGTGATTCAACAGCGTATGGGCGTATCTGGAGAATAAATAAGATGTGCTTTACCATCGTTTTCTCTCAAGGATTGGAGTCATTTAGAACAAACGCACTAAATCCCAACATTTACAACTCAGAGGCGCAAAAAAGCGGAACCAGCAGCGTTTTCTCCGTCCCATGTAGCACTGATAAGGAGAGATGTTGGCGGTGCGTGACTGGTTGCTTTTCTGCTTGCTGGCCGATCATGGTCTGCACTGTAGCGAGATTGCGGGCCTGTCGAGTATCAACATTGATATCTCGACAGGCTTGCTCAAGTTCTACCGGCGCAGGGTTCACAAATGGCAGATCCACCGGCTCACCCCGGACACGCTGGCAGCCGCACAGGTCTACGACCGTCGGCACACTAAAAATCCCACTTATCCCTGAGCAAATTGTATATATTATTCATACCCCGCTTCTTTAGCTCTTGAAGAAATACAGCCCTTGGTGGCTGATTGCTCCGATAAGTACCGCCAGGTCCTGCATATAAGCCTCCGTCACGCCCGGCATAGAGGCCTCCACCAGGGCCTGTATAGAGACCTCCACCTGGCCCAACATATAAGCCTCCACCTGGGCCTGTGTACATACCCCCGCCAGGGCCTGTGAACAATCCGCCACCCGGCCCGGTGAACAATCCACCCCCTGGGCCTGTGTACATGCCTCCCCCAAGACCTGTGTATGCACCACCACGCAGTCCGGTATACAAACCCCCACCGAGTCCAGTGTATAGCCCGCCCCCAAGTCCCGTATAGCTATTGCGTGGCCATCTTGTATTCTCTCTTGCCATAGATGTTTTCCTTCCACTTAATTATCAAGTTTTCTCCCACTTAATGCCTCATGACCAGATTTGATACTGGTGGCGAAGTCGGCTTTCGTAAGGATGTTTGTCAGCAGGCGCATAAAATCGCCACTTTTGACCGATAAAATCGCCAGCTAATTGAGCTTAATTAGAATATTTGTTCTTTGATTTGCTGACGCATATCTTCGCCCGAATCACAAATTGACTCATAACCCCGCCTTTTTAAGTGAGTACAGAAAAACGTCGATATCCCGCTTAAAATCATGGCGGATCGCCTAAAATGGGCCATGATATGAGTCAAACTGGCGGAGATATGGTTCTGTCGTCCCTTTCTGCGACAAATCATTGCCGGGAAGACTGTGGCGACCTTTTCCAGTTCTCGGCTTTCAAACCAGAGGCATCCGAGGATGACAAACAGGCACAAAGGCCATGAAACAAGGCCAGTCCTTGAGTTGCGTGGCTGGCGCATATCTTCGCCAGTTTTGACTCATGACACATAAAGGCCCGTTTCGGCAGGAAAATGAGTCAAACGACAATGTTCTCCTTTTTCAAGCACGAAAGAGAATCACTACGCCCCACTGGAAGAGGGAAATAGCCTGTTTTCGTGGTCTCTTTCCCCACTTTTTGACTTCGCCACCAGTATCAGATTTGGGGCAAAGTGCTTGCTTGCTCCGCAGAAAGAGAACAACTCTGGGAGAAAAACCGTGCTCGACATTGCAGACAACCAGGCAGTAAGCCCCTAAATTGAGCATCAACCACTTAATGTCGTGATTTACACTCAACCCGACAGGTGAAGCTATTCTTTCTACCTGTCGGGTACATCTGTCACTTCTATCCCGATCGTCAACTTGACCTGGCGTAGCTTTCTGGGAACGGCCACAAGCTTGCGCAACTGCTGATCAAAGTAGTCTTTGAGCAGTGGAGGACGCGGCGCCACCAGATAGCGGTCAGGATGTTGTTGGACGTCGGGACTACCGGTGAGGCTTAGCTCCTCACGCCGTGAGACGTGCAGGATGACACAGGGAACGTGCTTGATACCCATATCGCGGAGGGCATAGGCGCGGTGACTCCCATTCCCAAGGATAAGGCGATTCTCGACGTACAGTGCCTGGAGATAGTTCGGACTGAAACCCGCAATCAACCCTAGCACGCCTGCGACCGGCCCCGACGGAGGGTAACCAGTAATCTGCTCGGCACTCAGCAGCTTTGGCTCGTGGAATCGCAGGTCGTTGGACGGCGACTGGAACACATAGGAATTACCGGCTACCCAGGCTCCATTCACCGTTGGCGGTTCGTGATCAACAGGCAAGCAGAGACGGAAGAGGTTTTCCTCGCTCGGCGTCGCGCCCAATCTCTCCTGGATGCGCCGCACATGATTCAAATTAATATTCTTCTGGTAGACCACGAGACGATCCAGTTCAATCATTCCAATGGTCGCTGGCAAGAGGTCGTAGGCGTGTTGGAACATGGGATCGGCAAACACTTGGGCCTGAAGGGAGTGGAGGTGAGGCGGAACATCGTCGATCTGCGGATGATCGGGCCAGCCAGCCTCTTGTTGTTCAAGCATCTTGAGATGATCGTTCGCCAAACGCCATTCGTCCATCAGCGCACGGCGGTCCAGGTTCTGACCGTTGGCTGACACCATAAGAAAACCGAGATATTCCTCAATGGGAGGGCGGCCAATCAGGAACACATGTTCATCTGATTGGGGCTGTGGAATCTGTACTGACATACTATGTGTATTCTCACTTGTTTTCACTCTAGTACCGGGCACCGTCTTTCCCATCATTGGGTTCTGGTCACAACCAGGAACGCTATGCTTGAGAGGTATTATACCGACAACCTGTCGTCATGTCAAGAGGTCAGCTCAAGATATTGATTTTCACAGGAATTTCACACAACATCTTGTGTTTCGCAGGGAGTTTTGTTGCTCTTCCTTTCCTCTTCTTTTTGCGCAGGTGAAAAGCGGTAATGGGGGAGTATTCGCGAGGTCCTCGATGGACATTCTTCATCTGGTGGTAAATGACCTACATTTCGGGTCATTTATCACTCTGTGGAACCACAGCAAAAACAAGAGAGGTACGCAGAACAAGAGTTATGCGTACCAAACTTGACAGAATTGCCTTTGGAGGGTACAATAACTTCTAAATGACTGTTTGTTATGCGTCCTTGTTTTCACACGGAAAAACGGAGGGAGGAAATCATGCTCGATCTGGGTAGCATTAGCAAGATGGTGATCGTCACGCGCAAAGAGCGGCGGCAGGGCTACACGTCGTCCCCGCTCGGCGCGATCTACTACACCGCCGACGACCAGGAGCGTTCCGTCTTCCCCGGAGAGGAACCGCTCTATCGCCACCTCAAGGACTATTACCCGACCTGGAAACAGCAGGAGGCCGAACGGGAACGGGTCCGGCGTGAGCAGGCGAAACTGGAACGGCTGGTGGTCCACATGGAGCAGCAGCGAGAGGCGGCCACCAGTGGGGCGCGTACCGTCCCAACACAGCTTGCACAAGCAAGTGCACAGGAACGCCCGCGCACCACGCTGGCCGCAGCCCTGGAGGACTTTGCGACCCATGGCCTGGCCAACCGCGCCCGGGCCAGTGCGAACACGCGCACCTCCTACCTGCTGGATCTGCGGCAGTGGGCAGCGTGGGTGAGTACGCAGATTACCTATGTCGATGAGATCACTACCGAGAGCTTCACGCGCTATCAGGTAGAGATGGAGACCCGGGGCCTCAAGCTCTCCACGCGCCACCGCAAGGCCGCCTCGTTGCGCGTGTTTGCCCATTTCCTGATCCGGCATGCTGGCCTTGACCCACAGGTGCTGGACGCGATCGTGCTGCACGAGATCCCGGAAAAGGACCCGCAGCCGCTCAAAGAGGCGCAGTATAAGGCCCTCTTGTTTGAAGCCGGACAGGTGAAGTCACAGGGCAAGCCGGAGGTCAGGGCGCGAGCGCGCAGCATGGCCCTGCGCAACGTCGCGATCCTGCAGGTGTTCCTCCAGACGGGTATCCGGCTCTCGGAACTGACCGCGCTCACCCTCGATAACCTCGACTTACCGCCGGAGCGTAAGAGCGGCAAGGCCGAGGGCGGGTCGCTGCGCGTGACCAGGAAGGGCGGCGACGAGAAGCTCCTGGCACTCAACAGCAAAGCGGTGGAGGCGATCCGCGCCTACCAGAAAGTCAGGCCACAGAGTGAGGTCCGCAGCGTCTTCCTCGCCAGGACGGGCGAGCCGCTCACCAATCGGGCGGTGCAGAAGATGTTTAAGGCTATCGCCCGCCGTGCGGGTGTCCCGTGGAGTCATGTTCACACCCTGCGTGCGACCCATGTCACCTACCATCTGGCGCACGGCACCAATATCGTTGAGGTGCAGAAAAATACCGGGCATCGGAACCTCAAGACGCTGCAGAAATATGCCGGCGTGGTTGATGAGTATTATCGCGAAGCGATGGAAAAGAATGCCCTGTAGAAGGAGAAGCGTATGGAAGACTTGAGCGTGTGTGATGACGAGGCACTTTTCCGTCAACTCCGGGAACGCTTTAAGCAAGCACTGATCATGGAGGAGCAAGAAGGCGTGCAAATAACAGAGCAATACGAACGCTATCTTGCTAACTTCAAAACACAAATAGCGATCATGCGGGAATTGCAACGGCGTGGATACAACCGCGATTTTCATATCTCAGAAACACTCATGCAGACTGTCCTTGATGAGCTAAAGAAGCCTCATGCACAGACATAGATGAAGGGAACATATCCATGACGGAAGCAGAAGAGATTGCGCTTTTACTCAAAACTGCGATCCCAATTGACGATGTGGATCACATCGTCAATTGGGATCGCAGTTTTGCTATTATCTGGATCGATATTTCCGAGCGGCCTGATCTCCAAGTGTTGGCCGAAAAGGATACGCTCGCCGATGGGTTCTCTCTCTGTACCTATTTCTATGAGAATCCGGGAAAACGAAATATGCGACTGGGATTTGCGGATCGAGATGCGCCAGCCGGTTCACTTTGTGCTGTCTCTTGTGTTCAAAGTCAGCGACTCGATTGATCAGCTCACCGCTATGAGCCAGAATGGAAACTTCTGGATTGTTCCTGGTCCTCCACCCGATCATCTGGTCGGCCTCATCGAAATGAATCCTGCGGCGTTTATAGAGCGCGTGGTTGCGTACAGCGGCCAGGGTTTGTTTCTCACCTTGCAAGACCACCTGGTCGCAGAATTACGAGTGAGGCGAGCCTCAGTGGAGGCGTCTCAGATAGATAGCTGTGTTCCAAATATCAGAGGAGTGTCGGTCATGGAGATCGTCAAAGAGGAACCAAAGCAGCGACAGAAGTGTTACGGCTGTGATCGGCGGCGGGTGTGCCAGCGGGTACGCTTTCAGGCGGCACACCGCCCGAGGTTTTCCTGGTTGTGTAAGCGGTGCATCGAGTCCGGCCTATGGGATACTGCATAGCTTGCACAATAGGAAGCAGCAACATGAAAAGGGCACTTCGTAGTGGTGTGGGGAACAAACACAACAACAGCAAGTGTCAGGCGATTATCTGGGTGTTTGGTTTGACTATAGCTCTACAGCGAAAACACCTTTGTCTTCGCGAAGACAAAAAATTTGACAGCGAAAGCGGAGCGGTGAATAATAGCAAGAGGATACTCTTTCTTCACACCAGAAAGGAGAACACACTCAGCATGAAAGTAATTCAGGTGAAGTCGAAAAAGGGGGGCGTGGGCAAATCGTTGTATGCACGCGAGATCGCACTGATCTTGGCGGCTCTCGGTTGCTCTATTCTCCTGATCGACGGCTCCGAACAAGCCAATGACGATATTTTAGAAAACCAGGGACGAGCATACCCATATACGCTCAAAGAGTGCCTGATCAATGGCGTTTCCCTCAGCGAGGCCGCGTGCCAGGTCAGAAAACGCCTCTGGCTCGTTGTGGGAACTCGCGACCACGAAGATATCAATGAGTATATTCGTAAGCAGCGTTATCCCAACATCTTCAAGGACATGGTTGAGGAACTCCGCGCTACTCTTGTTCCCGCACCTGCGCTTGGAGAACGCTTTGCCTGGTGGAACAGCGCACGCGTGCCTTTCAGTATTTTCCACCCAGAGCCAACGTCCGCCGAAGAGTTCGTCTCACCTCCGCCAGCTCTCGATTACGTGCTGATCGACAGTGATGCCAGCACTGAAGATGATTTGACCTTTGCCTTGTGGGAAGCCGTAGACGGGATACTGGTTCCTTACGAGCTGACTGAACTCGACTGGCAAAGTTACCACCAGTTCAAACAGGACCTTGAGAAGCGGTACCGTCGGCGACCCCAGCAACAACCCCCGCTTATCGGAATTCTCCCCAATAAAGTGCTGCACACCAAAGACAATCCGACCCCGATGGTCTACCTCAAAACCCTCTTCCGAGACGCTGAAGAGCGCGTGTATCGTCCAACCCACTGGAGTAAGGTGTTCGGTGAATGCCTGAACTTGCATATCGGCAGCCTGGAACATCCATCTGCCGCAACCGATCGCGCCATCCGGGAAACATGTGCCATCGCTCTTGAATTTATTGGGTATGAGGGAGAACTCGTCGGCTTAAAGATCTGCGAGAAGTGTAGCGAGCAGGTCAACCTGGCCATGCAGGAGCGAGAGGAGCATGCATCGTGAATACTCGCGAAGACCCGTTCAAAAAGCGCAAAGTACCGGTCGCCGATCCCGCGCAGACGCTCCAGCAACATGGAGTCCATGGCGATCGTCACGATAGATGGCAGACTCCACAGCTATCACGTCGGCTTATCACGGTACCTATCGAGAGAATCAGGCCGGGGAAATATCAAAAACGCGAAGCCGTCGATTCTGAGAAGTACCAGCAGCTCAAAGACCAGATCGCTGCTCTCGGCTTTCATTTCGTCGCCGTCCTCTTCGTCGATCCTGACGACGATGCCTTTTACAACCCGGCCATGGGCGGGCATCTCCGCATCCAGGCCGCGAGTGAACTCGGCATTACCGAGGTTCTCGCCATTATCCGAGATTATGATAAGGTCGCCCTGGCGAAGGGAACCTATATGGAGAACCAGGGACGCCAGCCGCTCACTTTGGTGGAAGAGGGACTTCTGTTTCAGGAGTGCCAGGATGACCTCGGGTGGACACAGGAGGAGATCGCAAAGCAATTGATCGTACCCGGCGGTAGAAGCCACGTCGCACTCTGCATGCTCACGGTCACAGCAGCCCCAGACCTGCGCGAGATGCTACGCAAAGATCCCAAGCGCGGCCAGCGAGCCTTCTACTATTTCCGCCAGCTCGATGAACTGGGGCAAGAAAAAGCTATGCAACTTCGCGCCCCGCATATAGAAAACTTCCTGGTGGGCAAAATCTCCACTGACGAAGTGCGCCTGCTGATGAAGCAGATACTGGAGAGAGAACGCGGCCAAACCAATGAACCGGTATCACTTGAACATGCGAGAAGAGAGCATAAGATCACCTCGACCTTGACTAGCTTCCAACGCTTCGAGAAAGAGATCGGCACAGCTACCCCTAACCCTAACGAGCGGGAGGCGCTGGAAACCCTCAAAACCAAGATCGAGGAGCTTTTGACCCGGAAATGATTGTCTTCGCGAAGACAAAAATGCGAGCAGAAGAACACCCGGGAGGAATGGCTCAGAGCAATTACGGGCCATTCTCTCTTTTGGGGAATGATCTCAGCACGAGAAAAAACTTGTATTATGAACTGATTGCCGCTTCCATGAACTGAATGAGGGGGATTCCTTCTCCCCCCTCAGCAAAGAGAGATAAGTGGTAGTAGCGTTGCGCTACGATGTTTCCAGATGTGTCAATACAGTATTCGCTCCCCCCGAAGCGAGTTCCATCCCCTACAATCACGGGGTAGGTCAGCTGCAGGCGTCTCAGGAGCGGGCGTTTTTTGCCTGGTCTCTCCTCCCAGAGCAGCATCAGGGGCATGACTTCAGAGATGACGGCATGGAAAGACTCGCCAGGGTGTCCTCTGCCTATGACTGTGTAGCAGGTGATAGTACTCTTTCCTGAAAACAAGGAGAGAATCTGGCGGCGGGTCAACTGGCGTAGCTTGTACTTCGGCGGGGCTGGTAATGCCTCTCGTAAATACAAGGGAACATCATCCAATGGCACCCTCTGAAATGTTCGCCAGAAGTCGCCTCCGACTTCACCAGCGTTAAAGGTAATGCTACTGATTCTGGTGTCAAGCCGCAGCCCGACATGTCCATCCCGCTTACTCATATGCCCGACCTGCCAGGGCATACCATCATTGTAGAGATAGTCAGGGCTGTCCTTCGTGTGCCCTGTCACGATCGCCCAATCACCAACGCCTACTAGATCACCATGGCCAAGAAGGATGGATGGCGTGTCGTCTAATGGATCTGCCATACTTCATATCTCCTTTTATTTCTCATCTTCTTTGTTACGTACCCACTGGTGGAACATTGCATCGGCTTCCGCTTCATAGCGCACCGGCTCGCGCTGCTGAAACAGCGTCTCTACGCGGCCTTCCAACAGTCCTGCATCGCAGCAGCCCGGCCCGCTGACAGAGACGGTCAAAGATTCCCTCGACCCGAAACCTGCGCCTGGTCGGCTCTGGTGTCCCTCGTAGAAATATCTGAAACGTTTCAGATATTTGGGGGTGTGATCGGTGCGTTAGCCGTACTTTTTCACCCCTTTGTCTAGCCGTGTGTGTTCGGCTTCAAGCTGTTGGCCGAGTTCGTCCACCCTGGTCTCAATGGTGCCAAAGGCGGCGTAGGCATCTTCCAGGATGCTATGGTAGGTGTCCACGCTCCCCGGCAAGACAAACGCAGGCCCCTCCAGTTGGCGGAGCTTTTCCAAGCTTGTGTAAAGGGTCCGCACTGATTCGAGCAGTTCATCGATAGCGTCCATGTTTCTTTCCTCCTAGATATCTTCGCTTGGCCAGATCGAGGGGTTGGCTCATTTCTGGTCAAACAAGCTCTCCAAATCGTCAAGTTCTTTTTGCATGGCAAGCAGGGCAGCGTAGGCCTCTTCGGGCGTCGGGAACGTTCGATAGGTGTCCCGTTCGTCCCACAATGCCCGCCAGCCCTTTACGTTCCCGCGCCCAAGCCAGACGTAGGTTTCGGCAAGGAAGACGGCAGTATTGTGCGGATACGGTCGTATGCGCCATCCCTGGTAGCCCCGGTGCCTCTGCAGTTTTGCCAGGATCTCAGTGTTCTCGGTGTTCATCGTGTTTCTCCTCCTCCTCATGCTCGCTGCTCTTGTTGCGGAGCCACTGGTGGAGGAGCGCATAGGCCTCCGCTTCGTAGCGCACAGGTTCACGCTGCTGAAACAAGGTCTGCACGCGGCCCGAAAGCCTGCCCACATCGCTGTGGAGCAACCCGGCGTGCTGGCAGAGTTGGTCAAAGGCTCCCTCATGCTGGTAGCCCTCGTGGGATTGCGCGACCAGGTGAAAGGCCTGGAGCAAGCGCTCATCGTCCACGTTGAGCGGGGCATAGATGCCGCCCTCACGCGCCAGCTTATCAGCAAGCGGTTTACAGGGACGGAGCAAGGCCACGCACCGGCGCGAGTTCTCCCGTAAAGCTGCCTGGTCCCCCTCGGACATCGCGTAAAACTCAAATGCTGCCATCGCCTTTACTCTCCCTCGTGATGTGTGCGCTGCTTGGCGGCACTGGTGCTGGGCTTTTTGAAGCTGACGGTTGCTGGGTGGGCCTTGCGTGCTCCCAGTTCGATCAGTTGTCCATCGAGCGGGGTGTCTCCCTGGCGTGCGTGCCGAGGGCTGACCGAGGTTTCGAGACTGATCAGGACTTCGTTGGCGGCGTCGTGGACCTGACGGATGACGCGCTGCATCTGACCGGTGTCGATGCGGGCGAGGCCCTTGCGTGCCTGGTCGCTCTCTGCCTGGCTGGGGATCACCGATTGCAGGCGCTCGATCTGCTGCGTGAGGGTCCGGTCATCCATGAAGTTGAGCCGGTCGAGTTGCGTGACCAGGTTGCGCAGCTGGTTGGAGACCGGCCCGCGTAGTACCCCCTCGTGTTCTTCCAGGCTTTCTAACACATTGTTGGTGACATCGCGGATCAGTTCGTTGATCTGGGTCACGATCCCGCTATAGAACTCACGCACCAGGCGCTCTTTCTCGGCTCGTGCGTTGGCCAGCACGTCGCGCTCCATTTCCTGTTGGAGCTGGAGACGTTCTTGCTCGGCCTGCAGGCGCAGATAGCGTCGTTCGCGTTCCTCTTGTTCTTGCGCGGAAAGCTGGCGCATCTCGACCTCGCGCTGTCGTTGGAGCGCGTCCAGCTCTGAGCGAACGCGTGCATCACGTAACGCTCGCTCCTGGTAGAGGGAATCAGCCTGCTGGATGTCCTGGGCCAGCAGGCTGGGCAGTGGGATGACGCCGATTTCCACATGATAGGCAAAGGCATCCTCAATTTCGATGCGGGTAGGGAGCGCGTGCCGGATCGTGACCTCGTAGGCGGCGAGAAAGGCGTCTTTGCCCTCTTGTGCGTGCAGGCGCTGGAGGACCTGCGCGACTACCGCACGCTCGACCGTCGATGGCTCTTTGATCGAGCTGCCGAGCAGCACCCTGCGCCAGGAGTCTTCGGAAAGCTGCCGGAAAGCTCCCAGGACTTCCTCAGCGATGGCGTCATAGTTCGCCAGGAGCTCCTCGCGCAGCTTCCAGAAGTTTGCCTCGTGCTCTGCGTTCTCAGCTTTCCAGGCTTTGTATTCCCGGATGGGGATAAATGCGCCCCAGTGGCTCTTGAGACTATGTCGTTTCAGGCAGTTGCGGGCGTTGTTTTCCACGTTCGCCAGGCGGTCCTGCCACTCTCTGGGGAGCAGAGAGCGTCGGCCAAACTGGAAGTAGTCGGTGAGCACGCACAGCACTTCCTCGCTCGTGGCGAGCTCCTGGTTGATTTTCAGTCCCAGATCTTCCAGCGAGAGCTTTTTGAAGAAGCGTGGGCGGCTGACGCTGAGCTGGACGACAACCCCATCTTTCATGCGGTCGAGGAGCGTGGAGAGGTCGCGATGTACGATGATCTGCCCGGGCGCTTCTCCGAGTCGCTCGGCCAGTTCGCGGACGAGGCCCTGGGCATCAGTGGCTGACGACTCGACCTCGCTCGTAGGAGCAGGTGTCTCCTCGATGGTTGTAGGAGACCCTGCGCGTCTCACGCTTGCCTGGAGTGTGAGAGCCTCAGCCTCAGTTTCCTGCTGTAACACCGAGGTCTGCTCGATCTCTTCGCTGTTCAGTTCCATGACTTTGTTCCTCTCTGCTACCAATCACGGCGACGGGGGCGGCGCGGCGAAAGCTCAGCTTCGTCTTGCTGCTCGTCCAGGAGTTCGGCGCGGGTGGCAGGATGGCGAAGCGCCCTCGCCAGTTCGCGATGTTCGGCTGGGACCAGGTCCAGGTCATTGCAGTGCAACAACGCCAGGCGGGTCATGAGCGCGATATTTTGGGTGGTCGGAATGATCTTCTCATACGCTTGCTGCAACGCTTCCAGGATCGAAAGCTGGTGGTGACGTGCGCGAAGTTGGACCGCTTTGCCCACAATGCCCTCCATCTCGGCTCCCGTATAGTCGATCATCGGCTCGGCCAGCCGGGCGTACTGCTCAGACGTTGGGACGTCCTTCTCGGAAGCTCCAGCGAAGCCAGCGCGTGTGAGAACGGCCAGGATAGCTGCACGCTCGTGAGCATCCGGGGCCAGGATCGGGATCTTCTTATCCAGCCGACCGGGGCGTAGCAGGGCAGCGTCGATCAAATCTGGGCGATTGGTCGCACAAATCCAAAGGACGTGGCCGCGCAGGCTGGTATCGGCCATCACCTCCATCAGGCGCTTGAAGACGCGATTGGAGACACCACTATCCCCGCTCTCGCCGCGCCCGACACTCTGGTCGATCTCATCGACAAACACGATGCACGGACGCCAGGCTACGATCGCTTCCAGCGCCCGCTCTAAACGCCTTTCCGTGTCCCCAACCCATTTGCTGAAGATCTTGGCGAGATCTAACTCGACGAAGGTCACGCCAGACTCCTTGGCCAGTGCTTTGGCCAGGCGCGTCTTGCCGGTGCCAGCCGGTCCCATGAGCAAGATGCCTTGTGGGACGACGCGCAACTCCCCAGCACGCATAGGAGTTACCACCGTGTCGAGCAGATCGCGCTTGACCTCTTCCAGACCACCCAGGCTCTCGAATCCGGTCTCCACCTCGGCGATGTGCAGCACGTCAGCGAATTCGCTGCGCATGATCTCATCTTTACGCCCTTTGATCAGTGCGCGGTCAACCGCTTGCCGCTGGAAGCTGGCCCGCAGCAGGATATCTTCCAGGTCGATAAAGCGTAGGCCTGTGGTCAGGCGTGCCATCTCCTGGGCGGTCAGTCCCTCGGCCAGGCGCATCTCTGGATCGCTGGCAAGCAACGAGTCGATAAACGCCTGGCGCTCTTCCAAGATCGGGAACGGGACTTCAATATGTTCCCAGCGTGCCGAGCTTCGGCGCAGCCGCTCGTTGAGATCATGCAAGTCGCTCGCGATCAGGACGATGATATGCTCACGATCGCCGATGGCCCGGTCGCGGCCCCAGCTATTGAGCGTCACCAGTGTCGTCCGGTCAATCTCGGAGGCTGCGGCCTCCGTCGCCGGGGCGACGGACTCAGCGTAGTCCAGGATGACGGCAACCCGGAACGGGTCAGGCTCTTCTCCGCCCAACTTGCGCGAGGGTCGCCAGTGCAGCACCCGAGAGAGGGCGTCCAGCGCGTCCTCCGGCTTGCGGATTTTCTCCAGGATGGCCGCCAGGTCGGCACTGCCTGTTGACGCTGCTGCCCGGTTCAGGCCACTGGCTAAGCCCGCGCCACGCACAGATGCGCCAGTCCCACCAGGAGAGCCGCCAGGGATGGGGATACCTGCGATCTCCACAAACGTCTGGCGCATTTTCGCTGTGGGAAGCGAGAACCCACTCGCGCGGTCCCAGCAGATCACGAGATCGCGGCTGGAAAAGCTTTCAATCAGGTAGTTCTTCAACGTTTGCCCGGCCAGGCCACCGACATAATCGGGGACGTTGCCATGGATGAGAAACGCATGAGCGATATTACTTTGATATTTAATGGCCAGTTCATTGGCCCAGGCCGGAGGCTGCTGCCCTGGCCGCGCTCGCTTGCGCTTGCTTTCTGTCGTCATGTTTCTTCTCCAGGTGTCAAGTTTGCTGATTGTCTCGCATAATGGCAAACTTGACAGGATAAAGCGGAAGCGGCCAGAGAGGCACGCTTCCGCTTCTTTAGGGACACACGTATTGCTGGGTGATCTCGACGGTGACGCCAAGGACAGCCAGGCGGGCCAGCAATTGGTCGCGGTCGAAGTCAAGTTCTTTATCGCCGTCGGCATTCCAGGCGCGATCTGGCCGCCCTGGCTCTTTGACGACGCAGTGGAAGCAGGTGCCGATCTTCAGCGTGCCCTGCTCCAGCACGAGATGCAGTTCAGCAGGTAGGTCGGCCGGGGCCGTCGAGGAGCGTGTTGTCATCGCTTAGCTCCTCTCCTGCCCGGCTTGTCGGTGCGCAACCTGGTCATTTTCTAGAGCCGCTTCCAGTTCCGGCTTCGGCGTAAACAGCGTCTCTTCCGACTGGATACCAAACTGGGCCAGCAGTTCGCGCAGGTGCTTCGCCGCATCCAGGCAAGATGGTCCACTGTAGCCGCTGAAGTCGGTGGTGGTGGTGCCGTCCGGGTTGACGGTGACACGAATCTCTTTAGGCATACGCGACCCCCCGGATGACGATCTGCGCGTCTTCCTGGTTGGCCTGAGCGGTATAGCCCATCTGCTGGAGCGCGGCCATAGTCGCCAGGCTGACATAGGTCTGGACAATCTCTTGCTGGAGTTGGGTGAACTCCTCTTGCACGGCCCACGGATCGCCGGTGAACGAGAGCGTCCCCCCGGCGTCGATCGCGATGCCGATCCCGCGAAACACGCGCCCGGTGAAGACGGCCAGGCCGGAAGCCATAGCCTGCCGTCGGCGTCCATAATCAAGAATGTGGTCTTCCACGTGTCCGCCCTCATGTGCGCCCGCGACAATCTCCGCCGTTTGGCGCAGCAGGGCCAGATCGGGATGCTGGATCGTGGTTCGAGCCTCAACGATATGACTCATGCATACTCCCCTTTTTTGAAAAATCAACGGTTCTCTGTCTCTTAGACTACCAGACTTCTTCCCAGGAGGCAAGCTTGTTGCCTGGCTACACTACAATGTACTATTTCTTACTATTATAGACTGTCATAGACCATCTGTCAAGGACTATTGACCATTTCTCCTCAAACCAGTATACTGAGAACAACAAGAACAGGAGGGAACGATGAGTCCACAGGAAGAATATGTGACGGCGACGGAAGCCACGCAGTTGCTGGACGTGAGCAAAGTCAAGATGGCCAAGTTATTACGCTCCGGTGATATCCCCTATATTCCAGACCCACGCAACGAGCGAGCAAAACTCATCAAACGCTCGGATATCGAGGCATGGCTGGCGAAAGCACCACGTCCAAAGGTTCCCCATCGCCGACGGGAGCAACCACAGGCAACCGATGCACCGATGCACAGCCATCTGCATGAGCAAATGGGTGATAGTGGCACCGGGGCGCTGGGAGTGGAACATGCCTGCACCGCAAGCCAGGAAGCTTCCCCCGATCGGCGCGAGAAAGCAGCGGACAGTTTATGACTATGTGAAAAGGGTATCACACATTGTGACCCCCTTTGTATTGGAGAGGAGAAAAATGGACGATCACGAACATGAGAGTGAAACAAATGATACTGACATCGATATACCAGAAGAATTGGTCATCGAACAACAGATCGTCCCGTTCCTGGGGGATGATCTCGCGGCAGCCCTGACACCGGGAGGCATTATTTACATCAGCCTCCCCGGCATGTGTAAGGCCCTCGGTCTTCTCACAAGAGGGCAGACCCGACGCATCAGAGATACGAAATCACTCGCAAAGGGATTACGGCGCATTCCCATCGTTACTGCAGGCGGCAATCAACGTCTCAATTGCTTACGGGTCGATAAAGTCGCTCTCTGGCTCGCCGGTGTCCAAACCAACGCGATGAAAAGCGACGAGTTCCGCAACAAAATCGAAACCTATCAGGAGGAACTTGCTCCAGTTGCCACGCAAGTCTTTACACGGGTCATGGGTCTTCGCACGAGAGATATTACCGCTTCAACTGACCCGCAGATCCTCGCACTGGCCGACCGGGTTGACACGCTCACCGAAATCACCACGCTCGTGCGCGAATACATGGAAACGCTTCTGGAGGCTCAAGGCCACACGTCTCTGCAGCTGGAGCAAGCCATTCATCTGCTGGAAGCACTGACCAATCGCCAGGAGGTGACTGAGACGCAGATAGCAAAAATCGATGAGCGCACCCAACGGCTCACTTCTGCTCATGGCAAGGATGTGCAAGAAATGGTCGATCGCATCGCCGCAACGATAGAGAGACAATCTCCCACTATCACGACCCAGTTGGCTCATTCAATGGTGTATGGACGTCTCAAAAAGCGTTTCCGCGTCAGAAGTTATATCGAGATTCCCGATGAGCGTTTCGACGAGGTTATGGGCTACCTGCGCGGAGAACTGCAGAAATTCTCAGGTGGAGACCTGCCAGGGCAAGCAAGTCTCTTTTAGATTCAGGAGCATTTGGCCTATAAGTGTTATATTGACCAAAAGATACTACGTGCCATATAACTGCGATTGAGTTTATGAATGAAGTGGCTCTAGAGGCTCTGGTACACCTCTCAAAGGTCTTCACTGCTTTGAAATGGGGAGTCGGAGTGAAGCGAGACATTCGCGTGAAAATTGACCATGTAGCAAGCGGGTAAAACATGTTTTAGATGTACAGAAGAAGAATTATAGCAAACTCAACCGCAGTTATATGGCACGTAGTATCTTTTGGTCAATATAACACTTATAGGCCCAATATGCCAGCATTGCCTATATCGAACGCTTGCTGAGTGTGGGTGTTCAGATCAGCATGTCAGCCAAAGGCAATGCCTACGACAATGCCAAAGCGGAAAGTTTCTTCAAAACTTTGAAACAAGAGGAGGTGTACCTGAAGCAGTACCAGACCTTTGAGGAGGCATCAGCCAATATTGGCCAATTTATCGACGATGTGTACAACACGAAGCGGTTGCATTCCAGTCTGGGTTATGTGCCTCCCGTCGAATTTGAAACCGCGTATTATCAAAGTGTCGGTTGTTGATTTTCGGGCGTGGTCTGGTAGTAAGGTTCATGCACACTTTCGGTGACGACAATGTAATCCTGCGTTCTGCTGAAATGAGCAATGACTGCTGAAGCAGGGTAATGCATATATATCAGCCATAAACTATCCGTGATCATCGAAAGTGTGTATGAACCGGTAGTAAGGGTTCACTCCAATCCCAGGTCTCCCTTCACTGGTTGCACAGGTGCCCAGCCAACAGGCGTACCACAACGCAACAATCCTCCTTGTTCCGTCATGTAGCTCCACCGATCCTGATCTGGATGCAGTGCGCGGAGTCAACGAGGGGAGATGGACGGTCGCACAACAGAGCGTATTCCCCGTGACGGTGAGGATGATGGTAGGAGGGCATGAGGTTCCTGGCCCTGCTGGTGGTTAGCAGTGCTTGCCAGGCGAGCGGTCTGGGGAAGCGTTCATTGTTAATCTCGCACACCATGAACAAAGAAATGAGTTGAGATGGCAAAATATTGCACTACCCTGAAGCGCCAGACCATCTGCCAGTTCATCCAGCGGTATAGCACAGAACACGGATGGGCACCGACGTTCACCGAGATTGGGGAGGGAGTCGGCATCGAGAGCCGAGGCCATGTGCATTATCACCTCACCCGACTGGAGCGGGAAGGGTATGTGGTTCGACAACATCATAGCGTTCGAGCAATTCGCCTGACCGAGCCGGGCAAAGCACTGGCAGATATGGGTGCGAATATAGAGCGTTGGGAGTGAGGCATCCCGCCTTGCCCGCCATTGTGTCAGAGACTTGCTGGATTTTCTTGATTTTTGTCGCTCGGTTATGGTATATTAGGGTTCGATGAATACTATGCGCTTTTTCCCAGCCTCGGCGAACAGGTGGCTGTCTCTCCTGATAGGCACGGACGGCAGCGCACGGCCCTTCTCACTGTATCCTGCAAGGAGTCGAGTTATGCAAGAACCCCTCACCAACTCTCGCCGCCCTGCGGCCATCAAAACCAAACTGGCCGATGGCACCATCATCTATATCCAGGCCCAGACCTTCGGAGGTGAGCAGCAGGTCTCGGCGCACCTGCCCTCCTTTGATGAGGTGACACGGGCGATTAGCGGCATCGCCAAGCCGTTGGTCAAGATGCTGGAGGAAATCAAGCCGCGCAAAGCCACCCTGGAATTTGGGGTGGAGATTGCGCTGGAGGCGGGCCAACTTACGGCCTTACTAGTGAAGGGCACGGGCGAAACCAGCCTGAAAATCACCCTGGAGTGGGGCGAGTAGCACCCTGTTGGCAGAATGGAGGCCGGGGCGATGGCGGAGACACTCTATGAACTGCTCAACCGCTGCACGGTGCGGATTATGGTGCCAGCCACCCAGGAGCAGGGGACTGGCTTCTTTGTGGCGCCTGGGCAGGTGATGACCTGTGCCCATGTCGTCAAAGGGATTCCCCTGGGCACGCTCGTCCAGCTCTACTGGCAGGGGGGGCCAAACCAGCCAGTGCAAGAACTCGCTGCCCAGGTGCAGTTGAGGGCGGAAGCCCAAGACCTGGCCGTACTGGCGCTCACTGATCCCCCAGCACACCCCTGTGTGTGGCTGGGAGAGAACGCTGCCCCGTTCCAGAAACTCTACACGTTTGGCTATCCCCTCCGCTTGACGCCCAGGGGCACCTCGACGACGGTCGAGTGTGAGGGGTGGACGGAAGGGGAGGCGGAGCGATTGCTAACCCTCAAAGCCGGGCAGGTCAGCCCAGGGATGAGCGGCGCGCCCCTGCTGCATCAAGAAGCAGGGGAGGTCTGTGGCGTGATCGCCTGGACCCGTGATGAGGGAAGTGACCTGGGTGGACGCGCCATCCTGACCAAGACGCTCTGGAAGGTATTTCCGACCCTGCGGGACGTTCAAGCGAGTTGGAGACAGCAGGACCAGCGATGGCGTGCTTGCCTGGAGGCCCATCGCCAGGCGCGGGCGTCCTCGTCTCCCAGCACCAGCGCCGCTGCCCAGGCCATCCGCCCCAAAGACGAACTCCCCTTTCAGCGCAACCCGACCTTTCAGGAGCGCCCCGGCGAGTTTGAAAAGCTGGAGGGGCTGCTCTTTGGGCAGCAACAGGCCGGGCGCGTGGGGCTGGTGGGGATGGGCGGCGTGGGCAAGTCCTCGCTGGCGGTGGAGCTTGCCATGCGCCACCAAGACCGCTTCACGGATGGCATTTTCTGGATGCTGGGTACTGGTACTCAAGAGGACTGGCAGCGCAAGCTTGCCGAACTTGCCGATAAGACCGACTACCGCCCACCAAACGATCAGCCCAGCGATTTAGAGAACACAGCGCGCCGCGCCCGGCACATCGCTCGCTACCTGGCAGAGCACCCCCAGGCGCTGCTGATTCTGGACAACGTGGAGCAGACGAATCTGGCGGCCACAGCCCTGACCAAGCTGACTGGCAATCCACAGCCTGCCTGCACGGTGTTGTATACCTCACGTCATCCAGAGCAGCCAACTGGCTTCATGCTCCATCCCGTAGACAAACTGTCCGAAGAGGCGGCGCTGCGTCTGCTGCTGAAGGATACCCGCCCAGCGGTGCTGGCGGAGGCGCAAGTGGGCAGCCAGAGTGCCGAAGCGAAAGCCTCGCGCAACTTGTGCCAGAAGGTGGGCGGGCTACCATTAGGGCTGATTCACCTGCGCCACCAGTTGGCGGACGACTCACTCAGTGTCGCAGCGTTGGAGCAGGCTATTGACGAAGTGGGTGCCTTGGAAGTGGCGGCCACCGACTATCCAGACGCGCCCTCCCTCTTTGCCACCTTTGCCTACAGTTGGAACAAGATTGAAAACGAACGCACGAAACGGCTGTTTTACCTGGCAGGCTTCTTTCCTGAAGCGGCCACCATTCCGCTCTGGCTGCTCGGACGCGCAGCAGATCTGGGCGAGCAATGGAACGCCTGGGGGCCGCTGCGCGATGCGCGGCTGGCGTTGCTGAAGCACAGCTTGATCGAGGCATTGCAGGATGGGCAGATCCGCCTGCACCCGCTGGTGCGCGAATTTGCACAACGTCTGGTAGGAAACCTTCCTGACAAGGGCAACAACATCAAGCAAGACGCGGGCGAACTGCTGGCGGCGGAACTGACCGACCTGCCCCGCCTGGAAGCGCGCGCCCGCGCAGTGGGCTACTGGGGCTGCCTGGAGCAGGTGCGCTCAGCGCGGGCCTATGCCGACCTGCTGGGGACAGAGTGGCGCGTGCCCCTGGCGCGCATGGAGCACTGGCTGGACCGCGAGAGCTACCTGCTGGCAACAGGTGAGTTATGGCCTGAACCATTTCCACAGTTGTTCTTCCAACAGCTTTTCAACCGGGCAGTGGAAGCAGGGCAGCCGCCGGCCCCGGACCACGCGCCTGCCAGGTGGGTGCGACAGGTGGCGAGAGTGGGGGCCGAGGATAGCGCGTTGCGATGGGTGCTGACTGGCCACCAGGACGCGGTGACAAGCGTGGCCTTCAGCCCAGATGGCATGAAGGTGCTTACGGGCTCCTCTGACAACACCGCTTGGATATGGGACGTACAGAGCGAGCGGGCGTTGGTGGCCCTGACGGGACACCAGGGCAGGGTGACGAGTGTGTCCTTCAGCCCAGATGGGACGAAGGTACTCACAGGTTCGACAGATGATACGGCGCGGTTGTGGGATGCAAAGAGCGGACAGACATTGCTCATTCTGGACGGCGACTTGGGCTATGTAAGAAGTGTAGCGTTCAGCCCGGATGGGAGGCGGCTGCTGACGGGCACATCTGGCGGTACAGGGCGGTTGTGGGATACAACCAGCGGGCAGATGTTGCTGGACCTGATCGTCCAGTGGGCCTGGGTGGAAAGCGTGGCTTTTAGCCCGGATGGGACAAAAGTACTCACGGGTTCCACTGATAACATCGCTCGAACATGGGACGTACAGAGCGGAGAGGTGTTGCTGACCCTGACCGGCCACTGGGCCCCTGTGAATAGCGTGGCCTTCAGCCCAGATGGGACAAAGGTGCTTACTGGCTCAGATGATGGGTCAGCACGGTTGTGGGATGCAACCAGCGGGCAGGCGCTAGGCGGCTTCGTGAAAGTCTTTCCGCATAAGATGCCGCATAGTATCACGAGTGTAGCCTTCAGCCCAGACGGGAAGCGGGTGCTCACCGGGTCGGATAACCAAACAGCGCTGTTGTGGGATGTGTCCGATATGCAGGAGCTGCTGACCTTGTCCGGCCACCGGAGCAAGGTGACAAGCGTGGTCTTCAGCCCAGATGGGAAGCGGGTGCTCACCGGGTCGGATGACCAGACAGCACGGTTGTGGGATGTGACGAGTGGACAGGAACTGCTGACCTTGTCAGTCCACCAAGGTGAGGTGACAAGTGCGGCCTTCAGCCCAGATGGGACAAAGGTGCTTACCGGGTCGGATGACCAGACAGCGCGGCTGTGGGACACAACCAGCGGGCAGGCACTGCTACTTCTGACTGGTCACCAGAAGTCTGTAAAGAGCGTGGCCTTCGGCCCGGATGGGACAAAGGTTCTCACCGGGTCGGATGACCAGACAGCACGGTTGTGGGATGTGACGAGTGGACAGGAACTGCTGACCATATCCAAGCATCAGGCAAAGGTGGCGCTTGTGGACTTCAGCCCAGATGGGACGAAGGTAGTGACCGCTGAGGCTGGAGGAGTATTTGGTACGAGTCACCCGATGGTACGGCTGTGGGATGCGCTGAGCGGGCAGGAGTTGTTCACCCTGACGAGCTACCGGAGTTGGGTGAAAAGCTTGGACTTCAGCCCACAGGGGCACCTGCTGGTGACCCTTCACAATGATGGTGTTTTCTTTAGCACGAACCAGACGGTGCGGCTGTGGGACGCACAAAGCGGGCGGGAATTACTAACCCTGACCAGCGGCCAAGAACATATGACAATTGTGGTCTTCAGCCCAGATGGAGAGTGCCTGCTTACCGGCTCCTTGGCCTACACGGCGCGGCTATTGGATGTGCAGAGTGGGCAGGAGCTAGCTACTCTGTGGGGCCACCAGCGCAGTGTGATAAGCGCGGCCTTTAGCCTGGACGGTCAACTGCTCGTGACAGCTGACGGAGCTGGTTGGGTGCGCTTCTGGGCGGGCCAGGGGGCTGAACGTGGGCGGCTGCTGGGAGTGTATCTGGCACCGTATCCCATTCTTGCCATGCACTGGCAGGACGGCGACCACTTGCTGCTAGCCGATGATGGAGGGCCGCGCCACGCGCCCCATTTCTATCGGCTGAAGGTGGAGGGAATGTAGGTGTTGTAGCGTTGCTAGGGATGGCACTGTTTCGCAACGCCGGACCACTGGGCCTATAAGTGTTATATTGACCAAAAGGGGGTCACCATATCATTTCGGGATTTTTATACGCTAAGGCCACTACCACGACGGTGTGACTCCTTATCATGCCTTTATTTGCCGTGAAAGCTGCAATACATATATTAGACTTCTTCCCCAATAGGGAAGGAGAAGGTAGAATGAAGCGATACAGGAGTTTTTTCAAGAAAGCAAAGAGGAAGGACCGGCTATGCGTCTGAGTTATGCACAGGTGGCCAAGCGGCCAGCGTTGCTGCATCGTCTGACGGGTCTGACGGTGGCAGAATTCGAGCATCTGTGTGAGGCGTTTGCCTTGCAGTATCAGCAGTTGGTGATCCAGCCTCGTGTCACGGCCAAGCAGCGTGTGCGTGCCGTGGGCGGCGGACAAAAAGGAGCGCTACCCGAGGTAGCCGACAAACTGTTCTTCATTTTGCTGTATACGCGCATCTACCCGCTGCTGATTGTGCAAGGCCTGTTGTTTGGCATCGCCGAGAGCAAGGCCTGTCGGTGGGTCGGGCTCCTCTTACCAGTGCTGGATGCCAGCTTGGGGTCAGTCCACGTGCGGCCCAAGCGAGCGCAGGGACGCTCGTTAGAAGAACTCATCGAAGCGTTCCCCGAGCTAGAGGAACTGGGAGTGCTCATCGATGGCACCGAGCGACCCATCCGTCGGCCCAAGGAGCCAAGCAAGCAGCAAGAAGACTACTCTGGCAAGAAGAAGCGCCATACCAAAAAGCACCTCACCATCACGCACCCACAGACCCAATACATCCTGGCCACCAGCGAAGAAGCTCCCGGCAGCAAACATGATAAGAAGCTGCTCGACGAGTCGCACCTGACCTGCCAGGCATCGCTCCCCATTGGTGCTGACAGTGGCTTTCAGGGGCTGCAACTGGGAAATGCCGTGGTCGTGACGCCCATCAAACGCCAGCGCAAAAAGAAAGGGGAACCCAGAGATGAGCTGACTCCGGCACAAAAAGCGTCCAACACCGCACTCGCCAAAGCCCGCATCAGCATTGAACACAGCAATGCTGGTCTCAAACGGAACCGCAGTGTCGCCGATATCCTCAGAAATACGCGAACGGGTATGAGCGACCAACTGATGCTCGTTGCTATTGGTTTACATAACCTGCGCGTCACCATGCGAGTCAGTTACCAACTCTCGGCAACCTAAGGCCACAAGATGACAACGGGCTCCTCTTGCGTATTTGAGGTGATGCTTATTGGGGAAGAAGTCTATTATTTTGACAGAGAGCTCCTTTTCTCTCATTCTTATCTACGAGCTAGATTAGCCTGGGAAGCTGGTTGAGAGCTTAGCGTATAAAAATCCCGAAATGATATGGTGACCCCAAAAGATACTACGTGCCATATAACTGCGGTTGAGTTTATGAATGAAGTGGCTCTAGAGGCTCTGGTACGCCTCTCAAAGGTCTTCACTGCTTTGAAATGGGGAGTCGGAGTGAAGCGAGACATTCGCGTGAAAATTGACCATGTAGCAAGCGGGTAAAACATGTTTTAGATGTACAGAAGAAGAATTATAGCAAACTCAACCGCAGTTATATGGCACGTAGTATCTTTTGGTCAATATAACACTTATAGGCCATTTGAGGACCTGACGTAAAAACAACGAGAAGCGTCCATCCGATGGCCGTCTATCAATCGGATCTACAAGCCATCTCATTCGCTTCTCGTTGTTTTTACGTCAGGTCCTCAAATGCTCCTGCCAACCAAGTTGATACTGGTCATAGAACAGAGATTCAACGCGCTATAATGACCGGGAAGGCTCCTGAAATCGAAAAGCCGTATCATAACACGACCTCCGGCTCATTTGAATTTTCCCGCGCTTCTACGTCTATTGCTATAAGTACCGATAACAAATAGTGAGGGGTTCAGGTGGTAGCAAACACGCGGGGGATACATCCAGCCATATTCCAACTCTCTGTTCCAACTGTGGGCAGACCCATTTCAACTCACGTATGCACAGCATCTGAGAAGTTGTACAGAGCGCATCAGAAAAAAGAGGTTACGCTCTGCATGTTGAGTTTTGCTTCTGCGAAACAGTTCTCTGTATTCTATTGACGCGATTATGCTATGTGTTTACCTGTTCGCGCCAGAAGGCGCGAACCTGGCTTTTGCCGCTGTGGATGCGTGGCTTCCCAGTAGAAGTAACTGGGCAGTTCTTGCATATCCCCTTGCTCTTTCTTGCGATCTCGTCGCCATTGATAGGCTTCGGTCGCTGTGCCAACAAAAAGGCCGGCAAGACTGCTACCTGCAAGCAGCATTTGCCCGGAGAAAAAGAATCCCGTCGTGAGTGTGCCTGCCGCAATGAGCGTCTTTGGGACAAAGCTTCGTTGTAAACCCTTCATACGTTGGTCAATTTTTGCTAATGGTTGACGGAGCAAGTCGTGATGAATGTCTTCAAGCCGTTCCTGCACCTCTTGAGGAGAAGAGCAGTGTTCAACTTCTTTCAAAGCTTTTCGTAAGGCGCTCCGAAAATCTTCGAACGCGACCTCATTACGACGTGCCTGGGCAATCGAGGCGAAGTTGGCTTCATCGAAGTAGGGAAGATGCATTTTCAAGAATGATGAGATACCGTCATGATGGGCGGGTGGTGTACTACCAGTACTTAACTGTGCGAAGTCTCGTGATGCTGGTAGACTTGTCAAAAAACGCGCCCGCGCCGCCCGTGCCAGGGCGATATCCTGTGTCAGGCGTTGCAACCGTTCACGAATTACCTGCTGTTTCGTTCCCTCGACCCATTGCCAGAACATGGCTTCCTCCGGCTCATTGCCATCGGTTTCCTGTAACGGGTAATGCATAAGAAGCCTCCCCGGTTCTTCATCTACAGTTTGCACATCTCCCAGCAATTGAATGTGGGGAGAGTGGTCACCTCGAAAACCTAGCGCGATCATTCGCCGAGGTGTGAGAGGGGTGTCTGGCATCAATACTGGCTTCCGGTCAACATAGCGTGCCGGCATCACTTTGAAATGCTCGTGGATATAAGACCGAAAGGCTGGAGGGAGTTCAAGTGGTTGCTCGAGTCCGGCTAGCTTTTCGCCTGAACCTTCACTGCCGTAAAAGTTATCAAGGTACATATCGCGGGGACTTCTCCGTGGTTGAATCAACGCCGTTGGCGTAAAGTGGACAATGCCAGCTTCGACGAGCGGGCGCAAGAGAAGTAACTGTTGTATTGCCTGCATCACCTCGCTATAGTAGCCAGCAACCCGTTCTTCCCTACTCGATCTTCGTACCAATTCAGTAAAGTCGAAGTCGAGGTCTTGCCAGTTGGGAACAAGCTTTAAAAGCGGATCGTGCAGGTAGATACGGTGCGCATAGATTGCTAATTGCTTGACTGCTTCAAGAGGAAAACCCTCATCCCAACTATCAGGATAAATATCAATGTTCCCCGCGTCAGCCTGAAAAGCAAGGACCCGCTCCTCTGCCTGCTTGCGATACATCATGAGAAATTGCGTCAGATCGGATTCTGGAAGGTGCGCCAGGCGTTGCGGGACCTGCTCCACTGTGTCAAATCCGTAAGCTGCCAGATGTTCGTACATGTCAATGGGCATATTTATACTAAAACGCAGACTGTAGAGAACCTTGCGTACAGCCTAACGTTCCTCCTTGTAAAAATGTTCTTATAGAGTTAAACGAAGAACCGTCGGAAAAGTAAAGCGAATGGAGACCATTCCATTCCGGGGCAAAGAGGTCACTTGGTCTGGAATGGAATGGTCTCCCAACGGACTCCCCTCCATTGAACGTCTATCCAACTGGCCCGTCAGTGCAATCTTGTAGGCCAACAGAACCTACTCGCGGCTTTTCCTTTTTTCTGTCTTTGGCTGCTGGAGCAAACGTTCCATCTGCCGCACCAACGCTTCGTGGGCTTTGCGCTCCTCATCGAGTTGCTGCTGGAACGCCTGTTGGAGGCTTCCCTGAGCGTCAAGGTCGCGACGAAGCAGACGCGCTTCCTGCTCGGCTACCATCGCTCGCTCCTGCCAGCTGGATTGCAGCCCGGCCACCTGCGTTTCAAGGGAGCCCACGTGCTCCGCGTACTGTTGAAGCTCGTGTTGTTGCAGGCGCATCGTCTCATCCCCCTGATCCAGGCGCACCCCCATCTGAGAGAACTGCTGATCCGTGTGGGCCTGCAGATGGGTCAGTGTACTTCCCGTGCGCTCTTGCAGACCCGCGAGTTCTTTACGCACCAGCTCCACCGTCTCCGCGCTCTCCTGGCGAAGTACCTGCTGTGTGCGTGCCAGCAAGTCAGTCCACTCCTGGCGTAAGGAGAGCGTACTCTGCTCAACCTGCTCTGCGAACGCCTGCCGCACTGCCTGCTCCGTCCGGGCAATCAGGTCGCTCAGTTCCTGGTGGGCCTGCCGCACCGTCTGCTCTTGCGCTTTGACGCGATCGTCAAGCAGCGCGTGCAGCCGCGCGACGTTCCCAATCTCCTGGCGGATGGCCTGATCAACGTCGCGCAAGTCCGACGCCCCGGTGTCCCGAACCTGTTGAATCAACTGCTGCTGCTCTTCATCGCGGCGGGCCAACGCCTGGTACTGCTGCTGGGAAACATCCCAGGCCTGGCGCGTCTCTTCGGCGAATGTCTCATGTTCCCCTGTCAGGCCGCGGAATTGCTCACTCAGGGTAACCATCTGGCGCGTCGTCTCGAGCTGCAGTGCGGTCATCTGCTCAGCAAGGTGCTGCTGCTGCTTCGGGATGCTGGGGAGATCCAGCGTCCCCAGGTCGGTCGCGATCCCGGCGTCCGGATCAAGAATCGGGGTCAATGTTGCCAGGTCACTCAAGCGGACCCGGCGCGTTTTCTTATTGATGCCCACCCGCACGGGGTGGACGGGCAAGACACCCTGCGCAATCCAGGTTCTGATGGTGTGTTCCTGACGGCGTGCGATGCGGCTGGCGTCCGTCACCGACACCCAGTGATCATCTGGGCCAACAAGCTCGGTCACATGCACTTCTTTCTTCGTCATCGCAGTAGGAAGCTCTTTGGGCTCTTCCGACATGGCTGCTCCTCGCTCAGTTACAAATCATGCGTAACAATTTGCAAACTTATTTTAATTTGGTAGGTATTTATACTACCAAATCAAGTATACCAGATGCGGCAAGTACATGCAAGGATCTACCCGAGGTTCGGGTACAAGTTACAAATTATGTATACATAATTTGTAACTTGTACTTGGACACTTGCTCTCCATTGATTTGGTAGTAACTGTTACTACCAAATCAATGGAAGTTAGAGATTATACACACATAACTTGTAACTTATCTCTCAGGTTTGAGAGGGGAGAGAACAGGGATACCAATTCTTTCTTATATTTGGTAGTAAAGGTTACTACCAAATATAAGAAAGTGGCAGCTTTTTAGGTGCTACAACCTTTTCAGCCGGGGTAAGTTAGAGAATATGCACACATATTCTCTAACTTACCCCGGCTGAAATCGCCATGCTCATCTTATAACAAAGGTGTTGCCGCACTGGCACCAGGTAAACTTTTGTTCCTCCACACACCCACGAAGCTACAGGGTATGCGGGCACTCCTCGCAGGGTGCAAATTTCGGGTGTGTGTGAAAGTGGTCATAAAACAATTCACGCTCGTAGTCGTCGAACGTTTCTGTGATGGTTCTGCCGCCGGATTTCCAGTTTCCCCGCTCTACAGAGAGGGTTTGCTCTTTGATGGCCCTGGCCACGGTGGACTCTGGAATGCCGTGCAGTCTCGCGAATGCCCGCCAGGGCGTGAGGTCGTAGGGGAGGAGCTTGCGGGTATCGCGCTTCTTCCGCTTGGCTATGGTCGCCTTGCGCTCCCTGGTGAGTTCCGTAACCCGGCGGTTCACTCGCTCAAGCTTGTCTTCTGCCTGGCCGAGCCGGTGCTGGAGATCATCCAGGTCAAACTGGACCTCGATATATTTATCATAAAGGTCATCGTAGCTCCGACGCTTCTCTTTCGGCGTCGCGTCGGAGCGGAGTGGGAGGGAGAGCTCCACTAGGTCCAGCGGGTTAATGGTGTAGTAGCCGCTCCGGATCAGTTTGGCTTGCAGCTCGCCGCTTTTAATCCAACGCTGTACCGTGCGTTGGGTCACCCCTACCTGCCAGGCCATCTGCGCAGTCGTCAACTCTTCGGTCAATTCTTCCATATCATTCTCAACGATGCAACGCACAACGTGTCGCGACACTCCTGGCCAGATGGGAGAAATGGTTCTCTCGTTGGGGAGTCCTTAGCGGCGACACGGTCGTTTTGTGTCGCTCCTCTGAATCGCCACACGTCTGGTGGATGACGGTGCCCAATATTGCCCGGATGAAATGATGGGGGGCAAGCTGGTTTTATCTCCCTTGGGTGTGTGATACTATCTTGGCCCAAAAACTGTTAGAATCGCGTCCTAGCCCTTTGATGTTTATGCTTGCTCGACATAGTATTGACAATGCTTGCTCGACCTCGTATAATGTGACATACTTACTTAAACATTTGTTGGATTGGCCGAGAAAGGAATCATATGAGCAAAAGTGAAAGAGATTTAAGTGCCCATGCGAAAGCTCTGTCAGCAAAAGGTGCCTCAAAAGGTGGAAAAGCACGATCAGAACATTTGACACCTGAAGAGCGTCAAACTATTGCCCGGCAAGCAGCCTTGGCGAGATGGGGTGAGCAGATACCGCGTGCTTCATATAATGGACAACTCAAAATTGCTGATCGCGAGGTTGATTGCGCTGTATTAGAAAATGGAACACGCTTGCTCACACAGCGGACATTTCTATCAGCTATTGGCCGCTCCCGGTCGTCAGGTGGAACAGGAACTCCCAGGTTATCACTCATAAAAGGATTACCCCCGTTTCTAGTTGCCGAGAACCTTCAGCCTTTTATCTCAGATGAACTCCGATCTCTTGCGAATCCAATCATTTTCAAAACCCCACGTGGAACGAAGGCTTATGGCTATGAAGCAACGCTTCTTCCCAAAGTATGTGAAGTCTATCTCAAGGCTAGGGATGCCAGTACCATAGCCGAAATGGAAAATCGACGTCTTTTGACAGATGATCAAAAACGTATCGCGGCTGTCTGTGACCTACTTGTTCGTGGTTTGGCTCAGGTGGGTATTATTGCTCTTGTTGATGAAGCTACAGGATACCAGGAACAGCGGGAGAAAGATGAACTTAATAGGATTCTCTCTGCCTATATCAATGAGGAACTGCGTCCTTGGGTTAAACGTGTCTTTCCTGAAGAGTTTTTTAAGCAAATCTACCGACTGCATGGATGGATCTATACCCCTGGAAGTATCAGTCGCCCTCAAGTTATTGGCAATATGATTAACAGGTGGATTTATGAGTACTTGCCCGATGGCGTTCTCGAAGCCCTGCGCGAGAAAAATCCTGTGACTGATGCGGGGCGCCGGAAACATAGACATCACCAGTTCTTAACTCAGGAGGAGGGAATTCGACACCTGGAAGGACAAATCGCTGTTGTCACATCCCTGCTTCGAGTATCTGACACAAAGGAAGAATTCGAGCGCCTCTTCTCTAAAAACTTTGGCAGACCATATCAAGATCTGCTTCCCTTAAAGGTTAATGCCGCTCCTAGACCAGAATGAAATGCCAGTGCTTGGCTCTGATGGTTTTTTTGCACCTACGTATTCTGATACCACCTTGGCCCAAAAAAACCGTCAGAAGCGCATTCTGATGCATCACTGTTTTTGTAGGGGCTTATAAAGAGAGACGGAGATGAGCGGGAAAATTCAAATTGGTTGGGGGGTCTATACTACGTCTTTTTGTTTTTAGGGGCCTTCTTGCCCATCCTGGCGTGTCGAATATCTGTTCTATTACTTTCTCATCTGCCGGGTTGACAGCCCCTTTTTGGGCTGCTAAGATGCATAACTAATGAAGCTTAGTTTTAGATGTCAGGATGGTGCAGTATGACACAAGAGCAGCAACAGACAGATGGAGAGAGCCAGCAGGAGCAAAAAGAGCAGATATTGGCTGGTAGTGTGCAATTTGGTGCAGTTGTCTCAGGGGAGATACATATTGGAGACATTGCTGGCAGTCACATTGTCATAGCTCATTTTACTGATGGTTCAGACGATGCGGCCGAGCAGTACCAGAAATATGTTCTTTCTCTTATACGCCGTTATGATCGGCAGGCCTCACGCCAAGCGGTAATTCATAATGGGCTTCAACTGGTTATATTCATTGGAGCTGCGGCTGCTACAATCCTTATTACTATTTCCAAGATTATTCCGGCGATTCTAACCGGGACCATCACGCTGGCGACAGCGATAGCCAACTATTTCAAATTTGGTGAGCATAGTCGTTATGCTGGGCAGGTGGCTGGGGACTTGGCGCTGGAATACAACAAGTTCTTGACCAAGCGGGGAATATATAAAGACAAAACTCCGCAGAAAGCTCTTCCCCTCTTTATGGACCATGTGGAGTCCTTGATCGTTGAGCAAAGGCAGCGTGCTGCCGCATTAGATCAGGTGAAGGCAACTCATAAGTAATCTATTGAGGAAATAACATGACAAACATCTTCTCTAACTCTCGTAGTATTGGCCGCGCAAGTGCGGAATTGTAGAAGGAGTAGTCCATATGCCATCGACTCAGTGGTCGCTGAAAACATTTGATGCTCACCAGAGTTTCCAGGGTCCGGCAATCAAGGTCGAGATCGATCCGACGGTAATTTTCGGAGGTCGGGGTACCTTTGGCCCAGTGCTCTTCTTGCCCTACACGCTCCCCAAGCCGGATGAGGCATCCGCATCGATGCGCCTGCTTTGGCTCGGGGGCTGGCTTGGCTATGGCAATGTATCTGATACTGATGTCAGACTGGTCATCCCCTCCCAGATCATCTGGCCTGACAATCGGTCCAGACTCGAGGTGCCTCTTACCTATGCGCAGATCGAGGCCATTGAGGAGGAACGTAAAGGGAACCAGGTAAGCTTGACGGTTTGGCTTAGCGGTCTGGCTGATGTGGGCCACGCAGTGGTGCCGGTACGAAGTACCAATTCGGGCTACCTCGGCATCGACCGCGAACGCTGGTTGACCGTCTTACGCGACTTAGGTGCTGGCACGCGACGACTGGTAGAACTGCCTGAGCCGCGCCTCCCACGCGGAATGGATGTCTGGGCTGAATGTCTGCGCCTCTTGGATGAGGCTACCGGGTTTTACCGAACTGGCACCTACGAGCAGGTGTTAATCAACTGCCGGAAAATTGCCGAGGGCATTCCTCAAGTTATCTGTGCTGTTTGGGGCGTACCACAGAAAACAGCGCATGAATCAGTTGGGCAGTGGCTCCGAACTACTGTAGAGCCTCAGCTGACTGCTGCATGGTCACAGGACAGCAAATCTCCTGGCATGATCCGAACCCTACTTTCTGGCGTCTGGGAATGGGCGGCTCCAGCTCCTCACTATGGCACAGAAATGCCCTTGCGAGAAAAGGGTGCGTTTGCCCTGGAACTCAGTACGATCCTCTTGCATTTTGCCGGGCAGGTGCTTCAAGCACACCCTGATCCTACTGCTAGTGTTTCCTGAAAAGCGGTGTGAGGAGATAAGCATGACACAATCGCTTACGATTTTCACCCCGGCCAGCCTCGATTTCGCCATCGCCGCGTGGATCCACGAGAAGTTCGGCCACACCAAGAGCGAAAAAACGAAGACGGCCTATGGCGAGACGATCCTGGCGTTCCGCCAGGTGCTCCAGCGCGAGGGCCTCGATCTGAGCTGGGACCCTGGTGAGCGCGAAACCGAGGCGCAGGTGCGCCAGCGCCTCGCTCTCTACGCGCAGGCCTTTGCCTCTACACGCCTGCCAGCCAGCCGCCACAAAGGGGAGATCGCGCCGGCAACGAAGAACCAGCGGCTAGCTATCCTCAGCTCGTTTTATCAGTTTGCTAACAAGCGTGGATTTCTGACCATTGGCAATCCGATCGACCTGGTGGACCGCTCGCCGGTGCAGCCCTATGCCAGGGCGTATGGCCTGGAGCAGGAAGAAGTGCAGGAGCGTCTGCTGAAGATCGATGTCACGGCCAAATCAGGGCTGCGCGACTTCGCGCTGCTGCTGGTGCTCTTCACCACCGGGCGCAGGGTGGGCGAGGTGGCGAGTTTGCGTCGGCGTCACTTGCTGGTCAACCGCAGCGGCATCGTGACGCTGGACTTTGAGCGCCTAAAGGGGGCGAAGTCCACCCGGGATACGCTTGACGAGGTGGTGAGTACGGTGCTGATCCTGTGGGTGCAAACGGCCTACAATGCTTCGCTCAAAGACATCGATGCCGACGCGGCCATCTGGATGGACCTGGCCCACCCGACACGCAGCTCCGAGGCGCTGGGCTACCAGGGCATCGTCGGCGTCTGCCGCCACTATCTGGACACCTCCAAGGTGCATACGACCAGGCACTCGTTCGCGCTGCTCATGCAGGCTATTGGGGCGAAGCTGTTCGCGCCGAGAAGTGAGGAGTGAGATGAGCGAGGTATACCACTACTCCCCGGACCTGCTGCAACTACTGGTGAATACAATTGATATGCTCCACCGGTCGAAACGGGATGTGATTCTCTTCTTTCGCGGCGCGGGAGTAGATGGTCCGGTGATCGAGGGCCTGGCTGAGCAGGTTCGCCGGGATCGGGATAGCATCTACAAGCGTGAGATTGCGCAGCAGCTCCTAGTGCTGGTGAATGAGGGAGGCGATGCGACCCTACGCCAGCGCCGGGAGATCGTGAAGCGCGTGGTGGAGTGGGAGAACTTTGATACCTGCTACGATGATAATCGATTGGCGGCTCAGGGGCTCGTGGCGCAGGTGCGCAAACGGGTCAATGAGCATGATGCTTTTACGCGTATGCACCAGGCGCAGGAAACCGAACGAACGGAGCGCCTGGTGCCGGGGCGGGTGAAGCTGGCGGAAGTACAGCGGCGCAGGGAACGGTACGCGACACTCAAAAAGGACTTTGCGGCACTCTTTACCCTCACGAATCCTCAGCTGAGGGGGAAGCGTTCGGAAGGTGTGTTCAATGAGCTGTTCGCGCTGGGCAACATCCTGGTCCGGCAGGCCTTTACGCTTTCAGGTGAGGCTGGTGAGGGGATTATCGAGCAAATTGACGGGCTGGTAGATATTGATGGGCGGCTCTTTCTGGTGGAAATGAAGTGGTGGAAGACTCCTATCGGGAGGCCAGAGGCCTCTGTACACTTGGTACGTCTCTATGGGCGACCGGAAGCCCACGGCATCTTTATTTCGGCAGCGGGGTATACGGACGCCGCGGTGGCGGTGTGCAAGGATGCGCTACTGCAAGGTAGGGTAGTGGTTTTATGCGATTTGCAGGAGATCGCTTTGCTCATTGAGCAGGAAGCGGATTTGAAGGATTTTTTGAGTAAGAAGATCCAGGCTGCTATCGTCGAGAGGAACCCCTATTATTCCCCGCCCCTCACAGGTTCTTATAGCCCATAAGGCTATACATGTACCAATGGCTATACGCAACGCTCGCGATATGTTACGATAAGAGAGTAAAACAGTGTCCACCGTTCGCACTGCTTACACTGTCTAAGACGCGTCCACCGTTCGCACAGTGTAAACTGTTAAGACAGTGCGCAACGTGCAAACGGTAAAACAGGACTATTTGAGGAGGATCCATGAGTAAGGTCTACGCAATCGCGAACCAAAAGGGGGGAGTGGGCAAGACCACCACGGCTTATAACGTGGGGTCAGCGCTGGCCGAGTTAGGCCAGGAGGTGCTCATCGTGGACCTGGACCAGCAGGGAAGTCTGACCCTCTGTACGGGCATCAAGCCGAAGTTGCTCAAGAGCGGCGAAACGATCTACGATGTGCTGAAAAGCTATGCCTTTGCCACGCGCCAGAAACCCCCGCTGCCGATGGCCTCGGTGATCCGCCAGGTCAGGCCGCACTTGTTCTTGGTCCCGGCCAATGGCGAATTTGCCTCGTTTGATATTGAAATCGTCTCTGCCACCGAACGCGAACGTATTTTACGCCGGGCGCTGGAGCCGTTGAGACGGAGATTCACGATTCTGCTGGATTGCCCGCCCAACCTGGGTTTGGTGGTGATTAACGCGCTGGCCGCTGCCGATGAAGTGCTCATCCCGCTGCAGACCGATTTTCTCGCGGCGCAAGGGGTCACGCAGTTAATTGAGACGATTGAGTATGTCCAGGACCGATTGAACCAGGAGCTGCGCTATGCAGGCATCCTGTTAACGCAGGCCGACGAGCGCACAACACACACACGAGAGATTATCAAGCAAGCTCGTAAGGATTTCGCCGGCCGGGTCCGCGTCTTCACTGATGTGATCAAGCTGTCTACCAGGTTGCGTGAAGCCCCGATTCTGGGCCAAAACATCATGGAGTACGACCCGGATGGTCAGGCGGCAGCCGCTTATCGCCGAGTGGCCGGGGAGTTGAATCATGCCTAAGCCGAAACGCGCCACCGTCCCCGAGAACACCTTTATCACCCCGACGACTAGCGCGCTTGACCGGCTGACGGCTCCGACACATGCAGTGCCGGTGATAGAGGAGGGACCCGAAAAGGAGAAGCTGATAAAGATGTCGATCTACGTGACGGCCAAGCAGATTGCCAAGCTGGGCGACTTAGCGAAGGCGCACCGCATAGCCACCGGCGACACGACCAACCAGATGGACGTGATCCGGACGCTGATTGACCGCGCGGAACTGGAGACAATTATGTAGTTTCACACTGTGCGCACAGTGTACACTGTTTTTACTGTTAGCGTAAGAGGTATTCAATGGCGGGTACTGACTTTGACTCCATCAAGCATCTCAACCCTTACAATGTAGAATACTGGCAGGCGCGTGAGCTGCAGCCGCTGCTCGGATACGAAAGTAGCTGGCAGAACTTTGAGAAAGTAATTAAAAAGGCTATGGTATCTTGCGAAGCGACTGGCAATATTATCGCCGATCACTTTAATGACGCCATTAAACCGATCACCGGGGGCAAGGGCGCGGTCCAGCGCACCAAGGACTACTATCTTTCTCGGCTGGCCTGCTACCTCATCGCCATGAACGGCGACCCGCGCAAGTCGCAAATAGCCGCAGCTCAACACTATTTTGCGGTGTCAACTCGCGCTCATGAGATGCATCAGTTGCGGCAAGAGCAGGAGACGCGGGTCCATATTCGCCTGCAGGTGGTCGAGAGGAATAAGAGTTTATCAGAAGCCGCTGCGCAGGCCGGAGTTCGTTCTGAGTCATTCGGTATCTTTCATGATTCTGGCTATTTGGGCTTGTATGCTATGGACTCCGAAGACATCCGCCTGCATAAGGGCATTCCCGAGGACGGCGAAATATTAGACCACATGGGTTCAGAAGAGTTGGCAGCCAATCTCTTTCGGATCACCCAGACCGATGGCAAGCTGCGCCGTGAGCGCATTGTCGGCGAGGACCAGGCGATTGAGACGCATTTTGGCGTTGGCCGCGCTATCCGCAACACGCTGGAAGAGTTGCATGCTCCGCTGCCGGAGGACCTCCCATCAGCACCCTCCATTCGCAAACAGCTGGAGGACCGCCGACGCGCCAGGCAGAAGCAGCTGCGCAGCAAAAAACAAGAGGAAGACCAGGATACCCTGTTCTAAGGCACGATTCAGCATGCAAGTTTGCACAGTGTAAACCGTGTCCACAGTGGACACGGTTTACACTGTGCAAACCTTTTTTCCTGTGAGAATATGCAACCTGCACATTGCTCCAAGTTACAAATTATGCACAACAAACGGCAAGCTTACCCGATCTAAAAACTTTCATTCGGAT
>Ga0307374_10000609_pt1 | contig 68086 bp, 53 predicted proteins | sample OX3MG_FD_202532 | JGI IMG/M metagenome (GOLD analysis project Ga0307374, IMG submission 202532) | Soil microbial communities from Risofladan, Vaasa, Finland - OX-3 | ecosystem: Environmental > Terrestrial > Soil > Coastal area > Acid sulfate soil | place: Finland: Risofladan, Vaasa | collected... | reverse complement strand
TCGGCGATGCGCGCATCGCCGAGCGCGCGCCATTGACCGATCACCTCGGCGGTTGCCGCGCGCCAGGCGCGTCCGGCGCTCTGCTCCGATCGCAGCGCGGGTTCGGCGAGATCCATGAGCTGCGGATCGCCGAGCAGCTCGCCGTGGGCGGCGAGAATGCCGTGCTGCGCGGGCGGTGCGTCTGCGGCCTTGAGCCGCAGGCGCTCGCGCACCGTTGCCAGGGCGGCTTGCAGCGCAGCGTGTTCCGCGGTGTACCCGGCACCGCGGTCGGCGATTGGCGGCGTCTCTTGCACCCAATGCACCGCGATGCCGACCGCGATGCCACGCACCGCAGGCACGCCGCGCAGCGTGTCGGGGTCCGGATCCGGATCGCCGTGTTGCGCGAGGGCGCGCGGCGCGACGTATGCGCTCGCTCGCGCGCCCGCCGCAGCTGGGGCGGCGAGCAGGCGCTCGAGCGCGGCGAGTGCGGCCGGCGCATCCTCGCCCTGGAGCACGACCTCGAGCGTATCGCCGCGCTGCGCGCCGAGCGTCATCAGGGCAGTCACGCTGCGCAGGTTCGCCGACCGGCCGTGTACGCTCGCGCGTGCCTGCGCGGCGAAACCGCGCAGCGCCGCCGCGATGAGAGCCGCCGGGCGGGCGTGCAGGCCGTGATCGAAGGGCACACGGAGCCTGCGCCGCAGCGGCGCGGGCGAGCCGGGTGCGGCCGCGGCACCGGGCGCGGGGTGCACCGCGGCCAGCGCGGCCGCCTCGGCCGGCGCCGCGGCGCGCCATTCGAGCAAAGGTTCGCCGGCGCGCACCGCGCGCTGCAGGACGCGGCTCGTGATCGTGGCGGCGCCGTCGGTGCCGAGCACGATCGGCGTCACCGCGCTGCGCGCGCGCCGGGCGATCGCGTCGAGATCGAAGCGCAGCAACGCCTCGCCGGCCGCGACCTGCGCGCCGGGTTCGACCAGCCGGCGAAACACGCCGGGGTCGAGCCCCACGGTGTCGATGCCGACGTGCACGAGCACGGTGAGGCCGGTCGCGGTGCGCAGCGACACGGCGTGCGGCGCGCGCGCCGGCCAGAGAACCTCGCCCGCGCACGGTGCGCTGACCAAGTCGCCGGTCGGGTCGATCGCGACACCGTCGCCGGCGAGGCCGTCGGCGAACACGGGATCCGCCACCTCGGCGAGCGGCAGCGCCCAGCCGTCGAGCGGCGCGAGCAGCGTGCCGCCCGTCATCGCGCCGGCACCGCCGGCACCGCCGGCGCCGTAGGCGCTGTGGCGTCGAGTTCGATCCAGTCGATCGCCCACAGTGGATCGAGGCCGTGCTGCGCGAACCGCAGGCACAGGTCGTGGATGCCATGCACGCTGCGCGGGATCGGTGCCGCGGGCAACGTGGTCACGGCATCCGAGGCGAGCGCCGGCGCGAGCGACAGGCGCGCGAGCAGCGCTCCCCGGCAGCCGTCGAGGCGGATCACCAGTTCGCCCGCGGGCGTGTGCGGCGCGAGCAGGTGGATCTGGCCGCGGCCGGCGCCGATCTGGAAGTTGAACGGGATCTGGCCGACGGCGACGCGCAGGCGGCGGGCGTGGTCGAAGTCCGCGTGCCGGTAGACCCAGCAGGGATTCTCGATGTCGATCAGGAATTTCGCACGCGGTCCGGTGAGCGGCGCGTCGTCCTCGATATTCAGCGGCAGCCGTTCGCTGCACAGGTGCAGGCGCTGGCTCGAGCGGCGCTGCGCGGTCGCGAGCGCGAGGCGGCGATCGAGCACCGGTCCGATGCGCCGCGTGCCGGCGAAGTTCGCGGCGCGCAATTCGACCGGCAGGCGCAACAGGAGCGGCGCGCTATAAATGGGCGACGCCGCGGTCGGCCGCTCGCCGTCGAGCATGTAGCGGATCCGGCCGTAACGGGCTTGCGTTGCGAGCGTCACGCGGGCGGTCGCGGCGCGAAAGTCGTAGAGCGCGGCGGCACGTACGCGGAAGGTCGCCGGCGAGTACGCCAGGCCGAGCGCCCGGTCATGGTGCTCGAGGTGCACGAGGCGGCGCAGGAAACTGCGCCAGTGGCGCCGCGACGGCGGCGACCAGCCGGTCTCGGCGAGGGCCGCGGCGCGTGGCCAGGTCATCGTGAACAGCTGCGGCGTGGTGCGCATGTACTCGGTCCAGACGGCGCCTTCGACGCCGAGGACGTGCGCGCGCTCGGCGGGCGACAGGTTTCCGGGGAGCGGATCGAAGCGGTACAGCTCCTCGAGCGTGACGATGCGGCCGCGCCCGGGCGGTTCGCGCGCGCTGTCGCTCTGGCGGTTGTCGAGGTACAGCATCGGCCAGGGCGCGAGCACCGCGTCGTTACCGCGGGCCGTGGCGGCGAGCGCGCCCGCCTTGCCGTGCCAGGACATGATCACTGCGCGGCGCGACAGTCCCGGCTGCAGCATCTCGTCCCAGCCGACCGGGCGGCGGCCATGCTCGAGCAGGAAGCGAGCGATACGTTGCATGAAGTAGGCTTGGACGCCGGCCGGATCGGCGATGCCGAGAGAGCGCGCGCGCGCCTGCACCGGCGGTGAGGCGCGCCACTGCGCCGTGCCGACCTCGTCGCCGCCGATGTGCACGAAGGGGCCCGGAAACAGGCGCATGACCTCGGTGAGCACGTGCTCGAGAAAGCCGAAGGTGTGCGGTTCGAGGTTCAGCGTGTCGGGATAGATGCCCCAGTCCGACGGCACCACGCGCAGGCCGCGGGCAATCGAGGCGAGGCGCGGATAGGCGACCATCGCCGCGGTCGAGTGTCCCGGCATCTCGATCTCCGGCACGACCGTCACGTTGCGCGCGGCGGCGTAGGCGACCAGTGCGCGCACCTCGCGCTCGTTGTAGAAGCCCCCGTAGAGGCGCGGCCGGTGCGTGTGCGGATCGAGGTCGCGCGCGGCGGCGCGCCCGGCAGGCACGCGCCAGGCGCCGATCGAGGTGAGGCGCGGATAGCGCGGCACCGCGAGGCGCCATCCCTGATCATCACTCAGGTGCCAGTGCAGCACGTTCAACTTGACGAGCGCCATGGCGTCGATGAAGCGGCGGATGGTCGCGGGCGACTGGTAATGCCTTACGGAGTCGAGCAGCAGGCCGCGCCAGCGCAGGCGCGGCGCATCCTCGATCGCGACGCCGGGTACGGCCGCACGGCGGGCGGCGTGGTTCGCGGGGACGAGCTGCCACAGCGAGACGGCGCCGTAGAGCAGGCCCGCGGCGCGCGGCGCCGCGATCGTGACCCCGGTCGCACCGACGTCGAGCGAATAGCTCTCGGGACCGGCGAGCGGCACCGCGCGGCGGATGAAGCGGATGGCGGCTCCGGAGGCGGCTGCACGGGCCGGTGCGTCGGTGGCTGCCGTGACCGCCGGCGCCGCGAGCCGGATCGCGGTCGAGCGGGCGAGCAGCGCGCGCAGGGTGGCGGCGGCGCGGGCGGCGCCGGCATCGTGCGCCGGCACGAGCAGGCGGGTGCGCCGGCTCAGGGCGAAGGCGCCCGGCCGGCGCACGAGCGACACGGGGTTCGGGATGATGGCCGGCCGTGGTCGTGCGGTGGGTGGGGCGGAGGGTGCCGCGGCGGCTAGCCGCGCGGCGATCGAGATCGCAAGAATCAGGCTGCGCGGCGTCACGTGTCCCTCGAGGCACGGCCCGCCGGCGGCGATGCGCCGGCGGGCCGCCCGGATTGCGACCGGGGCGTTAGAGCTTGAAGCGCACCCCGAAATAGTACTGCCGCCCGTTCGAGTAGAACGCCCGCGGTTGCGAGGTGTTGGCCGCATAGTACTTGATCGTCGCGTCGGTGATGTTCAGCACATCGAAGGTCACGCCCCAGCGCCGCGTGATCTGATAATCCAGCGCGGCATCTAGGTTGCCGATGCTGTCCTCGTTCTCCAGCGAGCTGCGGTCGAGGCCGACCAGGTAGTGCGAGCGGTAGGTGTAGGCGAGGTGCGTGCTGAAGCCGCCGCGCTCGAAGTAGCCTGAGACGTTGTAGGTGAGCGTCGAGGCGCCGACCAGCGGCGTGTGATCGGCGGTCTCGCCGGTCGCGTAGGTCATGTTCGACTCGATGCCGAGGCCGCCCCAGATCGGCTGGTCCCAGGTGAGCTCGACGCCCTTGTCCTGGGCGGTCGTGTTGATCGGCGCAGTGATCGTGTACTGCTGGTTGCTGCCGAGCAACATGTCGTAGTAGGTCTGGGTCGAATTGCCGAAGTCGACGTACGAGGACATGTCCATGTAGAACACGCCGACCGAGAGCAGCGACTCGGGACCGTAGTACCACTCGAGCGAGGCGTCGTAGTTCGCCGAGCGGATCGGCTTGAGGTTCGGATTGCCGCCGTTGCCGACCAGGATCAGGTCGGTGAGGCTCACCGCGCCGCCGAGCGCGCTGTAGTCGGGGCGCGCCATGGTCTCGGCGGCCGAGGTGCGCAGCACGAGTTCCTTGGTCAGATCGAACTTCAGGCTCGCGCTCGGCAGGAAGTCGAGATAGCCGTGATCGATCAGCGTCGGCGTGAAGTTGCCGAACGCCGAGGTGGTGATCGGGTTGGTGCCGCCGGAGACGTTCACCAGGCTCTTCTCGTAGGTGTTGACGACCCGCACGCCGAAGTTGCCCTGCCAGTTCTCGCCGCCGACGTTCGCCATCGCGTATGCCGCGAGGTCATCTTCCTTGACGTCGAACTCGCCCGGCCAGTACAGGCGCGACGGGCCGCTGGACACCGCCAGCGTATCGTAGGCGGCGATCGCCGAACCCGAGTACTGGTAGACGTCGGTCGGGAAGGTGCCGCCGCCGCCCAATCCCGAGGAGTAATTCGACGGGTAGGTCGCCCCGCCCCAGGCCGGCACGTTCGAGAAGCAATACGAGAGGCAGCCGCCGTCCTCCGGGAAGTTCACCCGGCGCTCGTGCTCGGAGGCGCGGATGCCGAACTTGACGGATTCGAAAGGCGCGTCATGCATTTTCAGCAGCGCGTCGATCTGACCGTAGGTTTCCTTGTCGATCGACTGTTCGATGTCATTCCACGCCCAGCTGGTCGAGAACTGCGCCGGGGATGCGGTGTTCAGGCCGGGAAAGAGCACCGTGGCGGGACCCGAGACGCCGTTCATCGCGTAGCTGAGGCCATTGCCGCCGGCGGACTCGTAGGCCGGCTCCGTCGGCGTGTTGCCGACGCCGTGCGTATACCCGACCTGTGTGGTCACGAGCCAGTCGCCGGTCGGCCGGTACTTGCTGTCGAAGTCGAGGTAGTAGGTCTGGGCCGAGGCGCCCGGACGGTAGATCTCGTCGTACACGGCCGAGGCCGGTGCGCCGGCCGCGGTCGGCCAGGTCGCCGAGGTCAGCGTGCCGTTGGCCACCGTCGCCGCGGTCGGCACGTAGGTCGGGCTGACCACGTTGCTCCCCCAGGCCATGAAGTTGCGGTTGTAGTTGTCCGCATCCATGTGCGAATAGAAGCCATTCAGGTCGAGCGTGAGCACATCACTCTGCCGGAACTCGAAGTCGAAGTCGCCGCCGACGCGTTTGCGGGTCTGGGTGAACAGCGCCGAACCGATCAGCGTCGGAAAAGCGGCGCCCGCCGCGTTGGGGAGCGCCGGGTTCGCCGCCTGCCAGGCCGCGGCGGTCGCCGCCGGCACCGTGCTGTAGCCGAGGAATTCCTGGCCGTTGCGCTGCACGTGGCGCTGTTCGTCGAAGGCTTGCACCATCAGGCCGAAATTGCCGGACTTCCAGTGCACCATGCCATTCAACTGCGGGTCGACGTTGCCGGGCAGGTCGGCGTAGACGCCGCCCGCGGAGAACTCGAGGCCGAAGGACTTGCGAAAATCCATCGGCTTGCGCGTCTCGATGTCGACGTCGCCCGCGACGCCGCCTTCGGTCATGTCGGCGGACTGGCTCTTGTGGACGATCACGCGAGAGACGAGTTCGGAGGGGAGCAGGGTGTAGCTCACGCTGCGGCCCACGGTCTGGAATTGATCGAGCAGGAACCAGTCGCCGGTCGCGACCGAGTGGCCGTTGATGGTCGTCTGCGTGAGGCTCGGGCTCGTGCCGCGGATGCTGACGCGATCGTTTTCGTCGAAGCCGCCTTCGCCGCTCGCCGCCGACTCGGTGTTCACGCCGGGCAGGCGCTGGAGCGCATCGGCGACGTTTTTGTCGGGCATCTTGCCGACGTTCTCGGCGCTCACCACTTCCTCGATACCGACCGCCTTGCGCTTGATCTCGAGGGATTTCTTGATCGAGTAGCGGAGGCCGGTGACGACGATCTCGTGGAGCGAGTCGTTGCCTGAGGGCGCCGTTTGCGCCGCGAGCGCCGTGCTCGAGACGGCGAGCCACACGGCGCCGAGCGCGATGCCGATCACCGTCGCCGTGCCGTGCTGCTTGTTTATCGGTTGCATGATCTTCTCCCTTACTATGTCGGCTGCCGAATGTTCCGCAGATGGAACCAACTAAGGTCCAGTGTAATACCACTTAGGATAAAAAAGCCAGAAAATAACAGACGGATGGCAGAAACTTTTGTTAAATATATATAAAACATAAGCTTATCGTGTAACAATAGCTTGTCCCATGATCAAGTGGTATTGTAGTTGTATGCTACCAACGGACCCTCGAGACCGGACAGACGCATGAATTCGCTCGCCAAGAATCTTCGGCCGCTCGACCCGACGGGCAGCCAGCCGCTTTACCTGCAGCTGCAGCGCGCGCTGCGCGAGGCGATTGACAAGCGCCTGATCGCGCCTGAGGACGCGCTGCCGGCCGAGCGAGAGCTCGCGACGGAGCTCGCCGTGTCGCGCATGACCGTGCGCAAGGCGCTCGCCGGACTCGTCCAGGAGGGCCTGCTCGTGCGCCGGCAGGGCTCCGGCAATTTCGTCTCGACGCGGGTCGAGAAGAACTTCGCGAAACTCACTTCGTTCTCCGAGGACATGCGCGCGCGCGGGCGTACGCCGCGCAGCGTGTGGATAAACCGCGCCGAGGGCACCGTGACGCCGGAGGAGGCGCTGACGCTCGGCTTGAGCCCAGGGACGCCGGTGTACCGGTTCCACCGTATCCGCTTTGCCGACGAGGTGCCGATGGCGCTGGAGTACGCGACGGTGCTCGCCTCGGCGCTACCGTCGATCGACGCGGTCGAGAACTCGCTCTACGAGGCGCTCGAGCGCGCCGGTCACCGGCCGGTGCGGGCGCTGCAGCGCCTGCGCGCGGTGCTGCTCAGCCTCGAGCAGGCGGAGCTGCTGGAGGCGAGTGAGCACGACGCGGGCCTCTCCGTCGAGCGCGTCGGCTTCCTGCAGGACGGCACGGCGGTCGAGTATTCGCAGTCCTACTACTGCGGCGACACCTACGACTTCGTGGCCGAACTGAGCTCCGCGACATGAGCGCGCAAGCGGCCGCGCCGGGCGTCGCGGGCGACCCGCGCCGCGTCGAAGCGACCCGGATGTTTCGCGAGGCAGCCGAGGCCGCCGACTGCGTGCGCACCCAGATCGAAGGCAACGCGGCACTGCAGGCACGCCTCGGCGCGCGGCTGCGAGGCCTGCGGCCGCGGGCGCTCGTGACCTGCGCGCGCGGCAGCTCGGACCACGCGGCGACGTTCGCGCGCTATCTCGCCGAGACGCGCCTCGGCTTGCTGAGCTCGTCGATCTCGCCGTCGGTGAGCTCGGTCTATGGCGTGCGCCAGGATCTCGGCGGCTGTCTCTTCCTCGCCTTCTCGCAGTCGGGGCGCAGCCCGGACCTGATCGCGGCCGCCGAATCGGCGGCGCGCGCGGGCGCCGTGGTGGTCGCGCTGGTCAATGACCCGGACTCGCCGCTCGCGCGCGCAGCCTCCGAAGTCCTGCCGCTGCACGCCTTTCCCGAGACCGGTGTCGCCGCGACCAAGTCCTACATCGCAATGCTCGCCGCGAGCCTGCAGCTCATCGCCGCCTGGAGCGGCGATGCGGCGCTCGGGGCGTCGATCCACGCGGCGCCCGCGCTGCTCGAGCGCGCCTGGGCGCTCGACTGGAGCGCCGGCCTCGAGCCGCTCGCCGGCGCCGAGCACCTGCTGGTGGTCGGCCGTGGACTCGGCTTGTCGATCGCGCAGGAAGCGGCGCTGAAGCTCAAGGAGACCTGCGGCCTGCACGCCGAGGCGTTCAGCGGCGCCGAACTGCGGCACGGGCCGATGGCGCTCGTCGGCCCCACGGTGCCGGTGTTCGCGTTCCTGCAGGACGATGCGACCCGCGCGGGCCTGGAGCGTCTCGCGCGCGATCTGCTCGCGACGGGCGTGCCGTTGATCCTCGCGGGCGGCGCGCTCGACGGTGCGCTCAATCTGCCGAGCCTCGTCTGCGAGCCGCAGCTCGCACCGATGCTGCAGGCGCTGAGCTTTTACCGGCTGGCGAACGCGCTAGCGGCGGCGCGCGGTCTCGACCCGGACGCGCCGCCGGGTCTCGCCAAGGTCACGGAGACGCGCTGATGGCGTACGCGCTGCGCAACGGCCGCGTGCTCACCGATGAAGGTTTTCTCGAGCACCGCGCGGTGCTGATCGACGGTGCGGACATCGTCGCCGTCTGCCCCGAGGAAGATCAGCGGCTCGCGGCCGCGACGTCGGTCGATCTCGCCGGGCGGCTGCTGTTGCCGGGATTCATCGACACGCAGGTCAACGGTGGCGGCGGCGTGCAGTTCAACGAGGACCCTTGCGTCGGGTCGATCCGCGCGATCGGCCGCGCACACCGGCGCTGCGGCACGACCGGTTTCCTGCCGACGCTGATCAGCGACGATCCGGTGGTGATGGCGCGCGCGATCGCGGCGGTCGAGGCGGCGCTCGCCGCCGGCGTGCCGGGAGTCCTCGGCATCCACATCGAGGGACCGTTCCTCAACGAGGCGCGCAAGGGCGTGCACGACCCGGCGAAGTTTCGCGATCTGGACGCGGCGGCGCTCCGGCTCTTGACCTCGATGCGCGCGGGCAAGACGCTCGTCACGCTCGCTCCGGAAGTGACGGCGCCCGGCGCGATCCCGCGCCTGGTGCAGGCGGGCGTGCTGGTCTCGGCCGGTCACAGCAACGCGAGCCACGCCGAGATCCGCCGGGCGCTCGGCGAGGGCCTGCGCGGTTTCACGCACCTGTTCAACGCAATGTCGCAGATGACGGGCCGCGAACCCGGCGTCGTCGGCGCCGCGCTCGAGGATCCGGACAGCTGGTGCGGAATCATCGTCGACGGCCGGCACGTCGACCCGGTCGTGCTGCGGATCGCGCTGCGCGCGAAGGCCCCCGAGCGGTTCATGCTCGTCACCGATGCGATGGCCTGCGTCGGCACCGAACAGCGCTCGTTCATGCTGCAGGGCCGGCGCATCGAGGTGCAGGACGGCGTCTGCATCGACGAGGACGGGGTGCTCGCGGGCTCGGCGCTCGACATGGCGCACGCAGTGCGCAACGCGATCACGCTCCTCGGACTCGAACTCCCCGCGGCGGTGCGAATGGCGAGCCGGAACCCGGCCGAATTCCTCGGGCTCGACGCCTCGCTCGGGCGCATCGCGCCGGGGTACCGGGCGAACTTCGTCGTCGCCGACGATGAATTGCGCGCCGAGGATACGTGGATCGACGGCCGGAGCTTGCGGCTGCACGGCGAGGGCGACGGCGGCTGATCGGAGCAAATCACCATCACGACGCCGCGCGATCGCAGCGGTCGAGGCGGCAATCGCCGGTGGCCCGCCAATTTCGCGAAAATTGCCTGCTTTCGGGGTTGCGTCCAAAATACCCGCCATGAAATTCTTGGACCCAGATACCGAGCGCGCTGTACGCGACTTCCTTGCGCGGATTCCCGCCGATATACGGCTGGATCGAGCGATACTTTTTGGCTCGCGCGCGCGCGGCGAGCATCGGCCGGATAGCGATGCGGATGTCGCCCTGGTCTTGCACGAACGCGGCGACGACGGGAAGACTTTGATGATGTTGGCTGAACTGGCCTACTACGCGTATCTCGATACCGGTATCATGGTTCAGCCGGTTCCCATTGCGATCGAAGATTGGCTGAATCCAGCGGCATTTCCGCGGCCGGGGTTTCTAAGGAACGTCGCGCGCGAAGGTATCATCCTGTGACGAAGGCGCCATTCGCACGTGCCTTGGTGCGAAAAAGCGCAAGGGCTCTGAAAGTTGCCAGGCTCGCTTTGAACGCCGGCGACAACGATAGCGCGGTTAGTCGATCCTATTACGCGATGTTCGACATCTCACGGGCCGCACTTTTGCGTGCCGGTGTTGCCGAAGACAAGCTGCCACGAACGCATGGCGGAGTTATCGAAGCATTTCGTAGCCACGCCGTTCAGTCAGGACAAATTGATCGACGACTCGCGACCCAATTGAGCCGGACCGAATCACTTCGAATAAAAGCCGACTACACGGGGACCGAAATTGAACTTGCCGAAGCCACGGAAGTTGTTCAGAACGCCGAACTTTTCGTGGAAACGGTCGAACGAGTATTTGGCCTTGATGAATCCTCCATGGCGCAGGAATACGCGAACCCTACTGCGAAGAACGATGATGGGGTTTCAGAGCCGGTCGGTGCAGTAGCGGAAATCAAGAGCAAGGGTGCAAAACTCGAGCCAATTGCTTTAGAGGAGATTCGCCGTCAGGCGCGCGAGAATTGGTTGCAGTTGCAGCAGCAAAGGGCCGGCGTCGCAAAAAGGGTCGGCCATTCCAAAGATGCTGACCGAGGCGCCAAGGAGGATCAAAGTCATTCAATTGACGACGATGTCGCTGAGTAGCTTGGTCGTGCGTGGCGAGGATTTGGACCGCCGGCGAGCGTTGACCCGTCGCGGGTGGAGCAGCGCGGTTCACGCCGCTACCCTATAATCGCGGGCCATGAAAGCACGCAAGGGCATCCTTCTCGCCGGCGGTTCGGGCACGCGCCTGCATCCGGTCACCCTGTCGCAGAGCAAGCAGTTGCTGCCGGTCTACGACAAGCCGATGATCTATTACCCGCTCGCGACCTTGATGGGCGCGGGGATCCGCGAATTCCTCATCATCACGACGCCGCGCGATCAGGGCGCGTTCCGCGATCTGCTCGGCGACGGCGCGGCTTGGGGAGTTTCGTTTACCTACGCGGCGCAGGCGGAGCCGAACGGCATCGCACAGGCGCTGATCATCGCCGAGGGGTTTCTCGCCGGCGCCCCGTCGGCACTGATCCTCGGCGACAACATCTTCTACGGCGCGAACCTGTCCGGGCTCCTGCAATCGGTCGCCGAGCGCACGCACGGCGCGACGGTGTTCGGCTATACGGTCCAGGACCCCGAGCGCTACGGCGTGGTCGCCTTCGATGCCGACGGCCGGGTCACCGACCTCGTCGAGAAGCCAAAGATCCCGCCGTCGAATTACGCGGTCACCGGCATCTATTTCTACGATGAGCGGGCGAGCGAGTTCGCCCGCGCGATCACGCCCTCGGCGCGCGGCGAGCTCGAGATCACCGACCTCAATCGCGTCTACCTGAAAGACGGGTCGCTGCGGGTCGAGCGCCTTGCGCGCGGCACCGCCTGGCTCGACACCGGCACGCACAACTCCCTGCTCGATGCGGGCAATTTCGTGCGCATCCTCGAGGAGCGCCAGGGCCTGAAAGTCGCCTGCGTCGAGGAGATCGCCTGGCGCATGGGCTACATCGACGCCGCGCAGCTCGAGCGCCTCGCGCAGCCGCTCTTGAAGAGCGGTTATGGCGAGTATTTGCTGCGGCTGCTGCGCGAGCCGCAGCGATGAAGTTCCTCGAGACGCCGATCGCCGGTTGCGTGCTCGTCGAGCCCGAGGTGTTCGGCGATGCGCGCGGCTTCTTCATGGAGACCTGGCAGGAGCCGAAGTTCCGCACGGCCGGGATCGCGGCGACGTTCGCCCAGGACAACCAGAGCCGCTCGACGCAGTGGACCTTGCGCGGCATGCATTTTCAAGTGGCGCACACGCAGGGCAAGCTCGTGCGCGTCGGCGCGGGGGCGGTGTACGATGCGGTCGTCGACCTCAGGCGCGCCTCGCCGACCTTCGGCCGCTCCTGGGGCGTCGAGCTCAGCGAGGAGAACCACCGCATGCTCTGGGTGCCGCCCGGACTTGCGCACGGGATCCTCGTCACCTCGGGTTACGCGGATTTCCTCTACAAGTGCACCGACGTGTACAGCCCGGCGCATGAGCGCACCCTGCTGTGGAACGACCCCGCGATCGGCATCGCCTGGCCGCTGCCCGCCGGGACCGCGCCGAAGCTCTCGGCGAAGGATGCGCAAGGCGTGCCGTTCGCGGCCATCGAGACCTTTTCGTGAGGGTGCTCGTCACGGGCGGCGGCGGCCAGGTCGGCCGCGTGCTCGCGGCGACGGCGCCCGCGGGGTATGAGGTCCAGGTGAAGTCGCACGCTGAGCTCGACATCGGCGATGCAGGCGCGGTCGGCACCGCGCTCGGCGCGGACGGGGCGCGGTGGATCATCAACGCCGCCGCGTACACCGCGGTCGACCGTGCGCAGAGCGAGCCTGACAGAGCACGGGCGATCAACGACACGGCGGTCGGGGTGCTCGCCGGCGCGGCGCGGGCGGCCGGTGCGCGCCTGTTGCAGCTCTCGACGGATTTCGTGTTCGACGGCCGCGCGAACCAGCCGTACCGGCCCGAGGATCCGCCGAACCCGCTGTCGGTGTACGGCCGCACGAAACTCGGCGGCGAGCACCAGGCCGAGACCGGCGGCTGCCGGGCGATCGTCCTGCGCACCGCCTGGGTGTACGCTGCCGAGGGGCAGAACTTCGTCCTGACCATGCTGCGGCTGATGCGCGAGCGCGAGAGCGTGCGCGTCGTCGCCGACCAGATCGGCGCGCCGACTTGGGCCCGTGGGCTCGCGGCGGCGATCTGGGACCTGCTCGCGCGGGACGCGCCCGCGGGGATCCAGCACTGGACCGATCTCGGGGTCGCGAGCTGGTACGACTTCGCGGTCGCGATCCAGGACGAAGCGCTCGCGCGCGGACTCCTCGCGCGCCGCGTGCCGATCGAGCCGATCAGCACCCCAGAATATCCAACCCCGGCGCGGCGACCCGCGTTCAGCGTGCTCGACACGCGCGCGACGCGCGCGCTGGTTGCGACGCCCGCGCGCCACTGGCGCCACAGCTTGCAAGGAATGTTCGATGAGCTTCGTCCCGCGTAAGCTCCTCGTCACGGGCGGTGCCGGCTTCATCGGCGCGAACTTCGTGCGCCACTGGCTGCGATCGGTACCGGGCGACGGCCGCCTGGTCGCCTACGATGCGCTGACCTACGCCGGCAACCGCGACAATCTCGCGGGGCTCGAGAGTGACCCGCGGTTCAGGTTCGTGCAGGGCGACATCTGCGACGAGGCGGCGGTCGGCGGCGCGCTCGAGGAGTACGCGATCGACACGATCGTGCACTTCGCCGCCGAATCGCACGTCGACCGCTCGATCCTCGGGCCCGACGACTTCATCCGGACGAACGTCGTCGGCACGCACGTGCTGCTGAAGGCGGCGAAGGCGCGCTGGCTTGCCGGGGTGCATCCCGCGCCGCACCGCTTCCACCACGTCTCGACCGACGAGGTCTACGGCAGCCTCGGACCCGATGACCCGCCGTTCCACGAAGGCACGCCGTATGCGCCCAATTCGCCGTATTCGGCGAGCAAGGCCGGCTCCGATCACCTGGTGCGCGCCTATCACGAGACCTATGGTCTTGCGACCACGATCAGCAATTGCTCGAACAACTACGGGCCGTATCAGTTCCCCGAGAAACTGATCCCGCTGGTGCTGATCAACATCCTCGCGGGCAAGCCGCTGCCGGTGTACGGCGACGGCCTGCAGATCCGCGACTGGCTGCACGTCGCGGACCACTGCGCGGCGATCGCGCGGGTGCTCGCCAAGGGCCGAGCGGGCGAGGTGTACAACATCGGCGGCAACGCGGAGACGACCAACCTCTCAATAGTGCACACGCTGTGCGCGCTGGTCGACGCGCGGTTCGCGGCGGATCCGGCCTTGCGCGCGGCGTACCCCGACTCGCCGGCCGCGAAGGGCGCTCGCTCGCTCGATCTCGTCACACATGTGCGCGACCGGCTGGGCCACGATCGGCGCTACGCGATCGACTTTCGCAAAGCGGCGCGCGAGCTCGGCTATGCACCGTCACGCACCATCGAGCGCGGCCTCAGCGAGACGATCGACTGGTATCTCGGCCAGCCCGCCTGGTGGCAAGCACTCCTTGGCAGCGACTACGCCGCGTGGGTGGCCAGGAACTATCGACATTGAACGCGATGCCGGCGCCGCGTATCCTCGCGGCCTCGGGGTTGCCGCCCTCCCGAACCGGCAATTAGAATCGGATGCATCGCGGATGAGGTGACTTTCTGTGACGAACGTGCTCGCGGCCGCCGATGTCCGCTAAATCCAGGCTTGCCGCTTTCGGGCTCGGCGCTCTGGCACTCGTCAACACCGGCGCGACCGTGGCGCAGACGCCGTCCGCTGCGGAGATCCAGGCGTTCCAGAGCTTGCCCGCCGAGCAGCAACAGACGCTGATGCAGCAATTTCTCGGAGTTGGCGGCGCCGGGACGGGCTTGCCGCCGGGCGTCACTTATCCGAGCGCCGGCCAGGCCGGCGTTTCGAATGCAACTGCAACGACGCCGCGGTATCCGTTGCCGAGCGGGCCGATCACGGTCGTGCCGGAAAAGACCTGGGGCGGCCGTTTCCTGCGGCAGCCAAACGAGGATCCGGAACTGCGCGCCGACGACACGGTGTTGCTCTACTTGTCGCCGAGTGCGTCCGCGAGCGGCTGCTCCGGCGGCGCGAATGCACCGATGCCCCTGAACTCGCAGGCGTTAGCGACCGGCATCCAGACGTCCGGCGCGCAGATGCTCGGCGCACAGACACCCGGTGCGCAGAACCCGGGGACTAGCGCCGGCCCCGTCGGCACGACGAGTCCTTGCAACTCCTCGAGCGGCAGGAACGCTAGCCGATCCGCCGGGAACCGGCACTCCTTGCGCGGCGGCGAGTTCCGGCGCCCCATCGACGCCCAACAGCGCCGCCGGCAAATGGCTGCGCTGCGCCGGCGGATCCTCGACGGCAACCCCTATCGCTTGAGCCGCTACGGCGCGCTCGAGATCCCGGGGCTGCCGGCGGTTCCGCTTGCGGGCCTGACGCAGATGGAGGCGGGCGCACGGCTGTCAAGCGATCCCGATCTGCGTGATTTCACCGTTACACTCACACTGCTGCGCCTGAAGCCGATCGGCGAGGCTGCGCTGAAGCCGTTCGGGTACGACCTCTTCGAAAACCCCCCGAGCACCTTCGCGCCGGTCGAGAACCTGCCCGTGCCTCCCGGCTATGTGGTGGGACCGGGCGACTCGCTCGACGTCCAGCTCTACGGCAGCGAGCAGGCGAACTACGTCCTGCAGATCGAGCGCGACGGCCGCATCAATTTTCCGAAACTCGGCCCGATCATGGTGAGCGGCATGCCGTTCGACGCTGCCAGAGCCACGATCGAGCGGCGCGTCGCGCAAGCATTGATCGGCACGCGCGTCAGCGTGACTATGAGCAATCTGCGCACGATCCAGGTGTTCGTGCTCGGCGAGGCGAAGCATCCGGGCTCCTACACGGTCGGCGGCCTATCGACGATGACGGATGCGCTGTTCGCCAGCGGTGGAATCCGGAAGGCGGGATCCCTGCGCAACATCGAACTGAAACGCAACGGCCGATTGGTCACGGTGCTCGATCTGTATGATCTGCTGCTGCGCGGCGACACGAGCGGCGACCGCCAGCTGCAACCGGGCGACGTGATCTTCATTCCGCCGATCGGCCGGACCGCGGCGATCGACGGCGCGGTGCGCCGGCCGGCGATCTATGAGTTGAAGAACGAGAACACGATCGGCCGGCTGATCGCCATGGCCGGCGGCCTGCTGCCGGATGCGGACCAGACGCTTGTCCACATCGAGCGCATCGCGCCGTCACGCGCGTTCGAGATGCTCGATGTGAACCTCGCGACGAACGGCGGTCTCGACGCGCCGCTCGCGGACGGCGACCGGGTTACGGTACCCGCGATCCTGCCGACGCTCGAGGATTCGGTGCAGCTCACGGGCTACGTGTACCGCCCGGGCGCGTTCGAATACCGCCCGGGACTGCGGCTATCGGACGTCATTCCGAGCTTCGAGGAACTGAGACCGAACGCCGATTCGCACTACATCATGATCCGCAGGATCGTGCCGCCGGACGAGCACGTCGAGGTGGTCTCCGCGGACCTCGAGCGCGCGCTCGCCGAGCGCGGCAGCGCGGCGGACCCGCTCCTAGAACCGCGCGACAAGATCTACGTGTTCGATCTGTCGGCGAGTCGCACGCGGCTGATCCGGCCGATCATCAAGACACTCGAATTGCAGGCGACACCGGATCATCCCGCGGCGATTGTCACGATCGACGGCCAGGTCAAGGCTCCGGGGCGCTATGCGCTCGAGCCTGGGATGCGCGTCAGCGATCTGATCCGCGCCGGCGGCAGCCTTGACGATGCCGCCTTTGGTGGCGAGGCGGAACTGACCCGCTACCGGATCGTCGCCGGGGAAGCGCGCGAGAGCCGCCTGATCAAGGTCGACCTCGATGCAATACGTCGCGGCGATGCGGCCGCCGACCTCGAGCTCAAGCCGTACGACGTGCTGGTCGTCAAGACCGTACCGCAGTGGCGCACGCCCGGCACGATCGAGGTCGCGGGCGAAGTGCGCTTCCCCGGTCGGTATCCGATCCACCAGGGCGAGACGCTGCGCTCGCTGCTGATCCGCGCCGGCGGCTTCGTCAGCGATGCGTTTCCGCAGGGCGCGGTGCTCACGCGCGCGGAACTCAAAATCAAGGAGAAGGCGGAACTCGACCTGCTCGCGACCCGCTTTCAAAACGACTTGACCGCCCTGTCACTGAGCTCGGTCGCGGGCAGTTCGACCGGCACCAGCGCCGGTGCCGTCGCCGCCGCGGGCGCGACGCAAGGCTTGTTGGTCGGCCAGCAATTGCTGAATGAACTGCGCACGACCAAACCGGTCGGCCGGCTCGTAGTCAATCTCCGGCGCATCATGCGCGGGCCGCCGGGGGGCCCTGCCGACGTGACGCTGCGCAATGGGGACTTCCTCTTCGTGCCGAAGAAGACGCAGGAGGTCACGATCCTTGGCGAGGTGCAGAATCCGACCTCGCAGCTGTACCGGCGCGACTGGTCGCGCGACCAATACATCGAGAGGAGCGGTGGGCTCACACAGAACGCCGACAAGAAGCGCATCTATGTCGTACGCGCGAACGGCGACGTGGTCGGCGCCGATCGCACCGGTTGGTTCCGCCGCAGCCAGTCGGTCGAGATGCGCCCGGGCGACACGATCGTCGTGCCGCTGAACGCCGATCGCATACCGGCACTGCCGCTGTGGACGGCCGCGACGACGATCTTGTACAACATCGCGATCGCCGTGCTCGCCCTGAAGAACCTCTAGGCCGCGTGCACGCCGTGTCAGCTCCGGGACCGTCGTCATGCTGCACACTGGGGCCCCGCTGCCGCAATCGATCGCGATGGCCGATCGGCGTCGGCGTGTTGCTGGGCCTGATCGGTGCGCACGCCGGTCGCGCCCATGCCGCCGGCGCGACCGAGTATTTGCCGCTCAACCTCGACCCGGTCATGGAACGTCAAGTCGAGCGGGTGCTGATCCTTGCCGATGAGCCGATCCTCAAGCGGCCATTCGCGGTCGGCCTCGTTGAGGATGCTCTTCCGGAAGCCTGTCACGCCGACAAGCCGCTCTGCGAGCGGGTGCGCCGGTACCTCGAGCGGTATTCGCGGGATTATGCGGTCACGGAGGCGAGCGTGACCGGCATCTATGTGCGCGGCTCGCATTTTGGCGTGGTGCCGAACCAGCACGGCATGCCCGTCGACAGTACTTTCGCGGCCTCGGCACAGGGCTTCGTGCAACCGAGCGATTACTGGCTGGTGAGCGGCGGCATCGTCGCCTACAACGGGCGCGCGACCCCCGAAGGAACGATGCTGAGCTTCGGCTTTTCCGGCGCCCAGATCGACATCGGCTATCGGGATCACGATTTTTCGCCGATGACGGACAGCAGCCAGCTGATCGGCACCGAGGCGCCGACGATGCCCTCGATTACGATCTCCAATTGGCGACCGATCACGCGCTTCGGCTTCCAGTACGAGTTCTTCCTCGCACAGATGTCGCGAGGCCCCATTCTATACCGCGGTAAGCTGGCGAGCGGCAATCCGCGTCTCTTCGGCATGCAGTTGTCGATCGAACCGTTCCCGGGCTGGTCGCTCGGCTTCAATCGGCTGCTGCAGTACGGTGGCGGCGCTGGATTGCCGTCATCGGCGGGCACGCTACTGCGCAACATCTTCCAGCCGACCGGTGCGGCGCAGTTGCAGGGCAATCAACAGGCCTCCTACGTCAGCCGGTTCATCTATCCGGGCAAGGTACCGTTTGCGGTCTATGCCCAGTATGCCGGTGAGGACAACTCCGACGGCGGCAGCTATCTGCTCGGCAACGCCGCTTTGTCGATGGGCATCGATTTTCCGCGAATCGGCCGGTATTTCGATGCGACCTTGGAGACGACCGAGTGGCAGAACATCTGGTACGTGCACAACATCTTTCTCAACGGCATGAGCAACGACCAGACGATCCTCGGCAACTGGGGCGCGGACCAACGGATTTTCGGCGACGGCGTCGGTGCGCGCACACTGATGCTCCGCGTCGGCTGGACACCGCCGTTCGGCGGCTACCTCGAGGGACGCGTGCGCACGCTCATCAACCAGAGCTACTACGGTGGCGATCAGCGCACATACGATCCGGCGTTCGCCGCGCATCCGTACCGACATTATTACGACATGATGGTGCGGTATTCCCGCCCCTGGAAAGGACTCACCGTCGGCGGCGAGGTCGATACCGGACGGGATGTGTTCGCGCAGAACTTTACACGCGTCTCCGGGTTCGTACGCTACGGGGGCGATGCGAAGACGCGGGACGACGATTCGCCCGATGACAGTTCCGTGGATCCTCGCCCCAAGCGCGGTGCCGAGTGGTTCGTCGATGCCGGGGCCAGTGCAAGCACGGTGAAAATCAATGTCGAGCCGAATCTGCCGACCGAGACGACGAAGTGGGGCTTCGGCCCGCACTTCGGCATCGGCGCGCGCCGAGCGGTGTCCGAGCACAACGACCTCGGCGCGCGGCTGGAGTTAGACCAGGTCGATGGGCATCTACTCCTCGGCGCGCGCTTTCTCGATTATCGCTACCGGTTCCGCAGTCCCATCGCCGCCACCGCGTTCGTCGGCGTGGCGCGATACAACTTGGCGACGCCGGCGTATTCGATGTACGGCGGCGTAGGCCTGCAGTGGCGTGAGATCCTGCCCAACTGGGATCTGAATGCGGACTTCAAGTATGCGCAGAACGTTGCGCGGGATCACGTACTGGCAACTGACGTGCAGGGCGTGCGGCCGGAGAGCTTCTACAAGATTGAAAGCGTAGTTCTGTACCTCTCGCGACGCTTTTGATGTCGTCACATCCCATGGTAACTAAGGGAGCACTCGCCGCCCCGCGTGGGCGGATTTGTTCAACGGGTCACCGGCAAATCAGAGGCGGCCGTCCGGGCGATTTTCCTTGGAGGCAAGCCCGAGGACGAGCACCGGCGAACCCTTCACCTTGATGCGTTTACCGGACATTAGACGCACTACTTCGTCGGCTACGTGAATTCCCATGCCGTCGTTCAATCGCCGGCCGGCGAGAATCATTTCGGGGCGATAGCCGGTCTTCTCGGACTTGTGGGTGAGGAAATCGGGGTCGACACCCACGCAATGGACCCCGACGAGGCCGGCCCGAAGCGGCAGGAAATTCCAATCCGGGCCCGCAGCGCGAAGCACGTCTTGCGGATCGATGTTGAGACACGTGAAGATCAACGGCCGCCTATTGATCAGTGCCATGTTGAACTGTACTTCCACCCGCGGACCCAAGGCTCGCTTGGCCACCCCGATTCGGGTGTCCGCGCCGACGGCTCAGTCACAGGAAATCCCGCGGAATTGACCGGTCGGCAGACGAGTTCGGGGCATTTGCGGCCAGGACTGGCGCGGATACTTTCAGCCGCTGGCAGTGGCCGAAAGTTTCTCGTCGAATTGTCTCGCGCGTGCGTGGGCATCGAGCCTACCGGCACCGAATTGCGCTAATTCGGCACATCGAGCGTTGTTCGCCCGACTTCAATCCAGCTCGTTCCGTTGTAAACGAAGTCGATCGAGCGGCAGTGTCCACCCACGGGGTTTGTCCACATGGCCATCCTGAAAACCGAGTGCCAAGTGATGTTGCCCATCGAGCCCATATTGGAATTGCGGACGGTGATCGTGATACGCCGTCCATAGACGGGATTCAGGGGCGAATCGATTGCGAACTCGCCGGCGCCGGTCGCAGTTACGAGAAATTCGTCACTCGTTTGGCAATCGGGTTGAATGTTCGAAGCAAACGCCAGAGTCTCCAATTGGTGCAAGCCATCGCCCCAAAGACCCTGTCGAGTGGCGATACCGCCGGCATGCTCGATTGAACAACCGCGTCCATTCGGACCCGCGCCCAAAAGTACATAAGCAAGAGCGTTGCGTGCGGTTCCGGCCACGTAGTTGCCGACACAGCGAATGTCGAATGTATCCGGCCCGCTTGCAACGATCGCGCATCCCTGTGTGGCTTCCAAGCGGCCGTCATGTGCCGGCTCGAATCCAAATCGGCAGTTTTCAATCAGAACGCTGCGACATCGGGCAAGCGTAATTCCGGGGTTGGCGCCCGGTGAGGACGTGCTATTGCCGGCAACGAAGCAATTCGTGATCAGGCCGATTTTTTCGCGTGGCGGATCGTAGATGTTGACTCCCTGGCCGATTTGCATGCCTATCCCGGTGTTGTCAATGACCGCAACGTCGGAGATCGAAAACCAGGTACATTCGTCCGTCGTCACGATTCCCCGCTGACAGTGCGAGATTCGGCCATTCGTCACGATGAGGCGACCCGCCGAGCTTCGAATTCCGTATCCGGCGGCCGCATGGATCGCGAAGCCGTCGATCGCGCAATCGAGGAGATCCGTTTCCGCGGATGGCCCGAGGTGAAGGGTCCGCAGATAGCCACCAGAAGGGGGGTTAGCGCCGGTCAGTTCGACTGCTGTACCGGCCAGGTTTTGTGCGACGAGGTTTCTTATCTGGATGTTTCGCTTGGCGCCCGTGTCGTCGCTGTTGGACGCGGGCCTGTAGAACAACGACTCACCGGTACCGAAGCTAACCGCAGAATACGCGCCATTGACGGCAAGCCCGTCGACCAAGACGTTATAGGCACCATTGGCGCCGATCGCGGCAGCGCCGTTGGTGCGCGCTATGTTATGCGCTGAGATATTGACGAAGCGCAGGTTCCGCGCGTGTGAAGTCTCCCGGTCTGCGGGATTCGGTGCATTCGTCTCCCAGCCGAATTCGTAGTAAATCCCGTCCGAAACGCCCGTGCCGTCGAGCAGCAGGTTCTCGAACGAGACGTTTTGAAGTCCACCGAGCGCCAGTATCAATTTGGCACTGGGATTGTCGCTGGTTACTCGTACATTGCGAATGATGACGTTTCCCTGAGGCCGCGGCAACATTCCGTCGAAGTGATTCGGAAAGTATTTCGTGCCTGCCGCGTTTCTCGAACCGATCGCTATGGCGCTTCCCTGCCCGGCGCCGGCGCCGGCGAAATGCACCTCAATCGCGCCATTTTCTAAGCGGAAGTTTCGGACGGCGTATATGAACCCCGCATTCTGGGCGTGAGGATCGGGCGCGTTTTTCGTGAAGTTCAGCGTGGCATTTTGCAGATCGAGACTGATGCCGTCGCGGAACGTGATGATGTCATCGAAATAATATGTGTCCACGCCGGTCGTGTTCGGGAAACGCAGGCGACCTGAGAACCCCTCCGACGAAATCTCGGGAGAACAGAGTTTCTTCAACGCCAAAGTGTTCGAGTGGGCGGATCCTAGGTCGTTCGGGACGATCCCGTACCGACGGACATCGCCGTTCGCGAACCCATCATGGATCGAACCGGCGCCGCTGTCATCCGTTGCGACGGCCGCCCCGGCGGCGGTCGACGCGAGTCCGATCGTCATGGTGCCCATCAAGCGACGTCTTGAGATGGACAAGTAACTGTGCCTCTAATATGCGTGTAAACCCGCTGAAACAGCATAATCGCATGGGCCGACTTGGTTGACATGATCCTCCCCGTCTGCGACATTACGGCGGGTGTTCAATGGCTGAACGATTGACGCCGATGTCGCTGTTTCGCATGGTGATTTTGCGTCCTCGTGCCCGTCTCCGTGGTGTTCGGACCGCCAATTGCCCGGGCAGCATGATTGGGTCGAGAGGCTGATCGACTTGATGAATTGCGTTCGACCCGCCGTTCGAGCGGCGGATCGGTTGCGACGGTGGATGCTCGACCAATGCTCTCGGATGAAGCCCGTTACCGCCTTTTGCGTCATTTGCGCGACAATCCGGCAATCAGTCAGCGTCACGTGGCGAGCGAATTGGGATTCAGCTTGGGAAGGGTTGACTATTGCCTTCAGGCGCTGGCCGAGAAACGACTGCTGAAGGCGACGAAGTTCGAGAATAGCCGCCGAAGATCGGCATGTATGTACCTCCTGGCTCCGCAAGGATTCGAGGAGAAGGCACGCGTCGCGGCGCTTCCTGCCGCAGAACGTAAGAGAATACAAAGGCTTGCACGTCAATATCGCACGGACGCGGCGGGGAGTCATTGGGCGCGCACGTCGGTTTCAATGACGAAGAAGTCGCGCCAAACGACGGTACGGGTTCCAGCGGGTCCTGCGGACCAGCGCCAATGGATGCGGCGGTGCAAACGGGGCCTAAGGTGTTCCAGGTGAATTCAAATCAAACCATCGCCCTTCGTAGTGCGGACGGCATCGACATCATCGCATTTGGCCGCGTCGTATGGCGGTACCGCTATTTTGTCGTGCTCGTTTCCTTATGCTTTGTCCTAGCGTCCGTCTACCTTGCTCTGACGGCGAAGAAGATGTACCGAGCCACCGTTACGGTGACGGAGGTGCACGATGAGGCTCTTTCCGGAGCGGGATCATTGATTGGACGGTTGGGTGGCCTTGCCAGCATGGCCGGCCTAAATATCGGCGGTGCCGGTCCGAGTGCCTACGCCCAAGGAGTGCTGACGTCGCGCAATCTGATCGAGAAGTTCGTTGATGCCGAGCGACTGGTGCCGACGCTCACCAAAGGAATGGGGAATCGTGAGACACCTTGGTTCGCGACGCAGCGTTTCCAGGAGACAGTCCTGGCGATTCATCATGATACCCAGAAGGGGGTCACGACGATTTCCGTGGATTGGACCAATCCCGTGATTGCTGCGGATTGGGCAAACGGCTTCGTCGCGCTCGCCAATCGTCTTATCCGCGCGCACATCAAGGGGGAAGCGAGTCGTAACGTTATCTACCTTGAGGGCCAGACCGACAAGACGCAATCCGTCGAGATCCAAAAGTCTCTCTATGGCCTGATCGAAAGCCAGACCAAGGCGCTGATGCTCGCGAATGCGCGATCAGATTATCCGTTTCAGGTCATCGATCCGGCGGTCCCACCCGGGGTGAGGTATAGCCCAAAGCGCGCGCTGATGGTGTTGTCGGGAGCCGTAATTGGGCTCTTCGCTGGAGTCTTGATCGCCATCACTCACAACGCCATTCGGCGCGTCAAGACCATGCAGTGAAGACCGAGCCTAGCAATATCCCGTATGCTCTCTTGTTGAGACGCCTCTGGTGGCACCTTGGCCCGCGACGGCACCGGCAGGTAATGTTCATTATGGCTCTAATGTTCGTCGCGGCGATCGCGGAAGTGGTGAGCTTGGGGGCCGTGTTGCCCTTCGTAGCCGTGCTTGCTAATCCGGCGATCGTTTGGAGATACCCCTTGGTCGCGCATCTGGCGCGTTCATTCGGAATTGTCAGCGCCGGGGGATTGGTTTTGCCGCTGACCGCGGCGTTCGTGCTCACGGCGGTGTTGGCGGGAACGGTTCGAGTTGTTCTCCTTTGGGTGAACACTCGATTTACCTTCGCCGCTGGCGCGGACCTCAGCAGGGAGGTGTACCGTAAGACGCTATATCAACCCTATGCGGTTCATCTGACCCTCAGCAGCAGCGAGGTCATCAGCGGCATCGCAAACAAGGTGGGGGGCACCGTGCTCGGCGTGTTGTTGCCGGCACTGACGCTGATGAGTTCCATCGTGTTGTTGAGCGCGATCATGGCCGCTCTGATCGCGGTAAATCCGCTCGTAGCGCTGATCGCAACTGCCGGATTCGGCGGCGGTTACGCGCTTATAACCTGGATCTCGCGGCGTAGATTGAAACAAAACAGCGAGCACATCTCCCGTGAGCAGACGCAGTTGATCAAGGCGCTGCAAGAGGGTTTGGGCGGCATTCGCGACGTACTGCTCGACGGAACGCAACCTATTTATTGCGAGATATACAATCGCGCCGATCAGTCGCTGCGGCGAGCGCTCGGCGACAATGTATTCATCGCACAAAGTCCACGATTCGCGATCGAAGCTCTGGGCATGGTGCTCATCGCGACAATAGCGTATGTATTGAGCCGTCACTTCGGCGGTGTGTCAACGGCGCTCCCCTTGCTCGCGGCGCTGGCATTGGGCTCGCAGCGCACGCTCCCGGCGTTGCAACAGGCATATTCCGCTTGGGCAACGATCGCTGGCAGCTATGGATCGCTGGCCGACACTGTCGAGCTGCTCGATCAGAAGTTGCCCGATGAGGTGTTCCTGCCGGCCCCGGATCCGCTACCGCTGCGTGATTCGATTCAGTTCGACGAAATTCGATTTAGATACGGACCCGATGGTCCTTGGGTGCTAGATGGATTCGATTTGACAATCCGCAAAGGAGAGCGAGTGGGCTTAGTGGGCAGCACAGGGAGCGGCAAGAGCACCGCGCTCGACTTGCTGATGGGGTTGTTGACGCCCTGTGAGGGGCGTCTGCTGGTCGATCACGAGCCGCTCACCGGACGACGTGTGCGGGCGTGGCAGCGCTCTATTGCCCACGTGCCGCAGAGCATCTATCTTGCCGACAGCACGATCACCGAGAACATCGCATTTGGACTTCCGCAAATGATGATCGACCAACAGCGCGTACGCGACGCGGCCAGGCGCGCGAACATCGACGGGTTCATCGAGAGCCGCCCCGAAAAATACGACGAGATGGTCGGGGAGCGGGGCGTGCGATTATCCGGCGGACAGCGGCAGCGAATCGGCATAGCACGGGCGCTGTACAAGCAGGCGGCGATTTTGATTCTGGATGAGGCGACGAGCGCGCTGGATAACGCGACTGAGCAATCGGTCATGGATGCCATCGATGGCATCAGCCGGGACGTTACCGTGCTGGTTATCGCACACAGGCTTTCCACCGTCGAGCGTTGCGACAAAATTGTCGAGATCGCGCACGGCCGCGTCAAGGCGCAAGGAACGTTCGAACAGTTGATTGCGTGCAGTTCGACGTTTCGGAGGATGGCGCAACTGACGTCGATTCCAGGGTAGGTTCTGATCCAATTATGTTTAACGAAAAATCCATATTGATTACGGGCGGAACGGGCTCCTTTGGGCGGCAATACGTCAAGACATTGCTGGAAAGGTATCGACCGAAGAAGCTGATCATCTTTTCGCGCGATGAACTGAAACAATATGAGATGGCGCAGGAGTTTTCCGCAGGATGCATGCGCTACTTCATCGGCGATGTCCGCGATCGTGATCGTCTCGTACAGGCGATGAACGGCGTGGACTTGGTTATTCACGCCGCGGCATTGAAGCAGGTGCCGGCCGCCGAATACAACCCGATGGAATGCGTGAAGACCAATATTCACGGCGCCGAAAACGTCATATACGCGGCCCTGGCGAATGACGTGGAGAAGGTCATCGCCCTGTCGACTGACAAGGCGGCGAATCCGATCAATCTGTACGGAGCCACCAAACTCGTTTCGGACAAGCTTTTCGTCGCGGGCAATAACATTGCCGGCGGCCACAAGACGAGATTGTCGGTCGTGCGGTACGGCAATGTGGTCGGTTCGAGGGGCTCCGTCGTCCCATTGTTCAAGAAGCAGATCGAACACGGCTGCGATTATCTGCCCATCACGGATCCCGGAATGACGCGCTTCTGGATCACATTGCAGCAGGGAGTCGATTTCGTGTTGAAAAACTTCATGCGCATGCACGGCGGGGAGATCTTCGTACCGAAGATACCCTCGGTGCGGGTTGTGGACGTGGCGCGCGCAATGGCTCCGAACCTTTCGCACAGGATCGTGGGTATTCGTCCGGGCGAGAAGCTTCACGAAGTGATGTGCCCTGCCGATGACTCGCACTTGACGCTGGAGTTCGACGATCATTTCCTGATCAAACCGGCAATCCAATTTTCGGCGCTGGTCGACTTCTCTGCCAACCGCCTCGGCGAGCAGGGGAAAGTCGTCGACGCTGGTTTTGAATTTCACTCAGGACGGAATCCGCATTTCCTGGACATTCACGAGATCATCGCAATGAACCATTTCGTAATGCCGACTTGATACCGTACGGTCGACAGGATGTGACGGATGCCGACATTGAAGCGGCGGTTGAGGTCTTGCGTTCGGACTTCTTGACCCAGGGACCCGTGGTGCCCCGGTTCGAGGGCGCGGTAGGTCGGCGTGTCGGCGTCAAACATGCCGTAGCCGTCAACAGCGCAACTTCGGCGCTCCACGTAGCTTGCGCGGCGCTCGGCCTCGGACGAGGAGACCGATTGTGGACGACCCCCAATACATTCGTTGCCTCCGCCAATTGTGGGCTCTATTGCGGTGCTGAGGTCGATTTTGTCGATATCGATCCTTTGACGTGGAACATGAGTGCGGCGCGGTTGGAGGAGAAGCTCTCAGCGGCGAGAAGATCGGGGCAATTGCCGAAGATAGTGGTACCGGTGCACTTTGGCGGGCAGCCCACCGACCAGCGGAGGATATGGGAGCTTGCCCGCGAATATGGATTCAAGGTGCTCGAGGATGCGTCGCATTCGATCGGCGCCTTGCATGACAAGGTTCCCGTCGGGAACTGTCGGTGGTCGGACGTCACCGTGTTTAGCTTCCACCCGGTGAAGATCATTACATCCGGCGAGGGCGGCATGGCCTTGACCAACGACGACGATGTGGCTTCCAGGATGGAGATACTGCGAACTCACGGTATCACGCGCAAGCCGGAGCGATTCGTGCAGGTACCTGCCGGCCCTTGGCATTACGAGCAGCAAGCGCTCGGATTCAATTATCGAATGACGGATATTCACGCGGCCATCGGCTTGAGTCAGTTCCAGCGGTTGACGGAATACGTTGATCGGCGTAACGAACTCGCGGGCCGTTATGACCGGGAGCTGCATGGTTTGGCCGAATTGCCAACGGTTCTGCCGGGAACGCGATCGGCGTTCCATCTCTATGTGATTCGACTGCGACGGGGATTGGCCGGTGAACCACACGCACGAATTTTCGGCGAGCTTCGCAGACAAAGCGTCGGCGTGAATCTGCATTACACGCCGGTGCATTTGCAGCCGTTTTTCAAGACGCTGGGGTTCTCCGAAGGTCAGTTTCCGGAAGCTGAGATGCACGGTAAGACGGCGATCACACTTCCCCTCTATCCGCGGATGACGGACGCAGAGCACGGTCATGTAATGACGGTGGTTCGACGGGTCTTGGGGGCGGCGAATTGAATCGCCCCGACCTTTTCCTGGGCTGCGAAAGGGGTGCGCGGCTGGCGCGAAACCGGCCGGCGCTCACTGCGCCCGGCCTGCCGGGATCGGACGACGTGCTGCCGGTCATTTTGGAACTGCGTCTGGCGGGACCGGAATCGCCGCCACGCCAGTCGTGCCAACACGGGCGATTTGATGGAGCAGGCCGCCGATGCCGCTTTGCTCAAAAATATGCGCTTCCATGAATAGTCGCTTGGTACTGGGCACGGCTCAGTTCGGCCTCGCGTACGGCGTGGCGAACCGCGACGGTGCGATCGGTTCAGCGGCGGCGGCCGAGATCATCGGATTGGCGTCAACGGCGGGCATCGATACGCTGGATACCGCGGTCGCGTACGGCAACAGCGAGAGCCGACTTGGTGAGATCGGCATTCGGGGCTGGAAAGCCATCTCCAAGATACCCGCCGTGCCAGTGGATACCGTCGATGTCTTCGCGTGGGTCACCGGCTGTGTTGACCGCTCCTTGAGGGCCCTGCGCGTTGAGTCCTTATATGGTCTTTTGCTGCACCAGCCCTCGCAGCTCAGCGGGCCACGCGGTGAGAGCCTGTACCGCGCATTATTGCGGACACGAGAGGACGGAAAAGTCGGCAAAATCGGCGTGTCCATCTACTCACCGGAGGAACTCGATATCCATTGCGCGCGATATCAGTTCGACCTCGTCCAAGCGCCGATGAACGTCTTGGATCGCCGTATTAGGGTGTCGGGGTGGCTGGCGAAACTGCATGATTCTGGCGTGGAGATTCATATTCGCTCCGTATTTCTCCAGGGTCTCCTATTGTTGGATCGTTCGCACATGCCGTCGCAATTCAGCAGATGGGATTCGTTGTGGCAACGCTGGCACGCGTGGTTGGAAGGAAGCGCCGTGACGCCGTTGCAGGCGTGCCTCGGCTTCGGACTCGCGCAACCCGACATTGACGGCGTGGTAGTCGGCGTTGACTCCCCATCCCATATGCGGGAAATCCTGGAAAATGCGAGGGGCATGTCCGAGCCGCCACCCGTGGATCTCCAATCCGACGACATCGATTTGATCGACCCCTCCAGATGGAGATCACATTGAAGACCGTAGGGATCGTGCAGGCGCGCATGGGTTCGACGCGCCTGCTGAACAAAGTCCTGCGCTCGGTGTGCGGAACGCCCCTGATCGGGCTGCTCCTCGAGCGTCTTTCCCGTGCGAAAACGCTGGATCAAATCGCGATATGCACCTCCGTGGATACTGCCAACGACCCGTTGGCGGAATATGTGGCGTCGGTTGGATATGGGGTCTATAGGGGCGATGAGAACGATGTGCTCGATCGGTACTATCAGGCGGCCAAGGAATTTTCCGCCGACGTTGTGGTTCGCGTGACGGGCGATTGCCCGCTGATCGACCCGAAGGTCGTGGACGCAGTGGTGCGACTGTTCTTCGAATCGGCGTCGGATTACGCCTCCAATGTTTCCCCGCCGTCATTTCCGGACGGCCTGGATGTCGAAGTATTCCCATTTGCCGCTTTGGAGCGCGCGTGGAACGAGGCCACGCATCCAGCCCAGCGGGAGCATGTGACCCCGTTCATTCGCGAGCTTAGTCGGCATCGCGGAGTCAATCTGAGTCATCCGTCGGACGAATCCTGGCGGCGCTGGACAGTCGATGAGCCGGAAGACTTGCTCGTTGTCAGCCGCATCTTCGAACATTTTAGCCCGCTCCGGGATTTCTCCTGGACGGACGCACTGGCTGCGGTCGACGCAAATCGGGAATGGTTTGGCGTGAACCGGCACCTGCTCAGAAACGCCAGCGTGAACCTGTATACGGGCCAGGATCTCTGGACGCGCGCGAAGCGCGTGATACCCGGCGGAAACATGCTGCTGTCCAAACGGGCGGAGATGTTTCTGCCCGACCAGTGGCCGGCGTATTTTAGCAAGGCAAAGGGCTGCCGCGTGTGGGACATGGACGGTCGCGAGTACATCGACATGTCGATCATGGGCGTAGGCACGAACATACTCGGCTACGGTCACGATGAGGTCGACGATGCGGTACGCAGGACGATCGATGCAGGTAATATGTCTACGTTAAACTGCCCGGAAGAGGTGTACCTCGCGGAGAAACTGATAGAGATGCATCCCTGGGCCGACATGGTCCGATTTGCGCGGTCCGGTGGCGAAGCGAACGCGATCGCGGTCCGCATCGCGCGAGCCGCAAGCGGTCGGGATGGGGTCGCCATCTGCGGATATCACGGCTGGCATGATTGGTATCTAGCGGCGAATCTTGGCGACGACAGGAATCTGGCGGGGCATCTGCTGCCGGGCTTAGAGCCTAACGGCGTGCCGAAGGCCCTTCGGGGCACCGTCTTTCCGTTTCGATACAATAATTTCGCCGAACTCGACGACTTAGTGCGCAACCGTCCGATCGGCGTGATCAAGATGGAAGTGTCGCGCAATTTCGGTCCGGAAGGTGATTTCCTGCAGAAGGTTCGCGAGTTGGCGTCGCGCAACGGTATCGTGCTGATTTTCGACGAATGTACGTCCGGTTTTCGGCAAACCTATGGTGGTTTGCACAAGATGTATGGCGTCGAACCGGACATGGCGATGTTTGGCAAAGCCCTTGGCAACGGCTACGCAATCACGGCGGCCATCGGGCGTCGCGAGGTTATGGAGGCGGCGCAGACTTCCTTTATAAGCAGTACGTTTTGGACCGAACGCATCGGACCGACCGCGGCATTGAAGACCTTGGAAGTCATGGAACGAGTCAGATCATGGGAGACGGTAACCGACGTCGGCAGATCGATCACGACGGGTTGGCAAATGCTTGCGCGGAAGCACGGCTTGACGATCAACACGAGCGGGTTGCCGGCATTGACGGCGTTCTCGCTGGTTGGCACGCAGGCCTTGGCATATAAGACATTGATTACACAGGAGATGCTTGCACGGGGATTCTTGGCGGGAACCAGCGTATATGTATGCACGGCGCACACTCCGGACCTGGTTGACCGTTACTTCGATGCGCTGGATGCGGTGTTTGCGATGCTCGCGGAATGCGAGAACGGGAGGGACGTTGCTTCGTTCCTTCGGGGTCCCATTTGTCACGACGGATTCAAGCGGTTGAATTGATGTCCAAGTCCATATTCGTAGTTGCGGCGCATCCCGATGATGAAGTGCTAGGGTGCGGAGGCACGATCGCCCGGTATGCGCATGATGGCGTCCGAGTCAACGTCGCGTTCATATCGGACGGTGTTTCGTCCCGCGAGGGCGTCGATTCGGGTTCCGCGGAGTTTCGCGCCGCGCAAGAAGCGCGTCGAACCGCGGCTTACGCGGCCTGCGGGATTCTCGGGGCGAACATCGTCTTTTTCGGTGCGTATTCCGACAACCGGTTGGATTCCGTGCCGTTGCTCGACGTCATTAAGACCGTAGAAGCCTTGTTCGCGCAACATCGTCCCGAGATTGTCTTCACGCATCATGCGCACGATCTAAACGTGGATCATCGCCTCGTGCACCAGGCCGTCGAGACAGCCTGTCGCCCCTGCGCCGGCGGCACGGTCAAGACCGCGGCCTTCTTTGAGGTTCCATCGAGCACCGAATGGCGGATGCCTGGGAACTCGACGTCCTTTGCACCGAACTGGTACGTCGATATATCCGCCTGGCTCGATCGCAAGCTTCGGGCACTTGAGGCGTATGCCGTCGAGGTCCGCGATTGGCCGCATCCGCGCTCGATGCGCGCAGTGGAATATCTTGCCAGGTGGCGTGGCGCTACCGTTGGGGTGGATGCTGCGGAATCCTACGTCATTGGAAGGCAAATATCATAATCGCCGTCTTTCGCGTCGACGCATCCAGTCAAATTGGCATTGGGCACGTGATGCGTTGCCTGACATTGGCCGAACTTCTTCGCGATCGCGGCGCCGACGTGCGATTCCTGTGCAGAGAACACGCCGGGAATCTTGCGAGGCAACTGCGAGAATGTGCGTTCAACGTGGATCTTCTGCCGATTTCGCCGACCGCCGACCCAAAGGCTGAGGATGGCGCGTACTCAGCCTGGCTGGGCGCTTCCGAATCGGAAGACGCGGAGCAAACAATCCACGCAATCCGTGATAGCGAGGTGGAGTGGTTGATCGTCGACCACTACGGGATCGGTGTCGAATGGGAACGCAAATTGCGTCCGCACGTGCGCGAACTCCTCGTAGTCGACGATCTCGCGAACCGACCGCATTCATGCGACATGCTGCTGGACCAAAATTTTTTCGCGGAAGACCGGAAGCGATATGCACGCCTGGTCGATGAACGTTGTCGGTTCTTGCTCGGACCACGCTTTGCGTTGTTGGGGGCGGAATATCGCGATGCCCGGCGTCGGGTACCGCGCCGGGATGGTCGCATCGGGCGTGTTTTGGTTTTCTTTGGGGGTACGGACCCCTGCAATCTCACGGGCATGACGCTTGATGCCCTGTGCGTGCCTGGACTCCGGCATCTGCCGGTCGACGTGGTGATGGGCGTCAACAATCCGCATAATGCCGCCGTTCGGAAACTTGCGGCGGGTCGACCTAAAACGACGATATACGGGCCCCAAAGGCATTTGGCGGATCTTATGGCGCGAGCGGATCTCGCGATCGGAGCTGGTGGGGTCACGACTTGGGAACGCATGATCATGGGATTGCCGAGCGTCGTCATCACCATCGCGGAGAATCAACGTCCATCGACCGGATCGCTTGCGAAAGCGGGTCTGATTGCGTACGTGGGCCATTACGACCGCGTTACGCGGCAAGACCTGACCGGAGCGATACGCGACGCGATCTCGAATCCCCGTGACTTGAGCGATATATCACTCAAGTGTTGCCTCCTGGTCGACGGTTGCGGGGCGCTTCGGGTATTGGAGATCATTCAACCCACTGCGGCAGATTCCCTTCGACTGCGGGTCGCCCAACCCGATGACGTGTATCGATATTTCGAGTGGGCCAACGACCCCGATGTTCGCGCGCAGGCGGTTCAGACCAGCCTCATTTCGATCGAGAGTCACGAACGATGGTTCGCCGCCAAGTTGGCCTCCCCCCACGCGCAGCTTTTCGTCCTCATGGCTGGCGACTTGCCGGTAGGCCAGATACGCTTCGACCGCGAGGGAAACGACTATCGTGTCGATTATTCAATCGATCGGGACTATCGAGGGCGGACATGGGCCTCGCGATTGGTGGCGCTCGGCATGTCGAAATCCACGGCGGAACGAGGCGCTCGGTTCGTCGCCGAGGTCCGGGAAAATAATCTTCGCTCCCGTGCGGTATTCGCGCGACTCGGCTTCAGGCCGCAACCGTCGACCCGAGGCGACGCGTTCGTCGAGTATCGGACCGATGCCGTACCAGAGGCACGGGCGGAAGGAGCGCCATGAGGGTAATGGTAAGCGCCGCCGGCTCGCCGGCGTCCGTGTCGATTTTGCGCCATTTGAAAGCGCTCGGTCATGAAGTCGTCGGAATAAACGCGCGTGTGGAAACGGAAAAATTGGGCCGAGCCTTCTGCGACAGATTTTTTCTCTGCCCGTTGGCGAGCGCTTCAGCCTATCTCGATTTCCTCGTGGAGCGATTGGCAGACGTAGACGCTTTTCTTCCGTTCATCGATGAAGAACTGATCGCGATCGCCGATGGGTGGTCGCGCATTCCGAAGATCCTCACTGGACGCGTCGCATTATCGGACCCCGTTGTAATACGCGATTGCGTCGACAAATGCCGCTTTCAGCGTGCCTGCGTCGAGGCCGGCCTGCCAATTGCTCCCACGGCGAAGTCTCCGCCCGCCTATTTCAAGCCGCGCTTTGGCCGAGGCGGGAGGGGCGTGCTCGAGGTGTTAGACGGCCGTATGTTCGAGGCCTTGGAGGGCTGGGACGGCGTGATCCAACGCGCTATCCGCGGAGAGGAGTTCACGGTTGATGCAATCTTCGACAGAGACGGCCAGTTGCTCGCCACCGCGTCGCGCAAGCGTTTACTGGCCGCCGGCGTATCGACCATCGGCGAGGTGGGGTTCGATCCGGCCTTGCACCGGCTCGCCGAAAGAATTGGCAGTAATTGGCACTTTAAGTATGCGATCAACTTTCAGTGTATACGCGATGGCGCCGGAAAGGACTGGATCATAGAATTGAATCCGCGCTTGGCGGGCAGCGCGATATTTTCCACTCTCGCCGACTGTGACCCGTTTTCGGCGACCATCGCGCTATTGTCTGGTGGCTCCTGGAAAGGTCATCCAAAACGTCTGCGCGTTTGGCGCTACTGGAAAGAGATGTCGGAGGAGCTGTCGCCGTGAATACCGATGATCAGCGACTGAATCTCGTGACGGCTACCGAGAGATTGTCGCGTGAAATCGGGGGGGCCAACCGGGTTGTGTTCGATCTGGACGGAACGATCTACGACACACGGGATTTCGAGCGGCCCGCCCTCGAATCCGTCGTCAATTGGCTCCGAGAGAAGAGCGGAAGATCCTTGGATGGATTGACGGTGGAGCTTTGGCTGAGGCGCGAGACGGATCGACATCGGTCGGGTTTGTTCGATGACGTGTTGCATAAATTTGATTTGCCGCTTGCCTGGGGCGCGGAATGCGCGCAACGATTCCACGATCACTCACCGAGTGGATTGACCAGTGAGTACAGCCTGCGAGAGTATCTATTGGAACTGCGTGCCCGCGGACTGCGGCTGGCGCTCGTGAGCAACGGCCGCGACAGGCTACAACAGCGTAAGTGTGATGCGATTGGCCTCCGCGGACTCTTCGACGAATGCATCATTTGCGGACCCGATTTCCCGGAACGACAAAAGCCCGGGTCGTGGGCCTGGTCGCAGCTTGCCAATTGGCGCGCGGGTTTACCGACGGTGTACGTGGGCGACGATCCCGTAGATGAGGTATTTGCGGCTGCTGGGCGTGCGGGTTTCGTCAAGTTCCGATTCAGGAGTCCGAAATATGCAGATTGACGGACGACCGATAGGCGGCGGGCGACCGCCGTACGTAATCGCCGAGCTTTCAAATAACCACCTGGGGGATCCGAAGCGAGCGTGTCGGCTTATCGAAATTGCCGCCGAGTGCGGTGCCAACGCGGTGAAAATCCAGACTTACGATGCGGAAGCACTGACCATTGATTGCGATCGCCCCGAATTCATCATCAAGACGCCGCCGTGGGTTGGATTGAATTATTACCAACTTTATCGGCGGATCGCCTTGCCCGCGGAGTTCACCGAGCTGCTGTTTCGAGTAGCGCGGGATTGCGGAATCACGATATTTAGCTCCGCCTTTGATGAGCGTGCCGTCGAGCTGCTGCGACGCCTGAACTGTCCCGCGTACAAGATCGCTTCGTTCGAGATTTGCGACGACCCCTTGTTGCGAGCCGTCGGCGCGACCGGACGTCCGGTGATCGTGTCGACTGGGATTGCCGGACTCGACGACATCGAGGAAGCGATTCGCGTGCTGCGCGGCGCCGGCTGCCAGGATGTCGCGCTACTTCATTGCATATCCCAATATCCAGCAAACACGGCGGAAATGCATTTGTCGGTGATAGACCGTCTCGCACAGCTCAATTGTGTCGTTGGACTATCGGATCACAGCTTGGACAATTTCGCCGCGGTGCTGGCGGTTGCACGGGGAGCGGCCTTGATCGAAAAGCACTTCACGATTTCGCGGGAGGACGGCGGACCGGATGCGTCGTTCTCGCTCGAGCCAGCGGAGCTGGCTGCATTGGTAAAGGACGTAAAGCGTGCCTGGGAAGCGATTGGCGATCCGGGATTACTGGAGCGAGCGACTCGCGCGGGTTCGGAACACGGGCGATCATTGTTTGTCGTGGAGTCGATGCGTGCCGGAGATACGTTCGGGCCGCAGAATGTGCGCGCAATTCGTCCAGGTTGCGGGCTTCCGCCGCGCACGATTGTGCGGATCCTCGGTCGTCGAGCGCGGCGAGACCTCGCCCGGGGAGAGCCATTGCATTGGGAGGATGTAGAGTGATGCAGGCCGATCATTTTGCGCATACGGAGCGATGTCCGGTTTGCGGCGGCGGCGCGGCCCCCATGCTTTCGCTCCTAAATCAAGCGATTTACCAGCATCCGGTGCCGACAGACGCCGATGTACGCGGTCCCTTCACCGTGGATCTAAGTTGGGTACAGTGCGCGAGGTGTACACATGCTTGGCAGGCGACGTTCGACGCACGGCTTCTCAAGGATATATATCGCAGCCATTACTATACACCTGCTCCCGCGGGCATGGGGATGCAGTTTCGGGACGTGTTCTTGCGAACGCTCGACGAATGTGGACTGCTGAGGGCAGGAGCGTCGCTGCTCGAAATCGGCGCGTCCGACGGAAATGTGCTCCACGAGATGATGTTGCAAACGGGGTCCACGACCGCGTACGCGTTCGAACCGAACCGGGAAAACGCCGACATCGCGCGAAAGCGTGGTCTTACGGTTTATGAGGCATTTTTCGGTGCAAGCGCCATCCAACGCGTTGGCGCAACGGTCGACTTCGTGTTTGCACGGCATGTGATAGAGCACGCGTTCGATTTTGAGGATTTTTTTGCGGGCGTAAATGGAGTGGCATCGGGGCAAGCCGATCTCGTGCTAGAGACGCCAAGTCTAGATCACCACGCGCGGCTCGGATCCTTAGCACCTTTTCACATTGAACATCTACACGTGTTTTCCCAACGATCGCTCACGACGCTTGCGCAACGATTCGGATGGCATCGGACCCATGGCGTCGTCACTGCAGACGGAAACCTGATCGCGGCGTTTGGTAGAGACGGGACCAAAGAGTCAAACGATACTGTTCCCTCGACCGAATTGAGCGGATTGCAGGCGGCAGCGGATTCGGTCCGCGCCCGTCTTTGTCGTGCGACCGAGGGGAGGCAGCTTATTTTCTGGGGAGCGGGATCCGCGGCCGTCTCGCTCGTTCGAATGCTTGGACGGGAGCCCGACATGTGGACTGACGGAAATCCAAATAAATACGGTCGGAAATTCCCCGGCCTAAAGAGCGAAATTGTAAGTCCGGAACGGGCGTTGGCGATGGTCGAATCCTCGCCGCGCGCCAAACCTCTGCTCGTCATTACGTCATCGTTCGTACGCGAAATACTTCCGCGAGTCAGGGCTCGGGGATGGACCGGTGAAATCATGGACCTGGACGGAAACTTCCTGTAGCCGTCGCACCCTTTGTTTTCCGATTATTGCCGCGGGGTGTTCGAGTAGAGGTGGGTATGTCAGTGCACTTCGTCACTGTGGGTACGTGGCCGGTTCTGGTCGAGACTCTTTGGGAACGCATTGCACGCGTCGGCCAGTTTCAGTTCTCCCATGTGGTTGAGCCGGGCTCCAGCCGGCACACATGGAAAAATGGCGAGCCACCACCTAATGTTTATTTCATTGCCGATGTCCCGATTCCCCGGATGCCCAAACCGGACATCGAACTCCTTTCTTCGCTGGAATGCGACGGAGTTCCGAGTGTTCATAATATGATTTTGAGCGACCGGATCGTCTCCAAGCTTGATTACGCCGAAGCGCTCGGATATTGCACTTTTTTGGTTCAACGACTTGCGACGCTTTACAAGAAATTGAGACCCACCGTGATCATTGGCTCCTTCGACGCGCTTCACGGTGGGTTGGGCTTAGCTGTCGCGAGAAGCTTGAACATTCCGTGGTTTGCTCTCAATTTCAGCGTAATTCCCGCCGGTTTGGCGTCCTTTTGCGATGGTATGTCACCAACCGCGCGTGTGATGCTGGACACGCGGCAACTCTGGGATGTCGCCGCTGCCGCCGAGTCGGCCCTTGAAAGTTTTCTGACGCGAAAGGTTCACGCGCCGGCCTACATCGCACCGAAAAGCCGCGGCCTGGCGGGGTCCATTGGTAGACTTCCGGCCAGGGTGGCGAAGGCATTTTGGATGTTGCGCATCGCTCGCCATCGTCGGTATTTGAAATTCGTGCGGGAACCCGGTGGCTATGATCTATGCGCCGCTGTTCGGCGTATCTATCGTTTAGCGGCCGCCAATGCGGCCCTGGGAAAGATGCACTTAATCGAGGAGCCTCCTGCAGGGCCGTACGTACTGTTCGGCTTACATACGCAACCGGAATCGTCGATCGACGTCTGGGCTCCGTTCTACAGCAATCAACTCTGGGTTATCGAATTGCTCGCACGATCCATACCGCCCAGTCATGGACTGTTGGTGAAGGTCCACAAGAGCGACGTGTCGAACTATTCCCGCGAGCAGCTCGAGCACATGCGATCCTTTCCCGGAGTGCAACTGGTCGCCCCATTCGCGGATACCCGCAAGTTGATCGAGAACGCAGCGCTGTTGTTTTCAATACAAGGGACGATGGGGCTGGAGGCGGCGTTGCTTGGTAAGCCGCTAATCACGCTCGGCGAGTCCCCGGTCGCGTGTTTTCCCAGCGTGTCGCCGATTGGTAGGCTCGTGGATCTGCCGAAATTGGTAAGGAGGAAGCTCACGGAGACGGCGCCTTCGAGAAAACAGATTCTTGACGCGTATCAAGAGTATCTCAGGCCATTCGCTCCAGCTTCGTACAACGACTGGACGAAGAAGCCGGACGAGCGAGAGATCGTCGCATTTTCGCGATTATTCGAAGCTCTCGCTTCCCATGTTCGGCCTACGGGCTCGACGCCTCTCGGTCAGAGCGCAGGATAGCCAATGATTCCGGTGGTCTGGCGTCGACGGGTTCTCTTCTTCATGCGGCGTTGCAAATTCGCGCTGCGCTTCGGCCGCAAGCCCATCACGATAGACTCATCGTCGTGGGTCTCCAGGCGCAGCGACATCCGCAACCGTGACGGGGGAACGATCGAGATCGGCAAGAATTGCGAGATCCATCCCTATGCGATGGTGCTTACGTACGGTGGTGACATTCGGATAGGCGACAACTGCAGTTTGAACCCCTTTGCCATCATCTACGGATATGGTGGCGTACGTCTGGGAAATGGGGTGCGTGTTGCGGCTCACACGGTGATAATTGCCTCGAATCATCTGATTTCCTCCGACGGCAAACCGTTCTATCAATCCGGCGTTACTGGACGCGGAATTAGCATAGAGGACAACGTGTGGCTCGGCGCCGGAGTGGTAATTCTCGACGGAGTGACGGTGGGGCGCAATTCGATCGTTGCGGCTGGAAGTGTAGTCACAAAACCCGTGCCGGCGAACACTACGGTGGCCGGCGTTCCCGCTCGCGTCATCGCGACACGCTGAATGGTCGGAAATGAAAATTTAGCGCATATGAACGAACACACCATTTCCAGCAATAAAGGCACGGATCAGCATTCACTCGGCATAACTGCGGGGCGTGCGGTATCATGGCTGACGGCGTTTTTGGCAGTCATCGCGCTCGGGTTAAGCGCCTACTCGAATTATTTCCGAGCTACGCACGTGAGTGCAATATTTGCCGTGCTGCTTGGTATGCATATGTTGCGTTATTCCAGGATTTTCTGGTGCCGGGAATTCTCCTTATACGCGGGATTTTTCGGTTACATGATGCTGGCCCTCCTGTGGACGCGCGACACGGCACTGGCAGCGAATACGCTTGTTCCCGCGTTTGGTTGTCTGATAGTGATGATCCTGTTGGGGTCACTGGTCCGTTTCCACGATTTGCCGTCAATATTTGCAGGGGCCTTTTACGGCTTTGTTGCCGCTGCCGCGTTTTACACGCTCACCCGGGGATTTCCCCTGTCATATCCGCGAAAATTTTCATACAACGCCATCGCCGAGATGTACCTCTTCGGGCTATTCGTCGTTATTTTGTACGGTGGATGTAAGCAACGTGGGGGTTTCCTGGTCTTCATCTCCATTGTGGTTCTCCTGCATATCGTCGCAACGACCTCGATCAAGACCAATCTTGGAATCCTTTTGGGTGGATTTGCGACCACCGTGATGTATTTCCGCTATTTTGGTCGCGTCCTGCGGCGCGGAGCATTGGCGTTGACGATTCTGGGGCTCGCGCTGACGTTCATGGTCGCGTCGAATCAGACGGCTCGCGAATCGATAGATCGTGGCTTTCAGCGGGTTCAACTGGGCGTTGACGTGCTCGAGGCGCGGGGAAATGTGCCTGGTTACTCCGCCTTTAATGAGAGGGATTATTGGGAGAAAATGGGTTTCCGAGGCTGGGCTTTTAATCCCATATTTGGGCATGGAACGGAGGCCTTCCGCGCGGATTACGGCATTACCTCGCACTCGACGCCAATCGACTTGCTCTATAACTCTGGTGTCATTGGCCTATCGTTGTTTTACGGCATTTTCGTCAGCCTCGTATGGCGCATTTTTCGTATCGAAAATCGAATGCCGGCGAGCCAACGATCGTTGATATTTGGCGGCATCGTTTGCTACGTCTTTGTTACCTTGTCCGGAACGATGCACTATAGCTTGTTGCTGGCCGCCTTCGTGGCAATTAGCGCGGCGCTGCTTCGCCGATACAATGACCTAGCGGCTTCGCAAGGTGTAGGCGTCAATCGCGATGACGGCGCATGAATCAGCCGAGGATTGTAGAAATGTCGATGCCATCACAGTGCAGTTCCGTCGAGACGCCGCATTGCGTTGGATGCGACGCCTCGAAGAATTCGCCGGGATTTGTCCGTAAGAACGGAGTGGCTCGAGTCGTGATGGCCGATGGGTACTGGGGGCCGAATCGGCTCGGCAATATTTCCGCGAATTGGGCGTACTAATTGCGTCGTCTATCAGAGTCGCAGCCATCAATAATGATGGTGACCGGCAGTCTCGAATGCGGCGGCGCAGAGCGGGTCTTTGCGGACATGGCGAACTACTGGCGCAAGAAGGGTTTGACGGTTGTGCTGGCGACTTGGGCAGGGCCATCGACGGAGGATTTTTACGAACTCGATCCGGGCGTACAGAGGAGTTGGTTGGACGTGCCGCCGGGAGGGCCGACGCCGCTGGCGCGGCTCCTTGCGCATATTCGCCGAATCCGTAAGCTGCGGCGCTTGGTGTTGGATTTGCGGCCGGACGTGGTTCTGAGTTTCATCGACACGTCGAACGTCATGACTTTGATGGCGTGTGTGGGTTTGCGGAGGCGAGTCGTCGTCTCTGAACGAACTAACGGTGCCGTGACGTCGACGCTTCCGCGGATTTGGCGCGCGCTTCGCGCGGTCACCTATCGCAGTGCGGACGTCGTGATCACACAGACGCGCGATGCGGCACGATGGGTTGAAGGTACATGTCATGTGAGGCCGGTTGTAATTCCGAATCCGTTACGGCAGTTACCCGACATCAAAATGCCGCGCGAAGCGGTCGTTCTGGCGGCCGGTAGATTATCGCATGAGAAGGGGTTCGACATCCTGATATCGGCCTTTGCCGGAATTGCGCGCGATTTTCCAGATTGGCGGCTCGTGATCTTGGGAGTGGGCCCAGAGAATGTGCCCTTGAGGAGTATGTGTGCGGCGTTGCGGGTCGAAGCCCGTGTCGAGTTTCTCCCGCCGACCAAGGATATAGAATCATGGTTTGCACGAGCCTCTCTAGTAGTACAACCCTCGCGGCTCGAGGGATTTCCCAATGTAATTTTGGAGGCTATGGGAATGGGGGCGGCGGTCATCAGTGCGGATTGCCGATCCGGGCCGGCCGAAATAATCGAAGATGGAGTGAACGGCCGACTCGTGCCGCCCGAGGACCCAAATCGGTTGGCCGAAGTTATGGCCGAGTTAATGCGCGATCCCAATCAACGCGATCGGTTGGGACTTGAGGCGCGGAGAGTTAGAGTAACTTTCGCGCAAGACTTCATAATGCAGGAATGGGAACACTGCATCTTGTCCGAATTCGCGTAGGGACGATTTATTGAGCATGGACCGAGGACCAAGCATGTCCGTGGGACGCGAGAGTGAGCGCGGGGAGAGATTCGCATTTGGAGAGAATTGGGCGCGGTTTCTGTTGTCACTCGACGAATCGCGGATTCAAAGCGCCGAGCATTCGCTCGGTGAAATGCTCGGCATGACGAGCTTGGCGGGTCGGCGCTTCCTTGACATCGGTAGCGGTTCGGGTCTGTTCAGCCTGGCGGCGCGAAGACTTGGTGCGACGGTGTACTCCTTCGATTTCGATCCGGAATCGGTCGCGTGCACAACGGCGTTGAGGAATCGCTATTTTCCGTGCGATTCCGGCTGGAGAGTTCATGAAGGGTCCGTCTTGGACCGTACGTATCTCGAGACTCTGGGTAACTTCGATATCGTATACAGTTGGGGCGTCCTTCATCACACCGGCGCCATGTGGCCGGCGATCGAGAACACGATCGGTCGCGTCGAGCCGGGCGGCGAATTGATCGTCGCGATCTACAACGACCAGGGCTGGAAGTCGCACGTATGGTGGTTGATCAAGAGCTTTTACAACCGGCTTCCCCGCCCGCTGCGCCGGCCATTCGCGTTCGCGATATCCATCGCGACGCGCGTTCTCGTCTTCGCGAAGTATCTCGTGAAGGGGAAGCCGATGGTCGCGATCGCGCCTTTGCTCTCGGATCGCCGCAATCGCGGTATGAGCGCGAAATACGATGAGATCGACTGGATCGGCGGATTCCCGTATGAATTCGCCAGCTGCGAAACCTTGACATCTTACTTCACGTCCCGCGGCTTCGAGGTTATAAGCGTCCGTAGGACGGATAGTTGGGGCTGCAACGAGCTGGCTCTGCGACGAACGCGATGTGCGGACTAGCCGGATATTGCCAGTTCGGTGGAATTTCGGCGGCCGAAGCAAATGACATCCTGGGCGCGCAGACGCGGAGTCTGACGCATCGGGGCCCGGACGACTTTGGTCACTGGATCGATCCCGTATGCGGGATTGCGCTTGGCCATCGCCGATTGTCGATACTCGATCTCTCCCCCGCCGGGCATCAACCCATGACATCTGCGAGCGGCAGATACGTCATAGCACTCAACGGTGAGATCTACAACCACCAGATGATCCGAGGGCTATTGGAACGCGATGCTGGCGCGCCCGAATGGCGTGGCCACAGCGACACGGAAACGCTCTTGGCCGCAGTGGATCGCTGGGGAATTGACGTTGCGTTGAGGCAATCCGTCGGCATGTTCGCGCTCGTGATCTGGGATCGCACGACGCGGACTCTCACGCTCGCGCGTGACCGGTTGGGCGAGAAGCCCTTGTATTATGGGTGGCAGGGCGGCACATTCCTGTTCGGATCGGAGCTCAAGTCGCTGCGAGTGCATCCGGCGTTCCGCGCGCAGATCGATCGGGCCGCTCTTGCGGGTTATGTCAGGCACGGCTACATTCGCGCGCCTTCATCGATATTTCAAGGTATCTTCAAGCTACAGCCGGGCACCTACCTGCAGTTGAGGCCGCCGCAAAGCGCTGGGGAATTGCCTCGGCCCGTTGCGTATTGGTCGCTGCTGGACGCCATCGAGCGGGGGCACCGCGATCCATTCCGCGGCGACGACCGTGAGGCCGCGGACGCGCTTGAAAGGCTGCTTGCAGACGCCGTCGCGTTGCAGAGCGTCGCCGACGTTTCCGTCGGCGCGTTTCTGTCGGGCGGGATCGACTCGAGCCTCGTCGCCGCGCTGATGCAGACGGGATCCTCCAGGAAAGTCAAGACGTTCACGATCGGTTTCGATCAACCGCGACTCGATGAGGCGCCGTACGCAAGGGCGGTGGCGCAACACCTGGGAACGGAGCACACCGAACTCTACGTCAATGAGACCGATGCCATGCGGGTGATTCCGCGGCTCCCGCGCTTGTTCGACGAACCGTTCGGCGACAGTTCGGCGATTCCGATGTATCTGGTGTCGGAGCTGGCGCGGTCGAAGGTAACCGTGGCGTTGTCCGGCGACGGGGGCGACGAGCTCTTCGGTGGGTATTCGCGCTACCAACGCACCGCGCAGATTTGGTCGGTTTTGCGCAGGACGCCATGGCCCGTGCGACGGCTCATGGCGTTAGGGGCGCATTCCGTGGAGTCATTGTGGAGGGCCGGACCATCCGCGACGACCCTTCACAGGATTGTACAATTCCTGGGAGCACGAGATGCGCGCGAGTGCTACGCGGTCCAATTTTGGTGGCATTATGGTAGCCCGACCGGCGTCTTGGGCATTGCCAAGGAATACCCGCACACTGAGCCCGCGTCGCGGACCGGAGCGGACCGGGAGATCTTCGACCTGATGATGTACGAAGACTCCGTTTCCTATCTGCCCGACGACATTCTGGTCAAGGTGGATCGAGCCGCGATGGCCGCCAGTCTGGAGACGCGAGTGCCGTTGCTGGATCATCGCGTTGTGGAGTTTGCGTGGGCGTTGCCGCGGAGCATGCGAGTGGGGGGCGGGACCGGCAAGTGGTTGCTGAAACGTGTATTGGGACGACATGTCCCTCCTCGGCTGTTCGAGCGCAAAAAGATGGGCTTCGGCATACCTGTAGGCGATTGGCTCCGCGGCCCCCTCCGCGATTGGGCGGAAGGATTGTTGGCGCCGCAGCGCTTGCGGTGCCAGGGAATCTTCGATGATCGTGTCGTGCGGCAGCGGTGGGAGGACTATTTGCGGGGCCGCCGGGTGAGCAGTGACGGAGTTTGGCAATATCTGATGTTCCAGTCGTGGATCGATGGGTAATTGCATCCATTCCCGTCCGGAAGGAATTACCCTCTTTCTGCCGTCGCTCGACGGCGGCGGCGCGGAGCGTGTGTTCGTGCAGCTGGCGAACGCATTCGGCCGATTTGGCCTGAACGTGCATCTAGCGCTTGCCGCCGTCCGCGGTCCGTACCTCCAGGAGGTCGACGCGTGCGTGCATATCGTCGACCTTGGCGGCGGTGGGGTATTGCGAGTGCTGCCGAGTCTCAGCAGGCATATAAAGTCCGCGCGCCCGGTCGCGATACTCTCAGCGCTCGATCATGCCAACATCGTCGCCATCGTCGCCAACACGATGACGCGGCGAAATACCCGATGTGTGATTTCGACGCGGTCGGTGCCGATGGCCGTGTACCGCGAGGCGAGCTTTCCTCGCCGTCATGTGCTGCCCTTCTTGATGCGGGCAACCTACAGGTATGCGGACCGTGTGATAGCCAACTCCCGAGCGGTCGCGATGGATCTGATCGAACACTTCGGAGTGCCGCAGGAGAGAGTGAGCGTCATATACAATCCGCTTGACGTTGATTCGATCCAGCGCCTCGGTTGCGAGCGAGTCGAGAATCGCTGGCTTAGCGAGAATGAAACGCCGCTGATCCTCGGCGTCGGAAGCCTGACCGCTTTGAAAGATTTTCCGACGTTGATTCGCGCATTCGCCAAGGTTCGCACGACGGACGCATGCCGCCTCGCGATTCTGGGGGAAGGTCCGGATCGCCGGAAGCTCGAGAATCTCGTGGCTGAATTGGCTTTGGAGCGGCATGTTCATCTGCCCGGATTCGTCAGGAATCCATTCGCGTGGATGCACCGTGCCGCGGTGCTGGTGAGTTCCTCGTTGACAGAGGGATGCCCCAACGTCGTGATGCAGGCGCTGGCGTGCGGCACGCCCGTCGTGTGCACGGATTGCAATGGCGGTTCCGCGGAGATCCTGGAGGGCGGAAAGTGGGGCGCCTTGGTGCCGATCAGGGATCCGACCACGATGGCCGCGGCAATTGTGAAGTCGATGCACCACGAGGCGGGCGTCGACGGCCGCAGGAGGGCGGCGGACTTTTCGATCGACGAGGTGGCCCGCGCATTCGTCCGAGAGTTGCTACCGGTCGACCCGACGGCCGTGGCGGAGGGCTGAGCGGCGTGTGCGGCATACTCGGATATGCGATGCGTTCTACGGGCGTCGAACCGATGTCATTGGAACGGTTCCGCAACGCGTTAATGACGCTGCGGCACCGCGGCCCGGACGGATCCGGAATTTTCCAGGATCGCAACGTCTGGCTCGGTCACTCGAGATTGAGCATCCTGGACCTGTCGGATGCCGGGGCCCAGCCGATGCGGACCGCGGACGATCGCTTCGTGATCACCTACAACGGCGAAACATACAATTTCCGGGAGATCGCCGCCGAAGGGCGGCTGGGCGATCTCGTTTCGAGATCGGACACTGAGGTGATTGTCAGATCGTTCGCGGCGCGGGGCGTCTCGGTCCTTCCGAGCCTGAACGGGATGTTTGCGTTCGCCATTTACGACAAGGTGGACCGCAAGATACTGCTGGCCCGGGATCGAGCCGGCATCAAGCCGCTTTACTATCGAATCGACTCCCGCGGCCTGGCGTTCGCCTCCGAGATGAAGGGCATTGCGGCGCTCAGCGACGAGGATCCGACATGTAACTTGGCTGCGCTGCACGAATGGCTTTACTACGGCAATGCGCTGGGTGGCCGCACGCTGCACGCGGGTATTCATCAGCTGTTGCCCGGACACTACTTACAATTCGACGTCGACACATTCGATCATCGGATCGAACCGTACCATGGCTTTCGCGGATCGTCCGCAGGCGTGGTCCGGGGGGCGGGCGGTGTCGAGGAGGCGGCGTCCAGGGTGCGAGAGCTGCTGGAGGCGGCGGTAAGACGTCAATTGGTGAGCGACGTGCCGGTAGGCATCTTTCTGTCCGGTGGAGTCGACTCGAGCGCAATCACGGCGTTTGCCTCCAGGCATTATCGGGGCAGGCTGGCGACCTTCTCGGCGGGGTTTGACTTCGCCGGCGACGTGAGCGAACTTCCGGGCGCGAAGCGCGTCGCCGGGTTGTTCGGCACCGATCATCACGAGGTTCGCATCGCCGGCGCGGACGTCGGCGCGATCGTCGAAAAAATGGTTTACCATCACGACGCGCCGTTTGCCGATGCCGCGAACATTCCTCTTTACCTCATGGCCGAGAGCATTCGTTCGGACATCAAGGTGGTATTGCAGGGGGACGGCGGCGACGAAGTATTCGGTGGATATCGCCGATATGCGACGCTGAGGTATTACCGGTTCCTACGCAACGCGGCGCGTGCGCTGCGCTGGCCGTGTCGTTTCGGACCGAGGTTCGCGCCATGGTACCGATTCCGGCGTTACCTGGACGCGTTGTCAGCCCGCGATCTTGCAACGACGATGGCGTTGCTGCTGACCCAGGAGAGCCCGGCCTTTCGCCCACAGGAGGTATTTTCCGAGGAGATTATTGATTCGCTGGTCATGGTAGATCCGTTCGCGAGGTTTCGCGAAGTCCAGCCGCGATTCGCAATCGAAGACATCTGCAACCAGATGTCCCTCACCGACATGTGTATCGAAATGCCGGATTTGTTCCTGGAAAAGGTCGATCGCTCGACGATGGCCGCTGGCCTCGAGGTGCGGGTGCCCTTTCTCGACAATGATTTGTTGGATTACACGACCGGTCTTACGGGAGACTGCAAGATGCCCGGGGGCCGCAAGAAATGGTTGCTGAAGAAGGCGCTGGGCGGCGTCGTGCCGGACGACGTTTTGCGGGGTCGAAAGAGAGGCCTCACGGTGCCCTACGGATTTTGGCTGCAGACCGCGCTCAAGCCCATGTTTTTCGACCATCTGTCCACCTTCATGCGCGTTCATCCGCGGGTACTGAATCGCGCAACGATCGAGCGAATGTTTGCGCGTACCCGCGACGGTCGGCAAAATCACTCGTTCATGCTGTGGAAGGTCTTGAATTTCATGGTCTGGACGAACACCTGCAAGATACGGTTTCCGAGCAAGGTAATGTATTGAATGTCCGCGATGCCCCAACAGTCGTTTCCGCCGATGATCTGTCCATTCGACCACTCGCAACTCGATGCCACGCACGAACGGGAGCTTCGCTGCCGCTCCGGACATGCGTTCGCGATCCGAGGCGGGATACCTAGGCTGCTTAAAGATGAGGAGAACTACGCCGAGGCGTTCGGCAAGCAGTGGATCGAGTATCGCGTCACGCAATTGGATTCTTATACCGGTACGCAAATTTCCAAAGACCGGCTTCGCAAGTGCCTCGGGGAGGCGCTCTGGCGTACGTTATGTGAGCGGGGCAAAATCGAGATTCTGGAATCGGGATGTGGTGCGGGCAGATTCACGGAGGTTCTACTGCAGTTCCCCGGAGCGTCCGTCACTTCCACGGATCTAAGTTCCGCGGTCGAGCCCAACAAGGATAATTGCCCGTTAAGCGACCGCCACCGCGTCATTCAATGCGACATCAACCATTTGCCTTTTCCACCGGAGCAATACGACATCGTCATCTGTCTCGGCGTGGTTCAGCACACCAAAAGCCCGGAACGCACGATCTCAGATCTCTATAGTCAGGTGAAACCGGGCGGCTGGTTGATCATCGATCATTACACGCACACGCTCTCCTACTATACGAAGTTCTCGGAGTTGGCATTGCGGCCAATATTGAAAAGGCTGTCTCCGGCGCGCGGAATTGCGTTGACGAAGGCGCTTACGCGCATCTTCTTCCCGCTGCACAAGGCGGTCAGGAACGTGAAAGCCTTGCAGATGGTGCTGTCGCGATTCTCGCCGTTATTGACTTACTACCATCTGTTTCCGCAACTTGGCGACAAATTGCAATACGAATGGGCGGAATTGGATACCCACGACTCGTTGACGGACTATTACAAACACCTCCGATCCCAGCGCGCGATAAGAACACAATTGCAGCGGCTCGGCTCGACGAACTTATGGATCGACAGGGGTGTTAACGGGGTCGAGGCGCGTTGCCAGAAACCGCCTCGAGACTGAATTGCGACGGCGCATCGACCTTCCAATACGCGAGCAGTAATGGATCTGAGAATCAAAGCCGTTCTTTCGGGACTGTCTACCTATCTGCCGGGACGCAGCCCGAATGGTTTTACCGGAGGAACAGATTCTGCTCGATATTGCTACTCGGTTTGGCTGCGGCATCTGGTGCTGGCGATGCGGCATACCGGCGCTCGCGCCGTACCGGCGGTGGTCGCCGAGCTGGGCCCCGGCGACTCGATCGGAATCGGGCTCGCCGCCCTACTCTCGGGTGCGCAAAGATACATCGCGCTCGACCTGGTGCGCTATTCGGATCTGAAGAGAAATCTCGCAGTTCTCGACGAACTCGTCGAGATGTTCGCGGGGCGATCGCCGATACCGGACGAGTCGGAGTTTCCATCGCTGCTTCCAAAGCTCGACAGTTATGAGTTTCCCATTGACCTGATCGGGGAGGTTTCGCTTCGGGAAGCATTGGCGCCAAGGCGCCTGTTGGTGATCAAATCCGCTATCGAAAATGCGCACGGCGGGGATTCGATGGTCGCGTACAAGGCCCCATGGAATGCGCCGGACGTCATCGACGATGGCTCGATCGATCTGATTTTCTCGCAAGCCGTACTCGAACATGTCGACGATTTGCGGGGTATTTACGCCGCCACACGTAGGTGGCTGAAGCCCGGAGCGCTGATGACTCATCAAATCGATTTTAGGTGCCATGGCAAGGCCAATGAGTGGAATGGCCATTGGACCTATTCCGATCGATTGTGGAAGATCATTGTCGGTCGGCGGGCGTATTTGTTGAACCGCCAACCCCATTCGGTTCACGTTCGCCTGATCGAACAAAGCGGATTTCGGATTCGCGAGGATTCGGTCACCCGGTCGACCTCCGATCTGCGCCGAGAGCGACTCGCGACGGAATTCCGCGCTCTGTCGGATGACGATTTGACGGTCAGCGCCGCCTTCATCGTAGCCGTTGTTGCTGACGGTAATTGAATGATCGCGGTTCTTCTCGTCGGTCCTCTGCCGCCGCCGATGGGCGGAGATACCCGGCATTTCGCCACCCTCGTGGCGGATCTGAGCGCGCACCAGGGGTTCGCGGTGAGGGTGATAAACACCTCGCGGGGTCGGCGACACTCGGATTGGCCGCGCAACATGCTCCTTTCGATTCGGACGATGGCTAAGATTGCGTCGCAAATGCGCAAGGTCGACATCGTGTCCTATCATGCGAGCGACCGTGGCATGCTCCTGTTTGGCCCGATCGTATTGCTTCTCTGCCGGATGGCGGGAAAGCCGACGATCCTGCGGGTTTTCGGTGGCTCCTTCGGCGATTCCTACGGCCGACAGTCAAGACTCCGGAAATGGCTGACGCGCCGAACCGTCTTGACCGCTGATGTGTTGTTGCTGCAAACGAAGAGATCGGTACGCGACATGCAACTATGGTCGAGGGCGAGGGTGATCTGGTTCTCGACCTACGTGAAATCGCCGGCTCGATTGGCCGCTGCCGAGGCGACGCAACAGCCCGAGACGGAGCGCGGCTGCCGCCGGTTCATCTTTCTCGGGCACCTCTGGCGCACGAAAGGCATCGAGACCCTGCTGGAGTCCGCCACGCGGCTGCCGGGCGATTGCACGATCGACATCTATGGGCCCCCGGATGAATATTCGGCCGACGAGATCAACCGGCGCGGCGAGGGACGCGTGAAATATCGCGGGTTCCTGAATCACGGTGAGGTGAGCGAGCGACTCTGGGAATACGATTGCCTCGTCCTGCCGACCTTTCATAGCGGCGAGGGTTATCCAGGGGTGATTGCGGAGGCGTATGCCCACGAGTTGCCGGTCATCGCGACGAACTGGATGGCGATTCCGGAAATCGTCGACGACGGCTGCGGCATTCTCATCGAGCCGCAAGATACGACCGCTTTCGTGGATGCCGTGACGACCCTCTACTCAGACTCGGGACAGTGGTTGCGTCTGAAGCGGGGCGCCCGCGAGAAGGCGAAACAATTCGATCACGCGGTATGGGCGCAGGCGTTTGAATCGATTTGCGCGTCACTTGCGGGGAACTAGATGTGCGGAATTTTCGGCTTCCTATCTCGAACTGCGGCGCGCATCGACCCGCTGCTGGTGCAGGCGGCTCACGAGGTACAGGGACATCGAGGCCCCGACGGACGCGGAACGCAGGAGTTCATGGTCGCCGGAAATCAGCTGATCCTCGCTCATCAGCGCCTCGCGATCATCGATTTGAGCGCTGCCGGCCATCAGCCAATGAGCTATCGCGAAGGCCTCGGAAGCATCGTCTACAACGGTGAGCTCTACAATTATCTGGAGCTGAGGGAGGAGCTCCGCCGGGCTGGCGAATCGTTCTCGACACAGACCGACACGGAGGTTTTGTTGGCGGCGCTGTATCGCTGGGGCATCGCCGAAGCTCTTGCCAAATTCAATTGGATGGGCGCCTTCGCCTGGCTGGATCTTCGCAACAATCGCCTGACACTGGCGCGCGATCCTGGTTCGGAGAAGCCGCTCTACTACTTCGCGGATTCGGCTAGATTTATATTCTCGTCGGAGCTCAAGACCCTGCTGACTCTGGCCGGTCGCAGATTTTCCCTGGAGAAGGATGTCGTCGGACGTTTCATTCACCAGGGTTTGAGCGATACCTCCACACGGACGATATTCCAGGAAATTTTCCGACTGGCGGCCGCCAGCTATTTGGAACTCGATCTCGCGAACGTCAAATTGGCGATTGAGCCGAGGAGTTACTCGCCACCCGGATATGGAGCCGACGCGGAGAATCTATCGTTGGGCGAATGCATCGAAGAGGTTCGTCGGCTATTGATTGACTCCGTGAGGATCCGGCTGCGAAGTGACGTGCCGGTCGGCGTGCTCCTCTCCGGCGGCATCGATTCCTCTGCGATCGCCTCGATTGCCCATCATTTGCGAGTTGATGATCGAGGGCCGGAGCTCTTGTCCGCGGTCAGCGAAGATCCGACGTTCGATGAAACATACTTCATCGCCGCAATGGAGCGGCATCTAAATCAGCGGGCACAGAGGGCGGTATTGAAGGCGTCGGCAAAAACGTTGGTCGATGATTTATCGCTTATCAATTGGATTAATGACGAGCCGGTCACGGGGATGTCGGCGCTCGGGCATTACCGATTGATGGAGTGCGCCAGGCTTCGCGGAGTAACGGTCGTGATGAGTGGGCAGGGCGCCGACGAACTCTTTCTCGGATATCGGAAATTTCTGGGTTTTTACCTTCACTCGTTGATTCGACAGAGGAGAATAGGCAAAGCGATGGCGGTGTTGGCTGGATTTGTTGCCAATCGATCCGTAATCAATCAGTTCGATTTTGCCGATGCCAAACGCTACGTGCCTCTGCTCAATAAACTGGCCCGGCTGAGGACCGGCGAGAACGACGATCTCGATGGTGAATGGTTGCGCGGCTGGCAGCCGGTGGAACTTGGGCTCGGATTTCGGTCTTTGGCAGAGCGACAGGTCGCCGACATACGCGAATTGTCCGTCCCGGCGCTGTGCCATTACGAAGACCGCATGTCGATGGCGTTGGGGCGGGAAATCAGGCTGCCGTTTTTGGACCCCCGGCTCGTGGATCTTCTGGTTCGAGTGCCCGCCGACTACAAGCTGCGCCGTGGGTGGACCAAATACTGCCTACGCGAGGCAATGCGGACCTTTCTACCCCCACTGATAACCTGGCGTAAGGACAAGAAGGGCTTCTCGAACCCGCAAAGCGAGTGGCTGAAGCACGAATTGAGCGCGCCGGTAATGGACGCGTTCAGCCGCGATAGTTGCCTGTCGCGCCATGGAATTCTCACGAGTGCGACACTGCTGCGCAAATACGCTCGGTATTGCCGACAGCCGCCGGGGCGGGGAGCGCTCTGGTATCGGGAGATATTCGCACCCCTTTCCCTGGAACTGTGGATGCGGAGATATTCGGCGTGGATCGCCTGACGGACGATTGTGAGGGTCGCAAGTGCGCATGGGATGCGGCCCGATGAAGCCACGTTGACCGATATGCGCATTGTTTACCTGCACCAGTATTTCAACACTCCCGAAATGAGCGGGAGCACTCGTTCGTTTGAAGTCGGCCGGCGGCTCGTCGCCGCGGGTCATCGGGTTGATCTTATAACGACGTGGCGCGAGCCGACCGCACGCAGCGGCTGGTTTACGACGGATGTATCCGGGATGAGGGTTCATTGGCTTCCGGTACGCTATTCGAACCACATGAGCTATGGCGCGCGCGTCCTGGCATTCGCGAGCTTCGCGCTGCGTGCGGCTGCGCGGACACGCAACATCGACTGTGACGTCGTCTTCGCGTCGAGTACACCGCTCACCGTCGCCATACCGGCCGTGTACGCTGCACGCCGTCATGGAGTGCCGTTGGTATTCGAGGTTCGGGATCTCTGGCCGGAGCTGCCCATCGCGGTAGGCGCCCTGAAGAATCCAATGTTGCGTCGAGCCGCGTTGATACTGGAGCGATTTGCATACGCGAATTCGTCCGCGGTCGTCGCATTGTCGCCCGGCATGGCCGCGGGAATTCGCCGGGCGGGATGTCCGGGTGACCGGATTGCGATCGTGCCGAATGCATCCGATCTGGAGCAATTCAAAACTGACTCATCGAGGGGACGGGCATTTCGCGCGAGAATGCGCATCGGTGACGACCAGATCCTCGTGGCCTATGTTGGCACGCTTGGCCGGATCAATGGAGTTTCATACCTGGTGAGAGTTGCCGCGGAATTGACGAGCGACCCGCGCTTCGTGTTCCTGACGGTCGGCGACGGTCAGGAGAGGGAACGGATAGGCGCTCTTGCTCGGTCTGAAGGCGTTCTAGATCGCAATTTCTTCATGCTTGCGAACGTCCCCAAGACCGAGGTCCCGGTGGTACTGTCGGCGGTGGACATTGCGACGTCTCTATTCCTGCCTATTCCGCAGATGGAGTGCAATTCGGCAAACAAATTCTTCGATGCGTTGGCGGCGGGTCGCTGCGTCGCCGTCAATTATGGCGGCTGGCATGCCGACTTGTTGCGGGGCGCGGAAGCCGGAATTCGGCTCAGCAGCGATCCGCGGCGGGCGGCGGCCGAGCTAAGGGATCTGGCGGCCGATCCGCAGCGTATAAAAATCGCCGGCAGCAATGCGCGATTGCTCGCTGAGAGGAATTTCTCGCGGGACGTTTTGGCCGAGAAGATTCACGCCGTCCTGACCAGCGTGGTTGGGGGCGTGCGGTGAAGCGCATGTTCGACTTCGTCCTGGCTACGGCCGGGATTCTTGCGCTTCTGCCGATTTTCTTGCTTATCGCATTGGTCGTACGGTTGACGCTCGGGTCGCCGGTGTTGTTTCGGCAGACGCGCCCGGGCCGGGCGGGCAAACCGTTTACTCTTTTGAAATTTCGCACGATGACTAAAGAATCGAGGGACGCCGAGCGCATGCCGGATGCCGAGAGATTGACGCCGCTGGGGAATTTTCTGCGGCGCACGAGTCTCGACGAACTCCCTGAGATGATCAATGTGATCAAGGGCGACATGAGCCTGGTTGGCCCAAGGCCACTGCTGATGGAATATCTTGTCCTGTACAATCCCGAGCAGGCGCGGCGCCACGAAGTGCGTCCCGGGATCACCGGCTGGGCGCAGGTTAATGGTCGCAATGGGTTGAGTTGGGAAGAGAAGTTCGCTTTGGACGTATGGTATGTGGAGAACCGTTCTTTGACACTGGATCTGCGCATTCTATTAATGACGATCGGCGGTGTGATCAGCGCCAGGGGAATTTCACATCCCGGACACGCGACGATGGAACGTTTCCGTGGGACGAGGCCTTGAACGGGCTATTGATAATCGGGGCGGGCGGACACGGGAAGGTGATCGTCGATACCGCGCTGGTGCTCGGCTGGACGAATTTGGCGTTTCTGGATGATCGGGCGGATGCGCTCGGCTCGGTGTTGGGGGTGCCTGTGGTCGGCAAACTGATTAACTTAGCGGAGTTTGCACCCGCCTATAGGCACGCAGTTGTAGCATTAGGCGAGGCGAAGCGGCGATTGGCGATGACGCAGCGGTGCCGGGAGACGGGTCTTGGCCTCGTTTCGCTGATTCATCCGACGGCCTACGTGAGCCGGTTTGCATCGGTCGGCACGGGTTGCGCCGTGCTTGCGCAGTCCGCCATCAGCGCGGGCGCCCGGATTGGCGTCGCGTGCATCGTGAATACGGGAGCAACCGTCGACCATGATTGCGCGATCGGCGACGGAGCGCATGTTTGCCCGGGAGCACATCTGGGGGGCAACGTGCGGGTTGGCGACCGGTCCTGGATCGGCATTGCCGCGTCGGTGCGACAAGGCATCACCATCGGCAGCGATGTGACCGTGGGTGCCGGTGCCGTGGTGATTGGCGACGTCACCGACGGCGCGACGGTCATTGGGGTGCCGGCGAAGGAACGGCATCGGTCGCCATGACGAATTCGAGTGAAAATAACCTTCCGAGCCAGTCAATTGGCGACGGATCGCCCGTGTCGCATTTTCCCGCGTGGCCGCATTATGAGGACGACGAGATCGCCGCCGCATCGGCCACATTGCGGTCGGGGAGGGTCAATTACTGGACTGGAACCGAGGTGCGGAATTTTGAGAGCGAATATGCGAGCGCAATCGGGGCTCGACACGCGATCGCACTTGCGAACGGCACGGCCGCGCTGGAGCTTGCACTGGCCGCGCTGGGCGTGGGTGCGGGTGACGAAGTAATAACGTCACCGCGCAGTTTCATTGCTTCGGCCAGCTGCGCCGTGATGCGGGGGGCGAAACCGGTCTTCGCCGACGTCGACCGCGATAGTCAGAACATCTGCGCGGCGACGATCGAGCAGGCCCTCTCGCGGCGGACGCGCGCGATCATCGTGGTCCATCTGGCCGGCTGGCCGTGCGAAATGGATCCGATCGTGGACTTTGCGCGCGGGCGAGGGGTCGCGGTCATCGAAGATTGCGCCCAAGCGAACGGCGCGCGGTACCGGGAGCGTGCCGTCGGAAGCATCGGCGATCTTGGCGCGTTTTCTTTCTGCCAGGACAAGATCATCTCGACCGGCGGTGAAGGCGGCTTGTTGGCCACGCAGGACGGATCCTTGTGGTCCCGTGCGTGGTCGTACAAGGATCACGGCAAGGACTACCGGAGCGTGCATCGCCGCGACCATCCGCCGGGGTTCCGCTGGGTGCACGAGTCCTTCGGGACGAATTGGCGGATGACGGAGTTCCAGGCGGCGATCGGCCGGCGACAATTGACCAAACTGGATCGTTGGCTGGAACAGCGGCGCCGGAATGCGCAGCGCTTGTACGAGGGACTTCGCGAGCTTGCGGTCCTGCGGATCCCGATGCCGGGGCCGCACCTGCGGCACGCATTCTACAAATTCTCCGTGTTCCTCGATCCGGCCGGCCTCAATGCGGGTTGGTCTCGTGATCGCGTCATTGCGGAGATAAATGTGCGCGGCGTGCCGTGCTTTTCGGGCTCGTGCCCCGAAATATATTTGGAGAAGGCGTTTGATGGTTCCAGTTCGCGCCCCGTCGACCGACTGCCAGTCGCGCGCGAACTCGGCGAGACGAGCCTGATGTTCCTGGTCCACCCGACGTTGACGCAGGAACACATGGATATCGCCTGCGGTGTCGTGCGCGACGTCGTCGGCGAGGCCAGTGGAAGCGTGAAACGCCGTACATGCATCTGACACACGAGGTACGGGAGATCGTTGCGGCGCTCGCGACACCGCTCGTAATGGGCGCCGTGATGGCGGTTGCCGGTGCGGTTCTGCGGCTGGTCCGGCGGCGCCGGGCCGCCTCGTCAATTTGGCTTGCTGCGGCCTGCGTCGTCTATCTTTCGGCGACGGCGCCGGTCGCCAACGCGCTGCTGATGCCGTTGGAGAACCGGTATCCGCCGATTGAGGAGACCCGTAATCTGCCGAGCGTGAAGTACATCGTCGTGCTGGGCAGCGGTTATGCGCCGCGCAACTGGCTTCCCGTAACGGCGGCATTGGATTGCGATGGATTGGCGCGCATCGCCGAGGGGGTCATTCTGATGCGCCGGATCCCCGGCGCGCACCTGATCGTCTCCGGCGGCCCTTCGGGGACCGGAGTGCCGTCGGCGCTCGGTTATGCCAAGTTCGCACGTGAGATGGGTGTTGAGCCGCAGATGATTTCGAGCCTGGATAAGTCCCTGGATACCGCCGAGGAGGCGCGCAGTGTTGCCGCGGCGGTCGGTGATTCGTCTTTCATCTTGGTGACATCCGCCTATCACATGCCGCGAGCCATGCGCCTCATGAGGCTCGCGGGCGAAATGCCGATCCCGGCGCCTACCGGGCAGCTGGCCCCGCGGCATTTGCGATTCGGGTGGCGGGCGTGGCTGGCCACCACGCGTTCGCTGCGCAAGACCGAGCGTGCCATTCACGAATATCTGGCTCTCGCGGTCATTCGTTAGCACCGATGGGGAAGAGGAATTGCGGCGTGCGTGATCAAGGAATGGTGCCGGGGAGTGCGTTCTGAACTGGATGCTGAAATGCGCCGCCTTTCGAATTCTGGAATCGGTGCCGGGCGGCGAAATCCTGCATCGTGCCGCGCAGAAAATGGTGACGCGTAGTTACCTCTTTGAAGTGACGGATGGCTACCTGCGGACACAAGAGTTTCATGTTCGCCAATATCGGCGCGTTCATCCAGCGCGGGTCCTGGAATTCGGTGGTGGGAGGCACTTTCTGACCCCGCTCCTACTTTCCAATGCCGGTGCCGTCGAAATATTCGTTTATGACATTCAGCGCCTAAGCAGTCCCCAGCAGGTCAATCACACAATTCGGCAGCTGCGCGGGCGCATTCCTGGCGACTGGGTTGAGATCGCCGACTGGTCGGATCTCGAGCGGGAATACCGCATTCACTATGTAGCCCCGGGCGACGCTCGTAACACCGGGCTCCCCGCCGGGCATATTGGGTTGGTGTGTTCAACCAGCACCCTCGAGCATATTCCCGCCGAAGATATTCGCTCGATTCTCGTCGAATCGTCGCGGGTTGCTGCCCCGACGGCTGTCTTTAGTCACGTGATCGATTATGCGGACCATTATTGCTACTCGGATGCAGCCATTTCGCCGGTTAATTTCTATCGATATTCGGCGCGCCGCTGGCGCTGGTTCAATCCGTCGAATCATTTCCAAAATCGATTGCGGCACAGTGATTTCGAGCGACTTTTCCGCGAATCGAAACTGTCTCCCATTGAAATCCGGGCGGGCGCTTATAGCGGCGATCCCTTGGGCGCAATCAAAGTCGATCGGGAATTTCGACATTACGACAGCGCAGATTTGCGCACATCCATCGGGTATTTTGCGCTTTCGAAGGACGGGAGCCATGGCCAACTTGGCGAGAGGCGATCATTCGAAGGGGCGTGAAGTCAAGTCGCGAATACGGTCTGGCGGTTCGCTAGAATATCCATCATGTTCAAAATGATTTTCCGCACCCGGAAGCCGTCTTGGCCAAAGGCGCCTGTGCGAGAACACCAGTTGGTGGACGCCCCATTCATAACGACACCGGAAGTGGCTGTCCTTTGATAGGCGAGCCAGGTTCCCACACCTTCACCGGTGCTGGAAGCTTCTCCCGTGACGTCGGTTTTGGCGCAATATTCATAGCCGATTATTTCGGCGCGGTATGCATCAAGCGCGTCGAGATCAAGTCGCGGTTCGCCGTTTGTGACGGGATTATTGAGCAACGGCGCTCCATCGTACTCCACCGTCGGCATTGAGAAAACTTCATTACTCGGGACGTATAGTCCGCGAAATACCGGCGATTTCGGCGACAATACGCGAAATCCGGTACTTTTGTTCGATGCGGCGCCGAATCCACCGTGTATGAAGTCGGCCCCTACACTGCGCAGGATCGGATAGTTCAGGAGCCGGTTGGTCCAATTGACCGTCTTGAACAGCGGATCGGTAATCGGATCTGGAGCCCGTTTGTAACAAATGAGCTGGCTGCGGTCATCGCTATACCGGGCCTGCCACCACATGTTATTTCCGGATAGCAGCAGCGCGCGTCCGCCACCGAGTACGAATTGGTCGAAGTTCTCACGCGCGCCGCGCGTCCAGTACTCACTATGGCCGATCACGACGAGAAGGCTCGCACCGCCAATTGCGGCGTATTCCTCGAGATCAACGTCGGCGATGTAGCGGATCGAGTATGGAAGTCGGATGCTCGCGAACCACTCCAAGAATGCGCTGAAGAACGCGAGGTTGGGCGGTAGCCCGACCGGTCGTTCAAAGGATACGATGGGCGACGGTTCCGGCGCGCTGTACAGACTCTTGCCCCCGGCGCCGTTGTATGCGGCGATGGTATTCGTTGGGTAGAGCACGACAAGATCAGCGTGCGCGAGAGCTGGATCCTTGACGATCACCGGTATCATTCCGTCGGCGAGATACACCCCACTGCGTAAACCGATCGGCAGCGTGAACGAGACGCTTTGCTGGTACCCAAAGCCGGTTTCCCATGGTGTCGGCCCGAGGGGTTGCTGAGGGAACAAATTGGCGCCGAACGTGTGCACAATCCGCCCCGTGTAGTCATACAGCGGTACGATCGCATATTGCGGGAATTTGGCATTGAGGAACAAAGTTACGCGATCGCCGGGTCGGTACGATTGCCGGTCGGTGTAGCCATCGGATATCGTCGCGATCCAGCCGGGCCGTCGCTTGAAGGTGATGCTGCCGAAACCGGGCAATCCGGCAATGGCGGTGGCGCTCAAGGCGCGGATCAGTCCTCGTCGGGAGAGCACGGGATACCCCTGTTGCCGGCCGATTCACTGGCAAATATGGCGATTTAAATGATAGCACACGGATTATCATGGCCCGGACGTGTTGGAGGCGATTTAGGGTTCATGCCGCGACCCAATCTGTGTGGGCCCGGCGACAATGTCGATTTACAGACCTCTCACGTACTGCCGGCGCTGCTGCGCAAGTTCCATGAGGCCAAGTTGGCGGATGCCGCCGCGGTCTCGATCTGGGGACCCCGTACGCCACGGCGCGAGTTCCTGCACGTCGATGACCTCGCGGCCGCGGTGATCCATCTGCTCGAAACGTACGACCGGGAGGCAATCGTCAACGTCGGCTAGGGTAAGGATGGGTCGATTCGGGAATTTGCCGAAATGATCGGCTCGATCGCCGGCTTGCGCGGTCGCCTGGAATTCGACGCCACCAAACCGGACCGCGCGCCGCACAAGCTCCTCGACGTGACGCGCCCGAGAGCGCTCGGTTGGCAACCGCGAGCCCCGTTACGGATCTGGATTGAGCAGACCCGCGCATGGTTCAAGGATCATGTCGTCGAACCGCGACGATCGATTGAGGCGTAAAATCGAGGTCGTTGTCAACCGAGAAGGCCACCATCCGTTGCGACGGAAGCGATCGGTAGGATTGGCGCGGCAACGGCATTTCTGTGACCAATCATTGCCAAATTTCGTTACACTGACGACATAGGCGGCCGACGATCATTGCGGTCTGTCCTGGAGAGACGAATTGGGAAACAAAGCGGCGAAAGGGCTCGGCGGATTCGCTCAGCGAGTTGTCGAACTGCCGCGACCCGCCAAGCGATTGATCACCCTCGCTGCGGACATGGCCATGATCGCTTTCGCGCTGTGGGCGGCGATCAGCTTGAAGGCTGGTCGGCCGATCTACCCACGGGCGACTTGGCCCACCTACGCGGCGGCGGTGCTCGTCACCCTGCCGATCTTCGTGCGCATGGGGCTCTACCGCGCCGTGATCCGTTTTCTGGGCCCCAAGGCCTTGGTCGCGGTCGCGGGCGGGGTCGCGTTGAGCGCGGTGCTTCTCGGGATCCTCGGTGCGGTATTGCATCTGCACTCGCTGTCGGTGAGCGTGGTCGTGATCTATGCGAGTCTCGCGCTCGTGTACGTCGCCGCGTCGCGCTTCCTGGTGCGATTCTATTTGCTGACCCACCTGGTGCGCCCGACGATCGCCCGCGTGGCGATCTACGGCGCCGGCGAAACCGGGGCGCGCCTGTCGAGCGTCCTGGAGACGACGCGGGTGTTCGATCCGGTCGCGTTCGTCGACGACAGCGCCCACCTTCAGGGCCGCCTGGTCAACGGCATCAAGGTCCATTCGCCGGCGAAATTGCCCGAACTCGTCGAGGGCGGAACGGTCGATCGCGTCCTGCTCGCGATCCCGTCGCTGTCCCGTCGCCGTCGGCGCGAAATCCTGACCTCACTCGAACCTCTCGGCGTGCATATTCAAACCGTGCCGGCGTTCGAGCAGCTGGTGACCGGCCAGGCGAGCGTCGCCGACATCCGCGAGGTCGACGTCGCCGATCTTCTCGGCCGCGACGCGGTGCCGCCGAAGGAAGATCTGTTCGACGCCTGCATTCGCGATCGGATAGTGATGGTGACTGGCGCCGGCGGCTCGATCGGCGCCGAGTTGTGCCGCCAGATCATCGGTCGCCACCCGAAGTGCCTGATCCTGTTCGAGATGAGCGAGCTCGCGCTTTACAACATCGAACGGGAATTGCGCCGCCGCATCGGCTCTGAATCGTTGGCCGTCGACCTCGTCGGCGTGATCGGTAACGCCCATCACCGCTTCCGGCTGCGTGAGATCCTGCAGGCCTATCGCGTCCAGACCATCTATCACGCCGCCGCATACAAGCACGTGCCGGTCGTCGAGCAGAACGTGATCGAGGGTATCCACAACAACGTAATCGCGACCTGGCATGCCGCCGAGGCGGCGCATGAAGTCGGGGTCGAGACCTTCGTCCTGGTGTCGACCGACAAGGCGGTCAATCCGACCAACGTGATGGGTGCGACCAAGCGCTTCGCCGAGATCGTGCTGCAGGGCCTGCATCTGCGCGGCTCGAAGACCCGCTTTTGCATGGTGCGCTTCGGCAACGTGCTCGCCTCGTCCGGCTCGGTCGTGCCGCTGTTTGGCGAACAGATCAAATCCGGCGGCCCCGTCACGGTCACGCATCCGGAGGTCGTGCGCTATTTCATGACCATTCCGGAGGCGGTGCAGCTCGTGATCCAGGCGGGTTCGATGGGTGAGGGCGGCGACGTGTTCGTCCTCGACATGGGCAAGCCCGTGCGCATCCGCGATCTGGCGCGCCGCATGATCCATTTGATGGGCCTCACGGTGCGCGATGAGGCGCATCCGGAAGGCGACATCGAGATCACCTATACCGGCCTTCGTCCGGGCGAGAAGCTGTTTGAGGAGCTCTTAATCGGCTCGAACGTCGCCGGCACCGAGCACCCGATGATCCTGCGGGCGACCGAGCACGCGCTGCCGTGGGAGCGGGTGCAAAAGCTCCTCGATGAATTGCTCGTGACCATGAATCGCTTCGACATTCCGCGCGCGCTCGAACTGCTCAAGGAAGCCGTCGCCGAATATGCCCCGGCACCGCTGGTTCATGACCTCGTGTGGGCACGCCGGGATGCGGTGCTCGGCGATGAGCGCAAAGTGACCGCCTTGAGTGCCCGCCGTGGCGTGCGGCCGAGCCCGGCGTCCTCCGGACCGTCGGACGCCGCCCATCCTTAGACTTCCGGTCGGCATCGCGCGCGCGACCGCCTGCGTGATTTTGTGCGCACCGTCGCGAAGCCGGGGCGCAGGTAGCCTAGAATGCGGGGTTTCGAGCACCGCGAGGTCTAGATGCCGCGTTCCAGCATTCTCGTCACCGGCGGCGCCGGGTACATCGGCAGCCACGTCGTCCAGCAGCTCCTCGGCGCGGGCGAATCCGTCGTGGTGCTCGACAATCTCGTCAGGGGCTTCCGCCAAGCGGTTCCCGCGGGCGTGCCGCTCCTCGTCGGCGACGTCGGCGACTACGCGCTGGTGTCGCGTCTCCTCGCCGAGCACCACATCGACACGGTGATGCACTTCGCCGCGCACACGGTGGTGCCTGAGTCGGTGGCGAATCCGCTGAAATACTACGGCAACAACACCTGCGGCACCCGCAACCTCGTCCAGGCCTGCGTCGATCGGGGCGTTGCGCAGTTCGTCTTTTCCTCGACCGCGGCCGTGTACGGCACGCCGGCGGAAGGCTTCGCCGACGAGAACACGCCGACTGCGCCGATCAATGCCTACGGCAGCTCGAAACTCGTGAGCGAGTGGCTGCTGCGCGACGTCGCCGCGACCGGAGCCCTGCGCCACGTCGCCTTGCGTTACTTCAACGTCGCCGGCTGCGACCCGTCGGGAAAGATCGGCCAGTCGACGCCGGGCGCGACGCTTCTGACCAAGGTGGCCTGTGAGGCGATCGTCGGCAAGCGCCCTTCGGTGTCGATCTTCGGCACCGACTATGCCACCCCCGATGGCACCGGGGTGCGCGATTACATCCACGTCGTCGATCTCGCCCGGGCGCACCTGGATGCGCTTGCCTACCTGCGCGACGGCGGCGCCCCGTTGACCGTGAACTGCGGCTACGGCCATGGGGTGTCGGTGCGCGAACTGCTCGCAATGGTCGAGAAGGTGGCCGGGCAGAAGCTCGTGACCCGTGAGGAACCGCGCCGCGCCGGCGATCCGCCGTACCTGGTCGCGCGCGCCGTGCGGGTCCGCGAGGAGCTCGGCTGGACGCCGCAGTACGATGATCTCGGAGCGATCGTTTCGAGCGCTCTTTCCTGGGAACGCAAGCTCGCCGCGAATCCCTGGGCTTGACCACCCCTGCGCAGCGACGCGGGCGCCGGCGCCTCGGCGAGCCGTTCGGCCGACCAGCCGCCACCCAGGTCGCCGATCAGTGTGACCGCGTCGACCAGGCGCGCCTGCGCGACGCCGAGCGCGTTCTGCTGGTCGGCGAGCTGCACCGTCTGTGCCTGGGCGACGGTCGTGTAGTCGACGGTGCCAGCCCGGTACTCGGCAAGCGCGATCGCGGTGCCGCGGATGGAATCGCGCACCGCGACGTCCAGGGCCTGCGCCTGTTCACCGAGGATCCGCAGGCCCGCGAGATCGTTCTCGACGCGCTCGAACGCGTCGAGCACCGTGCCCCGATAGCTCGCGACCGCCGCCTCGTACGCCGCGCGCGCCGCGCGCACGCGCGCGCGCCGGCCGCCGAAGTCGAACAGCGTCTCGGCGCCGCTCGCGCCGACCGACCAGACGCTGCTCGCCGCGTGCAACAGCCCGTTGAGAGGAGATTGCGCGAAGCCGGCCGCCGCCGACAGCGACAAATTCGGGTAGTAAGCGGCGACCTCGATGCCGATCGCGGCATTCTCGGCCGCCATCGTCCGCTCGGCGGCGGCGACGTCGGGCCGGCGCTGCAACAGTGACGAGGGCAGGCCGATCGGCACGGCCGGCAGGTCGGGTAGCCGGCCATCGTGCGGGATCGACAGGTCTTCCGGGTTTTCGCCGGCGAGAACCGCGATCGCGTGCGCGTACTGCGCCCGGGCGACGCCGAGGCCGACGAGATTCGCTCGCGCGGTTTCGAGCGCAACGCGCGCCGTGATGACCGCGGACGGCGGCGCCTGGGCGACGCCGGCCGCCGCCTGGTTCTCGGTGATCCGTAGTGTTCGGCGATACGATGCGACGGTCCGCCGCTGCAGGTCGATCGCCGCGTCGCTCGCCCGCAGGCCGATGACGCTGGTCGCGAGCAAGGTCTGCTCGGACAAGGTCGCATTCGCGAGCAGCGCCTGATCGACCTGCGCGAGCGCTTTGCTTTGCTCGATTGAACGGCGCACCGCGCCCCACAGATCGGGCGACCAACTGGCGCTGCCTTCGAGGCTCGCGGCATCGATCACGGGGCTGCCACGGCCGCCGCCCGACCGGCCGCGCGTCGCGGAGCCGCCGATGCCGATCGACGGCCAGAGCTGGCTGCGCGCGAGCGCCACCTCGGCGGTGGCCTGCCGGTAGTTGGCATACGCCTCGCGCACGGTCTGGTTCGAGATCGCGACCCGCGGTTCCAGCCGATCGAGCAGTGGATCGTGAAATGCGCGCCACCAATCGCCCTTCGGCGCCTGATCGGCCGGTGTGGCCGCGGTCCAGCCGGGCGCTTCCGTGTAGTGCGCCGGCACCGGCACCGCCGGCCGGTGATAGTTGGGGCCGACCGCGCAGCCGCCGGCGATCGCGCCGAGCACGCCGAGCGTGAGCCATTCGCATCGCCGCCTTCCGTTCCGGTTCATGTGTTCGCACCCAGGTTTTTGCGCCAGGACAGATTCTCGGTCGAGCGGCGCAGCTTCATGCGCAGCCGATCCAGATACAGATAGATCACCGGTGTCGTATACAGCGTGAACAGCTGGCTGACCAGCAGCCCCCCGACCACCGTGATGCCGAGCGGCTGACGGAGCGAGGCCCCCTGGCCGATGTTGAGCGCGAGCGGCAGCGCGCCGAGCATCGCGGCTGCGGTCGTCATCATGATCGGCCGGAAGCGCAGGACTGCCGCATCGTGGATCGCCTTCTTCGCTTCGAGCTGCTGCTCGCGCTGCGTCTGAATTGCGACGTCGATCATCATGATCGCGTTCTTTTTGACGATGCCGATCAGCAGGATGATGCCGATCAGCGCGATCACCGAGAACGGGGTACCGGTGACGAGCAACGCGAGCGTCGCGCCAATGCCGGCCGACGGCAGCGTCGAGAGGATCGTCACCGGGTGCACGGTGTTCTCGTACAGGATGCCGAGCACGACGTACACGGCGAGCAGCGCGGCGAGCAGCAGCAGCGGCATCACCGACATCGACTCCGCGTAGACTTTGCCAGCGCCGGCGAAGCTGCCGCGGATCGAGGCCGGCATTTCGAGCGCACGCATCGCCGCGTCGATGGCGGCCGCCGCCTTCGACAGCGTGCCGCCTGGGGGCAGATTGAACGAGATCGTCACGGCGACCATGCCGCTCTGATGGTTGACCTGGGTCGCCGTATGCCGGCTCGAATAGCGCGCCATGGTGCGCAGCGGCACCATGGTCTCGGCCGCCGTGCTGTCGGCGCTCCCCGTCGAGGCGCCGCCGCGCGCGTTGGCGATGCTGTTGGTGCGCGCGTTGGCGACCGCGTCCGCGTTCAGCGCGTTGCCGCCGGCGGCGCTCGGCCGCGCGACCGCGGCGAACGGCGTCACGCCGCGCACCGTGCCGCCGGGCGCCTGGGTCTGCGCGGTGCCGCTCGGGTTGCCGGCCGCGGTGCTCAGGTAGATGCGGTCGAGCATCTGCGGAAATTGCGAGTACCGGGGCGCCACCTCCATGACCACGAAGTACTGGTTGAAGGGATTGTAGATCGTCGACACGGTGCGCTGGCCGAACGCGTCGTAGAGCGTACTGTCGATCTGGTTCGGCTCGAAGCCGAAGCGGCGCGCAGTCTGCCGGTCGATGGTCACATAGGTCTCGAGACCGTTGCGCTGCATGTCGGTGTTGACGTCGACCAGCGCCGTGGGATGCTTCTTCAGCGCGGCGACGAGCTTCGGCACCCAGGCGTAGAGCGAGGCCGTGTCATCGCTCGTCAGGGTGTACTGGTATTCGGCGGCCGACTGGCGACCGCCGACGTGCAAGTCCTGCACCGCCTGCAGGAAGAGGCGCGCGCCCGCCACGCGATCGAGCTTCGGCCGCAGGCGCTGCACCACCTGCTGGGCGCTGATGTGGCGCTGCGCGAGCGGCTTCAAGGCGACGTAGACGTTGGCGGTGTTCGTCGAGCGCATGCCGGTGAAGCCGATCACCGAGGCGACCGCGGGATCTGCCTGGACGATCGCCTGGAGCTGCTTGAGCTTGACCGCCATCGCCGGAAACGAGGTGCTCTGATCGGCGACGATCTGGCCCATCAGCATGCCGTCGTCCTGCTCCGGGAAGAACGTCGACGGCAGGCGCTTGAACAGCCAGACGTTGGCGACGACCATCGCGATCAACAACACCCCGACCAGCAGCGCATGGTCGAGCACCGCCTCGAGCGAGCGCGAGTAGGCGATCTTCAGGCGCGCGAACGAGCGTTCGACCCACACGGCCCAGCGCGCCGAGGAATGCAGGTTCTCGCGGCGTCCGAGCGTGTAGGCGCACATGGCGGGGGTGATCGTGAGCGAGATCAGCAGCGAGAACAGGATCGCGATCGAGAGCGTCACCGCGAACTCGTGGAAGAGCATGCCGACGACGCCCGGCATCAAGAGGATCGGGATGAATACCGCGATCAGCGACAGGCTCATCGAGATCACGGTGAAGCTCACCTCGGCGCTGCCGCGCAGGGCGGCCTCGTGGGCCGGCACGCCGGCCTCGATGTGGCGCACCACGTTCTCGAGCACGACCACCGCATCGTCGACGACGAAGCCGGTGGCGACCGTGAGCGCCATCAGCGACAGGTTGTCGATGCTGTAGCCGAGCAGGTACATCGGGCCGAAGGAGCCGACGATCGACAGCGGCAGCGCGACCGCCGGGATCAGGGTCGCGCGCGGCGACTGCAGGAAGACGAACACGACGCCGATCACCAGCAGCACCGCGAGAAAGAGCGTGCGGCCGGTGTCGTCGACCGCGGCGGTGACCGATTGCGAGCGGTCGAGCGCGACGTGCACGTGGATGCTCGCGGGGAGGGTCGCCTCGACCGCGGGGAGCACCTTCTTGATCTGCGCGACCGTGGCGATGATGTTCGCGCCGGGCAGCGGAAAGACGATCACGCCGACCGTCGGCTGGTTGTTGTAGAGCCCGGCGTTGCGGATGTTCTCATTCGAGTTGATCACGTCGGCCACGTCGTGCAGCAGCACCGGCGCGCCGCCGCGGTAGGCGATCACGATGTTGCGGAAGTCCGCCGCCTTGCTCATCTTGTCGTTGGAGAGGACCTCGTAGCGCCGGTCGCCCTGATCGAGGTGGCCCTTGGCGCTGTCGGCGTTGGCCGAGGCGATCGCCGCGCGCACGTCCTCGAGGCCGAGGCCGTATGCGCTCAGCTTGTCCGGCTGGATCTCGACGCGCACCGACGGCAGGGCGCTGCCGCCGAGCATGATCCGACCGACCCCGTCGATTTGCGACAGCTGTTGCTGGATCACGGTGTCCGCCGTGTCGTACAGCTGCGCCCGCGTCAGCGTCGGCGAGGTCAAGGCGAGGATGATGATCGGCGAATCGGCCGGGTTGTACTCGTGGTAGGACGGGTTGCTGCGCAAGGTGGTCGGCAGGTCTGCGCGCGCCGCCTGGATCGCCGCCTGCACGTCGCGCGCCGCGCCGTTGATGTCGCGCTTGATGTCGAACTGGATCACCACGACCGCGCTGCCGACCGAGTTGTACGACGTCAACTCGTTCACCCCGGCGATCGTCGCCAGGCGCCGCTCGAGGGGTTCCGCGACGGTCGAGGCCATCGTCGCGGGGCTCGCACCGGCCATCCGCGCCTCGACGACGACGACCGGCATGGTGACGTTCGGCAGCGGCGCGACCGGCAGATGGAAGTACGCGAGCGTACCCGCAAGGCCGATCGCGACCGCAAGCAGCGTGGTCGCGACCGGGCGGCGGATGAACAGAGCGGGGATGTTCACCCGGCGCCCTCGACGGCGGTACCGGGCCCGGGTCCGGCCCCGCCCCACCGGCGGCGCAGGCGGCGCGCCTGGCGGTCGAAGAACAGGTAGATGACCGGCGTCGTGAAGAGCGTGAGCGCCTGGCTGAGGATCAGTCCGCCGATGATCGCGAGGCCGAGCGGGCGGCGCAGCTCCGAACCGGTACCGGAGCCGACGAGCAGCGGCAGTGCGCCGAGGATCGCGGCGAAGGTCGTCATCAGGATCGGCCGGAAGCGCAGCATCGAGGCCTCGAAGATCGCCTCACGCGGCGCCTTGCCCCGCCGGCGCTCCTCCTCCAGGGCGAAGTCGACGATCATGATGCCGTTCTTCTTGACGATGCCGATCAACAGCACGATGCCGATGATGCCGATCACATCCAGATCCTTGCCGGCGATGATCAGCGCGAGCAGCGCGCCGATGCCGGCCGAGGGCAGCGTCGAGAGGATCGTCACCGGATGGATGTAGCTCTCGTAGAGCACGCCGAGCACGAGGTAAACCGCGACCAGGG
>Ga0307374_10000608_pt1 | contig 68116 bp, 57 predicted proteins | sample OX3MG_FD_202532 | JGI IMG/M metagenome (GOLD analysis project Ga0307374, IMG submission 202532) | Soil microbial communities from Risofladan, Vaasa, Finland - OX-3 | ecosystem: Environmental > Terrestrial > Soil > Coastal area > Acid sulfate soil | place: Finland: Risofladan, Vaasa | collected... | reverse complement strand
GCCGCTTTGCCTCTGCCCGTGCAGACCGTCCGCGCATTGGCGTCTTTAGGGCGCGTCCCCCGCTACCCGTTGTCATTCCGAGGAGCCATGCGACGAGGAATCTGCTTCTTCTTTGTCTTTTTGACGTCGCTCTTTTTGACATTGCTCTCGCCGCGCGGCAATAACTGTGTCACCATTCCGATTCGCGTCAGCGCACGCCTTTAGCCGTGTCGAAACGTGCCGCATAAAAAGGGGCTTCCGCCCCTGAGGTGTTTGTCGACGATTTCCGCACAGCCGCAGAGAGCAATGAGCGACCTCCACGTTGAATGCTACTCCGGCCATCGAGCCGACGAACGCCCCTTGCGCTTCTCGACCGCCAATCGCACTTACGCAGTCGAGCGCCTCGACGACAAATGGTACTCGCCCGGCGCAACTTATTTTCGCGTTCTCGCCGATGATGGAAACATTTATGTCTTGAGGCATGACGAATCCGCCGATACCTGGTCGCTCGACGCCTTCCGCGCAACCCGCTGATGCATTTTTCAACCCCATCCGCGCGACTGTCCTCTGGTACAGGTTGCCGCGTACGCCGTTCGCGCAACCGACCCGCAACTTTTGCGCGCGTTCGGGGTTAAACTCTCTCGAAAGGGAGAAAACCTTGCGAATCGACCGTTGTTCTCGAAGGTATATTTCCGCGATCCATCAACGTTCGCTTGGCCCGCGCCTCCCCAACCGTTTCACCGCCGCAAGCATGGCCTTTCTTGCGACGGCGCTGATTCTCTGGCTCGCCATGGCCGTCCCGGGCGTGCATGCCGGAAAATCCTCCGCCACGCCGGCAGCCGCAAAGCGCTCTGCGTACAATCTTCCAAAATCTTTCAAGGGCACGTTGCCCATCAAGCAACTCACTGAAGACGAAGCCATCCTCCACGCTCTCGACCGTCTCGCGTACGGCCCGCGCGAGGGAGACGTCCAACGCATTCGTCAGATCGGTCTCGAGAAGTGGATCGATCAGCAACTCAACTACAACTCAATCGACGATTCGGCTCTGCAGGCCAAGCTCGCCGAGTTCAAGACCCTCAAAATGTCCTCGGAAGACTTGCTGAGCAAATATCCACCTCCGAACCAGGTGGCCAAGCGCGAAGGTATAACCCCGCAGGAGTTTCGCCAGCAATATCAGCAGCAAATGCAGGCTAAGCGCCAGGAACTTCGCCAGCAGGGAACTGATCCGGCGATGATTCAGTACGAAACGATGCCCGGCCCGCAACGCATCCAAGCCGAACTCGACCTGGCCACTGTCGATCGCGCCATCTACAGCAATCGCCAGCTTTACGAAGTGATGTGCAATTTTTGGTTCAATCATTTTAACGTCAATGCAAACAAGGGCGCGGACCGCTGGTTGCTCACTTCCTACGTCCAGAACACGATTCGCCCCAACGCCATGGGTAAGTTCGAAACCCTCCTTGATGCCACAGCCAAAAGTCCCGCGATGCTTTTTTATCTCGATAATTGGCTCAGCGCGGACCCGATTGCTTTCCAGCACATGCAGCAGGAGCTCGCGCTTCGCCGCCAGCGCTTCAATGGTTTGTTCATGGGCGTCACGCCGCCGGGCGAGCGGCAGTTCCCGCAGATGCAGCGTTTCCCCAACGGGCAGCGCCCGCAAGGTCCGCCAAAAAAACAAGAGCGCGGCCTCAATGAAAATTACGGCCGAGAAATCATGGAGCTCCACACCGTCGGCGTAAACGGCGGCTACACGCAGGCAGACGTAATTCAGATGGCCGATTGCCTTACCGGCTGGACCATTCGCGCGCCGCGCAAAGATCCGCAATTTTTCTTCGATGACCGCATCCATGACCGCTCCCCCAAAGTCGTCATGGGCAAAACATTTGATTACGGAGGAATGAAAGACGGTCTGGAAGCTCTCCACATGCTCGCCACCAGCGACGCGACTGCCCATCACATTTCCTTCGAACTTGCCCAGCATTTCGTTTCTGACAATCCGCCGCCGGCGCTTGTCGATCGCATGGCGCAGACTTTTCTTTCGAGTGATGGCGACACGCGCGCCGTCCTCAAGACCATGATTTATTCTCCCGAATTTTGGTCGCGCGACGCCTATCGCGCGAAGGTCAAGACGCCATTCGAAGTCGCCGTCAGCGCCGCACGTGCACTCAACGCGCAGACCACCGTCTCGCCGCAGCTCGCGCAATGGGTCGGACGCATGGGCGAGCCGCTCTATCAATGCGAGCCGCCCACAGGCTACGCCGACACGGCGGACGTTTGGGTCAACGCCGGCGCGCTCCTCAATCGCCTGAATTTCGCGCTTACCCTCGCGACCAACCACATGCCCGGCGTGCAAGCAGATCTCTCGGGCCTCTTTGGCCAGGACGCGCAATCGGATCCCAGTCTCGTGCTCTCTCGCGCTCTGGGGGATTTTCTCGACGGTCAAGTATCCGTGCAAACCAAAGACACGCTCGAAAAGCATCTCTCCGATCCGCAGATTCTTCAGGCGCGCCTCGACGATCCAGTCAAGCATGTAAACGAAGGATTGATTGCCGGGCTTGTGCTCGGCGCGCCTGAGTTTCAGCGCCGTTAACGAGCGAGAGCATTGGAAGGGTTGTTCGTCACGGGAGAATTTTTCGCTGTCGTTCCGCCTGCCACGAGCCTTTGGGCGAAGGGAGGAGCCATGCGGCGTTGCGTCCCGGACGTTTGTGCGGGACGAGGAATCTGCTTCTGTGTTGTTCGAGGAGACATACCATGAGAATGTCGCGACGAATTTTCCTGAAGAGCGGCGGCGTGGCGATGATTGGCATGACGGCCATGCCCGCATTTCTGCAGCGCGCGATTGCCGACACGCCCGCGCCAAACAAAAAGAAGCTCGTCGTCCTGTTCCAACGCGGCGCGATGGACGGTTTGAACGTCGTCGTTCCTTTCGCCGAGCCGAATTACTATCGCCTGCGCCCCACAATCGCGATTCCTCAACCGAAAAACGGCGGCGCCGAGGCAGCAATCGACCTCAACGGTTTTTTTGGTTTGCATCCCAGCTTGCAACCTCTCGAGCCCCTTTTTCGTTCCGGACAGCTTGCCGTTGTGCAAGCTGTCGGCTCGCCCGATCCCAGCCGTTCGCATTTCGACGCGCAAGATTTCATGGAATCCGGCACTCCCGGCAAGTCGAGCACCAATGACGGCTGGCTCAACCGCTCCTTGCAGGGTTTGCCCGAGCCCAAAGCCTCCGCGTTTCGCGCCGTCGCTTTCGGCCCTTACTTGCCGCTCACGCTTCGCGGCAGCGCCTCCTCCATCGCCATTCCCGATCTAAAGCAATTCCGCCTGTTCGGCAATCCGAAAGTCACCGAAGGCGATTTCGAATCCATGTACGCGAGCAGCGTCGATCAAGCTCTGCACGGCGTCGGCCAGGAAACTTTTGAAGCCGTCGATTCGCTCAAGAAGCTCGACCCCGACAATTATCAGCCCGCTAACGGCGCGCAGTATCCCAAGAGCCGTTTCGGCCGGAGTCTGCAGGAAATTGCCGAATTGATCAAAGCCGACCTCGGCATGGAAGTCGCTTTCCTCGACAGCGGCGGCTGGGATCTTCACGTCAACGAAGGCGCAGTGCAGGGCCCGATGTCCAATCTGCTGCGCGATCTTGGTCAGGGACTCGCGGCGTTTCATCAGGACATGGGCGATCAAATGGACGACGTCGTTTTCGTCAGCATGTCGGAATTCGGGCGCACAGTCCACGAGAACGGCAACCGCGGCACCGACCACGGCCACGCGAATTGCATGTTCGTGATGGGCGGACAGGTGAAGGGCGGCCACGTTTACACCAAATGGCCCGGCATGAATGACGAGCAGCTTTATCAGAATCGCGACCTCGCTGTGACCACCGATTTTCGCAGCGTGCTCGGCGAAATTATTTCCAAGCACCTCGGCAATCGCGATTTGAGCCCGGTATTCCCGGGCTTCGACAACGACCCGAGCAAATTCCTCAACATCCTCAAGTCCTAGCTCGCAGTAGTTTTGGCGGGTGCCCCACGCGGAGCGTCCTCTGCGACGGGTGGCGTTTTTGCTCAGTGGCTCAGGCCCTGCGCCGCCCTTCGGCGCTTCGCCACGCCGAGAGACTGAAGACCGAACCTGGAAGATCGGGTCTCGAAGAGCGCCCTCCGCAAACTGAAATTCATTACCGATCAAGAAAATGTTAGAAATTTGGCGGATTGGGAGGGCGAGAAGCCGGGGTGCGGCTTGGGTTGTTGTGCGCCGGGCGCATCATCATTTGCGTCCTCGAATTTTCGCTCTGAAAACGCTGGCACGATGCGAGCACAGCGATAGGTCGCGCGGCTGTGGATTTGAGGTTCGTCGCGGATCGTTGGTCGAGGCGGGCGCGTAAAGCCGCACCTACGATCGCAAAGGCAAAATCCCCACCCTTCACAAAAACCGTTCAGGATGGGGCACCCGGCGCATAACGGAGATTCTCTGATCGTCGCTTGCCCAACGCGATTTGTAAGATGCCGGCGGCGGCGGCGATGGGCTGTGAGTCGTCGGCGAGAAATGTTCGTTCGTAGGGGATGTTCCTGGCGGCCACTGGGAAAATCGTGAGGCGCAAGAAAGGTATCTGGGGCTACCGAGCCCCGGCGCGAAAGGTCACTTCGTCTTGAGCGAGGCGTTCAGGGAGCCTGTGCGGTAGCCTTCGAGGTCGAGCGTCACGTATGTAAACCCAATCTGCTTCAACTCCGCCGCGATTCGCCGCATCGTCTCCGCATTCAACGCACGCGCCAATTCTTCCGGCGCAATCTCGACGCGCGCCAGTTCGCCGTGCGCGCGCAATCGAAATTGCCGGAAGCCGAGCCCGCGAATAAAATCCTCTCCGCGCTCGATGCGCGCAAGAAGTTCCGGAGTCACTGCGGTTCCGTACGCGACGCGCGAAGACAGGCACGCCGCCGCGGGACGATCCCACGTCGTCAATCCCGCCTCATGCGAGAGCGCGCGAATCTCGTTCTTCCGTAATCCCGCCGCGAGCAGCGGCGCGAGCACACGATGTTGCGCCGCCGCCCGATGCCCGGGACGAAACTCGTGCGTGTCGTCGGCGTTGATTCCGTAAGCAATCGCCGCGAAGCCGCGTTCGCTCGCCAGCGCTTCCATCTTGTCGAAAAGTTCGTCCTTGCAGTGGTAGCAACGGTCCGCCTGATTGGCCACATACAATGGATTCGCGAATTCTTCCGTGTGGATGCATTCGTGACGAATGCCCGTCGCCGCCGCGAAGCGTTGCGCCTCTTGGCGATCGTGCTCCGAAAAACTGGCCGACAACGCCGTCACGGCGAGCGCCCGTTCACCCAGCGCCTGATGCGCCGTCCACGCGAGATAAGCCGAATCCGCTCCGCCGGAAAACGCAATCAGCAGCGAATCGATTTGCCGCAACTCGGCCATCATCCGCTCCTGCTTGGCCCGGGACTCTTCCATCTCGGCTTCCATCTCAACGCCCAAGGAAATCCCCGGCGCCATTTTTTCGCTCGCTTGAATTTCTTTCACGGATGTATTTCGCGTGGAATCTGGCATGCGCACACAGTATAGCGCGGAATTCCTACTCGAAATCGAGCATCACGTCCACGGTCGCCGGCTTGGGATTTTTCTGCAAATAATGTCCCACTTTATCTTGCGCCGCTGCCATTCCTTTCAGCGCGTTGGCAATTCCTCGCGAGAGGAAATAATCGAAGAATGTTTTGTCGAACACTTGCCCCTGTGGAATGTGCCACGCTTGCCGGACATGACGTTCCGCATCGACCGACAGCCCCGTCAGCACCAGATTGCCCATGTGGTACTGCTCGCCTTCGGAAATGTCCACCTGATAGGCCGCGCGATGCGCGCTCTCGTCAAAAGTTTTCTTCGGCACGATGCTCGCGTCAAGATAGCCGCGATGCCCGTAAGCTGTTTCCACGCTTTGCAGCAACGCCTGTATTTTCATTCCATCCGCCGCTTGACCGCCGGTCAATCCCGTTTGTGACACCAGCGTGTCGAGATCGCTAGTCGTGTACGCGTGATTGCCGTTCCACGTGATTCCTCCCCACGTGTACGCCGCCCCCGGCGTGATCGGGACAATCACCACCACGCTCTTGGGCAGCGGCGCGTGCGGATCCCCGGAAAATCGCGCCTCCGGCCGCCCGAATTGCACGTTCAGATACGCATGGCTCAGGTAGATTGGGCGAACATGCTCGAAATCAAACCGCTCGATTGCTTCCCGCGAAAATGGCTTGCCCACCAGCGTCTGCAATTCATCCCGAACCGACCGGTCATTCGCCATCGGGTTCGTGAACTGCACCGCGCTCACGCTCAAATCCGCGCCCTGCACGCTGAACTGCAATGTTCGTTGCTCCGTGCCGGGAAACACGCTCATTTGATGGCTCACCGTTCCGTGCACGTCGCGCGTCGCCAGCGTTTTTTCGAGCGTTTGCGCCATCGTATCCAGAGCCGTGCCCGCCGCGGGGGCCTTTCCAGAGAAGGGAACTCCCGCGTGATTCAGCGCGGCCGATAGCTCCTCATCTGTGAACCACGGGAAATTGTCGAACGACACCGGAAAGGTGGGCGCGTCCTGCAATTGGAACGAGACGCGAACGCCGCCAGTGTCTCCCGTGAAGCTGTAGCGCACGCTCGAAAAAAATCCCGAATGCCCCAGCCGGTTCGCACCCGCCTGGATGCCGTCGCGATTGATCATTGCGCCCGTTTGCAATCCGCTCAGCGCCGTCACCTGCGCAGAAGTGTAGTCCTTCGAGCCAGTTTCCGACACCGAAAGCAGTTTGGCGTCAGCGCCCGCCGCCGTTTGCGATAAAGCCGAAGGGCAGAAATTCGCAAGCAGAGCGAGGCCGACGCAAACGGGGAACCATCGTCGAAACAATCGTGCGCCGCGCGTATGCAGTGGAAGGGAAGCCATCGCTACAATTCTAAAACACCGCGCGGCGAATGGGAACTGCTCTGTTTGCCCAGGGTGGCGGCAATATTGTGCGAACCTGAGCAGACGCACATGGCGCAGCGAGCGTCCTGTTGCTTTCCCAAAGAGAGTGTGGGATCCTTCCTGTTGGGAACCTAAATGGCCACCGTAAGAGAGAATGCATGAAACACAAAATGGACGTTTTGCAGGGGACGCTGGCGCTGATGATCCTCAAGACTCTCGATGTCCTGGGGCCTCTTCACGGTTACGGGATCGCGAGGCGTATCGAGCAGATCAGCCGGGACGTGCTCTCCGTGAACCAAGGGACTCTGTATCCCGTACTGTTGAAGCTGGAACAGGAGGGCGCGATTGCGTCGGAGTGGGGCGCTTCGGAAAACAACCGTAGGGCGCGCTTCTATCGGCTGACGCGGGCGGGACGCAAGCAGTTGAGGACCGAGACTCAGGATTGGGAACAAACGGCGGCGATCATCGGGCGGTTCTTCGAAGTGAAAGCGGAGGATTTGTCATGAGATTTCTGCGGCGGTTCCTCACGCGTTTGGCGAACTTCGCGACGAGGCGGCGAGATGATGAACGATTGAAGGAGGAGATTGCGGAACATATCGCCCTGCAAACCGCCGAAAATCTTCGCGCCGGCTTGCCGCCCGCCGAGGCGCGCCGCCAGGCGATGCTGAAGTTCGGTGCGGTGGAGGCGATGAAGGAAGACTATCGCGCTGAGCGAGGGCTGCTGTTCATCGACACCTTGTTACAAGACATCCGCTTCGGCCTGCGCATGCTGCGCCAATCCCCCGGCTTCACCGCCGTAGCGATTCTCACGCTTGCGCTGGGAATTGGCGCGAACACGGCAGTTTTCAGTGTGCTCTATCGTGATCTGCTGCATCCCCTTCCCTATCCGCATGGCAATCGGCTGGTGTTCTTTGGGACGGTGATTCCTTCGGCCGATTCGCGCCCTTTCCTGTTCACAACTTCCTACGAGCAACTTCGCCGCGCCAGTACGCCGTTCGAATCCGTGACTTCCTGGAGACCTGGCATTAAGGGATGTGATCTCACGGAAGAACGGCCCCTGCGACTGGCCTGCGTCCGAGCTGAATCTACGTTTCTGCCGACCTTTGGCATAGCTCCAATGATTGGAAGCAACTTCAACGCAGAGGACGACGGTCCTGATGCTCCGGCCGTATGCCTGATTTCCTATGCTTTATGGCAAAGCCGATTCGGAGGCGACCCGTCAGCGATCGGTCAGATATTGTCGATCGATGGGCAATCGACCAGAGTAATCGGTGTCCTGCCTCGAAACTTCGAATGGCCGACCCTCGATCATGTCGATGTTGTCTTGCCCGAAGCGCTTTCGACTGCGGAGCTAACCAACCCTAAGGCTGGAGTAGTGCGAGCTTACGCGCGGCTGAAACCTGGTCTGAGTCTTGCCGAGGCCCGCGCGCAACTTGAGCCGACACTGGAAGAGTGGAGGCGCGCGTCGCCGCCCATGTTCAGGAAGGAAATGCGGCTGGGGCTGCTTTCCGTGCGCGAAGATCAAGTAGGCTCGATACGGGCCGCACTGCTCGTTCTTTTTGGAGCGTCGTTCGCGCTGCTGCTACTGGCCGCCGGGAATGTGACAAATCTGTTGTTAGCGCGTGCCGCGGCACGAGAGCACGAACTCGCGGTTCGAGCAGCGCTGGGAGCGACCCGCGGCAATCTCATGTGCCTGCAGCTCGCAGAAAGTACACTCCTCGGCCTTTTTGGAGGCGCGGTTGGTGCGGGAATTGCGTTCGCGCTAGTGAGGCTATTCGTCGCGCTCGCTCCTGCGGGTGTTCCACGCATTGCACAGGCGGGACTCGGCGCACCGGTTCTGACCTTTGTGTTGGGAGCCTCCCTATTGTCAGGCTTAATCTGCGGCTTGATACCAGCATGCAATCCGCTGCCAGTGCATGCGCTCCTTGGAGGTTCGTCTCTCAGCCCGCATCGAGCACGTCTGGGAGGAGCGCTCGTCGCCGGGCAGGTGGCCGTGTCCTTTGTACTGGTTATTGGGGCGGCCCTGTTCCTGGAGACCCTGCGAAACATTGACGCCGTGCCGTTGGGAATGGAGACGAATCACATTATTACCGCCGAAATTACACTGGAGCACTCTTACAGCCAGTCCAGCGCGCCAAGTGAATTCTTCGCTCGACTAGAGGCTGGGCTGCGCACTTTACCGGGTGTCACTGGTACAGCGGTTAGCGATTCGCTGCCGCCAACCGGCGGCGGACGCGCCCACCCACTTTCCGACATTCGGGCGGAAGGACGCCCCGCATTTCCGAAAGGTACGGGCGGTCTGGTCGGCTGGGGGATCGTCACACCCGGATATTTCCAAATGCTCGGTATTCCACTTCTCAAAGGCCGCGGATTCACGGTGAGCGATCAGGACCCGGATGCGGACGTGGTCATCTTGAACGAAAAATTGGCGGAGCGGCTTTTTGCCAGCGAGAGCGTCATCGGACAGCATCTCGAACTCTCTCTTCCGTCCGGCCCCTGGTACACCGTTGTCGGCGTTAGCGGCAACGTGAAATACCTCAACCCATCCGGGCGGGTCGAGCGCAGCGACCCGGAATACTACCTCCCACGCAAGCGCCTGGGGCGTGTCGACGCAGCGCCGGGATCCACCGACCGACACGCATTCTTTCTTGTGCGGAGCCCAATGAAATCAGCCGCTGTGGAGCAGTTGGTTCGCGGTGAAATCGCTTCGCTTGATCCCACGCTTCCGGCGGAGATATCTACGCTCACAGCACGTGTGGACCGGCTGCGCGTTGAGCCGCGATTCAATGCTGCGCTTATCAGCCTTTTCGCCGCACTGGGTTTCCTGCTTGCTACGATCGGACTCTACGGCGTGGTCTCGTTTATAGTCGCGGCAAGGACTAAGGAAATTGGCGTGCGCATCGCCCTCGGCGCTTCGCCGCATAGCGTGCTTCGAGTCGTCCTCGGGCGCGGAGTACGGCTGATTCTGGCCGGACTTGCAATAGGGGTGGCAATCGCGGTGGCTGCTGCTCATTTGCTCAAGGGACTGCTTTACGGCGTCAGTCCCGAGAATTCATGGATCGCTTGCGCGGCAGCGCTGCTCTTGCTGCTTGCGGGCTCAGCCGCCTGCTACATCCCCGCGCGCCGCGCCATGCGCGTCGACCCCATGGTCGCGCTGCGGTATGAATGAGGCAGTGACCACTGATCAGTGGTGAGCGAGGCGTTTGAGCGAGAAGTTGCAAAGGCGAAATTTCGAGAGTGAGGGTGCGAATTTCCGGCGCAGCGGGAATCTCGATCAAATGGTCGGCAGGTTCGCTGCTTCCCAGCCTGCGATGCCGCCCGCAATTTCGCTGACGTGGTCAAATCCGCCTCGCCGCAGCAGGCTCGCGGCAATCGACGAGCGGTAGCCACCCGCGCAATAGACCAGCAAGGGACGGTCCTTCGGCAGCTTTTCCAGATTTTCCGTCAGGTGATTGAGCGGGATGCCTAAACTTCCCGCGATGTGCTTCTCACCGCGCTCGCCCGGCGCGCGCACGTCGACGACGAGGGGAGGCTGACCGGAAGACAAAAGTTCCGCGGCGAATTGCGCGCTGAGGCGGTCGGTAAAGGCCACGAGTTCGGGGCGCGATTCGAGGTTACGCAATCCACCCTGCAAATATCCGGCCACGTGATCGAACCCGATGCGCCCCAGCCGAACTGCGGATTCGCTCTCCCGCCCAGGGTCTGCGATGATCACAATCGGATGCTTTCGATCGAGCACCGTTCCCGCCCATGTTGCGTACTGGCCGCCGAGCCCTATGTTGATGCTGCCCGCAAGGTGCGCCGCTCCGAATGAGTCGGGATCACGCGTGTCGAGGATCTGCGCGCCCGCCGCTTGCAATTCCAGCAGCGCATCGAGCGTCAGCGAGTTCATCTCGCGCGCCAGCGCCTGGTCCAGCGTGGGCCGCTCTTCGCTGTTCAACACCGCGTCATAGGTGAAATAGGCCGGAGCTTCCGGCTGGTCGGCCGTCACCACTTCGATGAACGCCTCTTTGCTCATGGGCTGCAGCGCATAGTTCGATCGCCGCTGCTCCCCCAGAGTGGATACCGTCTCCTTGCTGATGGCCCTTCCGCAGAGCGAACCCGCACCGTGCGCCGGGTACACCAAGCTTTGGTCCGGCAGCGCCAACAACTTCGTGTGCAGCGAATCAAACAGCATGCCGCCCAAATCCGCGGCCGACCATCCCAACGCCACGCGCAGATCGGGCCGACCTACGTCGCCTACGAACAAAGTGTCTCCGGTGAGAACGGCATGCGGTTGCGTGTCGCTTGCGTTCAGGTCGTATACGACAATCGAGATCGATTCCGGAGTGTGGCCCGGCGTTTCGAGCATCTTCAACCGTACCCGCCCGAATTCGAGAATGTCGCCGTCGCGAACTGGAGTAAACGCGTACCCCGCCTTCGCCGCGGCGCCCAGATAGATTTTTGCGCCCGCGCGATCGCGCAACTCCAAATGCCCGGCCACAAAATCGGCGTGGAGATGCGTCAGGAATACGTGCTTGATCTTGAGCCCGTGCTCGGCGGCAAAGGCAATGTATTGATCCGTGTCCCGTTGCGGATCAACAACGGCTGCCGTCCCGGTTTCCTCGTCTCCAATCAGGTAGGAAGCGTGCGCCAGGCAAGGCAGATAGAACTGCTTAAAGATCACACCGCACCATCCTCGTTGCGCCTGCTACTTCGGCTGGGGAACGATCCGCATATAAGGCCGAGGCGCCTTCCAGCCGCCAGGATAGTTCTGTTTGGCCTCTTCGTCCGAAACCGCCGCCGACAGGATTACGTCCTCGCCCGGTTTCCAGTTCACGGGCGTGGACACCTTGTGCTTAGTAGTGAGCTGAATCGAATCGAGCACGCGCAGCACTTCATCGAAGTTGCGGCCGGTACTCATGGGGTAGATGAGCATCAATTTGATTTTTTTGTCGGGACCAATCACGAAAACCGTGCGCACGGTGGCATTCGTGGCCGCGCTGCGGCCGTCTGAAGTGTTGCCGGCGTCCGCGGGAAGCATGTCGTAAAGTTTCGCTATTTTTAGTTCCGGGTCGCCGATCATCGGGTAGTTGACTTTGTGTCCCTGTGTCTCTTCGATGTCCACGGCCCACTTGCTGTGACTGCTCACCGGATCGACGCTCAGCCCGATGATCTTGCAATTCCGCTTCTCGAATTCCGGCTGCAGCCCGGCCATGTAGCCCAGTTCCGTGGTGCACACCGGGGTAAAGTCCTTCGGGTGCGAAAACAAGATGGCCCAGCCGTTGCCAATCCATTCGTGGAAGTTGATGGTCCCCTGCGAAGTTTCAGCGGTGAAATTGGGAGCTTCGTCGTTTATGCGCAACATGAACTGCCCTCCTGGGATGGTCTAGTATATATCGATTCGGCCGTAGCCAATTTACTTGGGATTTGATTCGCGTTGTCGCCTTTGGGATTCTGCTCCCATCACGGCGTACACGGAAATCATCGGTTGACGTTCGGATTCGCGCACTAACCGGAAAACCGTCAAGCCACTGTCCGCCCGTTGTACCGTTACCGCCTAATCACCGTCGCCGTTTTCGCCACATACCGCGCGCCAGCCAGAAGTCAACGCGGGCAATTCCGTTGGCGCTGATCCGGCGAAAGGAACGCGGATTCGGGTATAATCCCCGCGCGATGTATGTCCCTTTCTTCCGGCACAAAATTAGGCCCCTATGAAATTGAATCGCCGCCGGGCGCGGGCGGGTTGGGGCGAAGTTGAGCTGTGTTGGCGGCGTCTGAGCCGCCAAGCGAAATCCCGGGGGCAGCGAGGAATCCGTTGCTGAGCTCAGGCACGAAACTGGGGCCCTATGAGATTGAATCCCCGCTGGGCGCCGGCGGCATGGGCGAAGTCTATCGCGCGCGGGACACGCGCCTCGACCGCACCGTCGCCATCAAAATTCTCCCGCAGCATCTGGCCGCCACGCCGGAAGTTCGCCAGCGATTTGAGCGCGAAGCTCGCGCTGTTTCCTCCCTGAATCATCCGCACGTTTGCACCCTCTACGACGTAGGCCACCAGGACGGCACCGATTTCCTCGTCATGGAATATCTCGAGGGCGAGACGCTCGCGAAACGCCTCGAAAAAGGTCCGTTGCCCGCCTCCGATCTGCTGCGCGTTGCTATTGAAATTGCCGGCGCGCTCGAGAAGGCGCATCGCCAGGGCGTGACTCACCGCGACTTGAAGCCCGGCAACATCATCCTTGCGAAATCCGGCGCGAAGCTCCTGGATTTTGGTCTCGCGAAAGCCGCCATCGCTCCTGCGGCGGTAGTGGATCTTTCCAGTTCGCCAACGATGACCCAACACATCGGCGACGCGCCAACGTCACCGCTCACGGCGCGCGGCACAATCGTTGGCACGTTTCAATACATGGCTCCGGAGCAACTTGAAGGCAAGGAAGCCGACGCGCGCAGCGACATTTTCGCGTTTGGCGCAACGCTGTACGAAATGGCGACAGCCAAAAAGGCCTTCGAAGGGAAATCGCAGGCCAGCTTGATCGCGGCCATTCTCGAGCGCGACCCGCCGCCCATTTCGACATTGCAGCCAATGTCGCCGCCGGCGCTCGACCGCGTCGTAAAGACTTGCCTGGCAAAAGACCCGGACGACCGCTTCCAGTCAGCGCACGACCTGAAGCTGCAACTGGAATGGATTCGCGACGCTGGCTCGCAAGCCGGCGTGCCCGCGCCCGTTGTTGCGCACCGCAAGCATCGCGAACGTATCGCCTGGGCAATCGCGGCGGCATTCGCAATCGCCTCCATTTTTTTCGCCATCGGCTACGTCGCCCGCGCACCGCGGCAAGCCTCCCTGCACTTCAGCGCCGTCACGAATTTTGCCGGCGTGCAGGCGCAGCCAGCGCTTTCGCCCGACGGCCGCTCGCTGGCATTCGTCTCCAACCGTGGCGGGCATTACAACATCTACGTGGGACTGATTAGTGGAGGCAGCTTGGTGCAGGTCACCAACGACGCGAATCTCAAGGACCGGCCCGCATGGTCGCCAGATGGGACCGCCATTGCCTTCGCGCGCCTCAATCATTCTGGCATTTGGGACATCTGGGAAGTTCCCGCCCTCGGCGGAACGCCGCGTAGGCTAATCTTGAATGCCATCGATCCGGCTTGGTCTCCCGACGGCCATTTTCTGGCTTATGAGAACGCAGCGGACGACACTGTTTGGGTTTCCGGGATCTCTGGTGAGAACGCGCATCAAGTGGTGGCGACAATGGGCGGCGAGTGGCGCGACACCGAGCCGCGCTTTTCTCCGGACGGACACCAAATTGCCTTTTGCCGTCGCTCCAATGGTCCTTATGGCGAACTGGATCTCGCTGATCTTGCATCAGGCAAAGTGCGGGAGTTAACGCACGACAGTGCTTTGGTGCTTTCGCCCGCCTGGTCTCCGAACGGGCGGTTTATTTACTTTGCATCGAGTCGCGGCGGGACGATGAACGTCTGGAAAATCGCCGCCACCGGAGGCGCTCCAGAACAAATTACAGCCGGCCAGGGCGACGATGCGCAACTCGACGTCTCTTCCGATGGAAAGAAGATCGTTTTTTCAACTTGGCGTGTGAACACGAACATCGCCCAACTGGACCTCGCCGCAAGGCCGGGCCAGCAGAGCGCGAAATTGCTCACCACCGATCCCGGCCGCAATCAGGAGGCTCCCGTTTACTCGCCGGATGGAAAACACCTGGCGTACTTCTCGAACCTCAAAGGGGCGGAAAACGAAAGCATCTGGGTCTCGAACGCAGATGGCTCAAATCCGGTACAAGTGGCTCGAGACGACCGCGTCAACATCTTTCCACGTTGGAGTCCGGACAGCCAGCATGTGATTTATCAATCTGAATCAAGCGCCGCGCGCGCTGATGAACTCCGCAGCGTCCCAGTTTCCGGAGGCGCGCCAGAAACGATTCTTAAAAATGCGAGGGACCGCCTTTTCGACGTCGGTCTTGACGGACGAGTGCTGTTTCGGAGTCCCGAGGGTCAGGTGGTGGCTTTCGATTCGCGAACCAACAAGAGCGAGGTGCTCGGTCCGATTCATGGGAACCTCAAGTGGGCGCCCTTGCGATTCTCTCCAGATGGGCACTCGATTGCATATATTAATCTGGCAACCCGGGAAGACGATCCGGTTGCAGGGCTCTGGGTGGATGACTTCAAGAATCCGCCGCGCCAAATCTTCCGCGGCTGGATCGGTTGGTGGATTGCTCGCGGACCCCAAAATGAAATTTACTTCGTTGAAGGCAAACCTGATTTGAACGGAGTGCTCTGCAAGATTGGGTGGGACGGCAAGGGCCTGGAACGGACGTCCACGACCATCCCCATGATCTATTCATATTGGGTGGATCCGGCGAAGAACTCCCAGGATCATTTCGCCGTTTCCCCCGACGGGCGCCACGTGGCGTTCGACATGCAAACAGTCGTCGGAGCGAATATCGGTATGATCGGAAACCTCCGCTAGCTGCGGGGAATTACGATACCTCGCGGCGGCATTCGAGTATTTTGATGAGAAACCTTACGACGTACGGCCTATCTGAGTGATGGCGTGGCGCGATGAAGCAGAAGGTGGCGCCTACCTCCGTTCGGATGAACAAGAGTCGCGACGGCAGGACCAACAGCATCGTATTTTTCTTTCCCAAAAAGGCAGGCAGCGGCGCGGACGTAGCGTCGGGCCAGGAGAAAGGCCTCGAATTCATCTGCAAATTGAAGGGCCTCAACCTTCGCAACGTGTTTGACACTCGCAAGATGGTTGATGAAAAAGGCGCGGATTTCTAAGAGAGGCTTCAGTTTCGTCTGTGGGAAGACCTACCCGAAGTGGGCTTAATCGCCGTTCGATTTCATTATTCCACGGTCACCGATTTCGCCAGGTTTCTCGGCTGGTCCACATCGCAACCGCGCCGCACGGCAATGTGGTACGCCAGCAGTTGCAGTGGCAAAACTTCCAGAATGGGCGTCAAAATCTCCGGCGCCGCGGGAATCTCGATCACATGGTCGGCAGCCTCGCGCGCCAAATGATCGCCTTCGGTCACAATCGCAATCACAATCCCGTCCCGCGCCTTCACTTCCTTGATGTTCGACACGGTTTTTTCGTATCGCGTCATCGACGCCGCATCATTCTCATCCCGCGTCGCAATAATCACCACCGGCAAATTTTCATCGATCAAAGCGTTCGGCCCGTGCTTCATTTCTCCCGCTGGATAGCCTTCCGCGTGAATGTAGGAAATTTCCTTCAGCTTCAGCGCCCCTTCGAGCGCAATCGGGTAATGTATTCCGCGCCCAAGATACAAAAAGTCCGCATGCCGGAAGAATTGGCGTCCCAGCGCCTCATATTCCTCGTCGCGTTGCAGCACCGCTTCCATCTTGTGCGGCAGGCGCGACATTTCCTGCACGATTTTCTTGCCCGCCTCCGACGACGTTTTGCCGCGCAACTCTCCGATGTGCAGCGCCAGCAGCGCCAGCGCCGTCAGTTGCCCCGTAAAAGCCTTCGTCGACGCCACGCCAATCTCCGGACCCGCGTGCGTGAGAATTGTCCCGCTCGCCTCGCGCGTAATCATTGACCCAACCACGTTGCAAATCGCCAGCGTCTTCGCGCCCTTTTGACGCGCTTCGCGTTGCGCCGCCAGCGTGTCCGCCGTCTCACCGGACTGGCTGATGACGACAACCAAACTACGTCCGTCAACAATCGGATCGCGATAGCGGAATTCGCTCCCGTAGTCCACTTCCACCGGAATCTGCGCCAGCTTCTCCATCATGAATTTCCCGGCCAGCCCCGCGTGCCAACTCGTTCCACACGCAACGATTTTTATATTCTCGAATTCGCGGAATTCCTTCTCCGTGATGTCCATCTCGTCCAGAAACACTTTTCCGGAATCGAGCGACACGCGCCCCACCAGCGTGTCCCGCACCGCGCGCGGCTGTTCGAAGATTTCCTTCTGCATGAAATGCTTGAACCCGCCCTTTTCCGCCATGATCGGGTCCCACGTGATGTGCTGCACCGGACGCTCAATCGCCGCGCCATCAAAATCCATCAGCCGCACGCCCTCGGCGGTAATCACCGCAATGTCGCCATCCGCAAGAAACACCACGTCGCGCGTGTGATGGAGCACCGCCGGAATATCGCTCGCCACGAAATATTCGTTTTGCCCCAGTCCGATCACCGCCGGAGGACCCCAGCGCGCCGCCACGATTTTTCGCGGATCGCGCGTCGAAATCACCGCCAGCGCATAAACGCCCGTCAGTTGCTTCACCGTTTTTTGCACCGAGCCTTCGAGTGAGCCATTGAAGTTCTCTTCGATCAGGTGCGCAATCACTTCCGTATCCGTCTCGGTCAAAAACTTGTGCCCTTTTTGAATCAGCTGCTGCTTCAATTCCAGGTAGTTCTCGATGATTCCGTTGTGCACCACCACGATTTCGCCCTTGCAGTCGCGGTGCGGATGCGCATTTTCTTCCGTCGGACGCCCGTGCGTGGCCCAGCGCGTGTGTCCAATTCCGTAGAGCCCGTCGAGCGGGCAAAGGCGGATCGCCTCTTCCAGATTCCGCAATTTCCCCGACGCGCGCCGGATATCCAGCTTGCCGTCCTTCGTGACCACGGCGATTCCCGCCGAGTCATATCCGCGGTACTCCAGCCGTTTCAGGCCGTCGAGAATCAGCGGCACCACTTTTTTCGGCCCGATATAGCCCACGATTCCGCACATAAAGTTCTATCGCTCGCTTTCTTTCCTTGCTGCGCACGCCCCCAGGCCGGTGCCGCGCAATTCGTTCAGGTTAGCATATTCCGTGCCGCCAGAAAGAGTCGGCAAACAAACGCCATAGCGCATCAGTGAACGTTACGCGAGGGAAGTACGAGACGTGAGTGAATGCTGCGTTACGACAGGGAAGTGAACGTCGCGGCCGCTAAAAAGTCACGCCACGATTTCGTAGCGGAATTCCTCGATCACTGGATTAGTCAACACCGCGCGCGCGATTTTCTCCACTTGCGCCTTCGCTTCCTCCGCGCTCACTCCATCGAGGTCCAGTACAAAAAATTTCCCTTGCCTGACCTGCTGCACTTTGGAATATCCCAGCGAAGTCAACGCATGGTGAATCGTTTCTCCCTGCGGATCGAGCACCGTCGTTTTCGGCATTACCCACACGTGAGCTTTCATGCGCGCTATTATAGCAGGCCGAGCCTCGTCGCTTCGGCGCGAAAGTTGGCAATCATCTCTCGTTTTTCTTCCTCGTCTAAAAACGCATGGCGAAAGCTCGCCTCCGTCAGGCTGACCATCTGCTGCGTCGCCACTCCCAGTTTTTCCATGGCCGTCCGGTACGTGTCGTCCAGACTCGTACGAAACATCGCCGGATCATCGGTCGATAGCGTCACCGGAACGCCGCGCGCGATAAGTTCCGGCAACGGATGCTCTTCCACCCGCGCGTTTTGTACCCCCCGCAATTTTGACAGCGCCCCGGTGCACACGTTGCTCTGCGGACAAATTTCCAGCGGAATTTCCCGGTCGGCCAGCATCTCCATCAACTTTTCATCTCGGATGCTCGCGATTCCGTGCCCGATGCGCTCCGCTCCAAGTATCTCGATCGCGTCGCGCACCGCCTCCGCTCCGCCCATTTCGCCCGCGTGAGCCACGCGATCTAATCCTTGGCTCGCGGCATATTCGTATACCTCGCGAAAATCCGCCGCCGGCAGCGATTCTTCGTCGCCGCCCATTCCCAATGCCACCACTCCTTCCGATTTCATTTCTGCCGCTATTCGCGCCACATCCATCGCCTTTTCAGCGCCGAACTGCCGCACCGCATCAAAAATCCACTGCATTCGCAATCCGCATTTCCGCGTCACGCTCGCAATCGCCGCAAAATTCCTCTCCACGTTTTGCTTTCGCAGCAGCATCACTCCAATCGACAAAGTGAACTCGACATACTGGTATTTCTCCTCCCTCATGCGCGCCGCTGTAACTTCCGCCAGCCGCGCATAATCCTCAGTCCCGCGCAAATACGAAGTCGCCCACTTGAATAGTTCCAGGAACTCCGCAAAAGTCCTCGTCTCGTACCGCGCTTCCACGCTTCTGCGTTCCAGTTTTTCGCCGTGCCGCGCCGCCAATTCTACAATCAGCTCCGGCGTCAGACAGCCTTCCAGGTGCACGTGAAGCTCAGCCTTCGGCAGTTGAAGTATCGCGGCGGGAATTCCAGCGGAGGATTGCATCAGCGCCATCACAACTGTTCTATTGCGCGGGCAGCGGCGGCCGGCCGGCATTTTCCCAAGCCGTCAGCCAATAGGACCCAACATCCGTCGTGGCGTTCGATATTTGTCCCACTAGCACCGCGCCGGCCTGGCTGTAGAACCGGTCGTAGTATTCGTCGTTGTAGTCGGAAAGTCCCTCATGCGCGCGCCGGTCGGCGAGCAGAATATTTTCCAGCCACGAATGCGCCGTCAGGCACATCTCAAACGCACGGTCCGTCGGATCCGCAATGAACGACGCCGGATTCGGATGGAGGTAGAAAAACAGCGAATAGCGGTTCACCAGTTTTTTGCCGAAGCGGTCGTTCACTCCCGGCTGCCCCGATAGGTGCCCATCAGCATTGATCGTGGTATGGAACGGGTCGTGCGCGGCATTCACGTAATGGGCCAGCGCCGCCGCGTCCAGTTTTGCCGCCGCCAAATTCCCCGAGTGAAAATCGTCCGTCAGTTTCGCGCTGTACAGGCCCACTTCCCACGGCAGCAAACCGTTCGCGTCCAGCGACCGCTTGCTGAACTTCCGCGCCGCATCTTTATAAATGCGCGGCAGCCCAGCGAAGGGATACTGCCCGTAATGATCCAGCCGGATGTACTCATTGTCCATCTCCAGCGGACTTTTCAGCGCCGCCTCCGCGGCATCGGTGACGTGCAAAACCAGAAATTGCCGGTTCGCCTCAAAGAACGGCCGCATTTCCTGCGGCAAAGTCCCCACTGCGTTATTCACCACCAGCCGATCGGCATTCTCGCCCCATCCGAACGCAAGCGGCGCGAAAACAATACTCGCGACCACCAGCATGGCGATGCTGGTAGGAGTAAACGCATGGGTGTGAAAGCGGGGCCATCGTTCTTGGCAGCCTTGCGGCAACCAAACAAAGTTGGCTGTGCCTTTTGTGTTGCCCATCATGATTTTTCTGTGACGAGCGAGTCCTCGCGATAATGGTTGTAGCCCTTCCATAAATACACAACGGCGAAAATCGCGACTACCAGGAGCCCCAATTTCTCCAGTATCCCGGCCTGCAATAGTCCTTGCCACACAACCCCCCCGCCAATGGTGGCCAGTACGAGCAGCACGCCGCTCAATGCCATTAGCGCCTTATCGGAAACAAGCATAAGCGCACGCTGTGCCCGGGCATCGGCCGACCGTCCGGCCGTGCTGTGCCGGACTCCAAAATCGAAATAAAACAACAGCCCAATCGTCAGCCAGACAAAAAACCGCACCCAATTTTCCACCGTCAGGCTGGCCATTAGAACGAAGCACAAAACCACCGACGCGATGGGAATCCAGGGAGAAAAGGGAACCCGGAAGCCTCGCGGACGCTCGGGCTGGCGTTTTCGCAGGATTAGAACCGCGACCGAGACGAGAATGAAAGCGAAGAGCGTGCCAATGTTCGTTAAATTCACGAGTGTGCCGATGTCGAAAATCCCGGCGGGAATCGCGACGAAAAAACCGGCAACCCAGGTCGCGAAATCGGGTGTCCGAAATGTCTTGTGGACACGCGAAAATATCGAAGGCAAAAGCCCGTCGCGAGACATCGCGAACCACACGCGAGCCTGGCCCAACTGAAAAACGAGGATTGACGAAATCATCCCCATCAGCGCGCCGACCGTCACCCATCGATCGGTGAGCTTCAATCCGATGGCTTCGAGGGCATTGGCGACCGGAGCGGCGTTGTTCAGCGTGTCCCACTTCTGGATGCCTGTGAGCACTATGGCGACGCCCACGTAAAAAATTGCGCAGACCAACAGCGACACAAGAATGCCGATCGGTACATCGCGTTTGGGATTCCGGCATTCCTCCGCGGCGGTCGATACCGAGTCGAAACCGATGTAAGTGAAGAAGACAATCGCACCGCCGGTCAGGACGCCCTGAAAGCCATTGGGGAAAAACGGCTTCAAATTCGACGGCTGGATATATTTGCTCGCGACGACGCAGAAGACAACGATGGCCAACAGTTTGATCCCAACCATCAGGTTATTCGCACCCGCCGATTCACGAATGCCGCGAACCAGCAAAACGGTCAGAAACATCACAATCAGGAATCCGAGAATATTAAAGTGCCAGGCCCAGCCAGCCATCGGATCGTACGCGGGAGTGGCCAGCGAAGCGGGCATGTGCAGACCGAAAGTATTGAGAAGATTATCGACATACGCGGAAAAGCCGACGGCGACGGCCATGTTTGAGACGGCATATTCGAGGATCAAATCCCAGCCGATGATCCAGGCGACGAATTCGCCCAGCGTTGCATACGTGTATGTGTAGGCGCTGCCGGCAATCGGGATCATCGATGCAAGCTCGGCGTAACACAGACCCGCCAGGGCGCAAATGAGGGCGACCGCCAGAAACGATACGGCGATACCCGGGCCCGCGCCGGGCCTGCCGTTTATGCCCAGGGCATGAGTGCCGTGCATCAGCACGCTGAGCAATGGGGCCTGAAGGATCGAGGGATAGCGATCCACTTCGCCGGCCGCGGCGGTCCCGGTAGTGATGAAAATGCCGCTGCCGATGATCGCGCCAATTCCCAGAGCAGTAAGACTCAGCCAGCCGAGCGTCTTCTTCAAGCGCTTGGACGGCTGGTCCGCGTCGGAAATCAGCTGGTCGATACTCTTGGTACGGAAGAGCTCGTTATTCAACCGGAACCGTCCCTTCGCTTCCCGGCTTTTTGCTGCCGCTCATCGGGCGAAACTGTACCTTGAGCTGGGCTGCAGCCGCAATGGCAGATCTCAGCCGTGTAGCTACATCGTCTCCAAATGCGCATATCGCTCGATCAGCTTCTTCATCCCATGATCGACGAAGCTCACCGTGATCCTCCGGTCATCTCCATCATCCTCAACCTTCAGAATCGTCCCGACGCCATACGTAGGATGCCGCACCCGCGTCCCAATCAGCGGATTCGCTGTTCGCTTCGGGCGCGCCGCGCCCGTCCCTCGCGCACCAAATTTCCCGCCACCGGCGCTCGCATATTTCCCCGGCCTCCGATACTCCGCGTTATAAAAATCCGGGTCCGGTTCGTAACGTCGCGTCTCTCCCACTTCGCTCTGCGATCCTTTTGCGGCCTCCACCATTTCACCCGGGATCTCCGCCAAAAATCGTGACGGCGCCGCCGGAGTCAATTCCGCATTTCCCCACGACCGCCGGTAAATCGCGCGCGAAATGGTCAGCCTCCGCTTCGCGCGCGTCATTCCCACGTAGCAGAGCCTGCGCTCTTCCTCGATGTCTTCGTCGCTCCCCATCGACCTTCCGTGTGGCAGCACTCCTTCTTCGAGCCCCGCCAGAAACACGTGATCGAATTCCAATCCCTTCGCGCTGTGCAGCGTCATCAACGACACCGGCACGCTCTCGTCATATTCATCCGCGTCGCTCACGAGCGCCGCGCGGTCCAAAATATCCTCGAGCGATTGTCCCGCCTCGATTGCCTCCGCGAGCGCGTTCGAGAGTTCACGCACATTGTCCGCCCGCGTCGAATGGTCCAATTTATCCTGCTGCTCCACCCAATCGAAATATCCCGTGCGGCTCAGCACCACTTCCAGCAAATCGCCCGCACTTCGCGACTGGCATTCCTCCGTCATGCCCAGAACCATTTCGCGAAACGCCCCCAGCGTCGTAGCGCCTCGCGCTTTGCCTCCGCCAGTCATCCGCGGAATCGCTTCCCACAGCGATTCATTAAATTCGCGCGCCACTTCTCGCAGGGCATCCACCGTGACTTTCCCGATGCCTCGCGGCGGCACATTCAACACGCGCAGCAGCGCCACATCGTCCTCGGGATGCATCACCATCCGCACGTACGCCAGCGCGTCTCGGATTTCCGCGCGCTGATAAAAGCTGAAGCCGCCCACTACGCGGTAACGAATACCCAATCGCCTGAGCGATTCCTCGAATGAACGCGACTGCGCTGAAGTCCGGTAAAGCACGGCCACTGTCGCGCTCGAATCCTCGCGCAAAATCCCCGTGATCTCGCCGCAAACGTATTCCGCTTCGTCCGAAGCGTCGCGCGCCTCGTAAAATTTCAGCAACTCGCCTTCACCCAGCGCCGCTTTCAAATTCTTCCCGAGCCGGCTCCGGTTATTGCTGACCACTGCGCCCGCCGCGTCCAGTATCGTTTGCGTCGAACGGTAATTCTCTTCGAGCCGAATCGTCCGCGCGCCCGGAAAATCCTCGAGGAACCGCCGGAAATTCCCGCTCACCGCGCCGCGCCAGCTATAAATCGACTGATCCTCGTCACCCACCACGCAAACGTTCCGCTCTTTTCCGGCCAGCAGCCGCACCAATTCTTCCTGCGACGCATTCGTGTCCTGAAACTCGTCCACTTGCATATAACGCAGCCGCTCAGACCATCGTCCGCGTACTTCGGGGTTCTCGCGCAGCAGCTTCACGGCGCGCAGCAGCAAATCGTCGAAATCGAGCGCACTCGCTTTGCGCAAAATCTCCTCGTACTCGCGATAGATCGCCGCCACTTTCTTGCCAAACGGATCGTACGCCTCCGCTTCCATCTCGCCCGGCGAAGTGTTGTGATTTTTTGCGGAGCTGATGCGGTCGCGCACCTGTCGCGGTGGAAATTCCTTCTCGACCAGTTTCAGATTCTGCACAGCGAGTTTCACCGCGCGCGCCTGGTCGTCATCATCATAAATTGCGAAGTCCCTCGGCAGACCGGCGTGTGTCGCTTCGCGCCGCAGCAGCCGCGCACAGAACGAATGGAACGTCGAAATCCAGATATCCGACGCGTCGTGCCCGCTCGCGCGCACCAGTTCCTCGATCCGACGCCGCATTTGATCCGCGGCTCGGTTCGTGAACGTAACCGCCAGAATATTCCTGCCCGGGATGCCCTGTTCGATCAAATGCGCCACGCGATACGTAATCACGCGCGTCTTGCCCGTCCCCGCGCCCGCCAGCACCAGCACAGGTCCTTCGGTCGCCAACACTGCTTCGCGTTGCTGTGAATTTAATTCGTCGAGAAGCGCCATGAGCCTCGGATAAATTCAGAGAGGAAGAAAATGAAGTGTGATTCTAGCCGACCCTCGCCGTTTCAGCAAACGTCGCTGCGATGCAGGTGGAAATCGATTGCAAAAATTATTGCGTGTGCTTGTGGCCCAGCGCCACTTCAAAATAAATCAGGCCCGTATCCGACCCTACCGATTTCACGTCCGGCACATACAGCGACGCATCCGGCACCAAGTTGAAGTGGTGGCTCACGTCGAAAAACATGCACCCGTGAATCGTTCCGCCCGGCGGCACAATATCCGATTGCAGCGTCAACGGCTCCAGCTTGTCCATCACGCTCTGTTGCTTGCTGTCTCCATGCGGAAAGGGAATCGGCAATCGCCGCACGCTCGGCGACGGCGGCCCTTTCGGATGCGCGATATCGTCGGCAGTTTCCCCCAAACTCAGCGGCTCCAGGTGAAATTTCTGCCCGTTCGGGTCGTCAACGTTCAGCCGGATCGTGTGCAGGTCCACGTGCACGGGCAGCTTCATGTTGTTTCGAAAATATACGTCGACCGCCAGCAATCCCGCCGGATAAGGATCCGCCCCTTTGCCGAATTTTCCCTTCGAACGCGCCGCATCGCCATAAGCCTGCGCCGCCACCACGAAATCCTGATGCGCGTCCTTGGCCGCCCACTTCGAAATATCCGGTCCTTGGATTTGCGGAACGGCCACCAGCACGCCCAGCGTTGCAATCAGCAGTAGGCTTCGCATCATCTCCACCCGTCATTCACTTCTTGCGGATAGATGCACCCGCGCCCAGAAACGTTGTGGGTTTCAAATCAGCCTTGCCACTATAATGCTTCTCTTGCGCTCGCCGTTTCTTTCGACCGGCGCCTTGCTCCCCACATGTATTTTCTTTACAGCGTGCTGATGGCCATCGTCATGGTGCTGCTCGCGCCGTATTTCGCCTTGCAAGGACTCCGCCGCGGAAAATATCTCGCCAGTTTTCGCCAGCGCATGGGGCATTTGCCTCAAACGCTTTCGCGCACAAATTCCGGCTTTTCCTCTATCTGGATTCACGCAGTCTCCGTCGGCGAAGTTCTCGCCGCCCAGCCTCTCATCGACGGCCTCAAGCAGCGTTTCCCCGATCGTCAGATTTTCCTCTCGACCACCACCGCCACGGGCCAGCGCGTCGCGCGCGAACGCATCGCTTCCGCCGACGGCATTTTTTATTTTCCTTTTGACTGGCCCGGTACAGTCCGCCGCGATCTAAATCAGCTTCGTCCGGCCCTGGTCGTAATTCTCGAAACGGAAATTTGGCCGAACTTCATGCGCGAAGCCGATCGCGCCAACATTCCCGTCGTTTTCGTCAACAGCCGCATCTCCGACAAATCTTTTCGCCGCTTCCGGCGTTTCCAACCGCTCATCGGCAAATTCTTCGAGCGCGTTTTGCACAACGCCGATCTTTTTCTCGCGCAATCCGCCGAAGACGCCCAACGCCTGCAACAAATGGGCGCGCCCGCCGCTCGCATCGAAGTCACCGGCAACATGAAGTACGATCACGAGCCGCATCCGCCCGCCGCTTTCGGCAACTGGCTCGCCCAACAAATGCGCGAACAGGAACGATGGCCGCTTCTCGTCGCCGGCAGCGTCGTTGCCGGAGAAGAGGAAATCGTTCTCGCCGCCTACGATATTGTCCAGCGCCAGTGGCGGCACGCGCTCTTCGTTCTCGCTCCGCGCAAGCCCGAGCGTTTCGACGCCGCCGTGCGCGCCGTCGAGGAGCGCGGCTGGAAAGCCATTCGTCGCAGCTCGCTCGATCTGAACGCGCCTCTCGACGAAAATGCCGATGTCCTCGTCCTCGATTCCATTGGCGAACTCGCCGGCCTTTATTCTCTTGCTGATGCGGTCTTCGTCGGCGGCTCGCTTGTGCCTTCCGGCGGTCATAATATTCTCGAGCCGGCGTGGTTCTCCAAGCCGCCTGTTTTCGGATCTTCGATGGAAAATTTTCGCGACATGGCCGCGCGATTCTCGAGTGCCGGCGCGGGAGTCCAGGTTTCGAGCGCCGCGCAGCTGGGAAAAGTCTGGGTCGACTTGATTCGCGATCCTTCTCGCAGCGCGGAAATGGGACGCAAGGCCCGCGCGCTCGTCGAAGCGAATCGCGGAGCCACGACGCGCACTCTCGCGCGCGTCGCCGCACTTCTTGAAAGCTTTTCGCAATCTCCGCGAGGCGGCGCGTGACTCTCGCCCAATCATTTCTGTGGCCGCTTTCGATTCTCTACGGCGCCGCTGCGCGTTTGCGCGCGTGGACTTACCGCGCCGGTATTTTTCATCAGCGCCGTTTGCGCGGCGTCGTCATCAGCGTCGGCAACCTCACCGTCGGCGGCACGGGAAAAACTCCCATGGTTGTTTGGCTCGCGCAACGTTTCGCGGCAAGTGGGAAAAAAACTGCCGTGCTGTCTCGCGGCTATCGCCCTTTGCCGCAAAGATCCCGCGTCGCCCATGGCATCGACATTCCAGAAGGCTCTAATGACGAAGCGGCCCTCCTTCGGGAACGCTTGGGTGACAAGGTCAAGATCGGCCTGGGCGCGAATCGTTTCTCGAAGGGCAGGGAACTGGAAAGTCGCGGCGTCGAATGTTTTCTTCTCGACGATGGATTTCAGCATCTCCAACTCGCGCGCGACGTGGATATTGTTTTGCTTGACGCCACGAATCCGTTCGGCGGAGGCCACCTTCTGCCCACAGGGCGCCTTCGCGAGCCGATTTCCGCGCTGCGCCGCGCTGATATTATCGTGATCACACGAAGCGAACACGCGCCTGCCACCGAAGCCATGATTCAGCGCCACACGTCCGCGCCCATTTTTTACGCGCGCACCGAATTGCTCGGCGTCGAAACGTACGACCCGCCTTCCAGTGCAAAAAACAATCAATCAACCGGCAACCAAAAGTTTTTTGCCTTTTGCGGCATCGGCAATCCATCCGCTTTTTTCGACGATCTGAAAATGTGGGGAATCCAACTCGCCGGACACGCAACCTTCCGCGATCATCATCTCTACACCGAAGCTGATCTTTCCGATTTGGAATCTCGCGCCTTCGCCGCGGGAGCCGATGCTCTTCTATGCACGGAAAAAGATATTCCGGACTTGACGCCGCTTCGCACCAAGCGCCTGCCAGTATTCTTTTGCAAAATCGCTTTGCGTTTCGACGACGAAGAAGCGCTCTGGCGAACCATTCTCGGCGCATTGGCGCGCAAAAAACCGGTGCCGCCGCCATGAAGCTCCTGATTCGCGCCACAAATTGGGTCGGCGACGCGGTAATGTGCATCCCCGCACTTGAGGCCGTTCGCGCGCACTGGCCGCAAGCGGAAATCTCGATTCTTGCGCGTCCGTGGGTCGCCGATCTTTATCGCGGCCAGCCTTTTGCGGATCGCATCACTGCCTTGGACGCTTCCGTGCGCAGTCCCTTCGCCATGGAAAATATTTCCCGCGAACTTCGCCGCGAGCATTTTGATTGCGCGTTGCTTTTGCAAAATGCATTCTCCGCCGCATGGCTCGCCTGGCGCTCTAAAATTCCGGAGCGCATCGGTTACGCCCGCGACGCCCGCCGTCTTCTGCTCACTCGCGCGGTTCGCGTTCCACACGCCGGCGAAATACCCGCGCACGAATCGTATTATTATCTCGAGTTGCTTCGACGCATCGGCTGGCTCGATAAATTGCCAGCCATCACAAAAATTGTTTTGCGTCTCGCGCCCGGTGCTTCGGAAGCAGCCGAATCGCGCCTGCAAAAAGCCGGCGTTCATTCCGCCTCGCTTCGCATCGCGCTCGCACCCGGCGCGGCCTATGGCGCAGCGAAATGCTGGTTGCCGGAACGTTTCGCGGCCGTCGCCGACAGCCTCGTTGATGAGTTCAATGCCGATGTGATACTTTTCGGAACGCCTTCCGAAGTCGAGGTCTCGCGGCAAATTGCTGCACGAATGCGCCATCAACCCATCCGCTTGGTTGGTCAGACGCCCATCGGGGAGCTTCCCGCCATCTTTTCACGCTGCCAACTTTTCATTGGCAATGATTCGGGCGCGATGCACGTAGCCGCCGCTGTTGGCGTTCCCGTCGTCGCCGTCTTTGGTTCCACCGATCCGCATGGCACCGCGCCCGTGACGGCGCGACGAACCCTCGTGCAGCGTAAAGTTGCGTGCAGTCCGTGTTTTTTGCGCGAATGTCCCATCGACCATCGCTGCATGACGCGCGTCACTGTTGCCGACGTTCACGCCGCCGCCCTGCAATGGCTGGAGCAGCCGCCCCGTGCGTGACTCGCCAACAAAACCGCAAAACTCGAAACGCCGCGCCGTTTTTCTCGATCGCGATGGCACCATCTCCGAGGAAATGGGTTATGTCAATCATTTGACCCGCTTCGTCATGTTTCCGTATGCGCCAGCCGCGATACGCCGCCTGAATCAAGCCGGCCTCCCGGTAATCGTCGTCACCAATCAATCGGGAGTCGCTCGCAATTTTTTCCCGGAGTCTTTGATTCCAGAAGTTCACGACAAAATGAAAGCGGAACTCGCGGCCGCGGGCGCGCGCGTCGACGCCATTTATTACTGCCCGCACATCCGCGACGACAATTGCAAGTGCCGCAAGCCTCTTCCCGGAATGCTCGAGCAGGCCGCGCGCGAACACGTGCTCGATCTCGCTGATTCAGTCCTCGTCAGCGATCGCTACGACGATATTTCCATGGGACAATCCGTCGGTTGCCACAGCATTCTCGTGCTCTCCGGTTACGGCCGCGGCGAATACGAATATCATCGCGACGCATGGCCGCGCCAACCCGATCACGTCGTCGAGGATCTCACTGCCGCCGTCGACCTCATCCTCGGAGGCAAGCCATGAAGCGCGCAAGAAAGACGCACGACGTCGCCGCACGCTCGCCCGATTTGTCTCGCTTGCTGGACATTGTCTCCGCATTCTCACGCCAGACCATCGTCGTCTTGGGCGATTTCGTCGTCGACGAATACGTCACCGGAGAAATCTCGCGCGTCTCCCGCGAAGCGCCAGTTCTGATTTTGCGCCACAAGCAAACAGAAATGATCCCCGGCGGTGGCGCGAATGCCGCGAACAATCTCGTCGATTTGGGCGCAAAGGTTTTCCCCATAGGTGTTGTGGGTGATGACGCCGCTGGAAACGCCCTCATCGAGTATTTCAGCCGCAAGCAAGTGGACGTCTCCGGGATCCTTCGCGCGCGCGGCTGGACCACCACCACGAAAACGCGCTTCCTCGCGCGTTGGACGCATACATCACGTCAGCAAGTTCTGCGCGTCGACCGCGAACCGGAAACAGAAATGCCGTCGCGCATCGCGGCGCAAATCCTTCGCAAAAGCCGCGCCCGCATTCGCAAATCGAATGCCGTGCTCGTCTCCGATTACGGCGCCGGCTCCGTCACTCCGCGTTTGCTCAAAAGCTTGCGTCCGAAAATCGCGACGCTCGATTCGCGTTATCGTCTGCTCGATTATCGCGGAGCGAAACTCACCGCGGCCACGCCGAACGAACCCGAACTCGAGGCTCTTTATCATTCGAAGATCGGCAACGATCGCCGCACGCTCGGACTTCTTGGCCAGCGCGCATTGCGCGCGCTCAATCTCGGCGCACTGCTCGTCACGCGCGGCAAGGATGGCATGGTTCTTTTCGAGCGCACCAAACCTCCCTACGAAATTCGTGTCTACGGTTCCGACGATGCCGTTGACGTCACCGGCGCGGGCGACACAGTCATCGCCGTCTTCACGCTCGCGCTCGCCGCGGGCGCTTCGTTTGTAGAAGCCGCGCATCTTGCGAATTACGCGGGCGGCATCGTCGTGATGAAACGCGGCACCGCCGCCGTCACACGCGCCGAACTTGAATCCGCGATTCGCGGCGAGGCTACCGCCGGCGCATGAACACGCGTTCCAAAATTCTTTCTCGCGCCGATTTGCAAACGCGTCTCCAGCAGCATCGCGCCAGCGGAAAAACAGTCGTGCTCGCGAACGGCTGCTTCGACATTTTGCACGCCGGACACGTCCGCTATCTCCAGGGCGCGCGCCGCGAAGGCGATCTCCTCGTCGTCGCGATAAATTCCGATGCGAGTGTCCGCGGGCTCAAAGGTCCCGGCCGCCCGATTCTGTCCGCGCCGGCGCGCGCCGAACTTGTTGCCGCGCTCGCCGCTGTCGACTACGTCGTAATTTTCGACGAGCCTGACGTGCGCGCTCTTTTGCGCGACCTTCGTCCAAATGTCCACGCGAAAGGCACCGACTACACTGTTGACACGGTGCCCGAGCGCGAAGAAGCGGCGCGCCTCGGCATTCGCGTCGCGATCGTCGGAGACGCGAAGCAGCATTCCACGCGCGATCTCGTCTCGCGCATTCGCCAAGCATCCCATGGCTGACGAGCGCCTTCTCATACTCCGCATGGGCGCGCTCGGAGACATCGTGCATACGCTTCCCGCCGTCGCCGCGTTGCGTGAATCTTTTCCGCGCGCGCAAATCGACTGGCTCGTCGATTCCAAATGGTCCGCGATTCTCGAAGGCAATCCCGACACCACTGAAATAATTTCAATCGACCGCCGCAATTGGCGCAACGTGGGCGCAACCATTCGTCAGCTGCGCGCCGCGCGCTACACCATCGCGCTCGATTTTCAGTCGCTTTATCGCTCCGCAATTCTCGCGCGACTTTCCGGAGCGCCGCGTCGCGTCGGCTTCGACGCGAATTACGCGCGCGAACCAGCTGCAGCTTTTTTTTATACGGAAAAAGTCATGCCGCAGCGCCTTCACAAAGTCCAGCACAATCTCGAACTCGTCGAAAGCGTCGGCGCGCATGCAGAAGAAATTCGTTTCTGGCTGCCCACTTCGCGCGAAGCCCGCGAGCACGTCGACCGCGTCCTCGCCGCGCATGCCATCACTGATTTTTTCGTTCTTTCGCCGGGAGGAGGCTGGGCCTCGAAATGCTGGCCCGCCGAACGTTACGGCGCTCTGCATCGCGCGCTAGTTGAACGTTACGGCTGGCGCGGCGTGATCAGCTTCGGCCCAGGCGAACGCAATCTCGCGGAAATTGTCCAACGCGCCGCCAGCCTGCCTGCATCAACAGATTCGCCCGAGCCTCTCGTCGAATTATTCGATCTTCCGCAATTGATCGCGCTCCTGCGCCGCGCTAAATTCGTCGTCGCCGCCGACACTGGCCCGTTGCATCTCGCCTCCGCTTTAGGCACGCCCGTCGTCGGCCTGTACGGACCCACCGACCCTGCTCGCAACGGCCCTTTCTCGAAACACGATGTCGTAGTCCGCAACGCTTCGCCTGAGGAAACCACGTATCGCCGCGACAAAACTTTCGCGCCGTCGATGCTCTCCATCACTGTCGAGCAAGTCCTCGACGCGATCACGCGCCGCCTGAAAACTCCATGACGCTCGCCGCCACAAATTTTTGGATTCGCTGGCGCGTCCGCATCGGCTATCCCGTAGCGCTCGCGTATCTAATTTTCGCCAAGCCCACTCCGCGCTCGCTCGCGATTGGCGCTCTGGTCGGAGCGCTGGGAATCGCCATACGCGCATGGGCCGCCGGCTACCTCCGTAAACATGAAGCGCTCGCCGTCAGCGGCCCGTATGCCTTTACGCGCAATCCTCTATATTTCGGCAGCGTGATTTTGGCCGCGGGATTCGTCGTCTCTGGAGATTCGCTCTGGGCCGCAATCATCGTCGCCGCCTATCTCGCTCTGTTTTATCCGGCGGTGATGAAGCGCGAAGAAGGCGAACTGCATGCGCATTACGGCAACGCGTTCGTCGACTACGCCGCCCGCGTCCCGCTCTTCTGGCCACGCCTTCGCTCCGCGCCGCCGCCGCGCGAATCGTCACCCAGATTTTCTTCGCAACTCTACCGACGCAATCGCGAGTATCAAGCCGCCCTCGGCTTCCTCGTGGGCCTCGCCCTCCTCTGCGTCAAAATGCTCTTGCTCCCCAATTTCCCCCGCTAGCCGCCTACCCGCTTTTTGTTCGCGTTTCCCCTTTTCGCCTGTCATCCCGAGGAGCCATGCGACGAGGGATCTGCTTCCGCTCTTGCTTTTGTCTCTATTGAGTGAGGGCCTGACCGCATTTAAGGCCTCCGCTCCTTAGGAGGGTCGGAACTTCAGTTCCGAGAGGCTCTATAGGCGGGAATAGGTTTGGCGGCGGATGAATTGGCCGGCGCCGGGGCGGCCGACGAATTTTCCGGCGTCGATCACGGCTTTTCCGCGCGAGAATACAGTCTTCGGCGCGCCCGTGGTGTGAATGCCCTCGAACATCGAATAGTCAACGCGCATGTGATGCGTTTTGGCGCTGATGACTTCCTCGCGATTTGGGTCAAAGATCACGAGGTCAGCATCCGAGCCCACGGCGATTGTCCCCTTCCGCGGGTACAGTCCAAAAAGTTTTGCGGGCGCGGTGGAAACGAGCTCGACGAAGCGGTTGGCGGAAAAGCGTTTTCCGTGGACGCCGCCGGTGTAAATCAGGCTGAGACGATGCTCGATGCCCGGGCCTCCGTTGGGAATTTTCGTGAAGTCGTCCCTGCCCAATTCCTTTTGTTCTTTGAAGCAAAATGGGCAATGGTCGGTGGAAACCACCTGGAGCGTGTCCTGCGCCAGCCCTTGCCACAATTTTTCCTGGTGCCACTTCTCGCGCAGCGGCGGCGTGAAAACGTACTTTGCGCCTTCAAATCCCGGCACGTCGAAATTCTCGAGCGAGAGATACAAATATTGCGGGCACGTTTCGGCGTATGCGGGCAAGCCGCGGTCGCGCGCTTCGCGGACTTTTTCGAGCGCCTCGTTGCAGGAAAGATGAACGATGTACACGGGCGCGCCCGCCATTTCCGCCAGCGCAATCGCGCGCGAAGTGGCTTCGGCTTCCGCCGTGGTGGGCCGCGTGAGCGCGTGATATTTTGGCGCGCGTTTCCCTTCGGCGAGCGCGCGCTGCACAATGACGTCAATGGCGCCGCCATTTTCCGCGTGCATGCAAATCAATCCCGCATGCTTCGCCGCCTGCGACATGGCGCGAAAAATCGAGGCGTCGTCGAGCATGAACACGCCCGGATAAGCCATAAAAAGTTTGAAACTGGTAACGCCTTCGCGGATCAGCTGGCCCATTTCTTCGAGTTGTGCACTGCCAAGATCGGTGATGATGCAGTGGAACGAATAATCCGTTACCGCTTTGTCATGCGCCTTTTTCATCCAGGTGTCGAAAGCTTCGCGAAGACTTTGCCCTTTATATTGAATCGCGAAATCGATCAGCGTGGTCGTGCCGCCAAACGCCGCGGCGATTGTTCCGGTTTCGAAATCGTCCGCGCTCATCGTGCCGCCGAAAGGCATATCGAGGTGCGTGTGAACGTCAATCCCTCCGGGGATGACCAGGCATCCCGCGGCGTCGATGACTTTGCCGGCATTTTCAATCGGAAGCTGGGCGCCGATGGCGGAGATTTTGTGGCCGCTGACGCCGATGTCCGCGACGCATGTATCGGTCGCCGTCACCACTGTGCCGTTTTTGATGACCATGTCAAAACGCATCTTCTTACAAGGCCTCCCTCGGCAGCGCGAAAAAAGTTCGCCTACTTGCTGTAAGCGGGCAAAACGTCGCGCGAATAAATATCCAGCGTTTGCTCTTCGTCGCCGCACATTAAATAAATATTGAACTGCGTCACGCCGACCGCGCGCAAAACCTCCAACTTCTTGCGATGCGCCTCCACTGGACCGACCAGACAAAAGCGGTCGGTGATTTCGTCGGTCACGAAAGACGCGTTGTCGCTGCCCACTTCGCAGTGGTGAAGATAATCGTATCCTCCGCGATTGCTCACGTAAGAAACAAGTGCGGCGGGCAGTTCCTCGGCCTTATATTTTGCAATCAGATCCACCACGTGATTCGAAACCAGCGCGGGAAACCAGCGCACACGCTCGCGCGCCACGGCCAAGTCATTCGAAACCCATACCGGCGCGGCGGACATGATTTCAATCTTCTTGAAATCGCGGCCCGCCGCTTGCGCTCCTTCGCGCACAAATTGCAGGCACCATGCGATCAGATCGGGGTCGGCAAATTGCAGAATGATTCCGTCGGCGATGCGCCCCGCGGCGCGCAATACTTTTGGTCCGTATCCCGCGACCCAAACGCGCGGCACGCCTGCCGTCGCCCACGGAAAGCGGGTGCTGGTTCCTTCGTAGTTGACCGCCTCTCCGGAATTCAATGCGCGAAAAACTTTCACGAATTCTTCGAGATTTTCGATCGTCGTGGGTCTCTTGCCCAGCACGCGGCGCGAACTGTCGCCGCGACCGATGCCGAGCTGCATTCGTCCATGCGACGCGAGATTCAATGTGGCGAACAGGCTCGATGCGACCGTAACGTCACGCACCGCCGGATTTGTGACGCATGTTCCCAGGCGCATGGTTCGCGTGTTCGCGGCCATCAGCGTCAACAGGGGAAACGGGTCCATCCAAATCACATGCGAATCGAACATCCAGCCGTATTTGAATCCGCCCGCCTCGGCCTGCTTCGCGAGACTTATGATGCGTTCGATTGAGATATCCGGTTTAATCGTGATGCCAAAGTCCATGAACGCTCCTTTTCAGTCCGCCGCTTCTTTGAGGCGTTGGAAAGCGCGCATCAAAACGAAATACGCAATGAAGCTGACCGCGAATCCGACGAACCAAGCGTAGTTATACAAGACGCGCAGCGGCGGAACAACCAAACCAATAAATGCCACGCCCACGCCCGCGGCCAGCGCCACGATCGCCTGCCAATTGACGCCGCGAGAATATTCATACCGGCCATTGCGCCGGTAAAGATCCTGCGGTGCGAGCACTGTGCCGCGCAACACAAAATAATCGCAAATCAAAATTCCCGCAATCGGCCCAAGAAATCCGGAGTAACCGACGAGCCAGCCGAAAATGTAGCTGCCGTAATTCGCCATCAGCTTCCACGGTTGCATGGCGATTCCCATTGCGCACGTAATCAAACCGCCCGTGCGAAAGCTGATGCGCCGCGGAGAAAGATTCGAGAAATCATTCGACGGAGAAACCACATTTGCGGCGACGTTGACGTTGAGCGTCGCCACGAGGAGCGCAATCATCGCCAGCACAACGGCCCACGGGTGGCCGAGCCGCGCGAGAACTTTGACGGGATCCCACAGCGCCTCGCCAAAAATAATCGTCGTCGCCGAAGTGACGGCGATGCCAATGAACGAATAAAACGTCATGGTCGCCGGAAGGCCGAGCGCCTGGCCTACAATCTGATCGCGTTGCGAACGCGCGTAACGCGTGAAGTCAGGGATATTCAGCGAGACGGTGGCCCAAAATCCCACGACGCCAGTCAGCGAAGGGATGAAGAAGCGAAAGAATTCCGCGAAGCTGTGGAACTTCGAAGGATTGGAAAGCATGGGGCCGAAGCCACCTGCTTTGCTGCGCGCCCAGAGAAGAAGCGCAAGCCCGATCAGCAGCAGGAACGGCGCGGAGACGCCCTGGAGGAAGCGAATCGTCTCGATGCCGCGAAGAATTACAACTACGTTCAGCAGCCAGAAAAATCCGAAACACATCGCAGGCCCATAGGAAACATGCGCCCACGAAGGAGCGAGCGCGATAATCATGGCGTTGATGGCCTCGCCGCCAATCCACGTTTGAATGCCGAACCATCCGCAAGCCACGAGCGCGCGCAAAATCGCAGGAACGTTTGCGCCCAACACTCCAAACGATGCACGCGCAAACACAGGGAAGGGAATTCCATACTTCGCACCAGCGTGCGCGTTGAGCAGCATAGGAATCAGCACCAGCACGTTGCCGAGAAAAACCGTGAATAGCGCCTGCTTCCAATCCATTCCTCCGGCAATCATGGCGCTCGCGAGCATGTACGTGGGAATGTTCACGCTCATGGAAATCCAGAGAGCGGCGTAGTTGTACGTGCCCCAGGTGCGGCGGGCAGCCGGAACTGGCGCGAGGTCTTTGTTGTAAAGGCCGCTGGTGCGAATCGTCTCGGCGGCAAGGGCTTCCGTTTGGAGATTACTCATCAGAGAATCGTCGAGCCTCGTGGGATGGATTTTATTTTGTTGTCGCTCGACCAGATCATTGCGCCATCAGTTCTCGCAGCGTGTTGGAACGGTGCTCCTGTTTGCCATTTCTGCCGGTGCGAGCAAGCCCCAGTTTACGAAAATCCAAGAAAAATGCAGATTCCTCCTCGCGGTTGCTCGCCCCTTCGCCGAAAACGCTCCGGGCACTGAATGACAACGAACAGAGTTTTTCATCAAACTTCTAGTCGGCGGCTTCGGCATTTCCGGCGGCGCGCGTGCGCGTGATTTCGGTGTACGATTCCGGCCGGCGGTCGCGATAGAACTGCCACGTATCGCGGACTTTCTGTATTTCGTCGAGATTCAAATCGGCGACCAGCAATTCGTCTTTGTCGCGGCTGGCCTGGGCTACGATTTTTCCTCGAGGATCACAGAAATAACTTTTCCCGTAGAACTCGCCGATCTTCCATGGCTGTTCTGTTCCCACGCGATTGATCGCAGCGACGAAATATTGATTGGCAACGGCGTGCGCGGGCTGCTCCAACTCCCAAAGATATTCGGAAAGGCCCGCGACGGTTGCCGACGGGTTGTAAACAATCTCCGCGCCGTTCAGTCCGAGGACTCGAGCGCCTTCGGGGAAATGGCGGTCGTAGCAAATATAAACGCCGACGCGCGCATAGCGCGTTTGAAACACCGGGTAACCTGCGTTGCCCGGCGTGAAATAAAATTTCTCCCAGAATCCGGGATGGCAGTGGGGGATGTGGTGCTTGCGATATTTACCGAGGTAGCGGCCATCAGCGTCGATGACCGCGGCAGTATTGAAATAAACGCCGGTCATCTCCACTTCGTAGACGGGAACAACGATCACCATGTGGTAGCGTTTTGCAAGCTTCTGCATGCGAGCTACGGTGGGCCCGTCCGGCACGGGCTCGGTCATCTCGTACCACCGCGTTTGCTGTTCGGCGCAAAAGTAAGGGCCGTAGAAAAGCTCTTGCAGTCCGAGTACCTGCACTTTTCGCTTTGCGGCGGCCGCGATCAAGCGCTCGTGTTTGCTGATCATTTTCTGTTTGATTTGCGTCAAAGAAAATTTGGCAGGCGACCATTCACAGCGCGCCTGAATCAGGCCGCAGCGGACGATGCGAGACATTTGACACCTCCGGGGAAAATCTCATGCGGAAGTCTACTCCGCGCTGCTTTGGCCGACAAGAACAAGCGAGTTTAGAACAGCCGAGTTCCACGCGAATGCGACAAGGGTTTCCTCGAAGCGTTTGCGCCTACGCAAAAATCCGCGCGGAAATACTGGCCAGTCCGTATGGACAGAGTTTCAGGAACTTATAGGCTGTGTGGGCGAGGCGAGGATTCGTGCTGCGAACTATTCTTCTCATCATCCTGATCCTATTCCTGCTGGGGAGCCTGCCCCTGTGGCCGTACAGCTCGGGCTGGGGATACTACCCGAGCGGCGGAGTAGGTCTCATTGTCATCATAATTATCATATTCATACTGCTTGACCGGCGCCGCGTGGTTTAAACTGCCGCGCGGCGTTCCGGCTCTTCCCGTCGAGAACCGATCTCATAAATGCTTTGACCAAACGTCGTGCCGACCTCGGGGGTTAAAAACCCCGGGATTTTCGGACCTTTTCGGCACGGCTGAAGAGTCTGTGTGGCAACTCACAACGACAAACCTCAGCGGCGGAAGCCGTGCCCTGACAGGAGCCGTTGACGAGATGGGCGTCGGCTCTGTTGACACCTGAGCCAGAGCCGCCAGCGAAAAGCAGATCCCTCGCCGCATGGCGGCTCGGGATGACAGCAGGTTGGGTTGAAGTGAGGGGTACACAATGCGCGGCTCGTGGCGGCTCCCTTGGCTGCGGCTCAGGGCGAGCGGGATGACAGCGAAGCGTGCAGCTCGGGTTATGAGTTTGGCGCGTGCGTGGCGCTTCGCGGTTCTGGCTCATCCGGGCGGGCGGTCCGGTGAAAGGCGGAAGCAAGCGCAATCGCCGTCAGCAGAAGAACGATCGGATCGATCGGCAGGCGGTAGCGTGGCAACGCGAGCGTAAAATAATATGCGCATGGAAAAACGATGGGGAAGATCGCCAAGGGAAACGCGAACATGCTGCGTCTCCAAAACAGAAGCACGATTCCCGCCAGCGCGCCAATCCCGGCAGCGATATTGAAAAGCAAGACGTAGCGGAACCACAGTGAATGATTCTGCTCGAAATCTTTGAGCGGTTCAGGCGTGCCTCCCGCCCAGAAGTCGATAAACCGGCTGGTGGTCAAATGCGCTTCTCTCGCTCGATGAGCGAGCAGGTAAGCAATCGCCTCGCGCTGCTTCTGCCGCATATAGGCGATTTCGCCCATGGCGATGTATTTCGCGCGTTCGGCGGAGTCGTTGATGGGATGCAATGTGGCGTGCCAGATGGCCTTGGCGTGAGGATTGTTGCCCAGCCACAACTGCAAACCCAGGACGGAACGAAGCGGAACAATCGTATGGAAGGCTTCGTAGTTTCGCACGGTCCAAGGGACGCAGCACAGAGCAGCTACGCCCAAAGCCAGCAGCGGTTTTGCGAGCCACGGACGCTTTTCCTTGTAGTCGCGGTAAGCGAGCCATCCCAGCAAGAGCGGCAGCAGGGAAGCGAGCGTGGGATTCGTCATCAGCGCGACGCCCCACAGCAATCCGTACCCGCACCAGTCGCGCGCGCGGCGTGATTCGGCCAGGGCCAGCGTCGCCCATAAAATCGAGGCCGCCAGCAGCGCGGAGAGGCATGCCTCCCACATGCTCTCAAAGGGAATCAGGATCGCGTTTGGGAAAATGGCCCAGAGCCACGCCGCGCCCGCGCCTAAGCCCGCGTCTCCGATTCGTTCGCCAGCGTAATAAATCGGCACGCAGGTGAGCGTGGCAAAAAGAATGTTCAGAAGAACGGCGGCCACAAATGAACGGAACGTGTAAACGCCAAGATAGCGGAAGACTCCGGCGAGTAGCAGGGGATAAATCGGGGTCATCCACGCCGTGGGGCCGGTGGGAACGCGGAGCGGAGAACCAAATCCGTGGCCGCGCGCGAGCGATACGGCGATATTGCCGGATTCGAACATGAAAGGGATAACGCGGAGGGCCTGGTGCGAGTTTTGCCGCGTGTAATCCCACGCGAATCCCAGGCGGATGCCCGCGGCGACAATCAGGATCAGGGTCAGCGATGTGGCCAAGGCTCGAAGTTTCCGCCGAATGACCGACGACGCCGGATTTGCCCCGCGCGGCTTCACTGTGGCCTAATACGTTAACTGTGACGAGAAGAAAGAAGAAGCGGAAATTCGAAAAGGGAACGGAAGCGCGGCGCATGGCTCGGGAGAATGTTGGCACGCCGCCGGCCGCGCGCGTGATTCCCGACCGTCGCGCGAAGCCACCGAAGCACAAGAAGCGTTTGCTCGACGAGGAATTTTTGTGAAGAGCTTTCAGGTTCCGACCGGAACCTAGCCTTTCGAGCCTCAACCGGCCTTGAATTCCGGGATTTTTTCGCTGGGACGAAAAAGCGGCTGCGGCGTTTTCGCCGAGACCTTCGCAACTTCGGCCGCCATGGCCTCCAAATCTTTTTTTGCGAAGCCAACGGACGCCGTCTGCACATTGCCATCCGGCTGAATCAGGAAAATAGTCGGGACGTTCGTGAGGCGGTATTGCTTTGTCACTTTGTAGCCGTCGGCGTCAATCAGTGCGGGGAATTTCACGCCGTATTCATCGAGGAATTCCTTCGTATCGTGCGCATTGTCCTGCGAAACGCCCCAGAAACTCACTTTGCCGTCGCCGTAGCTTTCGTACATGCGCTCAAGGAACGGGAAGGTGAACTGGCATACGGGGCAGCTCACTTTGAAGAAGGCGGCCAGCACGGGGCCTTTCTTGAGCGCATCGGCGAGCGAGTGTTTCTCGCCATCGACGCCAGCGAGCGCGAACACCGGCGCCGCGTTTCCTGCCTGAACCTTGGGCATAATCCTGCCTCCAAAAATAGCGCGCAGAAACCTCATTGTAATTGGATTGTAACAAAGCATTCACGATGCGGGAAATATCGACAAATTTTAATTGACGGGTTCGCCGGACCCCGCCTATCAAGCGAGCCGGCCATCAATGAATGTGCTTGGTCTTTTTCTGGAGGTAATCCATCAGGAGATACTGGCCAAGCGTATATGGCGTGGTGAAATAGGCTTTGCCGCGGCAGAGCTCCGTGACTTTCTGCACGAAGTGCACGAGGCTGTAGTCGCTGGCCAGCATGAAGGTGTTGATCAAGATTCCCGCGCGGCGGCACTTCGCCACTTCTTCGAGCGTTTGCGTGACCACCAGAGGATCGAGGCCGAAGGCATTTTTGTAGATGCGGCCGTCTTCGAGCGTGAGCGCGGAGGGTTTTCCGTCCGTGATCATCACGATTTGGCGCATGTCTTTCTTTTGGCGCGACAGAATGCGCTGCGCCAGGCGCAAGCCTTCGCGTGTGTTCGTGTAATACGGGCCTACCTGTACGCGCGCGAGTTGGCCGAGCGGAATCTCCTCGGCGCTGTCGTGGAACAGCACGCAGTGCAGCGAATCGCCCGGATATTGCGAGCGGATCAGGTGCGAAAGAGCCAGCGCGACGCGTTTCGCGGGCGTGAAGCGATCCTCGCCGTAAAGAATCATGCTGTGGCTGCAATCGAGCAGCAGCACGGTCGCGCACGAGCTTTGGTATTCACATTGATGGACCATCAAGTCCTGATAATCAATTTCGAGCGGGCTCATGGAGCCGCCGGCGGCCTGTTGGCGTCGCAGAGCGTGAAACAGAGTTTCGGGAATATCCAGATTCAGCGTGTCGCCGAATTCGTATGGCTTCGACGTGCCACCCGATTCGATTCCGGTGGCGAGATCACGGGTATCGTGCCGCCCGAAACTGCTTTTGCCAAGCGAGGCAAGCAAATCGCGCAGCGTTTTGAAACCGAGGAAATCGATGGCCTTGTCCGTGATTTCAAAACGGGCGTTGCTGTCCTGCTTGCCGGGAGGACCGATCTGTCCGCCGGGCGTTTGCTGCGGCGGTGGAGTGACGTGCGGGGGTTGCGGGGAAATATAGCCCTCTTGCGTCATTCTCTCGATCAATTGGTCAATCATGTTGCGCAGGCGTTGATTTTGATCGAGGTCGGGATTTTCGAGCAGCTCTTCCATCATTTTCGGGGGCAGCAAATCGCCTTCTTCGAGCGCGCGCAAAATCGCCTGCCGCAGTTGCTCCATCGAACGCTCGGAGTCCATTTCCTGAAAACCGTAATATTGCGACTCGAAGCCGCTCTGGAGCAGGAAATTCGAGAGCCGATTCATCAGCTCCTGCAAGTCGATGTCGTCGGCTTCCTGCCCGGTGTATTTTTTGTAGCGTACGTATTTCATCGCGTGTGTCGCTCGGAATTTCCAGCTCTATCAAACATTCAATTGAACTGGCGCCGCGGCATGCGGCCCGGAGCCTCGCGCGGTTCGGGCGCCTTTCTGGCCTCGGCGAAATAGCCGCGCTCTTCGCTGCGGCTGATTCGCTTGTGAGCCCACAAGCCTTCGAGAACAAATTCCGCGGCGGCTGCCTGCACGCCGGGATCGTCTTTCGGTCCGACGCCGAGCGCTGGCGTGTGATCGAAGAGTCCCTGCACTTTTTTCAGCTCGGTCAGATATTGAGCGGTGTTCGCGCCTGCGGCGACTTTCAACTCGCCGCCCGTTTCGAACCACTGCACGACGGATTGCAAATTCGTGTCCTTGAAATATTTTGTGAAGGTTTTCCCGATGGCCGCGCGAATCAGCTCGCGGGCGATGGTGTCGGCTCCGCGCAATTCACCTTCATATTCAAGCTCGAATTTTCCCGTCATCGAGGGAATTGCGGCGTAAATATCGGCGACGCGCGCGACCGCAGCTTTTTCTTGATTGCGGATGGCGCGCTGCTCGGCGTTGCTCACGGCATTTTCGAGGCACGAAATCGGCAGGCGCTGGCTGACGCCGGAGCGACGGTCGACGCGCTTGTCTTCGCGGGCCTGAAAAGCGATTTCCTCGGCCACTTCGCGAATGTATGGCGGGATTTCGATTCTATGGGCGTCGCGCGTGGTCCAGGATTCCTGGGACGTGATGGCTATGCCTTCGTCGAGCGTGGCGGGATAATGTGTGCGGATTTCCGAGCCGATGCGATCCTTCAGAGGCGTGATGATTTTTCCGCGCGCCGTGTAATCCTCAGGATTCGCGGTGAAAACCAGCAGCACGTCGAGCGGCAGGCGCACGGGATAGCCCTTAATTTGGACGTCGCCCTCTTGCATGATGTTGAACAGGCCCACCTGAATTTTCCCGGCCAGGTCCGGCAATTCGTTGATGGCAAAAAGGCCGCGATTGGCGCGCGGCAGCAAACCGTAGTGGATCGTGAGCTCGTCAGAAAGATCGCGTCCGCCTTTGGCTGCGCGGATGGGGTCCACGTCGCCGATAATGTCCGCAATGGTGACGTCAGGCGTGGCAAGTTTTTCGACGTAGCGACGATCGCGCGGGAGCCAGGCAATCTGGATTGCTTCGCCTTCCAGAGCGAAGCGCTCGCGGCATGCGCGGCAAATCGGCCGGTACGGATTGTCGTTGATTTCGCAGCCATGAATGACGGGAATTTCCTCGTCGAGGAAGCCCACAAGCTCGCGCAGAATGCGCGTTTTCGCCTGCCCGCGGAGGCCCAGAAGAATGAAATGGTGCCGGGATAAAATGGCATTGACGATTTGCGGGATCACCGTGTCGTCATAACCGCGGATTCCCGGGAAAAGTTCGTCGCCGGCGCTCAATTTGCGCAGGAGATTTTCGCGAAGCTCGTCCTTTACTGTTCGCGTGGCGTAGCGCGCTTCACTCCACTGACTTTTTCTCAATTCGCCGAGCAGATCTGGTTTTGTGCCCATGTTGTGTGGTTCCTTTTCCGAAGTTTGCCGCGCCGCCTGATTTTCCACGATTGTTGCTCCCCTTTTTTAGCGATAGCCCCGCGTTGCGGCCGGCTGGAACCACGGCACGGCTGCACTTCCTGCGTCGGTGTAAAAAGGCGTGCCCGGACGCAGCCACGCATCGCCTTTTTCGTTGACACTCCAGCTAGTCGAGTAGCACACCAGCTAATTGAGCGAATGTCCGTTGCCGCGCGCGCGTTGGCGCTTTTCATTCAAATAAACCAGGCGCGGCAGCCATTCCTTGAGCTGCTCGAGGAGATGCGCTTGCCGGTCGGCCTCGCTGCGCATCTCGAGCAGGGTTTGCTTCTGATCCAATTCAAGCGGCAGCGAACCAGCCATGGCATACGCCGGAGACAATTTCGATTTCGACGGTTGCATGTCGGGCGCGTGGTTGAAGAGCAGCCAGTGGCACTGCTCATAAACCTCCATCAGTTCATTGGATGCAGCAGGGTAAGCATCCGCCGCTTCGTCGAAACATTCAATGGCCGCCTCATAGTAAGGTTTGTCGTCGAAAATCTCCTTGACCTGAAAAGGGGTTCCGCCGCGGGCGAGAATATCCATTTTGCCATCGGGATGCTGTTTCACGAGAGTCACAATGGCCGCGGTGCAGCCGATGGTGGCGATGCCTTGCTTATGAGCGAGAATGACGCCGAATTCGAGTTTCATGTTCAGGCAGCGGCGAATCATTTGCTTGTAGCGCGGCTCGAAAATATGCAGAGGGAGAGCCGCTCCGGGGAATAGAACGACATCGAGCGGGAAAAGTGGAATGCGTTTCGGCTTCATCTGAGCGCGCCGCAGACCCTAGCATAGCAGAATCAAGCGGGAGCTTTGCGTTTTCCGGAACCGATCTGGTTCGGTTGGCCTCCTGAGCGGAGCCGCCAAACGAAAAGCAGATCCCTCGCCCCGCAAAACATCCGGGGCGCAAAATGCGCGCCGCATGGCGGCTCGCTTCGTGCCTCAGGGCAGGCGGGATGACAACTCGCGGCGAGGCGCTTCCGGGACCGCGCTGACCTGGCGGTTGGCACGCGCGGAATAGTTGTGGACGCAAATTTCCGGGAAATTTATTTCGCGATCAGCCAAGGTCGTCGAGCGCGGCCTGCAATTCCTGGCGGGCGTGCTCTTCGCCGGTCCTTGTTGCTTGCGAGACGCCTTCCGCCAGCGTTTTTCGCGCGTCGTCAATTCTTCCCAGCTTGGCGAGCATCTGTCCATACTGAAAATAGGCCGCCACGTAACCGGAATGGGCGGCGATGAGTTTTGCGAAATTTTCTCCGGCGGCCGCGGTGTCGCCCGTTTTCATGCATTCCATGGCGAGTCCGTAGCGGCCGAACGCGTCGGCGGGATTCTGGGCGACGAATTCTTCGAGCATTTGTCTGCGGCTCTTCGAAACTTGGGGCGTGTTCATGATTGTCGTATTATAGTCACCTCGCTTGCGGACGCCAAATCTTGTGTGGGGAAGTGTATTGACGAAAAACAAGGAAAAGGCCCAAGGAAATTCCGCCACGGGCGCGGCCACAGATAGAACAGAGCCTCCCGACACGGGACTTCCGGGTAAGCCGGTGAGTTCGTCGCGCTCCGAAATGCTGGAGGCTGTATTGCCGAACGACGCGAATCCCCTGGGCTACATTCTGGGCGGACGGGTGATGCATTTGATCGACATCGCTGGAGCCATCGCGGGACATCGGCATTCCGGCAGCTACCTGGTGACCGCGTCGGTGGACTATCTGGATTTTCGCAGCCCGATTCACATTGGTGATCTCATCGTGCTGAAGGCCGAAGTGAATCGCGTGTTTCACACGTCGCTCGAAGTGGGCGTGAAAGTGTATTCGGAAAATATTTTGACGCGCGAACGCAAGCACACGTCGAGCGCCTACGTGACATACGTTGCGGTGGACGCGGAGCTTCACAAGCATGCGATCCCGCCGCTGATTCTTGAGACCGAGGAAGACCGACGCCATTGGCGCGAAGCAGGCGAACGGCGAAAAATCCGCCTGGCGCACCGCTACAAGCGGCCGCTTCCCCCGGAGTAGGCGGCTGGCGCTCACGGTCGCGTACAGAATCTATTTCATACACCCTTCGACTGAGCGCCGTACCGGCCTCAGGGGTTAAAACCCCTGAATTCCCGGATGGATGGCGGCTCAAAGCCGTGCCCTGATTAAGGCCATTTTATGAGACGGCCTGGCTCTGTTGACGTCCGGAGCGAGAGCCGCCAAAAGCGAAAAGCAAAACGCAAAAAGCAGATCCCTCGCCGCGTGGCGGCTGGGGATGACAAACTCGCGGCGAGGCGGCTCCCTTCGTGCCTCAGGGCAGGCGGGAGGACCAACGGGCGGCGAGACCATGATGTCAACAGAGCTGACGGCTTCGGCTCAGCGCGATAAATGTTGGAGGACGGCATTTGCCGTGCGGAATGCTTGCGAGACGCAGCTTCCGATGGAAGGCCCTTCAAGGTAATTTCCGGCAATAAAAAGTCCACGCAGGTTTTCGAGTTCCTGGTGAATCGCGTCTACCCGTTGCGCGTGTCCCAGATTGTATTGCGGGAGCGCTTTGGGATGCCGCCATACCTGGCGCGCTGCGGGTGGTCCCGTGATTTGCAAAACTTTGCCGATTTCCTTTCGCACCTGATCGGCGATCTGTTGTTCGTCCATGTCCACAACTTCACGGTCCGTTGCGCCGCCAATAAAGCTGGTGATCAACACCATGCCATCGGGCGCGCGGTTGGGAAAAAGCGACGAATTCCAGACGGTTCCGAGCGTTCGCAGACCCTCCTTGCGCGGCACGAGAAAACCGAATCCGTTGAGCGCATGCCCCACATGTTCGCGACGGTAGCCTTCGGCGACGACGGCGACGGGAGCGTAGGGAATCCCAGAGAGCGTTGTGGATAGAGCTCCCGCGAATCTGCTTATCAACCGCGCGGCTTCATAGGCCGGCGTGGCAATCACGACGGCATCTGCTTGCAACGTTTCCGTGCCGCGTGTTTCCGAGCCGCGAATTGACCAGCCTGCATTGCCCGCCGATTCGAGGGAGTCGAGGTGAATGCCGATGTTGAGATGGCTCGAGAGTTTGCGCGCCAGCGCGTGCACAAAACTTCCCATGCCGCGCTTGAAACCGGCGAGCGTTGGCCGCTGGCGTGCGCCGGTGCCGCGCGACTTCATGACGCCGCGAATGATGCTGCCGTATTCCTCCTCCCATTGCGCCATGGCCGGGAAGGTGCTGCGCAGGCTCAATTGTTCCGGGTCGCCGGCGAAAACGCCGGAAACGAAAGGGCCGGCGAGATGCTCCAGAATTTCCGTGCCGAATTTCCTGCGCACGAAATCCGCGAATGATTCGTCGTGGGCCGGCGGTTTCGAATGACGAAATGCTTCGCTGAGCACGCGTACCTTGGAGGTCATGCCGAGCAGGGAAGTGCTGAGCAACGTGGGAGGCGACATCGGCGCGGGACGCAACTTTCCATGGAGCAATATGTATCGAGGCGTTTGCGGATCGGCTTCGAGGAGGTCGGTTTCGCAGCCCGTGGTGCGAATCAGCTCGCGCAGCTCGGGCGTCATCTGAAAACTCTGCGGCCCTGCTTCGAAGAGGAAGCCATCGCGTTCGACGGTCGCGATCATTCCTCCCGGTCCGTCGGCTGCTTCGAGGACGCGAACGCCAATGCCCATTTCCGCAAGACGCACAGCGCAGGCCAAGCCCGATACTCCCGCGCCGATGACAATCGCCTGGCGTAGAGGACTCATCGTGGGCAGAACCTCTCAGAGGGTCTTCGAAAAGAGCGGACGCGCGTCCATTTTCTGCTCGCGGAGGTAGCGGTCGAAGGGCATGGCGAGATTACGGATGAAAATTCGACCCAGGGATGTGACGCGAATTTCGTCGTCCGACAGAAGCACCAGGCCATCGTCGCGCATGGCGCGCAGCTCGGCGAGCTCACCGGCAAAATATTCGTCGAACCGAATTTGGAATGTGTTTTCGATTTCGCGCTTGCGTATCACGGTGTGGCAGAGGAGCCTGGTGATGACTTCGCGGCGCAACAGATCGTCGTAATTCAGGCGATAACCGCGCATGACGGCCAGGCCGCGCTCGCCGACAGCCGATTGATAGGATGCCAGGGCGCGATCGTTTTGCGCGTAGGCTTCACCGACGCTGCTGATTGCACTGACGCCCATGCCGTAAAGATCGGCACCCGCCTTCGTAGTGTAGCCTTGAAAATTCCGGTGCAGGGTGCAATTGCGTTGCGCGACGGCGAGCTCGTCATTGGGCCGCGCGAAATGGTCCATGCCTATATAGAGATAACCCGCGTCGATAAATTTCCGCACGCCGGTTTTGAAAATGTGAAATTTCTCCATGCCTTCTGGCAAATGGCCCTGAAACGCGCCTTGCTGTTTGCGCAGCCACGGCACGTGCGCGTAGCTGAACATGGCAATGCGATCCGGATTGAGTTGCACGACTTTGTCGACCGTTTCGGCGAATGATGCGGCAGTTTGATATGGCAAGCCGTAAATCAAATCGACGTTCAAACTATCGAATCCGAGTCTTCGCGCCTCGACGATCAAGTCCCGCGTCAGCTCGAACGGCTGTACGCGGTTGATTGTTTTTTGAACTTCCGGAGTGAAATCCTGAATTCCCATGCTGAGGCGGTTGAAGCCGAGTTTTCGGAGCGTTGCGAGATGCTCGCGAGAGGTCACGCGAGGGTCCACCTCGATGCCGATTTCCGCATTTGCGGCGAAAGTGAATCGCTCGCGCGTGTGGCCGAAAAGATTTTCAAGTTGCGCGGGGCTCAGATACGTGGGCGTGCCACCGCCCCAGTGGAATTGCACAACTTCGCGATTGCGCGAAACAAACCGGCTGACATGATGGATTTCCGCCTTAAGCGATTCGAGATAGGGAATCGCGGCTTCCTTATCCTTTTGAATGACGACGTTGCACGCGCAGAAAAGGCAAAGGCTCTCGCAGAACGGGAGGTGCATGTACAACGACACAGGAGGCGCGGCGGATTCTGCGTTGCGAAAAAATTCCTCGAGGTCGGCTTGGCGAAACTTGTCATCCCACACGGGCGCGGTGGGATAGCTGGTGTAGCGGGGGCCGGGACGATTGTATTTTGCGAGGAACTCCTCGCTGACTTCGAGGTCCGGCATGCGGTTCGCGGCTTGCATTTTGGGGCTCATCGAACGCGCGTATCCGGCGCGGCGGCCGCTTGCGATGGCCGAGCCTGCGAAAACTCACGCGCGGCACGCACGAAAGCCTGGGCGTTCGCGACGGGCGTCGTTGGCAAAATTCCATGGCCCAGATTCAGAATATGTCCCGTGCCTTTGGTTTTCGTGATGGCTTCGCGCACGGCCCACTCGACGTTTTCTTGTGTGCTCAACAGCATCGCCGGATCGACATTGCCTTGCAGCGCGATTTTCGCTCCGATTTTCATGCGCGCGTCGGCGAGATCGGTGCGCCAATCAAGGCTCAGCACAGTCGCTCCCGTGCGGGCAAGAGCCGAAAGCAAGTGCGCGCCATTCTTCGCGTACAGTATCACGGGCGCCGCGCCGGCGTTCAATTCCCCGATTAGTTTTTGAGTCGCGCGCAGTTCGAAGACTTCGTAATCGTGCAGAGAAAGTTCGCCCGCCCATGTATCGAAAAGCTGCACGGCAATGGCGCCGGCGGCAAGCTGCATTTTAAGATAGCGCGAGGTGGCATGCGCGACTTTTTCGAGCAGCGCATGCAGGAGCGCAGGCTCCGTATACATCATGCGCTTGATCGTTGAGAGCTCGCCGCGCGTTTTTCCCTCGACCAAATAGCAGGCGAGTGTCCAGGGCGCAGCGGCAAAGCCGAGGACCGGAGCATCGGGTCCTGCGGCGCGCGCGATGGCGCGAATGGCGTCGCCGACGAATCGCGTTTCACGCTCGGGATCAAACTCCTTGAGCGATTCCGCCGCTTTCCAGTCACGCACGAGGTTCCCCAAGCGCGGGCCGTCGTCATTGATTTCCAGCGGCACGCCCATGGCTTCGGCGACGATTAGAATATCGGAGAAGACTATGATGGCGTCCACGTCGAGGACATGGTACGGCTCGAGAGAAACTTCCGCGGCGAGCTCCGGCGTCTTGGCGACTTCTAGAAACGAGTGCCGCCGGCGGATTTTTTGGTAGCCGGGCAAATAGCGGCCTGCCTGGCGCATGATCCACGTGGGCACGCGCTCCGGTTGTTCGCCCCGCGCGGCGCGCAGGAAGATTTCTTTCTTCGTCGAGGATGAGTTCGGCGCGGGCATTAGCATTAATCGATTAGGCTTTATCTTACCAGAAGCGGCCTTTGGGCCGCATGGAGAGCGATTGCCTCGCGCTGCGGTAGTGACTCGGATGGACGCGGTGGGTTGGTTGCCGATTATCCGTGCGGGCTCAAGCGGAAACTGAGTCGCTACACGGTTCGCATAAGATTTGTCGCGGCGTGCCATCGGCGCTAGAATTCGCGAATGCCGTTTCAAGGACCAGGCGCCTCTTGGGGCAGTGATTTTCGATGACGGGAGCGGAGCCGACCCAAAAAGCAGTCGACCAGTTTATCCTCGATGAAATCGATAGTGTGCCTCATCTCGAGGCGCTTTTGATGTTACGGAATGACCGGTCGAAGGAATGGACGGTGGACGAAATGGCGAAGGGGTTGTATGTATCCACCGATATTGCGCGAAAGATCCTGCAAAACCTGGTGCAGCGCCGATTAATCACCGTAATGGCCGGGACTGCGGAGCATTATCGGTACGAGTCTCAATCGGAAGAGCGGGACGCCTTGCTGAGGTTGGTGGACGCGACCTACAGGCGGGAACTGGTGCGAGTATCCACGATGATCCATTCGAAAGCATCGCCGGCGGTGCGCGAGTTCGCGCGCGCGTTCCGGTTCACGAAGGATAAGGACAGGGACTGATATGGGCCCAGCGGTTTACGTTCTAGGCATTCTAATAACCTCGTCATGCGGCGTTCTGCTGCTGCGCGGATATGTCCGCGCGAAGAAACGGCTGCTGCTGTGGAGTAGCCTGTGCTTTTTCGGACTTGCTCTATCGAACGTGCTGCTGTTCATCGATCTGGTGATGTTGCCGTCTGTCGATCTGTATCTTTGGCGGCTAAGCGCGGCGGCGATTGCAATGATGTTCCTGATGTACGGCCTGATTTGGGAAGGCGAGTGATTTCATGATTGAGGGATTCTTGTTGGGCGTAATCGTTACAACCTCGCTGACGGCCGGAGTGTTTTTCCTCAAATTCTGGCGGCACACGCGCGACTCTTTGTTTCTGGCCTTCGCCATAGCGTTCATCGTGGAAGGATTGAATCGCGCAGCCGTGCTCTTTGCCGCCCGGCCCAACGAAGGCAGCCCGCTGATTTACATCGTCCGTCTTTTTGCATTTCTCCTGATCCTCGCGGCGATTCTTAAGAAAAATTACGGAGCCAACGGTTAGGTTGTTGCGGACCGCGCCCTCGTAGGCCAAACGAAGACTCGCTTAAGGTTTGTCGCGGTGTGCAATCGGCGCTAAGATTGTGCCATGCCATTTCCAATAGGCGGCAGCGGTCCGACGGAATGCTTGCGGCGTGGTTTGCGCGCGGGGATCTCGAGCCTCCGATGAATTTCGCGATGGATTTTGCGGCGTTGGGCCTGTATGCCGCCAGTTTCGCGGGCTATATGGCTAATCTCTATCGCGACCGCCGCTGGGTTGGGCGCGCCGCGACGCTGCTGCTGATTCTGGCTCTGGTGGCGCATTATTATGCGCTGCTCGAACGCTCGCGCATGATTCATGCGATTCCCTATGACGATCTGTACGGTTCGATGTCGCTATTTGCGTGGCTGGTTGGCGTAACGTATCTGGGCCTGGAAACATATCACCGGCAGCGCGCCGTGGGCTCACTGGTTGTGCCATTCGTTATTTTTTGGATGGTTGTGGCTATGATGGTGGCGCCAGCAGGAGTGGTTCGCGCGCCGCGGGCCAACGGAGCGCTTTTTGCCCTGCATATCACGATCGGCATACTCGCTTATGCGGCGTTTGCCATTTCATTTTTGCTGAGCGTGATTTACCTGGTACAGAATCGCGTGCTGCGCCACGGAAAGCCGGGGCTGGCGTTCTGGCGATTTCCCGCGCTTGATGTGCTGCAGCGCATGAGCAATTCGAGCGTGTGGGTGGGACTGACCGCGCTCGTGATCGGCACGGCGTTGGGTTTCGTTTGGGAGCATCGTTTGACGGGGCGCTTTGCCATTGCCGACCCGAAAGTGGTGGTGACGCTGGTGGTGCTCGGCGTGTACGGAGCATATTTAGCGGTTGTGCGGGCGCCAGCGTGGCGAGGAGCCCGAGCGGCGCTTTTCTGCGCCTGCAATTTCGCGATTGTGCTGTTCAGTTACACGATTGTGAATCTTTATTTCACGGGCTTTCACCGCTACTTCTGATGGCCGTTGATTCCATCGTCGAACGCAACGACGCCGCGGCGCGCGGGCGTGTGGCCATTGCGCTGATTGGCTGCAACCATCGCACCGCGCCGGTGGAGTTGCGCGAACGCGTGGTTTTCTCGCCGGAGCAGGCGGTGCGGGCGGCGAACGAGCTATGCGAGATGGGCGTGATTGAAGAAGCCGTGGTGGTGTCCACGTGCAACCGGAGCGAACTATACGGCGTGACTTCGGAATCGAGCGGATCGGCGCCTTCGGCGATGGTTTCCTACTTCACAGAGTTTCACAAGCTTTCTCCCGACGAATTGAGCGGACGAATGTACCGGCACGCAGGGCCGGAGGCTGTCCGGCACCTTTTTCGCGTGGCGTGCGGAGTGGATTCGATGCTGCTGGGGGAAGCGGAAATTCTGGGGCAGGTCCGCGAGGCGTACAACCGCGCGCTCGAAAATGGCTCGACGGGCCCGGTACTGAACCGGTTGTTCCAGGGCGCACTAGAAGTTGGGAAGCGAGTACGCGCGGAAACCGAGATTGGCGCGCGGCCCATGTCGGTGGCGCTGGCGGGCGTGAAACTTGCAGAGCGCGTTTTCGGCGAGTTGAAAGGACACAGCGCGCTGATTGTGGGGGCGGGTGGCGTGGCGGAGCAAGTGGTCGAGCATCTGCGGATGCGGGGAATCGGCGAACTGCGGGTGGTGAACCGGTCGCCGGCACGCGCGCGCGAACTGGCGCGGCGGGTGGGGGGCCAAGCTGGAGAGTGGTCGAATTTTGAAAGGCTGCTGGATGAGCCGGACATCATTGTTACGTCCGTGTCGGGTGCCGAACCTGTGATGACGCAGGCGCTGATTGAGCGGGCGATGGAGACGCGGTCCGGACGGGCAATGTTCGTGATCGATTTGGGAGTGCCGCGAAACGTGGAGGCCGGAGCGGCGGAACTCTACAACGTTTATCTGTTCAACATCGACCATCTGGGCGAGATCGTGGAGCAAAACAAGAAGGCGCGTGAGGCGGAACTGCCGCGCGTCGAGACCATCGTCGACGAGCACGTGACGAAATTTCTCGCGTGGCAGTCGAGCCTGGAAGCGGCCGGATTGCTGGATGCGTTTCGGGCACGCCTGGACGCGGAGAGACGGGCGCTGCTTGCCGCGCATTTTGCCAATACAGAGGGGCTGTCGGAAACGGAGCGCGCGCGATTCGAAAAGCTCACAGAGGAACTGGTCAACCGGATCGTTCAGCTTCCCTCGGCGCGATTGCGGGAGGCGCGCAAGCTGCGGCGGCAGCTCGAAGGGCTTGCGGCATTGCGGGAACTTTTCGGGCTGGACGCGAATGACGATGAAGGTAAGTCTTGAACCGACTGCGCATCGGGAGCCGCGGCAGCAAGCTCGCGCTCTGGCAGGCGGAACACATTCGGGAACGGCTTGCGCGCGAGTGCGGCGTGAGCGCTGAAATTATCGTTATCAAAACTTCCGGCGACAATTTTCAGTCCGCGCCCGTGGCGGAAGTCGGCGGGAAGGGAATTTTTATCAAGGAAATTGAAGACGCTCTGCTCGACGGGCGCGTTGATATCGCAGTGCACAGCATGAAGGACGTGCCGACGGCGACTCCGCAGGGGCTGTGTTTTCCGGCAATTACGAAGCGCGAAGATCCGCGCGATTGCCTGGTGTCGCGGCGTGGCGAGACGCTCGACAAGCTGCCGCGCGGGGCGCGCATCGGCACCAGCAGCCTGCGGCGTCAATCGCAGCTCAGATATTTTCGCCATGACTTAGAGGTGGCGGAAATGCGCGGGAACGTGGACACGCGGCTGCGGAAACTCGAAGCGGGGGAACTGGAGGCGATCGTTGTGGCTAAGGCGGGACTCGACAGGCTCGGGTTAAGCGATAGGATTGCCGAGGTGATTGCTCAGAAAACAATCCTGTCGGCGGTGGGGCAAGGCGCGCTGGCGATTGAGGCGCGCGAGAGCGACGAAGCGTTGCGCGAAACAGTAGCCGCTTTTGACGATGGCGACACTCGCGCCGCGGTGACGGCCGAGCGCGCGCTGCTTGCGGAACTTGAAGGCGGATGCCAAGTTCCGCTGGGCGCGTGGGGACGAATCGAAAACGGCGCGTTGCGGTTGGATGCGCGCGTGCTTGCCGCTGATGGGTCGGAGTGCATCGAGCGGCACGCGTCGGGTGCAGCGGCGAATGCCGAGGAAATTGGGCGGAGCCTCGGGCGCGAATTGTTGGACGCAGGCGCGGACCGGCTGCTGAGGCTGGCGGGAAGGAGCGTCGGTGGAATCTAGCGGGACGTTTCCGGAAAATACATTGTCAGGGAAGCGGATCGTCATCACGCGCTCTCCGGGCCAGGGAGAGGACTTGCGGGCGGAGTTGTCGCGAGGCGCGGGCGCGCATGTGATTGAACTTCCGTGCGTGGAGTTTCGCGAACTAGAAGAAACGAATGAACTCGATCGAGTGATTGGCCGACTGAGCGAGTTCGCGTGGCTGCTTTTTACCAGCCAGAATGCCGCGAGATTTTTTGCCCGGCGCGCTCGCGCGCTGGGGTTCGATTTCGCGCAGCTCCCTGAACCGCGCCCACGTGTTGCGGCGATTGGTCCGGCAACCGCCGAGGCTGCGAAGGCAGAGGGATTTCCAGTGGATTTTGTTCCGGATGCCGGAACGGGCCGAAGTTTTGCGGGGAATTTTACTGACTGCGTGCGCAGCGTCGCGGGAATGGAAGTAAAAAATCCAGCGGTGGGATTTGTTCATGGCGCTGCTGGATTGAAAGTACTGGTGCCGCGCAGCGATTTAGGCCTTCGCAATCGCGGCGCTACGGATTGGATGGAGGCATTGCGCGCCGAGGGCGCAGAGGTCGTCGCAGTCCGCGCGTATCGTACCTGCATGCCGGAGTCGCTTGCGGGGCCGCAGTTGGAGCGTATCCGCCGCGAAGGGGTTGACTGTTTTATTTTTGCGAGCCCGTCCGCATTCGAAAATTTCGCAAAATCCGTCGGCGAGAAGGATCTGCGTCGTTTTGCTTCGGCCTCAGCGTTTGCCGCGATCGGCCCGACGACGGCATCAGCGATTCGCGCCGCGGGAGTTCGCTGCGCGATTGAATCGGCGCAGCCAAACGCGAAATCGCTCATCGAAGCGATGGTCGAACATTTTCAAAACCCGTCGCGCCACGCCGCGCACAAAGGAGCCTAGTAGGCATGAGTTTTCCCACGCACCGGCCGCGCCGCCTGCGACGCAGCGAAGCGATTCGGAATTTGGTCCGCGAGACGCGCCCCTCGACGGCAGGCCTGGTATACCCAATGTTCGTGTGCCCGGGAAAGGGTGTGCGGGCCGACGTGAACTCGATGCCCGGTATTGCCCGGCAGTCGGTGGATAAACTTCTCGAGGAAGTACGCGAAGTGGCGGATTTGGGCATTCCGGCGGTGATCCTTTTTGGCCTGCCTGACCATAAGGATGCGAAGGGAAGCGAAGGCTACATCGCTTCGGGTGTGGTGCAGCGTGCGGTCGAAGCGATTCGCAAGGCCCGGCCGGAGCTGATTGTGGTCACGGATGTGTGCCTGTGCGAATACACCGATCACGGGCATTGCGGCCTGATGGAGGGCGAGGAAGTTCTGAATGATCCGACGGTCGAGATTCTGGCGGAAATGGCGCTGTCGCACGCGCGAGCGGGGGCACACATTGTCGCGCCTTCGGACATGATGGACGGGCGCGTCGAGGCGATTCGCAAGAAGCTCGATGCCGCGAATTTCGCCGACGTTGCGATTTTGTCGTATGCGGCGAAATATTGCTCCGGATTTTACGGGCCGTTTCGCGAAGCAGCGCAATCCGCTCCGCAATTCGGCGACCGCCGCAGCTATCAAATGGATCCGGGGAACGCGCGCGAGGCGCTGAAAGAAGTGGCACTCGATTTGGAAGAGGGCGCCGACATGATTATGGTGAAGCCCGCGCTGCCGTATCTCGACATCGTTCATCGCGTGCGGGAAGCGTTCGACGTGCCGGTGGCGGCGTACAACGTGAGCGGGGAATACGCGATGGTGAAGGCCGCCGCGCAAAACGGCTGGATTGACGAAAAGCGCGTGGTGCTGGAAATTTTCACTTCGATTCAGCGCGCTGGCGCTTCGATCGTACTCACCTACCATGCCAAGGATTTGGCGCGCTGGCTGAAGGCCTGCTGACGCTTCGATGGCTCCCGATTCTCGAATGCAAACGAAACCTTCGCGGACCATAGAGATTTTGGAGCGCGCGTTCAAATCGCTCGTGGGCGGCGTCAACAGCCCCGTGCGCGCGTTCCAATCGGTTGGCGGCGCGCCGTTGATCGTGGAGCGTGCTTCCGGCGCGCATCTGTGGGATGCGGATGGCCGGGAATATATCGATTTCATCGGTTCCTGGGGCGCGCTGATTCTCGGTCACGCGAATCCGGCCATCGTGGCGGCGATTCAGGAGCAGGCTGCGCGCGGAACAAGTTATGGCATGACGACTGAGTTAGAGGTCGAGTTGGCCGAACGCATCGAGCGCGCGATTCCCTCGATTGAAAAGATACGCTTCGTCAGTTCTGGCACCGAAGCCACGATGAGTGCGGCGCGGCTGGCGCGCGGCTATACGAAGCGCGACTTCATTTTGAAATTCGAAGGCTGCTATCACGGCCACGCGGACAGCTTTCTCTCCGAGGCAGGCTCGGGCCTGGCGACACTGGGGATTGCGTCGAGTCCGGGCGTGCCAGAGGCGATGGCTGGGCTTACCCTCAACGCGGCGTACAACGATTTTGCGGCGGCGGAGAGATTGTTTGCGGCGCATCCGAATAAAATTGCCGCGGTGATTGTCGAGCCAGTGGCCGCGAATATGGGCGTGGTCGCACCTGCGCCGGGATTCCTGGAAGCGCTGCGTGAAATCACGCGCCGCGCCGGTGCGCTACTGATTTTCGACGAAGTGATCACCGGATTTCGATTGTGCTACGGGGGCGCGCAGTCGCTCTACAAAATCGAGCCGGATTTGACGACGCTCGGGAAAATTATTGGCGGCGGGTTGCCAGTTGCCGCGTATGGCGGCCGCGCCGAAATCATGAATCACGTGGCGCCTCTGGGCGCGGTGTATCAGGCGGGAACGCTTTCGGGGAATCCGCTGGCGATGCGTGCCGGTATCGAAGCGCTGAAGCAACTCGAAGAACCCGGCTTTTATGATGCGCTAAACAAGAAAGCGGAGCGATTTGTCGAGGCACTCCGACGCATAATTCGCGAAGCGGGACTCGCCGCGCAAGTCAATTCGTGCGGCTCGCTGGCGACTTTGTTTTTCTCCGATGCGCCCGTGCGCAATTACGCGGACGCGAAGAAATCAGACGTGCGCCGCTTCGCGGCATTTTTCCGTGCCATGCTCGAGCGCGGCATCCTTCTTGCGCCGTCGCAATTCGAAGCGCTGTTCATTTCCGCCGCGCACACGGAGGCCGACCTCGACGTCACGCTCTCGGCTGTTTCCCGATGGTGGTACGAAACTCGCCGTGCATCCGCAGTCTAGCAGGTGTTGAAAAAGCGCCTTTGCTTGCTTGCCTGCCATGTCCGCGAGGGATTGACACCCTCCCACGCCATAAATGGCGAGGATTCCTACTGCCTCTCTCGCTGGTTTTGCGAGACGGCTTCGGTGGGTTCGCCGGCCGAGCGCCTTACTTCAGCGGCTCGTATCTCCAAGCGCGTTACTTTCCGCGTGCCCCGCGGTAGTCCGATTAAGGAGTCTCGATGATGCAACAAAAAACAGGCAAATGCAATCGCTTACCCCGCCCTGAAGGGCGAGGCTTGCGCTCACGGCTGGTCAGAGACCCAAGGAAAATGCAGATTCCCCCTCGCGGTTGCTCGTCGGAATGACAACCGGTAGAGTTTTTCAACAAGTGCTAAATTTCCTGCGAGCGACGCTGATACGAATCCTGCTACGGGAGCAATGTGTCCACCGGCGGCTGCGCGAAATCGTTTTTGTAAACGACGCCGCCCTTCATGACGAATTTCACTTGTTCGAGCTGCTTGATGTCTTCAAGCGGATTGCCGGCGACGGCAATGATATCGGCATACTTCCCGGGATCGATCGCGCCCACGGTCTCCGTCCAATTTTTTTCGCCATAGCCATTCATCACCCTTGCCGCGTCGAGCGTCGCTGCCTGTATCGCTGCCAGGGGTGTCATGCCGTATTGGACCATGTATTCGAACTCTTTTGCTTGCGTTCCGTGGGGGAACGGACCCGCGTCGGTGCCGAAGGCGATTTTGAGGCCCGCGGCGAGCGCTTTCTTGAAACTAATCTCATGCACACTGGCGCGGCTGACGGTCCCGTCAGATTCTTTCAGGTCCGCGGCCTCGATCAACTTATAGACGTATAGCGTAGGCACAAGCCAGATGCCTTTGGCCTTCATTTGCTGGATGTCGTACTGGCTCAAGTCCAGGCCGTGCTCGATCGAATCCACGCCTGCATCCACGCAATTTCGCAATCCCGGATCGCCGTAGGCATGACACGCCACTCTGCGGCCCCAGCGATGCGCCTCGTCAACAATTGCGCGCAACTCATCGAGCGTGAACGTTGGCGTACTCAGCATTTTGCCGTTTTCAAACCGTGATGCCCCAGTACCGTATACTTTGATGAAATCGGCGCCGTATTTGATTTGTTCGCGGACGGCTTTGCGCGCGTCCCACGGTCCATCGACGATTTGCACGCCCGTCGGCACGGTGACTTCCGGCGAATAGCCCAGGAGCGGATAGCTGCCCGTAACGGACATGGCGCGCGTCGCCACCCACAGTCGTGGCCCGGGAATCAGTCCGCGATTGATGGCGTTCTGCACGTCGACGTCGCTGAACATCGCGCCTTCGGTTTCGCAATCGCGCATGGACGTGAAACCAGCGTCGAGGTCCCTGCGGGCGTTCACCGTCGCCTCGATGGTGCGGTATTGCCACGATTCCTTGAGTAGCTGCTGGTCGTAACGGCCGTTGTCCTCGCCGGTCAGGAAGATATGTTCATGTGCGTCAATCAGGCCGGGTAGAACGAAGGAATTGGATAAGTCGATGACGTTGGCCCCTGCCGGAATCGAGATTTCACCGGCCTTGGCTACGCGGTCAATGTGATCGCCCTCCACCACGATGACCATGTCGGTTGCAATTCGACCCGTGTGCACGTCGAGGAGTTTTCCGGCGCGGATGTATTCGCGATTGGGACGCTGGGCCGAAGCCGGAATGGACAATAAGGCGAAGCAAATAGAAGATAACAGGACCAAAGTGCGGCGCATTCTTCCTCCTTACCGCAGCGCTGGGGCGATCGGGCGTCTCGCGGGCTCTTATGAGCGCGGCGATTCTAATCCAAAGCGGGGTGATGGGAAGGGCAAAGAGCGGACCCAGGGAACGGGGCAACGAACGGCAAATAATAAATAGAGGACTCGGTCGTGGCATTCTATTTAACGTACAAGTATACGGTTTGTTGTAGGCGGCCGGCCGCGAGGTTGCGATGGCACATACTGTTGGTGTTATGGAAACCACTTAGTTTGTGTGCATTAGATTAGGTTGTGCTGAGATTTGCGCTTTGGTATACCGAGTGCACTGTTCTAAGCGACAACTGGGGCGGGTTGTCTTCCCGAATGGCTTGTTTGTGTACGTGCTGTGCCTGTACGGGTGGATCGCCGGTTGTGATCGAGATTAAATCTCTTGTGAGGTGGCCGGATGCGTTTCCATACTGCGCTTAAGCTGTTAGCGCTTACTTTCGTTTTTGCGTTTTTGTCCGCTGGCGTTGTGCGCGCGGATAACCAGTACGCGACAATCCGTGGTCAAGTGGTCGACCAGACCAAGGCGACGATTCCCGGAGCCCAAATCACGGCGACGAATACGGGCACGAACGAAGTTCGCACGGTGACCACACAGGCCGACGGCAGCTTTGAATTCCTGAGCCTGCCGATCGGGACGTACAATGTGTCGGTCACGAAGGACGGTTTCCAGACGTATCAGGCGACCGGAATCGTTCTTGTAATCAATCAGATTTATGTGTTGAACCCGACTTTGCAGGTTGGTTCGGCCTCGCAGACGATCTCGGTCGAGGCGGCCAAGACTCAGGTTGAAACGACCAGCATGCAGCTGGGCACGACGGTCGAGGCGAAGACCATCGTTGACATGCCTCTGAACGGCCGGAACTGGGTGCAGTTGCAGCAAATGCAGCCCGGCGTGGTTGCGTCTTCGGATCGATTTACCTCGAACTACGCGACGAACGGCAGCCAGAGCCAGCAGAACAGCTATCTGATCAATGGCACGGACTCGAATGATCTTCCGCTGAACACTCCGCTGATCCTTCCCAGCCCGGACGCCATTCAGGAATTCCGCATGATCACCAACACAATCAACCCGGAATATGGCCGCAACTCGGGGGCGATTTTGGACGCGGTAATCAAGTCGGGCACAAACCAGTTCCATGGCGATGCTTTCGAGTTCTACCGCGATACATTCTTGAACACGCGTAACTTCTTCCAGAACTCAGCGCCAGTGTTTCACCAGAACCAGTATGGCGGCACGATTGGTGGGCCCATCTGGAAGAACCATACATTCGGTTTCTTTTCCTATCAGGGGACGAAAAACGCGGTGCCCCAGGCTGGCAACGTAACCACCGTATACACGCCGGCGCAGCTTGCAGGGACTTTCGGTGCTGGGGCGTTCGACGTACAGGAGACGCTCGATTCTCAAGGCAACATAGTTTACCCTAACCAGCCCGGGTCTCCGATTCCCTTGTTTGGAGACAGTTGTACTGTGGCAGGCGGGACCCCGTGTGCGGCGGGAACGCCTTACGGCGATGTTCTAACGCCTTCCGGAGCAATCGACCCAACCCAGCCAACGGGCATGTTCCATTCAGGTAATATTCCTACTGCTGATTTCAACGCTCTGTCACTGGCCCTAATCGCGAAGTACGTTCCGCTCCCGAACCAGGGAGCCTCCGACTACACCTTCAATCCGGCGACCACGAATAATACGAAGCAGTACATTTTCCAAGTCAATCAGAACCTCGGTCAGCACGACACACTGTGGTTCTTGGGCTTCTTGCAACAGAATCTCGCCCTGGATACTCTTCCATTCACGGGCGCGAGCTTGCCGGGGTTTGGCGATCAGAGCACCACGCACGACAAGCAGTTTACCTTCGCCGAAAACCACATTTTCAACGCCAACACATTGAACGAGTTTCGCCTCGGCTATACGCGTCTAAATTTCAACGCTGTTGAGCCTCAGAATCCCGTCCTTCCGTCATCGCTGGGGTTCAATATCACGCCGCAGGATCCAAAGGGTGCGGGTGCGCCTCGAATCGGGATCACGGGCCTTTTCACTCTCGGGTTCAGTAACAACGGCCCCCAGCCGCGCATTGACCAGACGAGGCAGTTGACGGACAATTTCTCGCACATCGTCGGACGGCATACGCTAAAGTTCGGAGCCGAGTTGCGCGGGTTCGGCGTAACAAATCCGTTCTTCTTCAATAACAATGGCAACTATGGCTTTGGCGGCTCGGGAAGATTCAGCACCACGAATCCGGGCGCGGACTTCCTCCTGGGCTTTCCCGACACTTACGGGCAGTCTAGCGGCGGTTTTATCGATGCGCGCGCGAGGGAGTACTACTTTTACGCGCAGGACGAATTTAAGCTTCGCCAAGACTTGACGCTGACCTACGGATTAGGCTACCAGATCGACACGCCGCTCAAAGACATAGCGAATGGCGGGCGTGCGATCAATTGTTTCCGGCCGTTCCAGCAGTCCACGGTTTACCCGACTGCACCCGCAGGTCTGGTGTTTCCTGGGGATGCGAATTGCAGTACCGCGGGATATTCCACGAAATATAATGACTTTGGCCCGCGGCTCGGTTTCGCTTGGGCTCCAGACTTGGGAAGAATTTCAGGGGATCAGGGCAATTTCTCAATACGGGGCGGATTCGGGATCTACTATAACCGCTCCGAAGAAGAGCTAACTTTGCAGAATCTGACGGCGCCTCCATTCTCGTTGTCGGATGGTGGAGTCACGGACTCGAACGGAAACCCCAGTTTCCTGACTCCTTTCACGGACGTTCGCTGCTTGAACCAGAACAACTCCTCTATCGCTTGCAGCCCAACGGATACCAATGGCAATCCAACGCCAGCGTCGATTGCCAACAAATATCCATTCGCTCCCCCGGCTGCGGGCAGTGCAGTGGACTTCACATTCTTTGAGCCTTTTTCGCTAAATCTGCTTGATCCCCAGACCAAGATTCCAACGGCCATGAACTATAACCTGACCGTGCAACGTGAAATCCCGGGTCAGGTTATTCTGTCTGTCGGGTATGTAGGGTCGGAAGCGAGGCACTTGCTCGCCGTCCACGAACTGAATCCTTTACTCAATTCGTTCAATACGAACCCTAGTGACCTGGGTTGTGCACAGCTTCCAGCGTGTTTTAAGGCGTCGCCGGGGCAGAATCTCGTTCCGGGAATTGGTAACAACCAAGCGTTTTACGCTTACAACGCCATGACGTTTGCTTCTCTCGCCGAGCAATCCACCATGGGAAACTCGAACTACAACTCGCTCCAGATAAGCGCCAACAAGGCGTTCTCTCACGGGTTGAGCTTCGTCGCATCTTTCACGCATTCCCATTCGCTTGACTTCGGTTCGAGCTACGAGAACTCGGCCGGAGCAGTCGGCTTAAACCCGTTCGACTTCGGACAGATGTATGGTGATTCGGCTTTTGATGCCCGGAACCGTTTTGTAGTCGGCTATGACTACACGGTGCCCGGACTCGAGCATCTCAGCGCATTTCACTGGATGCCGAGCCGAATTGCAGATGGCTGGCATATCGCCGGCATCACCACGCTGCAGTCCGGCTTCCCGATTACCATCAGCAATTCGGGATTCACTTCACTGCAGTGCAATGAATTCGAATTCTACGCCTGCTGGGATCGCCCGAACCTCGTTTCAACCCCGGTTATCGGTGATCCGAGGAGCTACACGATCGGAACGAAGCATAATTACTGGTTCAACCCGTCCGCGTTTGCCTTGCCAACCCTCGGTACGGTTGGCAATGAGGGTCGGAACAACTTCCACGGGCCGGGGATCAACAACTGGGACATGAGCCTTGAGAAGGACACGCGCATAACGGAAAGCACCCAGTTCATCATGCGCATGGAGTTTTACAACCTGTTCAACCATACGCAGTTCCTCAATCCCACTGGGAATATCCGATCAGGTAACTTTGGCCGTATCACATCGGCAGCGAATGGCCGCCTGATGCAACTGGCTGCGAAGTTCGTATTCTAACCTTCCGGCTTAACGCTGGATTTCAGGGTGCTTCGGTAAGCTACGAGGCACCTTTTTTATTTGGAGTTGGCGTCTGCGGCCGCCGCAAGTGTGGAAATTGAGTTCCGTAAACTGCCTAAAGATTTGCAGTTGTTCAAAGTGAGATAGGGCGATGATCTTGTAAGTTACAGAAAACGCCGGTAGTACTATGCCTCTGGGCTGGTCATACCATTGCTGATAGGGTCGCGATCCGCTGAAATGGGCGTTCAGAGGAGACTAGGCGATGGTGATAGCAATGGCGGCTTTGTTGATGCAGCTTTCGGCATTTCCAGGCGTGTCGAACCCGCCACAGCCTTCTCCCTCCCCGAAGGCCAGTAGGAGCGTCGAGGCAGCCAAGAAGGCTCCGGATGGCACGAAAACCCTCCCCGTGACGACTGGTCGAACCGATGCGCCTAAAGCCGCAACGGGGGTTGTCGAGCCCAGCCCGGCTGTCCCGGGCGTAAGCGTAGCCGAGAGTTCGATGTCGAATGTCTACTTATCCCCTCCCGCTGCTTTTCGCCCGAAGATAGAGCCTGTGGAGCGCAACAACAGCCGCTTATGGCTCGTGCTGAGCGCGACCGAGCACGGCTCTGCGGGATTCGACGCGTGGTCTACACGCAGAGCCATTTCCGAGGGCCGGGCGGAGGCTGATCCGGTGATGCGGCCCTTTGCGCATTCGGCCGCAATTTACGGTGCGATCCAGGTCGTCCCGTTCGGGCTCGATTACGTTGCTCGGCGGATGCAGCGCAGCACAGGGTGGGCGCGCCATGTGTGGTGGGTGCCGCAGTCCGTGGCAACAGCGACGTATCTTTTCAGCGGCTCGTATAACGTGACGCATACTCGCTAAGCCGATTCGCAGCTGTTCTCCGACCCTACGTTCACTTCCTTACATATGCTGAAGAGTGCCTGCCGGTAAAGCGCGCCGGGCGGATTTCCGTGCTGGATGGCGATTCGCCGTCGAGGAATTGCCGGAATCCTTCCAAATCGCCGGAGTAAAAACAGGAACGCGCTTGATGCGAGCTTCGTTCCCATACACGACATCGCGGGCGGTTGTGGCGTGGCGCAATTCCTGGCGTAACTCAGAGGCGAAAATCACCGGGTGGCCGTCTCGTCCGCGACAAACCGGCATCACGATCTGATGACGCGGTGCACGTTTTTGAAAGGCGACGGCCAGCCGACGGATTACTGAGGCCTTGAGGAATACCAGATCCACAGGGTAAAGCAGGAATGAAGCATTCGCGGGGATTTTCCGCAGTCCGGCGCGCAACGAGGTGATCTGCCCGGCTCGCCAATTGCAATTGATGACGATCCGCGCGGTCTTGGGGACGCTGGGAAGCAATTGTTGCGATTGAAATCCGAGGACTACGATCGGGCGTTCCAGAGCGGCGCAGTTTTCCACGGCAATTTGCAAGGGTGTCTTGCCGCCACGACGGGCCATTGCGTTTGGAGCTTTCGCGCGCGGTGGTCTGCCGGCGGCGAGGAGGATAGGAAAAATTCTCGGCTGTTTCATCGTGGGGCCACCGCGGACTATAAAGGACGCGCAAGGAGATTTCCAGAATGATTCTTCGCTGATTCGTGCTTGAACGAAATCGAAGTTGGTCTTAGAATCGGTCTCCGTTGTATACAAGTAGTATGCAAGCAGCGTCGGCTAAAAGGGAAAAGGACAAGGCGTGTATCCGGCTGCCTTCGATTACCATCGCGCGCAATCGCTGAAGGAAGCGGTCGCAATTCTCTCGGAACTGGGCGACGACGCGAGGCCATTGGCTGGGGGCCAAAGCCTGATACCGCTGATGAAGCTTCGTTTGGCGCGTCCGTCTGCGTTAGTGGACCTGAATTTCATACCGGCTATTTCCCATATCGAAAACAAGGAGGGTGCAATTTATTTTGGTGCGCTTGCGCGCCACGCGCAGATCGCCGCTTCGGAAATCGTGAACGCGATTCCGATACTGCACGACTGCGCCTCAGGGATCGCCGATGCGCAGGTTCGCAACCGGGGAACGATTGGCGGGTCGCTGGCGGAAGCGGATCCTAGTGGGGATTGGGGTCCAGTTTTGCTGGCGCTTTCAAGCGAAGTACGCTGCATCGGGGCGAAAGGCGAACGTGCAATTCCGCTCGTGGATTTCATAACCGATGCGTACACGACGGTGATGGGAAGCGGGGAACTGGTACGGGAAATTGTCGTAGAGGTTCCCCCGAAGAATTCTGCCGGGGCGTACGTGGCGTTCAAACGGTGCCCTTCGGTGTATGCCAGCGCCAGCGCGGCGGTGCAATTGACGATGAGCGACAAGGATACGTGCGCGGACGCGCGTATCTGGCTTGGCTGCGTTGGCTTGACTGCGATTCACGCCCAGCAAGCGGAAGGCGAACTGCGGGGCAAGAGCGTTACTTCGCAAAGGATTGCGAGAGCGGGAGAAGCCGCTATGTCTGCGGCAGAACCGCAGCCGGACATGCGCGGTTCAGTAGAGTACAAGCGTGTGCTGATTGCGGCGCTGGTGAAGCGTGCGATCGGAATCGCGCTTCGCCGCAGCCGCGGTGAGCGTGTGGAGGTGGGTCACGAGTACATCGGCAGAAGCTGAGCGCGTAGCGATTCAAGTGAAGGTCAATGGCAAGCTTCACGATTTGAAGGTTGAGCCGCGCCTGCTGCTGGTGGAGTTCTTGCGCGAAGAGTTGAATTTGACCGGTACGCACATCGGTTGCGACACGAGTTATTGCGGCGCGTGCACGGTTTTGATGAACGGAGTGAGCATCAAATCGTGCACGGTATTTGCGGTGCAGGCAGACCGAAGCGAACTGACCACTGTCGAAGGGCTCGCGCGGGACGGGGAATTACATCCGATCCAGAAAGCGTTCGCGGAGAATCACGGGTTGCAGTGCGGGTTCTGCACGCCGGGATTGCTGATGTCCACGGCCTATCTCCTTTCGAAAAATCGCCATCCTTCGGATCAGGAAATTCGCAAGGCCATCGCCGGGAATACGTGCCGCTGTACAGGCTATCAGAACGTTCTTAAAGCGATCCGCGCGGCGGCGGGAATTCTGGACTCGGAAAAAGGAGCGGGCCGCAGTGCAGATTGAATTCGGCGGGGCTTTCGAAGTGAAGAAGAAGATCGACGAAGTCTATGAATTTTTGGCGGATCCGGAACGCTTTTGCCCTTTGCTTCCTGATTTCCAAAGCATGAAGAAAGAGGACGCGACGCATTTCGCAGTGACCTTGCGCGTGGGCATTTCGCATATCAAGGGCAGCGCGATTGTAAAGATGGCGCTCGAGAAAGCTAGCCGTCCAAGCCAAGCCCTGTATGTTGGAAAAGGGGAAGTGCCTGGCGGAACAGCCACAATCCGGGCGGAATTTGATCTTGAAACTGTGCCGCAGGGAACGAAGGTGAATTGGAAAGGGCAATCGCAAATTGTCGGGCGGCTGCCTTCGCTCGCCGGAGGGTTGCTCGAACCGCTGGCTCGAAAGAATGTAGAGCGCTTGATTGAAAGTTTGCAGACAGCTTTGACGTAGCCTCGCAGCCTCAAAAATCCTGCGACCAGGATTGTATCGGAGGAGAGCAGAGAGTGAAGAGGAAGCCGTCCAAAGGGAAGCAGTCTCGCCCGCAGCGGGGCAAGAGCAGCGGGCAGTCCGAACCGAAGAACAAATGGGTGGGGAAGCCCATTCGCCGCATTGAAGAGTCGCGGCTGGTTCAAGGGAACGGCATCTTCGTGGACGACAAAAAACTGCAGGGAATGCTTTACATGAGGCTCGTTCGTTCGCCGTATGCGCATGCGCGCATTGCGAAGGTGGACGTTTCGCAGGCGGAGGCTGCTGCGGGGGTAGTCTGCACGCTGACCGGGAAAGAAGTGGCCGGGCTTGTGAAGCCATTCATTGAGATTGCGCCGGGAGCGGGAGGAAAAATCGAGGATTTTCCGCTGGCGATTGAAAAGGCCCATTTTCAGGGCGAGCCCGTCGCTGCGGTGTTTGCGGAATCGAGATCGGCGGCCGAAGATGCGGCGGATTTGGTCGAGGTGGAGTACGACGGATTGCCGGCCGTCATCGATGCGGCGGACGCCTACGAAGATAGAACACTGGTGCACGACGAAGCGGGCACAAACCGTATCTGGCATGACTTGTTTGAGTACGGTGAGGTAGATAAAGCATTTCGGAACGCGGCGCACATCGTCGAAATCGACCAGTTGCATTTTCACCGCTTCACGAGCGCTCCGCTCGAATGCAACGCGGTGATCGGCCAGTGGGAAATAAAAGAAGACCGCATCGAATTCTGGAGCAATAATTCATTTCCTGCTTTTGCCACGCAATTTCTTGCGCCGTCGCTCGGCGTGCGTATCGACCAGATCCGCGTGCAGAGCCACGACATCGGCGGCAGCTTCGGAATCAAGATTACAAATTATCCGTACATGGCGCTGTGCGCGCTTGGGTCGCGCAAAGCGGGCGGCAGGCCGGTGAAATGGACCGAAACGCGCTCGGAGCATCTGCAGGCAAGCGCCCATGGCAATGAACGGACATTTTTCGATACGCGGGTGGCGCTGGACAAAAACGGCGTGATCCTGGCAATCGATTCGCGGCACATTGATGACTGCGGCGCGTACCCGCGTTACGAGCCGCTCGGCTGCATCATCTGGGCGCAAGTGCTGCCCGGAGCTTACCGCCTGAAAAACATGCGGCTGGATTTTACGCAAGTGGTCACCAACAAATGTCCGGTTGGCCCGAATCGCGGTTACTCGCGGATGCAGCATTTGTGGTTTCTGGAACGGGTGATCGATATCTGCAGCCACGCGCTGGGAATTCCCGGCGACCAAATGCGGCTGAGAAACTACATTGAGACGCACGAATTTCCGTACACGACACCAAACGGCTGTATCTATGATTCCGGCAACTACGCGAAAATGCTCGAAATCGCGAAAGAGCTGATTGGCTGGGACGAATGGAAGAAGAAGCAGCGCATGGCGCGCGCGGAAGGGCGCTGGCTGGGCATTGGGATTGGCACCACTTTAGATTCCGGCACGAACAATTTCGGCCAGGCGCAGATCATCAATCCTAATGCGCCGTACTCGGGGCAGTCGAAGGCTGCCATCGCGAAGCTGGATATTTACGGCGAGGTGGTCGTTAATCTTGGCTCAGTTCCGCAAGGACAAGGACACGAGACCGTCGCATCGCAGGTGGTTGCCGAAGTGCTGAATATTCCGCCGGAGATGGTGAACGTCCGCCCGGGCTTTGACACAGACCAAAATGCTTACACGGGCCATACGGGAACCTATGCGAGCCAGTTCGCGGTGACAGGCCTTTCGGCGATACATGGCGCGGCGGAAAAACTGAAATCCGAACTCGCACGACTGGCGGCCTTTGCCCTGAAAGCGCGCGAGAAGGAATTAGAGTTTGGAGTTGGAGCGCAAGGCCCGGAAGTGCGAGTGAAGGGGACGAAAAAGTCGATCAATTATTGGGCGCTGTCGAATCTTGTGA